>Ga0207665_10000172_pt1 | contig 43653 bp, 47 predicted proteins | sample LARL112metaG_FD_184351 | JGI IMG/M metagenome (GOLD analysis project Ga0207665, IMG submission 184351) | Corn, switchgrass and miscanthus rhizosphere microbial communities from Kellogg Biological Station, Michigan, USA - LAR L11-2 metaG... | ecosystem: Host-associated > Plants > Roots >... | reverse complement strand
GATGGTGCGGGCCTGGTCGGCCATCGCGCGGGTGATGGCCTGGCGGATCCACCAGGTGGCGTAGGTGGAGAACTTGTAGCCCTTGGTGTAGTCGAACTTCTCCACGCCGCGGATCAGGCCCAGGTTGCCCTCCTGGATGAGATCCAGGAACAGCATCCCCCGGCCGGTGTACCGCCTGGCCAGCGACACGACCAGCCGCAGGTTGGCCTCCACCAGGTGGTCCTTGGCCTTCCTGCCGTCTTCGGCGACCCGCGCGAGATCGCCCTGCCCGGGACGCAGCACCCCGCTGCTTTCGGCGAGCTTGTGATCGGCGAACAGCCCCGCCTCGATCCGCTTGGCCAGCTCGACCTCCTGCCCGGCGTTGAGCAGTGGGACCTTGCCGATCTGCTTGAGGTAGTCCTTGACCGGGTCGGCGGTGGCCCCCGCCGCGGCCACCTGCGCGACGGGCAGGTGGTCATCTTCATCGCCGAACACCAACGGCTCGTCCTCCCGCCACCACACTAGGCGAAGTCAGGGGCGCTCGAACGCCGCCCGGCGGCGGGTCATCCAGGTAGCCGCTGGATGTGGCCCGCGGCCGCCTGGCAGGCCGACAGGCGGCCAGGCGACCGCATCGCGCCGGAGGCCAGGCCCGGCGGCCCAGGTGGCGCTCTCCACGCTCGGCCGGGGCGGCTCGCTTGCGGAGACGACGTGCCAGGACAGCTTGCGGCTCCAGTGCCTCTCTCGGCCAGTCACGGCGGAGCGGAAGCGTCGCCGGCGAGGAGGGCCAGGATCTCGCCCACGGTCCGCTCCCGGCTGGTGGGTTCTGGCAGCGGTAGATGCTCCTGGATCTGGTAGCGGTTGCGGCGGCCGTCCCTTTGCTTGACGATGTAGCCGGCCCGGACCAGATCGGCGACGATGCCGTAGGCGCTGCGCTCGGTGATGTCGAGCCTGGCCGCGATGTCGCGCAGGCGGACCCCCGGGTCGTGCGCGATGCACACCAGGACCCGGGCGTGGTTGGTCAGGAACGTCCAGCTTGTGGTAGTCAACTGTCCCCAATACGATCATGGAAGCAGGTTGCTAGTATTATGTCACTAGTGTAGCGTCACAGGCGCCGATCTCGGTTGCTGACGGCGGCCAGCGGTGCTGGCGGGGATGGGCATCGGCTCGTCGTTCCCGGTTCAAGCCGTCATGCGGGGCGACTCGGCACCCGGGTCGGCGCGCCGTAATGATTTCTGCTTTCGCCCGAAAGGCCGATATGAGCGACTACCGGATCGCGTGCGTGAACAAGGAGCTTTCTTCGTCAGGCGACGAGCACATAGTGTCGGTCGGGATCAACGGCGAGCCTGACACGATTACCATGCGGCAGGCATATCGTCGCATGGACGCCAGACACCATCTCTACACGATGAGTCCGTCAACGGGAGCAATGGTGTTCGTTGAAAAGTATCGCTGCTGCGACATGGACACGCTCCGCTCTGTTCCTGACGGAGTGCATGACAACAATCTAGACAACCTGGATCCCTGCACGTAATCCGGTGATGCCCTGATTGTGGCCGATGCTGCCGTTGTTGTCCTGCTCGAAAGCCAGCATCCCGATGGGGCAGCCGAAGCGGCCGCTATCGGGCCTGCTGGGCAACCGTCGGATCTGAGGCGGCGCCGGGCCGAGATCGACCAGGCCACCGGGATGGTCTCGGCCCAGCTCGACGTGGCCATCGGCGGGGCCGTTGTCCGGCTGCGGGCCTACGCCTATGCTCAGAATCGGCGGCTCAGCGACGTCGCCCGCGATATCGTCGCCCGCCGCCTGCGGCTTACCCCGGACGGGACCTTCCCCGGGACGGTGAAAGATAAAGCGCTTCCCGCCCGCGAGCCGCCCGGTATCGCCGCTGCGGCGGCTGCTTGGCCTTTCCGGGAGGTGAGGAGATGGACGGGGAACTGCTATCCGATGCCTTCGTCGAGCTGGCCGACACCCTGGTCGCCGACTTCGACGTGATCGACTTCCTGCACCTGCTCACCGAGCGCAGCGTGCAACTGCTGGACGCGTCCGCGGCCGGGGTGCTGCTGGCCGACCCGCGCGGTGAGCTGCGCCTGGTGGCCGCATCCACCGAGGCCGTCCGGGTGCTCGAACTGTTCCAGCTGCAAAACGACCAGGGCCCGTGCCTGGACTGCTTCCGCACCGCCCAGCCGGTGGCCGCGCCCGACCTGACCACAGCCCAGCAGCGCTGGCCGCAGTTCGCCGCCGCCGCCGAGCAAGCGGGCTTCGCGGCCGTGCATGCGCTGCCGATGCGGCTGCGCAGCCAGGTCATCGGCGCGCTGAACCTGTTCCGGGCCAGCGCGGGCAGTTTCAGCCACGAGGACGTGCGGGTCGGCCAGGCGCTGGCCGACGTGGCGACCATCGGCCTGCTGCAAGAGCGCAGCACGCGCCGAGGCGAGACCCTGCATGAGCAGCTGCAAGCCGCACTGAACAGCCGGGTAGTTATCGAGCAGGCCAAGGGCAAACTCAGCGAGCGGCTCGGCCTGGACATGGATCAGGCATTCACCCTGCTGCGGTCCTACGCCCGCAACCGCAACCTGCGCCTGTCCGACCTGGCCCAGGCCGTCATCGATGGCACCCCCGCGGACTTCCCCGGACTCCCCGCGCCAGCCAGCCCCCGACCGGGCTGAGAACGCAGCCGCGGGCCGCTGTCGGCCTGGACACGGTCACGGTCCTGTGTACGCAGTTACCGCAGTACCGGGCGCGGATGACTGGCGATTGACGCTTAACACTGCAACGGAACTTGCATTATGTGCCTCGTATGACGAACTGCGCGATGCGGGATGGCGGGTCTGGCCGCTGGGTAATCGAATGCCTGCCTGAGGCGTCTTATAGGTGAGGGTTTTCCTGCCGGGAAGGTCCCGCCCGCTGGGGGAACCCCGAGGGAGGCACGGGTCGATGCCCATCAGCAGCATGCGCTGGCGCGTGGCATCAGCGCTCATCACGGCCGGGGCGGCGGCCGCCGCGGTGCTCGTGCTGGCGGTGCCCGCGGGCGCCAGCACCGGCGCCACTGAGATCAGCCCGGAGCAGGCCGGGTACACCGCAACCGGGGCCCAGTTCCAGGGCGTTGACGCCGACGTCTACCTGCGCAACCCGGCGCAGTACGCCGGCCAGGTGGCCAGCTTCGGGCACAGCGTCCAGCTGTGGTCAGCTGGCCTGGTGGTCAGCGTCGGCGTCAAGGCCAGCACGTCCGGCTCGGATTACACCCCGTACGCCATCATCTACGACCGCAGCACCCATCAGGTGATCGCGTCGAACCCAAACGCCGAGTGGTGCGACGACTCGGATAACTGCGGCCCCACCATCGGCAGCATCCCATTCGGCGAAACGGTGATCTTCAATCTGTCGTATAACCCGAAGACCGGCGACGTGGAGTTCAGGGCGCTCCCGGCAGAGAGCAACGGGGGCTTCCTGGCGTCCTACACGGCCGCCACGGGCGTGTCGTTCACCCAGGCCAGGGTCGGCACCGACTTCGGCAGCACGCAGTGGGACGCGTCGTACTCACATACCCCGCCCGCGCAGTTCACGAAGGTCGCCGTCTACAGCCGCGTGGCGCTGACCACCTACAGCGGGCACACTTCCACGCTGTGGTCGTGGTGGGTGCACCATCAGCTGCTGGCCAACACCGGGCAGCAGTCCGGCAACGACTGGGTCGCCATCCCCGCCGACCTGACCCACGGCGGGGCCAGCTTCCAGACCTGGTTTGTGCCGCAGAATCAGCAAACCCGGAGCCAGCCGGTCCTGCACTGACCGGTCGGCCCGCCGGCCCATAACGCCAGCGTGCGCTGGCGTGATCCCTCTCGCCAGCGGTCGGCCCCGCCGCGACCCCCGCTGCCGCGATACGCTTTGAGCATTCGGTAGATGGGGGCGGTACCAGTGACGACACGGCCTGGTGACCAGGGTGCAGCAGATGCGGCAGGCGGCGGCTATCTGCGCGCATCGCATATCGATCGCGAGCATGTGATCGATGTGCTCAAGGCCGCGTTCGTGCAGGGCATGCTGACGAAAGCCGAGCTGGACGCGCGGGTGGGCCAGGCATTCGCCTCGCGCACCCATGGGGACCTAGCCGCGATCACTGCCGACCTTCCTGCCGGGCTGGCCAGGACGCCACCGCCGCGCAAGCCCGCCCCGGCTCAGGGCGCGCCGACAGTGAGCAAACCACTGCTGTGGGCCGCGGTTGCGATCATGCTGGCGGGCATAGTGTCCGTGGTCGCCGCGGTCCCGGCTCAGAATTTCCTCTTGCTGCCCATCGGTGTGCTTGCCATTCTGATTGCCGCGCCGGTAGCCGGGACCCTGATGCTCGACTCGTGGCGCGAGAACCGCACCGGCGGGCAGCTGCCCCCACGGCCAGCGCAGTCCGGCCAGACGCTTGAGCGTGGGCGAGACGACGGGCCCGGTAATGACCTGAGCCTCTGCCAAGCCCGCAGGGCACCCATGCCCGTCGCCTGCCTGGGCATAGCGCTACCGAGTGCATCTGGTGGCTAGTCCCCACTCCCCGGACTGCAACCTCAGTCACCGTGCCATTCGCCGGGGCAGCAAGCGGGCAACTCCGGACACCTGCTGTCACTCGAAACGGTAAGTCAGACCCCATCATCGCAGGTCTCCGGGAAATCCGGTCCGCTGTTGCCGCCGCGAGCTCTCAATCACCTCGTTGCAGCGGCCAACACACTCACTGCAAATGTATAGACCACCAGGACCGCCGATCAGCAGCTCGACCTCACGTTGCTCCTTATTGCAGAAACTGCATTTCAGAATGTTATCCATTAGTCTCAGCTCATCACTACCGTTTGACATCGCTGCCACGCACCCTACCCGTAGCGGTGGCACCGGAGTGTTCACCGCAGAGCAGCCACGCCACCGCACAGTCTCGGACAACGCCGGATGAGTCCGGGGGACCGCCGCGGGCCAGCCTAGAATCCGGATGGACTCGGACCGTCTCAACCGTGGCCGCGCCCCTATCTTGATCCGCCGGTTCGGGGGTTCGAGTCCTGGCGCGCCCGTAACTGGCGCACCCGTAACCTGGCACTTCATCACCTCGCTGCGTGGGGGCCTCCCCCGCTTGGCGGGAGCTAGTCGCCGCCACCGTACGGCGGTGTGGGGTGATTCCACCCCGCCCTAGCCCGCCGCAAAAGAGGTAGACCGACCCCTGCCGCGGACCTGGCGGGACGCGCGAACCTATAGATGAGGGCCGAAACCGGCCAGCTCATAGGAGATAGGACAAGGGCAATGTCAGCAACCGTCACCCACGAGGTAACTCAGCCAGGACGCGACCGGCCGCCCGACCGGTCGGCACCGCAGGCCACAGGAGGCATCGAAATGCACGTACAGAATGACAGCACCGCTCCCTCGTCGCGGTCGTCCGCCCCAAGGCCGACGCGCGCCACGCTGCAAACCCGACCGCGCATCCAGCGCACCCTCATCCGGTCCTGGGACTACATCCAGCCCGTCCGGGTCACCGTCCTGGTCATCCGGCTGCTGGTCGTCGTGTGGCTGGTCTTCCTCGGCGCGGCGCTGTTGTCGGCCGGCAACACCTGGGGCTGGATTCTGCCACCCGCCGCCGCGGGCGTGTTGGCCCTGAGCGTCTGGATATTCACCACCGCCGCGAAAGGGTGGCCGGTTGAGGTGTGAGTGCCAGCCAGAGCTGACGGGTTCCCGGGATCACCTGGGCAGCTAGGGAGTTTCATCAATGTATGCTGTCGCAACTGTCATCGGCGTCAGCTGGATCGTCTTCTGGATCTACTGGATCGCAGCGTCCATCGGCGTGAAGACTGGACGAACCCGATGGGCGCGGTTTGCTGGAGTGCGAGTGGTGATCATTCTCATCGTCCTTCTCTTGCTGCGGCTAAGGGTTCTCAAGGGGCACCACGCAGTAACGGACAATCCGTGGTTGCAGGGCATCGGCCTCGCCATCTTCTTCCTAGGATTGGCGCTGGCGGTCTGGGCCAGGATATATATCGGCCGGAACTGGGGAATGCCAATGTCGGAGAAAGCCGACCCGGAACTAGTGACGACCGGTCCATACCGTACTATCCGTCACCCCATTTACTCTGGCATCATCCTTGCGATAGCCGGTACCACAGTAGCGGTCAGCTTGTATTGGCTGATAGCGGTTGTCCTGGTGGGAGCGTACTTCGTCTATAGCGCCGTCATGGAAGAGCGCTACATGAACGAACGCTTCCCCGACACGTATCCCCGCTACAAGCAATCCACCAGGATGCTGGTGCCCTTCATCTTCTAGCACCAGCCTTGGTGACGGCGCGTCATGCCTCCTCACGGACTCTTTGATCTCGCCGAGGACAGCAATCCATGCGAGTGCTGAAGCCTCTGCGAGCACCGGGGCAAAATTAGCGCGCACCGGCCTGGCCATTTGTTGAACGCAAGAGCGGCCGGTGATGATGGCGGCATGGGAACTTCCGCAGACGCCAGTGACGAGCCGGCCGGGCCGGGGCCCACGCCGTACCTGCCTGAGCCGACCGGCCCGTACCCGGCCGGCACCACCTCCTTGCACCTGGAAGACACCTCCCGCCCCGATCCCTGGGTCGCGGGAGCGGTCGCACGTGAGCTGATGATCTCCCTGTGGTACCCGGCGACATCGTCGGACGGGCGGCGAGCCGAGTACATGACGCCAGCGGAGTCCGAATTCCAGCTCACCAGCCGGGGCATCACCGGCGTGCCGCCGGACACGCTGAGCAGGGTCCGGACCAACGCGGTCAGCGACGCCACACCGGCCGGGCGCCAGCGCAGCCTCCCCCTCGTCGTGCTCTCGCCCGGCTTCACCAACTCCCGCAGCGTGCTCACCGCCCTGGCCGAGGACCTGGCCAGCTACGGCTATGTCGTGGCCGGGATCGATCACACCTACGAGAGCTTTGCCACGGCCTTTCCCGATGGGCGCGTCACTACCTGCCTCGCCCGTGAGGCACGCCGGCGGGGTACGGGATTCTGGGAGAAGATAGTGACAGGCCGGGCCGCCGATGTCTCCTTCGTGCTCGGCGAGCTGACCGGTGCGCACCCGGCGTGGCCGGGCGCCGCGCTGATTGACCGCTCCCGTATCGCGATGGCCGGCCACTCCATCGGCGGCGCAGCCGCCATCGCCATCATGCTCGCCGACGCTCGCATCCGTGCCGGCATCGACATGGACGGCGCCACGTACGCCCCGATCCCGGACCACGGCCTGCCCCGGCCATTTCTGTTCCTGGGCAAGCAATCCAACTACGCCCCCGGAAGCGGAGGCGCCGTGACCACCTGGGAGCGTGACTGGCGGCTCCTTACCGGCTGGAAGCGGTGGCTCCTGGTGGCCGGCGCGGTACACGCCTCCTTCACCGACCTCGCGCTGCTGGCCGATCAGAGCGGCATCGACATCGGCGCAGGGCTGTCCGGAGCCCGGTCCCTGGACATCACCCGTGCTTACGTCCGGGCCTTCTTTGACCAGCACCTGCGCAGCAAGCCGCAGGCCCTGCTGGAGCAGCCGTCACCGCGCTACCCCGAGGTCACGTTGTGCTCCCGCAGGTAAGACCTGCGCGGGCTGGCGGCCCGTCGAGAGAAGCGACAGACCAGTGAGGAACTGCCAGGACAATCCGCCATAGGTGAGTTCATCATGGCGATCTCCTGGCTGGTGATGGCACCCCGGCGACGGCGGGCAGGAGGTCCGCTGCTGGACTGGCATGGGTCACCCGAGAGCCCGGAGGATGGCCAGATTCGCCGTGGTGATGCCGTCGACGCCCAGCCGCACCAGCTCGTTGAAGCGCTGGCTGTCGTCGACCGTCCACGCCAGGACCAGCAGCTTGTGCTGGTGCAGCCAGCCGACCAGGTTCGCATCTACCAAGCCCTGAAATGCCGATACGCCGCCAATCGCCTTCCGCAGCGCGGGGTCCGACTGGAGCTGGTGGACGGCATCAGGCGAGCCCAGGCTGAACAGCATGGTGACCTCGGGCAGTCGGCTGTGCAGGTAGAGCAGTGTGCCCGGGTCACCGCTCGCGATCATCACCCGCCGGGATTTGGCGCGCGGAGCCACGAACGCGACCAGGTCATTGAGGAATCCCCGGTCCGTCTGCTTCAGGTCGAGCTTGACGACGTCGGCAGCAGCCGCGCGGTCCCAGGCTTCGGCCAGCGTCGGTCCTTGGAACACCTGCCGGGCTAGCCGGGGCAGCGGCTGGTCGCGGCCTGCCACGAGCTGGCCGCGCGCGGAGATCACATCGATCTCGATAGCGTCGGCTCCGTAACGCAGTGCCCTGCCTAGCGTCCCCAGATTGTTGCCCGCGTTGTGCGCCACCCCGAGAACATGCTTGTACTCGCCGTCCAGGGCGGGTTCTAGCTGGACTTTCTCGTAGAACTGAGCGGGGGGCGCCGCCCCGGTGTAGCGCTGCGCATGAGGCCAGGCCACGATGGCCGCGACGACCACCGCTACCAGCACCGCCGCCCCGGCGATCACCCATCGCAGGCGGCTCCCCCGCAACCAGGCCATGTCCCTCCTAACCGCGCGGCACGATGCGCGAGCTAGGCGTGCCCGAAGTGGCGGCCGACTCTCCTGACCAGGACGCCGCGGGGCAAGGAGAACCGCCCGACAGCCAGTTCGCCTCTTTTCAGGGTAAGAGCCCGCAGGCAAAGCACGTCAGGCGGCCCGAGCGGGCCGGGTCCATCGCCCGGACCCGGCGGCCGGCGATCGGTGCGGGTTATGGGGTTGCCAGGGTGCGCGCGCAGACCTCCCGGTCGTTGGCGACGATCCCGTTCGGCTCGGCGGCGCGCAGATCGACGGCGGGCTGCCGGGCTGTGCGGTGCCCGGGGACGTGCGGGCATCAGGTGAATTCGGCGCGGTATTCGTGGAGGAACTCGGCCACCGGGCGCGGGGGGCGGCCGGTGATCTGCTGGAAGGTGCCGGTTGTGTGGTCGTTCTCGCCGGCGAGGATCGCCCACTCGCGCGTGATGAGCAGCTCAGCCGTCCCGGCCGGTACCCCGGCGCCGGTGAGCCGGTCGAGGAACTGCCGCTCGGTCGCGACCTGGAAGGTGACGGGCTCGCCGAGTTCGGCCGACAGCAGCGCGAGCGCCTCCGGCCACGACATCAGGACCGGTCCTGTCAGGGCGTGGTGCGCGCCCCACAGCGCCGGGTCGGTGAGCACGCGCAGCCCGGCCTCGGCCGCGTCGCGATGGTCGATCAGGGCCATCCGGCCGCTGCCGGCCAGGCCGGTCCAGGTGCGCGAGGCGCGCACCTCGGGCGCCGCGGCGAGCAGCGACGCCGAGAAGATCGCGGGGCGGATCGTCGAGTACGGCACCGCGGTCGAGGCGGCGAACTGGTCGATGCTGTAGTGGGCTCGCTGGTTGATCCCCAGTGAGTCCGCCGAGGCGTTGACCACCGACAGGCGGGTCACCTGCTCGATCGAGGAGATCCCGGCGGCGGCGTTGATCGCGATCCGCTGCAGGACGCCCTCGATCCCGGCCGATCCCATCGCGATGAACACCGCGCGGATCCCGTCCAGTGCCTCGGCAAGGTCGCGCGGGTCGTCCAGGCGGGTGGGACGGATGTGCAGCCCGCCGGGGTCGCCGAAGACACGGCGGGCTTTGCCGGGGTCGCGAACGAGTGCGGCGACCGCATCGCCGCGCGCGAGTGAGCCGCGGACGATCTGGCTGCCGACCCGGCCGGTCGCGCCGATCACTGCAGTGGTCATCGTGTGTCCGTTCCGTAAAGCTCGATCAGTTCGAGGACGTGCGCAGCAGAACGATTTGGCCAGGTTGGCCGGCCACCGCTTGAGGCGCGACCAGACGGGCTCGACCGGGTTGAGTCGTTGCGCAACTCGGCAATCTACGCCCTTCCACCGCGCGGCAACGGACCCGTACTGCGGGTCAACGCTTCGCAACTCGATCAGGTACCGTCCAGCACATGGAATGCTTCGCTAGCTGGCGCACCCGCGGTTGAGGGACGGCTCATCTCGAGCCGGATGACCACTTTGCCGCCTGTGCAGGCGGCTGGCTCACCCCATCCTGCGGCCAGGAAGGCATTCCGTGAACATCCGCCCGTACCACCCACGTGACCTGAACGTACTGATCGAGCTGACGATCGAGACGTTCGGCCCGTTCTTCGACAATCACTTCCGGCCGCTGGCCGGAGAGGTGATCTTCCAACACCAGCACGGCCGATGGGCCGACGACTACCGCGCTCAGGTCCCGGCGCTGCATGACCCGGCGGCCGACAAGCATGTGGCCGTCGGCGAGACCGGTGACGGCGCGATCGCCGGCTACGTTGCCTGGCAGGTCGACCCGGCCCGGCGTCATGGCGATGTCGTCATTCTCGCTGTGGCGGCGACTCACCGGCGCGGCCACCTCGGCACGGCCCTGTGCGAGCACGCCTTCGCCCGCATGACCGAAGACGACGTCGAGGTGGCCACCATCGGGACTGGCGGGACCGACTCGTTCCATGCCCCGGCCCGGGCGTTGTACGAAAGCCTCGGATGCGTGCCGGTGCACGTTGCCGTCTACTTCAAGGAGCTGTGAGCAGCAACCGCGGGGAGCTGGCTGTTAGGCGTCACGGCGCAGCAACACCACCACAGCCTCGATGACCAGGATGGCGGCGAGCGCGATGAAGATGGCCGTTTCGATGCCCTGGAACGCCCAGTAGCGGCTGGCGGGCTGGTACGTGACGAATCCGCGGAAGCCCGCAAGGGCGGCACGGCACGATGGCGTAACGTGCGAACCGGCCTGGGTCAGCGCCGTGCAGGCGTGCGGGAGGAAGCCACTCGGTATGCCGAAGACCGCTAGGCCGTTCGGCTGCGGGAGCACCTGCCCGTTGGGAGCGCGGATGCCCTGGGCGAGCTGCCAGTAGGACCCGGCCGGGGTGTAACCGCGGAACACGTTGTAGGTGGCGGTGACCGCATGCATGTAATGCGGGCGCAGCCAGAGTGCGATGAGCGCGCGCACCCCGATGAACCCGGCGAGGGTGACCGCCATCGCGGGCAGCGTGCGGCGGAGCAGGACCCCCGCGCAGATGCCCAGCGCCGTCGCAAACAGCGCGTAGCCCACGGGGGTGATGTTCATGATGTCGAACCGGCCAGGGTTGAACGTATCGCGGTACAGGGCGTTGTCCGGGCCCGACCACCACGTCACCAGGCCGGAGATGACACCGCCCCAGACCGCGGCGGCCGCCAGCGCCCAGCCGATCTTGGCCGCGAGCCAGCGCTTGCGGGTGACCGATTGCACCCAGGCGAACCGGGTGGTGCCGGTCTCCAGTTCGGTCGCGATCAGCGGAGCACCCCAGAACAGCCCGGCCAGAACCGGCGCGCCCAGGGTCATGATGACCAGAAAGCCCACCGCATGGCTGCCGAGAAACAGCCCGCCCTGATTCACGCAACTGTGGGTGGCTGTGCAGGCAGCAATGGCGGCGTGGTACTGCGAGGCCATCTGCAGCCCGGTGACGATGATCAGGATCGCGAAGGCGACGAGCACGGCGGCGCCGAGATATGCCTGGATACGGTACTGGCGCCAGGTGAGCCACGTCATTGTTCTTCTCCAACCATGGAAAGGTGTGAGACCGCCGGGGGGGCGTCTTGGCCCATGTAGCCGATGACCATTTCTTCCAGCCCGACCTCGGCGGCCTCCCAGTCCGGGTCGATGATCGGGGCCGTCCCGCGCACCAGCAGCGTGGTCTGACGAGGGGTGCGCACCGCCTGCACGACGGTGCGGGTCTTTTCGATCACCGTGGTGGCCTTGCGCGGACCGACGAGGACCTGGTGCTCGGCCAGCAATTCGTCGATATCGCCACACAGCTGCACCCGGGAAGCGGAGAGCAGAATGAGATGGTCGGTGACCCGTTCCATGTCAGCGATCAGATGCGAGGACAGCACGACCGTCAGGCCGCCGGCCGCGACCCCGTCAGCCAGCGTCGCCAGGAACTGCCGGCGGGCCAGCGGGTCCAGCGCCGCCACTGGCTCATCCAGCAGCAGCAGCCGGGGCCTTTTGGCCAGGGTCAGCGCCAGGGCCAGCTGCGCGCGCTGGCCGCCTGACAGCGAGCCTGCGGCGCGGTCCAGCGGGATCCTTAGCGACCGCAGCCGGTCCCGGGCTGAGGCGGCGTCCCAGCGCGGGTTGAGATGCCCGCCGATCTCGATGTGATCCTCGGCCGTGAACCGCCGGTACAGCGGGATGTCCTGGGCCAGGAAACCGATCTCGGCCAGGAACCTCGGGTCCTGGCGGGGCGGGCCGCCGAGCACCTCTGCGTCGCCCGCGGTCGGCTGGGCCAGCCCGGACAGCAGCCGCAGCAGTGTGGTCTTGCCCGCACCGTTCGGGCCGACTAGCGCCGATATCCGCCCCTCGGGCACGGTGATCGTGCAGTCGCTCAGCGCCGTGACTCGCCGGTACCGCTTGCACAGCCCGCGAGTCTCAATCACCGGGATCATGCGATCTCCTCCTCAGCAGCCGCGTGCAGCGTGACCCGCAGCAGCGACTCGATCGACTCGTCGTCAAGCCCGGCTTCGCGGGCTTCCCGCACCCAGCGGGACAGGCTCCGGCCCAGCCGGGCGTGCGTATCGGGCGGGGGCCCGGGCGGACGTTTCAGCACGAACGTGCCATAGCCGGGACGGGCCTCGACCAGTCCCCCATGCTCCAGGTCCCGGTAAGCCTTCAGCACCGTGTTCGGGTTGACCGCCGTCGCCGCGACAACCTCCCGCACCCCGGGCAGCCGGTCACCCACATCCAGCAATCCCATCCGCAGTGCCTGCCGGACCTGCTGGACGATCTGCAGGTAGGGCGGCACCACCGATCGGCCGTCAACCCGGAAACTGATCATGAGTTCTGGCTCCCCACTGTCTTAGATGATTAAGACACTAGGAAGGTTGGCTCAGGTTGTCAACACCATCGGCCGGAGATGCAGGGCCTCCTGCGATTGCGGCCAAGCCCGCATAGCGGGCAGTACTACGCGCACCGGCCCGGCACGGGACAGGCATGCATGAGACCACGTGAACGGTGGGTGAACTGACCGTTCTACCCCGCTGGCGCGGGCGGTCCGGCGGAGCCGGGGAGGTGGCGGAGCCTGACGGTAAAGCCATCACCGGTCGGCCTGAGGGCAACGTCAAGGTCGAGTTGGTGCATGACCCACAGCCCCATGCCGAGCCGCCGGTCCGGGGCGCTGTCCGGAGCGGGTACGAGGCCTGCCAGGCGGTCGACGGGCCCGTGACCGGTGTCGTGGACCGTCACCACGATGTGGTCCGCGGCAGCCCAGATGCGCACGGTCACGGGCGGCCGGCCGTGGCTCTGTGCGTTGGTAACGGCCTCGGTGATGCCGATCAGCAAGTCTTGCAGTGCGGCGGAGGGCACACGGCCGCGGCCGGCCTGCGTGAGCGCGCGCCGGGCCTGGGCGGCGGGCCGGTTGACCAGCTCGGTCACGGGTGGGCCGTCTTCCAGCGGGTCGGGCGCGTACGGCAGGCCTTCGAAGGCCAGGGCGTCCTGGTAGCGGGCATTGGCCCAGCGCGCGCCCGACGGCGAGACGAGGCGCGGGTGCGTCCGCTCGACGATGTCGAGCACCGCCGGCGGCGTCGTGGTGATGTCGTACAGACACCGGGCCCACACCGGGAAGCCTTGCCAGACGGTGTTGACGGCCGATTCGTAGCGGTCCCATCCCTCGTACCGTCCCCCGTTGCCGGGGTGGGGCACGTCCCCCGCGATCCGGATCTGCGCGGCGCCCATCGCAACGTGAAATTCGAACAGCTGCCGGTAGGTGGCGATCGTCCGGGCCGGAGTTGCGTACAGGCTCTTATCGCCGAGGAACTCGACGGCCGACGGGTTGCTGAGCCACGACCGCAGCAGGTCGCTCTTTCGGTCGTCGTACCCGATGATCACAGGCTCGCCCGCGGCGATGCCCTCTTCGGCGAACGGCACGATGAGCGCTCGGAACTCGGCATCGGAGGCGTAGAAGCCGGCCTCATGGACGTGGTCGGCCTGGCCGCGGGTCGTGCCAGTCGTCATCACCAAACCCCCGGTGCATTCTGCCAGAAAGCCCGGAACCATCCGGCCCGCGAGCCGGCCAGGACTCGGCGGCAACCGGACGATGACGGCGCCTGGCACTTCAGTGCGTACTTGTCGGCCGTGGTCCCTGCTCCAGGTTAGGTGTTGCCCTCGGCCGCGGAGACGTCGGTGAGCGCACAGCCGGAGTCCTCGGTGGGGATGCGGCAAACGGTTCGGGGGTCAAACCGATCACGTCGGCCGCCTCGGCTGCGGCCACCGGGCGGGCCGCCGCCCACCTGCTCTCCAGGCGCTCGACGGTGGCCAGTCGCGGGTCATCACGTCCGCGATGATCTCTGTCATGCGTGCCTCCTCACGCTGAATCCGTTTAGCTACCCAGACCCGGCCCTCATAATCACCGAGAGTGCGTTCAGGCAGGTCCCTTTGACTCATCCGGCTCGCTGGTGCTTTCGGTGCGGGTGCTCAGGCCTTTGCTCATGGCTGAGCCGCTACAGTCAAGACAGCGGCCCAACCCCCGGCCCGGGATGCGCCAGGTTCTGCATGGGGCCGCTGACGCGGGGTAGGCGCACAGGCGAGCTAGCCACGCTGAGAGGGTTAGCCACGCTGAGAGGAGGCGTAATGGCCACCGACCGCCAGAAAGAGGCGGCCCGGCGCAACATCGCCAAGGCCCGGCAGGCGCAAAGCGCCAGGGCGCACGGCGCGAACACCCCCCGCCGCGGCGAGGGAATGAGCACCGCGGACGAAAACAAGCTGTCCGACGAGGAGTTTGCCTTCCCCCGGGAGCGCAAAGAACCGCTGACCGACGCCCGGCACGTGCGCAACGCCATCGCCCGTTTCGACCAGGTGGAAGGCGTCAGCGACGCCGAGCGGGACCGGGCCTGGCAGCGGATCCTGGACGCCGCCCGGCGCTATGACGTCGAAGTCTCCGAATCCAGCTGGCGGGACCTGTCCAAGGGCGGCAAGGACCGCAAACGCTAGCAAGAGCCGGTATCTCGGCAGTCCGGCTGAGGGCGCTCCCTCGGCCCCTCGGGAGCAATTCAGCCGACGCCGATTTCGCTTGCTGCCCGAGCCCCATCCGCGTACCGGCGAGCCTGCCGATCAAGCCGCGGCGGCCGGTGGCCATGCCTGCGGCTCTGCGTAATCATCGGTCTCGCAACCGACGGCGCTGACGTTGTCGACAATTACCGGAAGGAGTACCTCAAGCCACTGATCCGGACTTATTTGTGCACCTGGGTCGTCATTTAATAGACGCCAAATGGCTCGCCCGCAGATCCCGCTTAGCCTTGTGGTCTTCATCCTCCCGCAAGCGGCTAGCCAGGGAATGGCCATCTGCACTTACCTCCATTCGGGATCGCCGGTAGTGCGCGATGTGGCGTACTATTTCCTTGCCCGAACCCGCCGAGAGATATGCCCGGGCGCCCAGCGACGGAAACGGGGGATCTGCCTATAAAGTGAAAGATCGGCGGTTGAAATGATGTCGATGTTCGAGGGGGCACCAGCCGGGCTGGTGCCCCCTGATTAGTGCGAGTTTTCGGTTACTTCTTGAGAAGCTGCTTCATCTGCGCCATAGAGATCTTGTGGCCGTGACCATGGCCGCTCGCCTTGAACGCGGCCAGCATGATGGCGGCGTTATCAGCCGGCTGGGGCACGTTCGGGTCGCCGGACGCCTCGGTGGCAGCGACCTGGAAGCTGCCGTCGAGCGTGAGGCTGTTCCCGGATGCCGCGGGCAGGGCCGCCCCGGCGTCGAGCGCCGCGCCGACGTCGAGGTTGGCCACGCCGCCCGGGCCGCAGTTGGTGACGCCCGGCGCCGAGAAGGTGCTGTCGCCGGCCGTGGCCTGGGTGATCCCGAGCACGAAGGAGTCCGGGAACTTGGCCGGATTCGGGTCGTTGGTCAGGGTTAGCTGGCCGCCGGGACCCACGGACAGCTGCGGGTTGAGCATGATCGGGTTGCCGAGCGTCCCGATCGTGCAGTCGTTGCCCAGCAGCGGGTTGATCAGCTTGAATATCACCGGCTGCGTCCAGCTGAGCAGGTTGAAGTTGGTGATCGGGCCAGCTTCCGTCGCCAGCGCGTACACCTGGTTGTACGCCCCGCCGCGGGCGGCGGCCTCCTGGCAGATGTGCTGGACGGTGGGACTGGTGGCCGTGGCACAGCCCAGCTCCGTGGTCAGGCTGTCCGGGATCAGGTCCGGCTTGGTGGTCAGGATCGCAGACGTCCCCGCGAGCGGCGGCACGGCGTCGGCGTAGTAGGTCTGCTGCGTGTTCTGGTAGAAGCCGAACTGCACGTTCACCGGCTCCGTGACCGGCGTGGTGATGTTACCGATCGTGATCGAGCCACTGGTCGCGAGCCCGAGGGTGCACGCACTGAAGCTGTTGGACTGGCTCATCAGCGGGTTCTTCAGCGGGCAGTTGGTGAACCCGGTGTAGATGCCGCCCGGCGGCGGGTAGCCGCCTCCCCGCATGTTCGTGCTCGCGGACGAGGCCGTGTTCGAGGACAGCGCCACGGCCGGAACCCCGATGCCGATCAGCGCGGCCACGGCGGCCGTCGTCACGCTCGCCGTCAAGACCCGAGAGCGGACCCGCCAGCTGGACGCTTTCATCGTCATTCCTCCTTGTGCTTTGTTCCGAGTCACCGATTCACGTCGAAGATCCGAGAAATAGGCCGTCCGCGTCACCGCCGCTTCACGTAGCCCATCCGTGGGAAAGATCCCAACCCCGCGTGTTCATTCCTGATGAACGGTTTGGTCTTGACGCAGGCCGAGGCGCGTCCGCACCGGCCACGGCAGCAGTCCCCCCGCCCTGCGCCAAGGTCAACTTTGGCTCAGTGGCTTCAGGGCATGACCTAGAAAGCTAGAGACCGACCTGAGGTCATACCCTTACCTGTACAATTTGGCTTCGGGTTACTGGCAGGTAACAGTACAACGCTGAAGCGCACGGCTGTCAAGACTCGCCTGCCATTCTGATCCGCGCGATCCGTGGCCTGAGTCCCGGGCACGCGCAATATTGGCCGTCTTGTCAATAATTGATAATCCGGCAGACTTTTCTTATCAGGAGCAGATGAACGAGCGGCCAGCCCGGTCCGTGGCCGGGTCCGCGCCCTGATCACCAGGGCATCGAGTTGCTGGTCCAGTGCGTGAGCGTATCGATGTCGCTCATCTGGTACACGTGCCGGGGCGGGGTCGCGAACGTCGCGTAGGGCCGCACGCGGATCACCACCCGGTTCTCCAGCTGCGCCATCTGCCTGACCTGCGGCCACCGCTGGGCCGGCACCGGTTCGCCGGCCATCAGGCCGAGCACCTGGTTCAGCACGATGGCGGCGAGTTCCGGGTCCCGGTCGACCACCGCGTCGCCGTACACCTGGACATAGGTGAACGGCCAATTCTCGTCGAGTGCGCAAAGGCTGACCTTCCGGCCTCCTCCCACCATCCGCGCCTTGGACCGCGCGGCCATGGTGGAGATCAGCAGCTCGTCGTCGCCGTTCATCACGTAGTAGACGACGGTCATCGCCGGGCCATTGTCCCGGCGGTTGTAACCGAACACGCAGGTCCGGTGGCTGCGGACGAACTCGCGGCGCTCTTGCTGGTCCACTGTCGCTCCCCTCGATGTGCGGAGACTAGTGCAACCGCCGCCGCTCGGGGGACTGCGGATCGCGTGACTACCAGGGGCCCGGCGATGAAGGCGGGGCGGGACGCGCTATCGCGTCCCGCCCCGCGTCATGCGCTGGGGTTGCGTCCCGGTTCAGGACCGGTGGCGCTGGTCCCCGGAGGATGACACCGGCTCTCCGGTGGTCGGATTCAGGATGAGCCTGTGGGCTGACGGGTGAGCGAAGTTGAACATGGACAGGATCGACCCGGCCGCGGTATCGGCGGCGCCGTTGCCCAGGCTCGGCAGTTTCCAGTTGTATTCGATGAACTTCACCACCGAGCTCTGGTCGATGAAGGTGTTGTCCACCCAGTTCGGCCGCGCCCATGGGGAGATCACCAGGAACGGCAGCCGCGGTCCGACGCCGCACCTGCCCTGCTCGGGCTGGCCCGCGGAGTTGACCGGCACCTGGGCGAGCTTACGGCCGCAGAAGCCCTTCGCGGTGAGCGCGTCCAGCGAGGTCTGCGACTGGGTGATGACCGGCCCGAGCACGTGGTCGTACCAGCCGTCGGAGTCGTCATACGTGATGACGACCGCGGTAGACCGCCAGGTGGGCAGCGACTGCAGCTGGTTGATGGTGTTCACCAGCCAGGTCTGCTCGTCCAGCGGGTCCGAGTAGCCCGCGTGGGCGTCCTGGTACTTCGGCGCCTTGAGGTAGGAGACGGCGGGGAGGTGGCCCGCCTTGGCCGCGGCGAAGAAGTCGGCGGTGTCGTACTGGTGGTTGGCCTGGTCGGTCCGGCCGACCATCGCGACCGAGGTCGGCGGCTTGTGCATTGGGTTGGCGGTCGAGGCGTAGTACTCGAACGGCTCGTGGTGCGGGCTGTAGTCGGTCACCGCGGAGCCGCCCACGTTATTGTGCGTCTGGGAGCAGATCTGCGCGGTGGTCGGGGGCGTGCCCTGGCCGGGCACGAACCCGTTGTCGAAGCCGCCCTGGAACCAGCCCCAGGTGACGCGGGCCTTGGTCAGCGAGACGCCGATGTTGTTGCCGCCCATGGTGATGGTGCCCGCTGGGGTGCCGCCGTCACCGCCGTCCGAGCTGGGCAGGTAGGAGCAGATGTCGTACGTCGGGTCGGCGTCGCTGTAGGTCGTCCCGGTCCCGGCGGGCTTCGGCGGCCCGGCCTTGATGTTCGACTTGACCGGGTTCGAGGTGTTGAGCCCGCGCGGAGCCGCGCACGTCGAGGCGTTGATCACCGCGGAGGACGGCCCGCAGATCGCGCCGTAGGTCTGCGCGGCGGTCACGTTGAGCGCCCCCGGGGTAGACGGCCCGAAGGTGGTGCCGTAGTTGTTGTCGCTCATCGCGAAGTGCTGGGCGTAGTTCCACAGTCCGGTCACGGTGTTGCCGTCGTAGTAGCTCATGACGGCCTTGGTCGACCCCTGGCCCGCCGGGGGCACCTCGGGGGTGCCCGGAGGGAAGTCGAACCCCTTCAGGCACTGCTTCAGCGTCAAGTTGCCGCCCGTGTTGGCCGGATAGGCATCCTCGGCGCCGCGGTCGGCGGCGAGCTGCTCAGCGGTGTAGTCATGGTCCTGGTCGCAGGTCAGCGGGAGATTGTGGCCCAGCCGTACCGGATTCGCGCGCGCGCCATTGGGGTTGTGCGTGAGCAGCGGACCGGTCGGGCCCGAAGGGCCCACCTGGTTGTAGAGGCCGTTGACCGTCGGCGTGCCCGGCCGCGCACGGAACGGCGGCTCGCCCTTCAGGTTCTGGGCGAAAGGATAGGTCCCGAAGTAGTGATCGAACGAGATGTTCTCGTCGAAGATCACCACCAGGTGCTTGATCGGGGTCGCGGTACTCCTACCGTGCCAGCTGGGGTGAGCAGCTGTGCCGCCGCCGCTGGCCAGGGCGCTCGTCGCCCCGGCGGCGCTTAAAGCAACAGCCGACAGCGCGGCCGTGATCACGTGCGCGCGGCGCGGTATTCGCATCATGTGGCTCCCTCGTACCTTGCGGGGGTTCTGTCTGGTCGGCAGGAGCCTAGAGTGGCGCACTGCGCTCTGGGAGAACGCCAGGCAGGCTCTAGGAGAACGCCGGGCAGAGTAAGGGCAAAAAACTAGTCAAGGTGGGTTAAAAGCATCGGCTGCAAGCACCGGCGCGCAGGCGGGTCAGCTACGGGGAGCCTCGGCCCGGAGCAGGTCAGCTGCGGCCGGCAACCGGTCGCGAGAGCTGTCGACCAGCAGGGGTGCGCCCAGTTCCGGCCCAAGGGCACCGGGTGCCTGGCCGTCGGCGGGTTCGAGCGCGTGGAGGAGCACCTTGACAAACGCGTCCGGCCGGTCGTTCTGCAGGTAGTGGTTCGCGTCCGGGATGAAGTACAGGCGATTGCCGCCCGGCTTCAGCATCAGGTATTCATTCCACACGTAGCTCGCCACCCGCGGCGGCGAAACCGTGTCGTACAGACCCCAGACCACGGTCACGGGGAACGGAGACTCGGCGAGCGCAGTCAGCCACCTCTGCTCGTCCTTCGACCGCTCGACCAGGTACTGGATCCCTTCGTGCAAAACCTCGATGCCGTCTCCGTAGCCGAAAATCGCGGTAAGCGCCTCGACCTCGGGATCACCAGCCCGGCGCGGCGGGGTGAACGTGGCCGCACCCATGCCTTCGGCCAGGCGCAGGGGAGTCAGCCCGGCGGCGGCCTGGGACCACGTTTCTGCGTCCAGGGCCCATCGCTGTGCTTGGGTCAGGTTCGACAGCGGCAGGAAGATGTTGCCGTTCGACAAGACCAGATGCTCCAGTCGCATCGCCGAAAGGCCCTCCGCGCAACGGGCCGCATGCAGAAGCGCCACGCTGTCCCCGCGGTCGTGCGCGACTACCACGCCGGCCTCGGCGCCGATCACCTCGGACACGTAGAACTCGATCAGCTCCTCGTCTCGGATGAGGCTGTACCCCCACGCTCGCGGCTTGTCCGAGAAGCCATAGCCCGGAAAGTCCAGCGCGCAGACGCGGAATCTCGCGCTCAGCTGGCCGGCGACCTCGAACCAGTCGATGCTGCTGGTCGGCCAGCCATGGACGAGCAGCAGCACCGGAGCACCAGGGTCGCCGATCTCAACGTGGAATACCTCAACCGAAGAGACATCCCCCTCCGCCGGCCGCCATGAGAAATAGCCACCACGACTTAGCCAGTCATCAGCTCGCGACATACTCATGGTTTCGACCCCTTCGGACGGCGCGGGATTCCCCGGTTGGTGCGGCCTTCGCCTGGTTCGGGCTGCGTCCGTCACCTCGCGCGCTCAGCGCCGATTCTCCGGTAATACACGCGTGCGGCGCAATCGACCACGGCGCCGACCACGGCTAGAGCAGCGGCGGGACAGTGGCCTCGATCAGGTGCGGGCCGGGTTCGGCGTAGCCGCGGCGTAGCGCGGCGACGAGCTCGTCGGCCGTGGCGACACGCACGGCATCGACCCCGAAACCACGGGCGATGTCGGTGTGGTTGATCGACGGGCTGGACAGGTCCAGCATGCGCCTCGCGGCCGGCCCGGCCTCGGCCGCCGAGCCTGCGCCAACGCGCCGCAGTTCCAGACGCAAGATGACATAGGCGTCGTTGTTGATCAGAACGGTGGTCACATTGGCCTGCTCGCGGGCCATCGTCCACAGCGCCTGGTGGGTGTAAAGGGCACTGCCGTCGGCCTGCAGGCACAGTACCGGCCGGCCGGGGGCGGCGATCGCGGCGCCCAGCGCGGCGGGCAGCCCCTGCCCGATCGCCCCCCCGGTCTCGGTGATCCAGTCGTGACGTGGTGCGTTCGCGGTGGCGGACGGCAGGCCGATGCTGGAGGTCTGCGCCTCGTCGACCACGATCGTGTTCTCCGGCAGGGTGGCGCCGACCGCCGCGGCCAGGGTGTTGACGTCAAGCGCCCCGGTCGGGGCGGCGGGCGGGGCCAGCTCCGCGAGCTGGGGGGTGGTGTCAGGGGCGACGCGGCCGGCAAGCGCCTCGAGCGTCGCGATGACGTCCTCGGTCCGGTCAGCCAGGGTGTGCACGGACGCGCCGTCGGGGACCAGGTCGGACGGCAGGGCGGGGTAGGCGAAGAACGAGGCCGGTGACCGGGCCCCGGCCAGCACGATGTGCCTGCTGCCCTCCAGCTGCTTCTGCGCGGCCTCAGCCAGGTAGGCCAGCCGCTCAAGCGGCGGGACGCCAGCACCGCGTGGCTGCCGGGCCGGGAACACCTCCCCGAGCATCCGCGCACCGGTCGCGACGCAGATTCGGCTGGCCGCACGCAATCCCGGCTCACGGGTGCCGGCGCCGCCCAGCAGCAGCAGGGTGGGCTCGCCCGAGGCCAGCACCGCGGCGGCCCGGTCCACCGCCGCGTCATCGACCGGCTGGGCTGGCGGCAGCGCGCGGGGCCGCGCCGGAACCGCACCCTCGCTCCATGACACGTCGGCAGGCAATACCAGCGTCGCCACCTGGCCCGGAGGCTGCAGGGATGCCGCCACCGCCGCTGCGGCGTCGCGGCCTACGTCGCGGGAGGAGGTCGAGGTGCGATACCAGCCCGACACGTTGCGCGCCACGCCCTCGATATCCGACTGCAAAGGCGCGTCATAGTGCTCGTGGTAGGTCGCGTTCGCGCCGACGATGGCGACGACCGGGGTATGGGCCCGCCGGGCGTTGTGCAGGTTGGCCAGCCCGTTCCCCAGCCCCGGGCCCAGGTGCAGCAGGACCGCCGCCGGCCGACCGGCCATCCGGGCGTAGCCGTCGGCCGCGCCGGTAGCCACCCCCTCAAAAAGAGCCAGCACCCCGCGCATCTGCGGCACCGCGTCCAGCTGGTGCACGAAGTGCATCTCGGAGGTACCCGGATTCATGAAGCACACGTCCACACCCGAGTCCACCAAGGTCTGGATCAGTGCCTGCGCCCCGATCACATCGCACCTCCCACTGCACGTATGCGGTTCCGCGGACTCCTCACTGTGACGGTGCCGGGGACCGATCGGCAACTGCCATCACCGCCTGGATCCGGCAACGTCGCGCCACTGCCTGCTGTCAGCGCAAGGCCGAGCCGACAGTGAGCGCGATGACAACTCCGGCCGCCCCTGCGCAGAGCAAGGTGAGGACGACGCCGCGGCGCAGCAGCAGGAGCAGGAGCAGTGCGCCGACCAGAACGGCGTACTGCCAGGCGTGACTGAGTGCGCGGGTGAGGGGGATGGCCGAGCCGAAGATGGCGCCGATCGCGGCGGGCCCGGCCCCGCCGAGGAAGGCCCGGGCCCGCCGGTCGCCGCGGATGAGGTCGAACCGCTGCCCGCCGAGCAGGATGAACGCGAACGACGGGCTGAACGCGACCACCGAGGCCAGGATCCCGCCGACGAGGCCGGCCGCGGCGTAGCCGACGACAGCGACGGTCTGGACCACCGGGCCGGGGGTGATCTGGCCCAAGGCGACCGCGTTGAGGAACTGTGTCCCGGTCATCCAGTGATAGTGGCTGACCGCATCGGATTGCATCAGCGGGATGATGACGAATCCGCCGCCGTACGACAGCGCCCCGATCTTGAAGGCCACCCAGGCGACCGACAGCAGGACCCCGGCGCCGAGCGCGCCGACCGCGAGCACCGGCGTGGCCGCCACGCCGGGCATCGCGCCCCCCTGGCGGCGGCCGACATCGAGCTGCAACGCCAGCTCGATCACTCCGCAGCCCAGCAGCACCAGCACCAGCCACGGGCCCAGCGTGGCGGCCGCGGCGCCCCCGGCGATCAGGTAGCACAGCCAGCGCGTGCTGTTTTTGCGGCGCTGCCAGCTTGCCCCGGTCAGGCTGGCACCTGCCTGGATGGCCACGGCCGGGACCGCGGCGCCCGCACCTGCTCCCGCGCCCAGCACCCACAACGGCGGCGACGTGCCCAGGAACAGCGCGGCCAGGGCCAAGATGACGATCAGCCCGGGAACGATGAACGCGGTGCCTCCCACCAGTGCTCCCCGGCGGCCGCGCAGGCGCCAGGCGCAGAAGATCGCTAGCTGGGTGGAGGCCGGGCCGGGCAGCAGATTGCAGGCGGCGATCGCATCCTCGAAGTCCTGCGCATCCAGCCATTGGCGCCGCTCTACGCACAGCTCACGCAGCAGCTTGATGTGCGTCGGCGGGCCACCGAACCCGATACAGCCGATCCGGCCCCACTCGCGCACGATCGTGGTCAGCGACACACGCCGCGACACTGCCCGGTTCGTCAGGGGGCGCTCCGCGAGGGAGGCCTGCCCGCCAGCGCGCGACCTGCCTGGTCGGCCAGTGTCACCGCTACCAGGCGCGCCTGGAGGGAGGGACGGGAGCCTGGATTCGGGGTCAGCATGAACCGGCCGTAATACTGGCCGTCGCCGAACACTCGCAGCTCCACCTCTTCGGCCGGCAGGCCCGCCTCCTCGACATTCCAGCGGCCATGACTGGTCCGGACCGTGCCGTCATGCTCAAGGCGCGGCGGGTGACCGATCAGCATCCCGTGCTCAAACCGGCAGTCGGCCAGGTCCAGCAGGTCCATGAGCTGCCCGCGAACGTGGTCGACCACGGTCTCGGATGACCCTCCGGTCTGGGTCAGCGCCGCGGTTTCGTGAATCAGCGCCAGGTATCCGGCATCGGTGATCGCGACCACCTTCAGGCGGCGGGCCCGAGCAGCCAGCTGCGACACCACGACGCCCACCACCAGCAGCAGCACGAACGTCGTGACATCCGACGAATGGCGGATGCTGAAATGCTCATAGGGCGCGGTGAAGAAGAAATCGAACCAGACCGCGGCCCCGATCGCCGCGACCGCGCCCGCGACGCGGTTCCCGATCGCGGCCACCGCGACCACCACCACGACCAGCAGCAGGGCCACGTTCGTGTTCGACCAGCTGCCGCGCCAGGGCAGCAGGATCGCCGCCGCGGCGAGCGGGGCCAGCACCGCGGCGGCAATAGCCACCCGGTCCCTGGTCAGGTATCCGGTCATGGGGCGCTCACCTGATCACGAGATTAAACCTCGCCGGGATCCCTGCCAAGGCGGACCGCCGCCGCCTGTCACGCGGCGTCGTGGAAGACCAGGCCGAGGGTGTACCGCTGACCGGAGCGGATCACGGAAACGCCGTGCCGGACCGGCGCGGCCGACCAGCCGCGCGCGGACTTCACCGGGCGGTCGCGGGTGGTGAACACGAGCCCGTGACCGTGCGGGATGAGGATCGCGGTCGCGCGGGACTGGGCCCTGGGCCGCTGCTCGTAGAGCAGGAACTCGCCGCCCGTGTGGTCCGCGCCTGGGTTGCTCAGGTTGATCACGACCTGCAGCGGGAACACCAGCTCGCCGTACAGGTCACGGTGCAAGGCGTTCCAGTCGCCCGCGCCGTACTTGAGCAGGATGGGGGTGGGCCTGGCCTGCCCGGCGTCGTGGCACATCCGGAGCCACTCGTCCAGGCTGTCCGGCCACGGGGTCTCCCGGCCGAGCCCGGCCCACCAGTCGCGGGCGATCGGCAGCAGCCGGGGATACAGCGCCTGTCGCAGCCCGGCGACGGCCTCGGGGAAGGGCCGGGCAAAGTAGCGGTACTCGCCCTCGCCGAAACGGTGCCTGCTCATGGTGATGGTCGACCTGAAGCGCGAGTCGTCGGCATACAGCGCCGCGATCTGAGCCGCCTCCCCCGGCGTGAGGAGCGGACCGGTCAGCGCGCAGCCGTACCGGTCAAGCTCCGCGCGGACGACATCCCAGTCGACGGCTTCGGCCCGGTCCCGCCAGGTCGCGACGGGACCGGGGCTGGCCTGGTTCATGCTGCCTCCAGGGTGAGCAGCGTGCGCTTGGCGTCGGGGCCGCCGAGGTAGCGCCCGATGCGCCCGTCGGCGTAGATGACGCGGTGGCAGGGCACGACGACCGGAAGCGGGTTGGTCGCACAGGCACTGGCTGCGGCACGGACCGCCTTCGGGTGGCCGGCCAGGCTGGCCGCCGTGGCGTAGCTGGCGGTGTGGCCGTATCCGATCTCGGGCAGGTGGCTCAGCACGGCGCGCCGGAATCCCGCCGACAGCTGCCAGTCGAGCGGCAGGTCGAAGCTGCGCCGCCGCCCCGCGAAGTACTCGTCGAGTTCTCGCGCGGGTGCGTCCAGCCGAGCGGGGGCGTTGAGGATGCGGGGGCTGATCCGGTCGGCCAGGGCTTCCAGGACGGCGTCATGGCCCTCGCTGGCGTAGGCCACCCGGACCAGGCCGGCCTCGGTGCCGGCCAGCAGCAGCGGGCCGACGGGAGTGTCGACGGTCCGGTAGGCGACATCGAGGATGCCGTCCCTGTCCGCTGCGGCCGCTAGCCGGCCGTGCAGCCGGCGCACGTCGCCGGCGGCGGCGGGGAAGGCCCGCGCCAGGTCACGGGCCAGGTCACCGGTGTACACAGGCCTCTCCTTTCGTTCTCGGGCCGGCGGCGCCGGGATAGACGCGCCGGAGGGTGGCGATGCCGTCGGCCGCGGCACGGCGGACCGTGTCCGCCGTGCCGCCGACGATGGCGGCGATCTCGGCGTACGGCAGCCCGGCGAGGTAGTGGTACGCGACGGCCTGCCGCTGCTTGGCCGGCAGGCCCGCGACCGCATCGGCCAGGTCGCCGTCCAGGCCATGGCCGGGGCTGCCGGCGGCAGGCACCGCACTGTCGTCCGGGGTCTGCGCGACAGGTACCGGCCCGCGGGCCGATGCCCGGGTGATGTCGATGGCCTTGCGGTGCGCGATGGTGACCAGCCAGGCCTCCACGTTCGCGCCTTCGGGCAGGTCCGGGTAGGCCTTCATCGCCGACAGGAACGTATCCGACCACGCGTCGTCGGCGTTTACCGGGCCGAGCACGGCCCGGCAGACGCGCAGCACGGTGGCCCCGTGCGCGGCGACGATTGCCTCAAATGGCTGCTTTCCCGTCATGCCCTGTAGACGTCCCGCCCCTGGCGTTCGTGAGATCGCGGTCGTGATCAATTCTCCGTGATCAGGCGGCGGTTATCAGGGCGAGCTGCCGCAGCACCGTGACGCCGTCGTCCAGGCCGACTTCCTCGGTGATGAGGCCGTCCCTGACCTTCAGGACCGTGGTTCCGGTGAAGCGCATCGACTTGCCGGTAGCCGGCGGCAGCGAGCCGAACGGCATGTCGTCGAACGCCGGGCCGGTATGCGTGCCGCCGCCCTCCCACTGGCCGACCACGTAGTCGCCCTCGGCGATCAGGTCGGCTGTACCCCAGAAGTTCAGGTCGGGGAAGGCGGCACGGAACTTCGTGGCGAAGGCCCGGACTTCTGCGCGGCCGCGGCACGGCGCGTGCAGCGAGTACTCGAAGCGGATGTCCGGCGCGGCGAGCTCGTCGATGACGGCCGGGTTGAAGTCGTGGCCCCAGAACTCGGTGAACCAGCGCGCGACGACGGCCTTGTTCTCCTCGGTCGACATGAATGGTGCCCTTCCTGCTAGCGGGTTGTCGGTACGCTCCTGTGGCAGAGCGCTCACCCCGAAGACGCCCGCCGGGGTCCGGACGTGAGATTCCGGGCAGGAAATTGAAGGTGCCGCCACGGCCGGAGGCGGCCGTGGCGGCACCTTCCCGCCGGCCCGGGCGTGCGGTCAGCAATGCTCCCCGCGCCCGGGCACTCCGATCAGCAGTTCGGGTTGCGAAGCGGCTTGCTGGCCAGGTCGAACTGCCCCTTGAAGAAGCCGTGCTCGACCAGGTTGGCGTACTGCAGGTCACCTCCGAACCTGTTGCCGTTTCTCATGTTGCCGAACTCCCACACGCAATTCCCGCCGACCTTGGCTTGCGTGTAGTACGGGTAGAAGTGCCCGGGGCCGCCTGGCGGGGGCACCGCGCAGCCCTGCGGGGTGTCCGGCGCGCACGTGTTGACCTCGCTCGCCGGGGCGTCGGTCTCGAACTGGATCTGCGAGTACCTGGCCCCGCCCAACGTCCTCGGCTGCCGCTGCAGGAACGGCGACGGCCACTTGTTGGGGACTGTCGAGGTCGGCCAGTCGGCCCAGTAAGGAGTGCCGTCGAAGTCGAGGTCGGTCACGATGCAACCGGTGGCCTGATCGGGGGGCGTGGTCCCGCCGTGCGTAAAGCCCTTCGGAGAGCACGGGAAATCATTCAGCTCCTGGCTCGGCTGAGTGCCATCGGGCGGCCCCGCGTTCTCGTAGGCGCCGTGGCAGTTCTGCCAGAACTTGCCGGCACCTGACCCGATCGGGTTGGTGACCCGACTGCAGGGCGTGAAGTGGCCGATCTCGTACTGGGTGAGGATGCCGCTCAGCAGCACTGACCAGCCGATCGAGTTCTGCACCCGGGCGGTGTTGAACAGCGGCTGGAAGTTGAACGGGTGGCCGCTGCAGTCGAACATTGACGTGTTCATGAAGCCGTTGGTGGCCGAGGCGACCATGAACCCGCTCTGCCCGGTCGTCAGATCGCTGATCGTGACCTTGAACGCGTGCTGGCCGCCGCCGATGTTCGCGTCCCACATGTGGGTGCGGATCACATCACCCGGGTTCATCATCAGCGTCTGGCGGTTGGGGGTGAACGTCGCGCCGTTGGACGTCTGCGGGCCGGGCGGCCCGGCGGGTACGCCGTTGCGCTGGATGAAGGCGAAGTTCACCGGCTCGATGCAGCCGTTGTTCATGCTCCCGGCGGCGTTAGCCGAAAGGGAGTCGATGTTGAGCGCCGCGCACCACTGCTTGTTGGAGTTGCAGCTGACCCCGCCGCTGAACGGAGAGAAGCCAGGCGGGTAGAACTGCATCTCCATGAACGCCGCACCGCCGCCCGGGAAGGCGCCGTGCGGCGCGTTGGTGTCGCTGTTGGGCGCGCAGTTCCGCTGCGGGTAGGAGCGCGGATCACACATGCTCATACCGAACCAGGGCGCGATAGAGAGCTCGAACCAGTGGGTGACATCGTGGCCGGGATGGGTGACCGTCGGCTTCGCGGCCGGGTCGCGCGGCAGCCGTTCGGTGAACGTCACGTTGTTGCCTGAGCCAGGACGGTTCGACAGGAACCGGATCGACGGCTCGTCGTGGCCGACGTAGTAGCCGTTATCGCGGAAGCGGTGGCCGTGGCCGATAAAGCCGCGGATATCGGTACACAAGAGCTTCCGGCTGGCCGGCCGCTGGATCGTGCTATGACCGTTGCAGTCGAGTTCGCCGGTGGCATTCGGGTGTACGCCATGCATCGCGGGCGCCGCATTCGCCGTCACGCCAAGCAGCGCCTGGCCGGCGAGCAGGCTGACACCCACCGCGGCTATTAACCACGTCCGTCTTGGCGCGCGAGTGAATCTGGACATGCGAGGGCTCCTTTCGCCGGGACCGCCTTCGTGCCCCAAAGGCGGGGTCGACAGAATGCCCTCCACCGCGGATTCAAGCACTGATCCGCCGACAGCACAAGACAGCCGGTTAGACGGCGGCAAGCCGGAAGACATCACTTATTAAGACCTATATGTCTCCTTTATACTCACTCTTTACGTTAGATGAGCCCTGCGGCGACACTTGGGCAGAATTGTCTGTATTGCCCCTTAGGCCAGGATCTTGGCCTTCTCCCGGTCGAACTCCTCGGCCGTGATCACGCCCCGGTCCCGCAGGTCGGCCAGCTTGGCCAGCTGATCGGCCGGCGTCGCCGTGCTGGCGGTCTCCTGGATGTAGCTGCGGAACTGTTGTTCCGAGCGCTGCGCCTGCCGGACCGACCTCTCGTGCATCGAGCCGCCCCGGGCGATCAGGTACACCAGGACCCCGAGCAGGGGAAGGATCAGCACGAAGATGAACCAGAGGGCCTTGGCCCAGCCGGAAAGGTCCTTGCTGCGGAAGATGTCAATGAACACCGTGATCAGGATCCAGAACCAGATCACCCACAGGAAGATCATGAAGATCGTCCAGAACGCGCCGAGTATGGGATAGGAATAAGAACTCGAGGCGAGCGGCATGGTGTCTCCTAGCGCGTGCGGTCCGCGGGAACGACCGGGCGGGGGTCCGGCGGCGAACGCCATGATCGTACTGGTCCCTGTGACCTGAGTCACGTCGAATCTCCGGCACCGGGCAGGCCTGCGTCCGTCAAGTACCCAGCGGCCGATGACCTACTTGGGCAGGCCTGCCGGCTTCATCGCATCTGCACGGATTGCTCGCGCCTTCTGCATATCCCGCACCGACCCTGATTTCGTCAGCGGCAAACGTCGGCCGGCGCCGGCGACCCCGCCGCCCCAGCCCCGACGCCGGCGCGAGGACCCGATTGACCATGTCTGTACCCGTGTGGGCGTGGATCGCCACGCTCGCCGCCATCCTGGCCGTGCTCGCGGTTGACCTGCGGGCGCACCGGCACGCGCATAAAGTCACCGTGCGCGAGGCCCTCGCGTGGAGCGCGGTGTGGCTCGTGCTGGGGACGGCCTTCGGCGCCGTGGTCTGGGCCGCCTGGGGCGGGCAGCGCGCGGGTGAGTACTTCGGCGGCTACCTGATCGAGAAGAGCCTCGCGGTCGACAACATCTTCGTGTTCACGCTGATCTTCACCAGCTTCGCCGTCCCGCAGGCCTACCAGCACCGGGTGCTGTTCTACGGCGTGCTGGGCGCGCTGGTGATGAGAGCGGGGTTCATCGCAGGCGGCGTGGCCCTGCTGGACCGGTTCGGCTGGGTCCTGTACATCTTCGGCGCGTTCCTGCTGGTCACCGCGGTCCGCATGGTCCGCGCGCGGGACCGGGAACCCGATCCGCGGACCAGTCGCTCGATGCGGCTGGTCCGCCGGGTGCTGCCTGCGGTCGAGGACTACCACGGGCAGCGGTTCTGGATCCGCCGGGCGGGCCGGCTGGCGGCCACGCCGCTGCTCGTGGTGCTCGTGCTGATCGAGATCAGCGACGTGATCTTCGCAGCCGATTCCATACCGGCCGTCCTGGCCATCACCGGCGAGCCGTTCCTGGTGTTCACCTCCAATGCCTTCGCCATCCTCGGCCTGCGCTCGCTGTACTTCCTGCTCGCCGGCCTCATGGACCGGTTCGCCTATCTCAAGCTGGGACTGGCCGCCGTCCTGGGGTTCGTGGGGCTGAAGATGCTGCTGGCCGACCTCATCGAGATCCCGATCGCGGCGTCGCTCGGGATCATCGCGGGGTGCCTGGCCGGGGCGGTCATCGCCAGCCTGCGCGCCACCCGGGCTGCGCCCGCCGCCGCGGTCCAGCCGCCGGTGCTGGCGGCCAGCGGCCAGCGATCTTCACCGGCCCGTCACAGGTAACGCACCCGGCTTCCAACTTCGCTGGCTTACCTGGGATCGGCAATCGAGGAGGACACGATGCCATTCACGCTCGCTACCGTCACCCGCCCGCTGCGCGGGTCGGCGCCTCAAGCCCTCCCGGTTGGCCCGCTCCCCCGGGCCCGGACCGTGCTGGCCGTGACCGCCCGGCCCGGCCAGGAGTCGATTGATCTGGGCCTGCTGCTGTACGCCTTCCGCCGCCATGGCGCATGCCTCGCCCTGCTGAGCCTGACCCGCGGCGAAGCATCGCCGCTGAACTCGACCTGCCAGCGGCTGGAAACCATCCGCCCCTGGGAGCTACTGACGGCGGCCGGGCTCCTTGGCGTCTCCTCGGTTGCGGTGGCCGACTATCCGGACGGCGGGCTCAGCCACCATCCGATCACGAACCTTACCGAGCAGGTGCGTCGCGAGATCCGCGAGCAGGATCCCGACGTGTTGCTGATCATCGATCCAGCGGAGGGCCACGCGGACAACGCCGCGGTCGCCCGGGCCGTGTGCCGCGCCGCCAAGCAGGCCGGCCTGCCGGTGCTGGCGCGCATGCAGCCGACCGCGCACGGCGGCCGGCTGGTCGATCTGGGCCCCGCCATCGCGGCCGCGCACGCCGTGCGGCGATCTGCCATAGCCGCGCACGCCAGCCAGTGCCGGGCCCGGCCACGCGGCGAGCCCGCCTGGCGGAGCGAGCCGTCCCGTGAGCGGCTGCGCTGGCTGGTTCCCCCCACGGCCTGAGCGAATTCCCGCACGGCCAGGCAGAAGCGGCCTCAGCGAGCGCATCCGCGGGCGGACTGCCGCGTGGGCTGGCGCCTGGCCTGCTCGTGCGCGGGCGGGGAGCGCAAGGTGACAGCAAGATTGCTGCTGCCGTTTACTGGGACCCAGGTGTCGCAGTGGACATTCCGGGCAGGTGATGATGCTGCAGGCGAGGTGAGGAGTCAGAACGATGGCACACCGTTACGATCAGCCATGACCCCAGGGCCGGTTTTTACTTCCCGGCTGAGCGGCCGGCAGCTGCTGGACAGCGATGGGCTGGCCATCGGCCGGGTCCGGGATGTCGTCATCCTGCCGACCGCCGGCGGCGACCCGCCCTGGGTACTCGGGCTGGTGGTCACGCTGCAGCGGCGCCACATCTTCGTCAACCTCGGACGAGTCGCGGAAATATCGATCGACGGCGCGCACCTGCGCGGCGGCACCGTTAACCTGAGGCGCTTCAGCCGGCGGACCGGGGAGATCCTGGCCTCCGAGCTGTACGGGCAGCCGGCGGGCGACGGGCGCGTGCTGGACGTCGGCATCGTGCCCTCGCAGCGCCCGGGCGGAGGCTGGGAGGTCTCGTCACTGGCCATCAGCCAGGGGCGGAGCCTGGGGCTGCGGCACAACTCGACCATCGTGCCGTGGGACAAGCACCCGGAGCTGTTCAAGGCGGGCCCGCTGGCCGAGCAGCTCATCCAGCTGCGGGAACTGAATCCCACCGACCTGGCCAACGCGGTCGAGACGATGTCGGCTACCCGGCGCCGGCAGCTCGCCGAGGCCCTCCAGGACGAGGAACTGGCCGACGTGCTCCAGGAAATGCCCGAGCAGGACCAGGTCCGGCTGCTGGCCAGCCTCGGCCTGGAGCGCAGCGCCGACGTCGTGGAGGAAATGGAACCCGACGACGCCGCCGACCTGCTCGCCGAGATGCCGGCCGAGCAGCGGGAGCGGCTGCTGGCCGCGATGGAGACGGTTCAGGCTGACGACCTGCGCCGGCTGCTCCGGTACGACGCGACCACGGCCGGAGGGCTGATGACGTCGCACCCGCTGATCGTCCCGCCCGACACGCCCATCGCTGAGGTGCTGGCCCAGATCCGCGAGCCGGAGATGGCCATGACCACGGCGGCGCAGGTCTACGTGTGCGAACCTCCCTCGGTGACTCCCACCGGGCGCTACCTGGGGACTGTCGGATTCCAGCAACTGCTGCGGCAGCCGCCCGCCGCCAGCGTCGGCGAGTGCATCGAGGAGAGCAACTTCATCCGTCCCGACCTGCCCGAGAAGGAAGTGGCCAGGAGGATGGCCGCCTACAACCTCATCGGCGTGGCCGTCTGCGACGATGCGGGCCGCCTGCTCGGCGCGATCACCGTCGACGACGTCATGGACCGCATTCTGCCTGCAGGCTGGCGAAAGAGTGAGACCACATGAGGATGTCAATCCTTTCACCTCGCCGCTTCGGCGACCGCTCGGACCTAAGCGCCCCCCGCGGCGCGGCACCGCGGATGGGTGCCCGTTACGACACGGACGCGTTCGGGCGCATGTCGGAGAGGATCGCCAGGTTCCTCGGTACCGGCCGCTTCCTGGCCGGGCAGACCGTCCTCGTCGTCATCTGGATCGCGCTCAACACCGCCGGGTTCATCGGGCACTGGGATCCGTATCCGTTCATCCTGCTCAACCTGGCCTTCTCCACCCAGGCGGCGTACGCCGCTCCGCTTATCCTGCTGGCCCAGAACCGGCAGGACGACCGTGACCGGACCAATATCGAGCGCGACCGGGAAGTAGCGGCCCGGACCCAGGCCGACACTGAGTTCCTGGCCCGGGAACTGGCGGCCGTCCGGCTCGCGCTGGCCGACGTCGTGACGATCGACGATCTGGACGAACGGATGGGCCGGCTCGAGAAGCTTCTGGCCGACCGGCAGCCGCGCGTCCCGCGCGCCAAGGCGGCGCGGTCCGGCCGGCCCCGGCAGACCCCTGACTAGGTGACCCTGGCCGCCCGGGCCGGACATCGGATAGCCGTTGCCGCCAGCCAGGATCCCAACGGCGGGTCAACCGGCGGTCAGGGTTAAGGCGGAAGGTAGTCCCAGCCCGGTCGCACGGCGTTTCGGCGGTAATCGGACGGTTAGCATACGGCCGTGAGATGCAAGTTGTCCTCCGGCCGAAAGCTGGCATGGGAAGCGTAGCCACGACAGCGGGCCCGCGCGGGCTCGCGCTGACCGCCGTTACCGCGGTGGCCGGGATGGTCCTGGCCACCGCGGCCTGCGGCTCGCCGGGAGCGGCGGCCGCCCGCCCGGCGGTACGCTCGTCCAGCCCGGGCTCGGCCACCCCCGCGCACCTGACTCAGTCCGCATCGCCCGAACCCAGCCCCAAGGTCACACCCTCGCCGCGCCCGGCCAAGGTGGTCGTCTCTCGATTCCGCGCCCGGGACGGGTCGGTGGTCACGCTCGCGACGTTTCGCGGCCCGGTGACCTACCGCCTGCACAGCGGCAGTTCAGACCCTGGTCATCTGTCCGTCCTCCGCGCCGGGCCGGCCGTGACCGGCGGCGAGCGTCACCGGCTGCTCGCCGCGTTCAACGGCGGCTTCCTGCTGTCGGCGGGGGCGGGCGGTTACGAGCAGGAGGGGCACGTGATCAGCCCGCTGACCCGGGGACTCGCGTCGCTCGTGATCGACCGGAGCGGTGGTGCGCAGATCGGATCCTGGGGGCACAGCCTAGCCCATCCCGGCCAGCCCGTGACCAGCGTCCGGCAGAACCTGCGGCTCCTGGTCCGCCGCGGGCGGGTCTCCGCCGCGGCGGCGGACTGGGGGGTGTGGGGAGCAACCCTCGGCGGCGGCGAGTACGTGGCCCGCAGTGCGCTCGGCGAGGACGCGGCGGGCGAGCTTATCTTCGCGGGCAGCATGTCGGCCTCCCCCGCCGCCCTGGCCCAGGCGCTGGTCCACGCCGGCGCCCGCAGCGCCATGGAACTCGACATCAACCCCGAGTGGGTGCAACTGGACGTGGCCAGGAAGCCGGGACACAAGCTGACCGCCGCGATCCCCGGGCAGGCGCGCCCGGCCAACCAGTACCTGGTCGGCTGGACCAGGGACTTCATTACGGTCCTGGCGCCGCGCTAGCGGCGGTCGGCCAACAGCGGGCGCGGGTAAGGGGCAGGCCGTCACACCTCGCGGCCTGCCCCTTACCCGGCCGCCCTCCCCCCAGGGCGTCCGCGAGGCCGTTCCCACCACCGGGTCGGCCTACGGCTCAGTTAACCCGCTGCACCCGGATCCGAATAGGGCTTTTGGTCCCGATTCGGGGCGACCTGGCCGGACCGTTTCCTCCAGGCCTTGATGAACTTGAGTCCGAACGGCGTGGGGCTGGACCGCGCGCGCAGGGCCAATGACTCTGGACCGGGAGTTCGTCACCGGGTTGCATGGAGTCACGCGATCCGCGGCGCGGGCGCCGGGTGAGGCCGGGGCGCACGGGAACGGCTGCGGGAACAGTGAGGGGATGGCGATGGCCAGCAAGAAGGTCGAACGAGGTCTCGTGGTGGTAGGCGTGGACGGATCGGCACACTCGGTCGCGGCGCTGCACTGGGCCGCCCAGTACACCGCGGCCACCGGCGCGGCCCTGCGTGCCGTCTTCGCCTGGCATTACCCGGACGTGGCCGGCGGCCCGCCGGTGGGCGTGGCGCCGGAACCGGTCCGGCACCAGACCGAGGACGTAGAACAGCACCATCTGTACGACGCGGTCGCCCAGGTCTACCCGCCGGAGGCGCGCGACGCGGTGGACGCGCAGATCGCCTACGGGCACCCGGCCCAGGTCCTGATCGACATGTCCAAGGAAGCCGACCTGCTGGTGGTAGGCGGCAGCGGGCACAGTGCGCTCACCGGCATGCTGGTCGGCTCGGTGAGCCTGCACTGCGTGACCCATGCCTTCTGCCCGGTCACCGTGGTCCGGGGCACCGACGCCTACCCCGGAGCCGCGGGAGCTACCTCGCGTCATGGAACCGGCTAACCCCGGGCCCGGAACTCCTTTGTCCACTGCGGCCCGACGCAGTTCCAGTCGGCCTCCCAGCCGGCTATCCGGCGCCGGTCGAGCAGCCACTGGCCGACCGATGCGACGGCGCCGAGAACGGTCGCCAGCAAGATGATCGTGCCCGTGACCGCCGTCGTCACGCGCACCACGACGATCTGCTGGCTGAGCGGTGGCCCGGCCCACTGGCCGGAGCGGTCCAGCCAGATCCGGATCCGGCTGCCGGCCGGCGTTCCCGCGGCCACGGGGATCATGCCGTCCCGCGCGTGCTCGCCGGGGGGCGTCCACCGGGCCGGGGTCCACGACCCGCTGGCGTCGAAACTGCCGGGGTCAACCGGAGCCTTCTGCAGCAGCACGGCGGTGACCTCTCGCCACGACCGCTGGTCCTGCCGCTGGTTCATCGACCACCGGTAGGCCCAGTGCCCGGCGAAGATGGCCAAAATCGGCCCGGCGATCAGCAACACGACCAGCAGGCCGACGGTCCCGTAGGCGGCGATCCGGTCGGTTCGCCGACGCAGCGAGTTGCCGTCCAGCCCCAGCCGGGTCGTCAGCCGCCGCCGCTTCATCGCTGCCTCAGGCGGCCTGGGCGAGGTCGCCGCGGATGATCACGACGGCGTCCAAGGTGCCGCCAGTGAGCTCGGCTTGATGGACGGCCCAGCGGAGGGCCGCCAGTGACGACGCAGACCCATCGACTCCTCCACGATGCGTGGTGGCTTCCCGGTCTTGGTTGCGGACATTTCGGTCAGCCTTCTCTCTACTGTGGTCGCTCAGCGCAGCCGGCGCAAGAACGGGTCCCGCGGGTGCGCGGGGGCTATCCGGATGCGGGCATCCACGGCCTGCGCCCCGTCCGGCCCGGCGATGACCGGGTTGAGGTCCAGCTCGGCGATCTCGGGAACGTCGTCCGCGAGCCGGGACACTCGCAGCAAGATGTCGGCGAGCGCGGCGGTGTCCACCGCCGGGCTGCCGCGCTGCCCGAACAGCAGCGGGGCGGCGTGCACGTCATGGATCATGCGATCGGCGTCGGCGTCGGTGAGCGGCGTGAGCCGGGCGGTGTGATCTCCGAGCACCTCGGTGGCCACGCCGCCGAGGCCGAACACCACCAGCGGGCCGAATACCGGTTCCTGCACCACCCCGACCAGGACCTCGACGCCGCTGCCGAGCATCGGCTGCACGAGCACCCGGTCGAGCTTGCTCCCGAACGTGGCGGCCAGCTCGGCGTACGCCGCCTCGACCTCGTGCTCGCCGTGCAGGTCGAGCGGCGCGCTGGCCCGCTGCGGAACGGCCGCTGATGACGGTCAGCACCGGCATCCGCCGCCCGACCCGGCGCGCCGTGCGGGCGAACTTGCGGGGGCTGCCGAACGACTCGACGTACAGCACCGCGAGCCTGGTCAGCCCGTCTTGCTCCCACCAGGTCAGCATGTCGTTGCTGGACACGTCGTACTTGTCGCCAACCGAGACGAACGAGGAAACGCCAATGCCGAGCCGGGACAGATGCGCGAGGAACGACACGCCCACCCCGCCGGACTGAACCACCACGCCGGCCGCGCCGGCTCGCGGGTGATCCGCGTCGAAGGTCGCATCCAGGCCAAGGCCGGGCACGGCCATGCCGAAGCAGTTCGGGCCCACCAGCCGCATGCCATGCCGCGAACGCGATCTCGGCCGTGCCCGGCGTGCCGGTGAGTTCGCAGCTCGCCACGCCGGCCAGCTCACCGTCGAGCCAGGCGAGCAGCGCCGCGTGATCCGCGCCGGGCTCACGGCAGACCCGGCGCGCCTCGCGCTCGGCGTTGAGCGGGCTGAGGCTGAACAAGCGCAGGTACGCGTTCTCCGCCGACAGCGCGGCGTGCATCTCCCGCACCGCGACCTCATCCTGCGACGTGGCCAGGCGGATCTCGACGGTACCGCCGTCTGTAAGCAGAGCGAACACCGCGGCGGTCATGCGATCTCTCGTGGAATGAGCCCCGTGCCTGCCGGATGGCCGGCCGGGATCACGCGGGCGTACTGATCGGGAAACACCATCGCCATGTGCCCATCGCTCAGCCATTTGACGATGTAGGGCGGCTGGCCGTCGGGGCGTGGCACATCAACGATCAGGCCGATTCTGTGCTGGCCGTGCCCGACGAGCAGCCGGTCCCCCACCTGTGCGCGCATCAGAACTTCCCTGTCTTCGTCATGGCGCGGGGACGCTCATTATCGGCCAGCCGGGCCGCCGCGTACACGCCGCGGCGGAGCGCCAGCAGCGAGTTCGCCGAGCCGTCCAGGCCCGCCACCACCCGCCGTCGCGCGATCACCTCAGGCTGGTGTCCCTTCATCTGTTTGCCTCCCGCTACCCCTCCAGGCAGTTCCACGGTGAGCGATGGCGGCGGTCATTTCACGAGTACAGCGGCCCGGATCAGCGGGACCTTTGGCCCCAATCCCGCGGGGCGCACCGTGATGGGCTGAGGCTGCGAGAGGACCGCAGCTAGACGCGGAGATACGGAAGTAGCGGGCGCATCAGGACGGGGCGGTCGTGGACTGGGCCAGGGCCGCCGCGACGCGCTCAAGGAAGTTATGGATTGTGGCTTCGGCCACCCGGTACAGCAGCAGTCGGTCAAGCTCGGCCCCGAGGCTCCCCAGCGGCGGCCGGTATGTGCCGTCGAGCCTGAGCGAGGCCGCGTTCTGACCCGCGGGAGCGAGCGTGAGGTCGGCGTCAAGGACGGGGAACAGCCGCCCGCCTGCCCCCGCGCCTCCCACCTCACCGCCAGCCTGGCTCGGCCATCCTGAGCCGCCAGGTCCTGGAGGCGTATCTCAGCCAGCCTGGACAGGCCGGGCGCCGGCCCCAGCGGGCCGATCCGCGCCAGGCCGGCGATTCCCTCGCCGTAGGCATGATCCGACGCGGTGAGGAACCAGCTGCCCAGTTTCGCCAGCCGGTCGCGGGCCTCATCGAAGCTGATCTCGAGCATCACCTCGTCGCAGACGAACACCCTGGTCAGTCAACTGGTTCGGCGCTCGTCCCGGTAAGGACCAAAGTCCTCAGCGCCCGGGACGTAAGTCCGCCAGGACCGTGGTGAGATCCCCGGTCCTCGCCGCCAGCCGCCTTATCGCAGCCTGACGTTAAAGACGTTTACCTGGTACGTGCCGGCCAGGTCGGGCGGCAGCTGGGTAAACCAGATCAGCACGTAACGGGCGCGGACCGGCGTGGCCGGTCGCAGCCGTATCGTGCCGTGGGCATTGGTCGCGCTCGCCACCGGCCGCAGGCCGGCCAGCGTGGCCGGGGCGCCGGCCCGAAGCTGGAGATCGACGCCAGGCACGGCGCCCAGCTTGATCCGGGCGCTGGTGATCGTCACGCGGTGCCCCATGTCCAGCAGCAGGCCGGTGCCCGCCTTCAGGCCCCCGAAATGGCTGGTGGTGTACCAGTCGGTACTCCAGGCCGTCCGGCGGCTGCGATCGATCGCCAGCGAGGCACCCTGCGGGTCGTCGCCGTGCGCCGGGCCCCCCGGGCCGAAGGCCACCGCACGGGCCGGGGTGAGCACGGCTGGCGGCGCGCTGCGCGGGGTAGCGGTGGGGGAAGCCGTGGCTCCCTGATGCCTGCGCCCGGATGCGGCACGATGGCGACCGGCCTGCCCGGTGGCCGCCGCGGCGCCGGCCTGCGGGGTGGACCGCGTGCCCGCCACGAGCAGGTAGGCCAGCCCGCCGAAGATCGCCAGCGCCAGCACCACGGCGGTGATCACGATCCGGTCCGGGCGGCCGGGCCTGCTCTCCGAAGCCGGCCGAGCCGGCCGAGCCCGCCCGGGCGGCCGGGGCGGCAGACTGCGCGGCGGCACCGTGCCTTCGGGCGCCGCGGCCGGGTCAGACGCCATGATGTCCTCGAACGTCGCCATCTGGCTTGACCTCAGGACCCGGTTAGGAGCCGTGATCTCTTCGGGTGCCGCGGACTCGCCTTGGGGTATGGGCTCGCCTTCGTCCGGCGCGGCGAATCCGGCGGTCCCAGGATAGTCCGGCGCGGCGAACCCGCCCGGCGCGAACTCCTCAGAGGCAGCGAACCCGCCCGGCGCGAATTCCTCGGGCGGAGCGAACCCGCCCGGCGCGAACTCGTCGGGCGGGGCGAACCCACCCGGTATCTCCGGTCCGGGCTGGTCCGGGGGCGCGGACCCGCCCGGCCGGTACTCCTCGGGCCCGAAATCGTCCGGAGCCCCGTACTCCTCGGGCGCGGCGAACCCATCCGGCCCGAATTCCTCCGCCGCGGCCGGCTCCCTGGTCCCGCCGAACCGCTCTCGGGTGAGCTGTTCCCCGGCGACCGGTGCGCCTGCGCTGCGGGCCGCATCGTACCGCCGGACGAGCGCCTCGGAATCAACGCCTATGGCCCGGGCCATGGCGCGGATGTGTCCCCGGGCGTAGAAGTCCGCGCCGAGGGCCGAATAGTCGTCCCGCTCGATGTCCCGGATGATGGCCTGGCGGATGCAGGTCTTCTGACTGACCTGGGCGACGCTGAGGCCGGCCTGGCGCCGGGCCTGCGCCAGCGCCTCGCCGACGGTCACCGCTTGTCCCCGCGATCACGGCGGTCGTGTGGCGAGAACGGGGTGCCAGAAGTCGTTGCGCGGACCGTCACGGGAACGCACCTCCCTCCCCGCCAGCCGCGGACGTCTTCGCCGCCTTGTCAATGACCACAATGCCGGGTTGCGCGGGCCGGTTCCAGAGCGCCATGTCTAGTTGTGCAGCACCGCCGCTCCGCTGAACCGGCCGTGGGCCAGGTCGGCCAGGGCGCGCGGCGCGTCCGCCATCGGGTAGGCGACGGTCGTCGGGCGGATACCGAACCGCCGCGCCAGGGCCAGGAATTCCTCGCCGTTGGCGCGGGTGTTCGCGGTCACGCTGCGCAGCCGGCGTTCATCGAACAGCTCGGCTTCGTAGTGCAGCGACGGGATGTCGGACAGCCAGATCCCGGCCACGGCCAGGGTGCCGCCGCGGTCCAGGGCACGCATCGCGACCGGCACCAGGTCGCCGGCCGGGGCGAACAGGATGGCGCCGTCGAGCGGCTCGGGTGGCGCGCCGGCCGCGTCGCCCACTGAGTCGACGCCGAGCTGACGGGCGAGTTCCTGGTTGCCCGCGCCGCGGGTCAGCACGTGCACGCGCAGCCCCTCGTGCAGCGCGATCTGGGCGGTGATATGAGCGCTGCCGCCGAAACCGTAGATGCCGAGCCGACCGCCGGGGGGCACCGCGGCGCGGCGCAGCGCCCGGTAGCCGATGATGCCGGCGCACAGCAACGGCGAGGCGTGCTCGTCGTCGAGCTCGTCGGGCAGCCGGTAGGCGTAGCCTTCGTCGGCCAGGCAGGCATCAGCGTAGCCGCCATCGCGGTCCCAGCCGGTGAACAGCGGATCCAGACACAGGTTCTCCGCCCCACGCCGGCAGAACCGGCAGGTCCCGTCGGTGTGGCCCAGCCACGGGACGCCGACCCGCTCCCCCACGGCGAACCTCTGCGCGCCCTCCCCCAGCGCGTCGACCCGGCCCACGACCTCGTGGCCGGGGGCTACCGACGGCCGGCGGGGCGGGAGGTCGCCTTCGGCGAGGTGCAGGTCGGTGCGGCAGACCCCGCAGCAGGTGACCCGGACCCGTACCTGGCCGGGGCCCGGCAGCGGCTCGTCGCGGTCGATTCGGCGCAACGGCCCGTCGTCAACCGGCGCGGTATGGTCCACGACCCATGTCTGCATGGCTCCTCGCTCTCATCTGGCTGGCCGGGTGCTGGCACTGCCCTCCTCCATGGATCCTGCATCACCCGGTGAAGATCACCCTGCGTGGTGCCAATGGTCAGGGTCCTGAACGACGCGTTCAGCCTGACCAGGGGCTTCATGACCACGATCCACGCCGCGAGCAACCTGGTGAAGATCTTCGGCTGGTACGACAATGAGTGGGGCTACACCTGCCGCCCGGCTGACCTGGCCGTCCTCGTCGGCGCCCCGTTCGGGCAGGCAGAGGGATAGGAGAAACGAATGGCAGCCAAGGGCGTCATCGCCGCGACGGACGGCTCGGAAGAGTCATTGCGGGCGGTGGAATGGGCCGCGCGCGAGGCCGTCTTGCGCCGCGACGCGCTGCGCATCGTGTCCGTGCCGACGCTCCTGCCGCGCATGAGTCCCGGCCCGGCAGGTCGCCAGACCGTGGCGGCGGTACTCGAACAGGCCACAGCACGCGCGCTGGCCAGCGCGACGCAGCGGGCGGCGCAGACCGATCCTGACCTCGCGGTCACCACCGAAATGCTGACCGGGTCGCCGGCGCAGGCGCTGCTCAAGGCCGCCGCGGACGCTTCGCTGCTGGTCGTCGGCTCGCGCGGCGCGGGAGGCTTCACCGCGATGATCCTCGGCTCGGTCAGCCGTTACCTGGCTATCCGCGCGCCATGCCCGGTCGTGGTGGCGCGTGAGGAGACCAAGGCCGTGCAACGGGAGGTCGTGGTCGGCATCCGCGACCCGGACCAGTCCGCCGCCGCGCTCAGGTTCGGCTTCCAGGAAGCCACCCTGCGCAACGCCAGGCTGATGGCCGTGCACACGTGGGCCTGGTCGCTTCCCTCCAGCGAATCGGTAGGGACACTGACGCCCCAGGAGCGGGCGATCATGGACGGCTCGGATATCCGGGCCTACGCAGCCGCCCGGCTGAAGAGCGTGCTCGCCACCTGTCACGAGAACTACCCCGGCGTGCAGGCCGGCTGGGAGATCGTCCACGCGCACCCCGCCCGCGTGCTCATCGCGGCATCCGGCCGCGCCGATCTCGTGGTGCTCGGACGGCACGCCGCCGGATCGGACATCGGCTCGATCACGTACCCGGTGGTGAGCCATGCTCACGGCCCGGTCGCCATCGTTCCCGGCGAGTGACCGTACCGGTCCTCGTGGTGTAGCGCTGCCACCTGTGCGGTCAGCCCTCGACAGGGATGCCAGCGACGAAGGCCTCCACCTTGTGCTGCCAGCCCTCCTCCAGTGGCCCCTTGATCGCGGTCACGTGGACCGTGCCCTCAGCCACCTCGATCAGTCCCTTGCGCTGCAGGATCTCGTTCATCACCGGGCGCACGTGCTGCCAGTTGGCCGTTTGCTCGTCGGTGGGCACGTGCCCGGTCTTGTCCGGACGCGCGGCCGCCTCGGTGGTCAAGATGGCGTACTTCGTGCCCGCAGGCAGCGTCACCTTCTTCAGGAACCGGCGCATGCCGCCGATGGGCTTGCCGAAGCGCCCGGGCGAGCTGAACAGGTACAGGTCGGCCGGCGGAAGCTCCTTCGGCGTCGCCTCCCGGATGTGATGGACATGCACCGTCACGCCCTTGTCGGCCATCTGCCTGCTGAACTCCTTCGCGACCACGGCCCCGTTGCCGTACTTGGAAGCGTGCAGATGCTCGATGTTCATGGTGACTCCCCTGCCGGCATCGCGTCGGGATGCGTGTCGCGGCGGGTCATGGCTTACTCCCCTCGCCTGGCCCGCGTACGGGCTGCTATCCCGACATTTCGAGCACACCAGCACTGCGCGGGACACGGTAGGGACGAAAGACGCCCGAAACGGGGCCAAAGACCTCCCTACATGCGCGGAAGCCCTTGGCCAGATCATTTGGCCGGTGCGATCATGGGGCATCGGGTTCCGGCCACCGCAGTCGCGGTGACCCCGGTCAGAAGGAGTAGCAAATGCCCGGAATCACTGTGGGCGTCGATGGTTCGGAGACCTCCTATCGGGCCCTGGAATGGGCGATGAAAGAGGCGGGGCTCCGGCAGGTCAGGCTCAACGTCCTGGCCGTCAACGAGGTTGCGGCCAACCAGTGGACAGGCCACCCCATGGTCACGCCTGAGGACGAGGCCGAAACGGAGCAGGCGCGCTCCTGGACAGAAGAATCGATAAGCAAGATCGCCGGCCAGCTCGGCGGCGCCCAGCCCTCGTCGATCAGCGTGCGCGCGATGAACGGCTTTTCGGCCGAGGAGCTCATCAAGGCCTCGGCGGACAGCGATCTAGTCGTGGTGGGCCAGCGTGGGCATGGCCGTTTCGCCCCCCTGGTGGGTTCGACCAGCACCAAGGTCGTGCATCACGCCAAAAGCCCGGTCGTCGTGGTGCCGTCGGACAAGTAGGTCCACACCCGGGCGCCGGCCTGGAACCCAGGCCGGCGCCCAGACTCGCGTGATCCAGGGTTTGCTTAGCGGCCGCGGCGACGTGGTGCGCGGCATCATGTCCGTGCCGCGCGGCGTCCGCGGCCAGCAGAATGGTCCGGTTCATGGTCCCTCCCTTGATG
>Ga0207665_10000171_pt1 | contig 43744 bp, 33 predicted proteins | sample LARL112metaG_FD_184351 | JGI IMG/M metagenome (GOLD analysis project Ga0207665, IMG submission 184351) | Corn, switchgrass and miscanthus rhizosphere microbial communities from Kellogg Biological Station, Michigan, USA - LAR L11-2 metaG... | ecosystem: Host-associated > Plants > Roots >... | reverse complement strand
GCTGAAAACATGGCATCAGAGTTGGGTTACAAACCGCGGACAGATCCTCTTGCTGGATGGCGCCCTTCACGGCGACGAGGTCGTGCTCAATGCAACCGAACATATGCTCGATGGCAAGAGCAAACTGATTCGCGGAGTCTGGAAGCCAGCAGACGGCGGTGTGCGGGAGACTGCGGTCACATCGCTCGACGAGGGCAAGACCTGGAAGCCTTGGTTCGATCTCATGTTTCGACGGCATGCCGCAGGTGCCTCAACGTCCGAAGATCAGAAGGCGGTCGCGGCGCTCGACACGCAGTATCAGGCTGCGGTGAAGGTCAATGACGCAGTCACCATGGATCGCATTCTGGCCGACGATTTCGTGCTCTCGACCGGCTTAGGCAAGAAATATACGAAGCAGGATTTACTTTCCGAAGCGCGCAGCGGAAACGTCCAGTATGAACATCAGGAAGATACCGAGCAGACTGTGCGCGTATGGGGCGACACGGCAGTGGTGACTGCCAAACTGTGGGAAAAGGGTACCGACAACGGCAAGACGTTCGATTACACGGTGTGGTTCAGCGACACATACGTGCGCACGCCCAAGGGATGGGTCTACGTTTTCGGGCAGTCTTCCCTGCCCTTGCCGAAAGCTTCGCAGTAGGCAGCTATGGTTCGGACGCGCGTTTTTCCAGCAACCGCTCCATGGCCTGACGCATGTGGCGGATCTGCAACGCGCTTCGCCGCAGATGGTCGATTTCCTTTTGCTTCGCTCGCAGGTAGGACTGATGGCGTTCGATGAAGAGTGCGGCCAGGGTCTCGTCCGCTGATGCGACTTCTGCCTGCTCTGGACCGAACAGCCCGTTGCCGAGTTCTGCAATGTTGAAGCCGGCCCATTCCGGATTCTCTTCCATCAAAAGCACGCTGTCAGGATCGATCTCATTGACCATCGCACGCAGGAATTCGATCCCAAAGCAGTAGCCGGAACGATTGCGAACGATCCCCGTGACCCGCACGCCGCCGGAAGTCTTGAATTCGACTTCCATCCGATCGCCGGGGCGCAGTGGTACACCACCATAGACTTCCATTCCCGCGCGGCTCAGCGCGCTGACCATTCCCGGGATGGCGATTTGCGAATCAGCAGTTTCGGCTGCGATGAGTACGGGCAGGTGGACCTGGAATCTCGGCCAACGCCGGGTGTTCATTGGCTGCCGCGGGCTGGGAGTCAATCCCATCGTGGTCCCTCGGTTATTTGAGGACTTGAAGGTGGCGGAAATAAATGGCGCTCGCCAGTCCGAGGGTGATCAAGCCGACCGCTACCGCAGCCAGACGCCCACGCCACTTGCGCGGTTCGTAGCGACGGTCGGAGGCAACTCGCAGCTTCTTCATCCAGTTCGGCTCGGCAATGTCTTCATACACTGAGAGCGGGATGATGGCCTCGAGTTTGCGGCGGTCTTTCTGCCCCAGCGATACGAAGCGGAACGGCTGTTGCGTATTGCTGACCGGATTGAGGAGTTCAGCCCCAGCCAGGACCGATCCCGCACGGAGCAAGAACATCATTTTTACTTGGGAACCCTGCGCCAGAGGACGTGGCAGCGAGAGCAGGCCGCCAGTCAGGGAAACCACCTGAAGTTCTCCGGAAACGCTGCTGCCGCCATCAAATCGAAGCACGACGGGAGTGTTGTTTTCCAGATGAACGCGCGGAGTACGTGGAACAGAGTGACGATGGGGGAGGGCGCTCATATTCAGGCTAGAAGTATGGCTCTAGGTAACCACGAAAAGAAGGTTACGGAAGGGCTTGTCCGAGCCGATTCTCGGACCTTGCTGCTGGCACACAAAAAACAATTTAACCGCAAGGCCGCTAAGCAACTGCCGCAAAGTTCGCAAAGAAGCTCTGGTTTCCTTTGCGGACTTTGCGGATTTTCTTTGCGATCTTGGCGGTTAAAAGGCTTTAACGAGTTGTCCGGGGCAAGCCGGACACAAACTCCGCGAAGGGCGGTTCACCGAGATAGACGCGGTCGCCTAGTTCGTCGATACCTGGTACTGTTCCAGTTTCCCGTCCGGCATCTCGTAGGTCCAGGCCCGCAATTCCCGGTTTTGACGGAATTTGATTTTGTAGACGCGCAGCGTCATGCCGCCACGCAATGCCTGGTTCGTTTGGACGAACTCGAGTGGCATCCCCAGTGCTCCCAAGCTGTCGGCAAAGTCTTTCAGAGCCTGTTCATTGAAGTAGCTATTGGCATTGTCTGTGAACAACGAGCGATCGACTTTACCTTCCTGCAGATCTCGAAAGATCTTACGGGCCTGCTCCGTCTTGGCCTGCACGCTGGCATCGACGGTCGTGAACAGAAGAGCAGAAATCCGGCGTGCCAAGTCACCCGAGGCCCGCGCGGCATCCTGATTGGTGAGCACCACCACCGCTACGCGATCATCGGGGAACACATTGTTCTGCGTAGTGAAACCCGAAACTTCTCCACCATGCGAGAGCATGCGGTGCTCGGAAAACATCGTCACATCGACGCCTAACCCGTATTGCGTGCCCACACCGCTTTTCAGCCGGACTTCCGTCTCCAGATCCTGGTACGACGCCGGCTTCAACAGCTTCTGATCCATGATCGAGATATCCCACCGGGCCAGATCCCCGGTGGGCATGGCCAATTCCCCGGCGGCAAACAACCAGCCTTTGCCTTCTTTGGGCGCCTGGCGGAGCGGACCCAGCCCATACCGCATGTACCCCGTCGCATCGGTGTCGCCGAGCTTTTCCTGGTCGATGTTGGCGACGCACTTCATGCCGAGCGGGTTGAACACTCGCGTTTGCAGGAACTGCAGCAATGGCATGCCGCTCACCTTCTCGACAATCACTCCCGCAATCACGTAGTTGGTGTTGCTGTACTGCCAGCGTGTACCCGGGTCAAAGTCAAGCGGCTTGCGCGCCCACATGTCGAGAATCTTGTCCGAGGTAATGGGCTGCATCATGAATGGAGGAACGTAGTCCTGCGGCCAGTAATCCTGGTACCCCGACGTATGCGAGAGCAATTGGCGGATGGTCACTTCATTCGCCCGGGTGAGGTTCGGAATGTATTTTCCCACCGTATCGTCGAGCGACAGCCTCCCTTCTTCCTGCAGCAGCAATACCGACGTGGCCGTGAACTGCTTGCTGATGGAGCCGATGCTATAACGCATCTCGGACTTGGCCGGAGTTTTCGGCTCCAGACGCGCGTCGCCGTAGGCTCGGAGATAAACGATCGCACCATCTTTCACCACCGCGACTGAGGCGCTCGGCACCCCGGTTTGCCCAAGAACATCCTGCGCGGCGAGGTCGATCTTGCTCAGCAGATCCTGCGGTAGCTTGGCTTCCGTTTGTGAAAAGGTAATTCCGCTCAGGAAGATGGTTAGGACTGCGACTCCACCCGCGAAGAGAAAACGACCACGACGCATGAGGGCTCCTCGTACCGAAATTGGCGGCACTATAGCACACCGTGATCCGGAGAATGCTGAGCTGTAAGCCACCAGCTGCCGACTATCAGCCATCAGCTACCACCCATCTCACCTAGCCGATTGGCGGATGCGCACGCGCACGGCGAGCGTCATTCTGGTTCTGCACTTCCGTTTCGCAAGTGCAGGAGAAGAGTATGGCGACATCAGTACTGGAAACTCTATCGAACGAATTTGCCGCCGCAGCCAGCGGGGCGGGCGCGGCGGTGGCGGCCGTCTATGGCCGGCGCTGGATGCCCTCGAGCTGCATCCAATGGCAGAAGGGTGTATTCGTGACGGCGGACCATACCATTCGACGCGAGGAAGACTTCCCGGTGTTCGTGGAAGAAGGAAAGCCCCTCAAGGCCAGATTGGCTGGGCGCGATCCAAGCACGGATCTCGCGATCCTTAAAGTCGACGGGGACATGGGTCCTCTACCGGAATTCGGTGATAGCAGTTCCTTGAAGATCGGACACTTTGTGCTGGCCCTAGGTCGCTCTCGCGGTTCGAAGCTGGTTGCGAGCGCAGGCATCGTCGGCGGCCTGGGCGGAGAATGGGAACCGCGGCGTGGAGGTCGCCTTGATCAACACATCCGGCTCGACCTCGAGTTGTATCCAGGCTTTTCAGGCGGCCCTCTCGTGAACACACAAGGCAAGGTCGTCGGCATCAACACGCGCGGACTGGCCCGCGGACGGGCGGTCACGATTCCAATCGCCACTGTGAATCGAGTGGTCAACGAACTTCTGGAAAGGGGTCACATAGCGCGGCCATATCTCGGCCTCGCCATGCAGCCGGTATCCTTGCCCGAAACATTGCGCAGCAAACTTGGGACACAGCAAAACACAGCCCTACTTGTTATGCACGTGGAACCTACCAGCCCCGCTGAGAAAGCCGGAGTGCTGATTGGCGATCTCGTCACCGACTTCGGTGGCAGTGCGCTCGAAGACACGACCGACATTCAGCATCTTCTGGGCAAGACCAAGGTTGGCGACGTAGTGCAGGCCAATCTGCTGCGCGCCGGATCTCCGCTAAAAATCACCATAACGCTCGCAGATCGGCCTGCGAGGTAAACGGAATGTCGAGCAGGAACGGAGGCGGCAAGACGCGGGTGTTGATCGCAGCAGCCTCCGCCGCCCGCCGAGCCGAGTTAGAACGGATCGTTCAGGAGGATTCCTCGCTGCTCGCCGCCGGCACCGTGACTCAATTCTCGACGCTGACGCGACGCGTAACGGATTTCCGTCCCAATGTCGCCCTAGTGGATCTTGTGGAGGCCGATATGCAATTCCCGTCCGTGAGCATTGCACTGCAACAGGCGGGGGTAGCGGTGGTCGTGCTGACAGAGGATCCAGCGCGGAACTGGGTGAGACAAGTCCTTCGCGCCGGTGTTTTGGGAATCCTGCCACGAAACTCCGCTTCGGTAGAAATCCATGCCGCGATACACGCTGCCAGAAGAGGCCTGCTTCTGCTGGAACCGGAACTCATTCGTGATTTCCTGGTTACAAGTTCTGACCGCGCGGCCGACACTGACTTCGATCTGGTCGAAGAACTTACCGAGCGCGAGGTCGAGGTTCTTCGTATGCTGGCGGAGGGATTCGCCAACAAGGAAATTGCGTCGCGCCTGGTGATTTCGGACCACACTGTCAAATTCCATATCAGCTCGATCCTTGCGAAGCTGGGAGCCTCGAGCCGGACGGAAGCGGTGACGATCGGCGTTCGCAATGGCTTGATTCTGCTGTAACTGCGGGGAGGCCGCTGCTCGGCTCTAATCCTTCAGAACTCGACTCACTAAAAGCCTCATGTATCGTCTAACCCGCATCCGCCGATGAAGGAGGCCGTATGACGAGATTCTCGCGACGCGCGACTTGGACAGGCGCAGTGCTTGGCGCCCTCACCGCATTCCTGGCGTTCACCTTGCAGGCGCGGGCGTTTGCGTGGGATGGCACGGAAACCGAAGAATTCCACCAGATCTATCCCTTGTCCGCCAACGGCCGCATTGAACTGCAAAACATCAATGGTCCGGTTCAGATCAGAGGGTGGGATCGCAATGAAGTGAAGGTCGATGCGATCAAGCGGGCGGACAGCAAGCCCGACCTCGATGAAGTCGAGATCAAGATCCACTCTGACCAGGACTCTGTTTCCATCCGCACCGAGTATGCCCGGCACGAACATACATGGACGCGCAATGATCCGGGCAGTGTCGATTACGTGTTGACGGTGCCTCGGAACTCCCGGTTGGATGACATCAATCTGGTCAACGGCGACCTCGAGATCGAAGGAGTCGGCGGCGAAGTGCGTGCTTCCTGTGTAAATGGCAGGTTGCGAGCCAGCAGCCTGAGCGGGCGAACAGAGCTTTCTACGGTGAATGGTAACCTTGAGGCTAACTTCGACCGACTGTCGTCGCCGATAGAAGTTTCCTCCGTCAACGCCAAGGTGCTGCTCACATTGCCTTCCGATGCCAAGGCCGACATTGAAGCCAGCACCGTCTCGGGCTCGATCTCCAACGACTTCGGAATCCACGTGGCCAATCACAAGTGGGTCGGGCACGAACTGAACGGCGAACTGGGCGGTGGCGGCACGCGAGTGCGCGTAAATAATGTAAACGGCCGGATCGAAATTCGGCACGCCAACGACAACAAGCCCCTGAGTCCGGCAAAGAATATGGATCGCGACCGGGACGATGACGATACGATTTAGTCAGTGCAGTGATCGATGGAGCGGCGGGCGTCCTCGCCCGCCGGACGGGCGAGACGCCGTCACTCCATCGTTACCGGACTCTCAATACACCGTATATCCCGGCGCAGGCGTCCGAAAGTCTGGCTTCGACGCCATCAGCAGCAGTGCCCCGATTCGCTTGGACGCCTTCAGATCATCGAGACTGCGGAACGACTTCGTCACATAGTCGTCGGGCGTGGGCGTGTCATCGGGAATCTGCAGATACTCCACGTTTTCAAACATGTGCTTCTTCAGCAGCTCAACATACTCGGCCGCTGAACGCACGTGCACCGGAACTTTCAGTTTGTCGACCCACTGCAGTGAAAACTCATTGTCGCGATAAAGATTGATGAGGATGAACAGGCGCCCACGCGGCGCCATCACGCGAAACAATTCGGCCAGTGCCCGATCCTGATCGGGGTAGTAGTAGAACGACTCGACCGACAGCATCTTGTCGAAGAAGTTCTCTTCCCATGGAATCTGCGTTGCTGATCCCCACACGTACATCACGTTCTCGAATTCTTTGGACTCCGCGCGTGCCTGCCGGATCATTTCATCGGAGATGTCGACTCCGACCACCTGACCGAAGCCTTCCGGTCCATCCGATACCAGGCGCGCGAGCAGCCGTGTCGCCCAGCCTGAGCCGCAACCCAAATCCAGCACGCGCTCGCCGGGCCGAAGATCCATGTGCCGCAGCGTCTTCTCCGTGATGTTGAGATGGTGATTGCGCATCTTCTCGCCTTCGCCAGCCTCGGCCCAGCGGTTGAATTCCTGCTGCAGGTTCTCATCGGGAGTGTGGGATTTCTCGGGCATGATTGCATTCCTCGAAATGGTTGGTGTTCAGTCCAGAATCCTTTGGTATCGGCTGCAAGCTTCGAGCTATGAGCTTCGAGCGAGCACAGTCGCAAAGAAGACCAAGAGCTCGGGACCTCGTACACGAAGCATCGCAAGCTCGCGGCTCGCAGCTCTCCTATGCTACATTTGCCATCCTGATGGGACCAAACGAGCCGGAGGCCGCGCAACGTGACGCTAAGCCTCCCGCGCTATACTGCCCGCAATGCGCTCGCGAAGTAACCGACCCTCTCACCTGCGGCGATTGCGCCGCGGTTATCTGCCGGCAATGCGGATCCCCTCTGGAATCTCCAGACGAGCTCGGGATCGGATAGCGCATGGAGCCCACCAGCACTGCGACAGTGCAGCCCACCACGAACGCTTCTGCTGCGACCGACTCCTCACCAGGTCTGGTCCGCGGGCTGTCGCTTCTTGACTCTGTCCTGCTGCTCGCCGGCGGCATCATCGGCTCATCGATTTTTCTTACAGCAAAAGACATTGCCGGACCCTTGCCGCATCCAGCGTTGTTCTTTTTAGTCTGGGTCATCGGCGCGTTGATCTCGATGTGCGCCGCCTTCGCCTTCGCAGAACTGGGCTCGATGTTCCCTGACTCCGGCGGACAATACATTTACTTGCGCGAGGCTTTCGGAGACCTTATCGCATTCCTCTACGGCTGGATGCTGTTCGCCGTGGCCAACGGCGGCACCATCGCCGCGCTCTCTGTCGCCTCGGCCGCCTACCTGGGCGCTATCTTCCCTGCGATCTCCGAGCAACACGTGATTGTTTCTGTCGTGGGCATCACGCTGACGCGCGTGCACGTCGTGGCGCTGATCTCGATTGTTGTTGTTACGTGGATCAACGTCATCGGACTCCGTCGTGGAGCCGTCCTGCAAAATGTAGCCACCTGGGCGAAGTTTGTCGCCATGGGCGCATTCGTGCTCTTGGGAGTCTTGTTCGGCAAAGGTAGCTGGAGCAATTTCACGCAGCATGGCGGCAGCCCTTCCGCGGGCATGACGATGGGCATGAGCGCGGGCACGCTGGTCTCAGCGCTGGGCGTGGGATTGATTGCCGTCTTCTGGGCCTACGACGGATGGGTCTACATCACCTGGGTTGCCGGTGAGGTGCAGGAACCGCGCCGCAACGTGCCTCGCGCCATGGTACTCGGCATCATCGTAGTGGCGGTCGTGTATCTCGCGATGAATTTCACCTACGTGTACGCGATGCCCCTGACCGAAGTCGCGAAGCACGAAACGATCGCAGCTTCGGCGGCTGAAGCCCTGTTCTCGCCACGCGCAGCGAACTGGCTCTCAGCGGTAATCGCGCTCTCCTGTTTCGGCGCGATGGCCAGTTGCACGCTGTCGGGTGCGCGCGTGTACTTCGCCATGGCGCGCGACGGAGTTTTCTTTCAGCGGATGGCTGACGTGCATCCCAAGTGGCGCACGCCAGCCCTGAGCCTGATTGGCCAAGCAGTATGGGCCTGCCTGCTCACCGTGAGCGGCCGCTATGACCAGCTCTACACGTACGTGATTTATGGAATGGTGCTGTCCTACACCCTAACGGTGATCGGATTGTTCGTGCTTCGCGTGAAGCGGCCCGACGTTCCAAGACCCTACCGCTGCACGGGATATCCGTGGCTACCGGCGATCTATGTGTTGCTGGGAAGCTGGTGGACGATCAACACCATTGTGACCCGTCCGAAAGAAGCCTTGGCGGGTACGTTCATCGTGCTGATTGGCGTTCCGGGTTACCTCTACTGGAAGAAGCAAAGCCGAAAAGCCCAAGCCTCCGCAAACTCTTAAACGCTGTCATCTTGAGCGGAGTGAGGCGCCAGCCGAACGCGGTCGAAAGACCCCGCAGCGGTTTAGGCCTTCAACAGCCGCAGCAGGATTTTCTACCAACGAATCGCCGCATGAAAATCTAGCCCGGAACACTGCAATCAGCCGCGGGGTCGCTCGGCTTCGCTCGGGATGACAAATTTGTTGCGCCGGCTCGATGCGCTTGGTCTACTGCGGCAGCCCACCGCTCCCCAGCTTCACGCGCAGCTTCACGGTTCCGATCTCTTTCCCGCCCGCTTCAGCGCCGCAACTCAGCTCACTGATCTGATCCGACTTCTTCGCGGGCGTCGTTATTTCAATTTCAATCGGGAAAACATCTCCCGGCGCAAGGCTGTAATGCGGCAACGGATTCTTGAGTGCCCAGCCGTCGGGCAATGTCGTCGAAAGCGTCACCTCAGCAGGAGTCGTGTCGTCATTGCGCAGGACCACCGGCAGTTGCAGAGTCGATCCCGCCGCGACGGAGATCTCCGGAACCGCCGCCTTCGGCAGATCCGGCAGGTCATGCGCCGCACGGAAATCGTCGTAAAACGCCCACGGCCCGCCAATTTCTATCGACAACCCCTTGTGCTGCTGCGGATTCGGACTCGGCAGGCGATCGAAGGGCAGCGGTTGCGCCTGCACTCCCTCGAAGACATCGCCGGTCGGCGTCGTACCCTGCGCCAGCGACTTGCCGAAGACCAGTTCTACCGGCGTCGACCAACTATCCTGATCGGCGCCCGCGAGTTTTTCCAATTGCTCGTCACTTAAAGATTGCAGCTTCTCGATGTAAGTCCGGTACTGCGTGAGATGGAAGCGGAACACATCCATCGAAACGCGCCAGTAGGGCACGTGATGGCTGGAAGAAATGCCCGTCGTGGGGTACTGCGGCCCCTTCCCCTTGATGTTTTTGTCATCGCTCGCGTCCGAGTAGAAATAAATCTTCTGCGGCTGCCACGGCTGTAATCCCTCGAGCAGGGTCTCGTTGATTTTGCGCGGCTGGGTCAGTTGCGCGGGATACACCGACGGGTCTCCGGCGGAGTCGAATGCTTCCACGGCCATCACGCCGGCCGCCTGGTGGTCCCCGTGATTCTCACCAATAAAGAAACCGGGCAGCCACGAGACGATGACTTCAGGTCGCGTCAGGCGAACGATGCGAACTAGTTCTTCCAGGTTCTTGCCGTGTCCCCAGTTGGCGAGTGACTGCAGAACATCCTGGCTCGGCGTGTCCTTGCCCTCGAGGAACCACACGTTCTGTACGCCGAGTTGAGTCATGGCATGCCGCAATTCCATCTCGCGCACCGCACCCAAGGATGGTCCGCGCTCGCGTCCCATATTGTTGTGCCCCGCCTCGCCGTGGGTCAGGTACACAGCCGCAACGCGTTTGCCCTGATCGAGCAATTGCGCCAGGTACGCCGAGACGCCGGTCTCGTCGTCGGGGTGCGCGACAATCAGCAGCAGGTCCGCTTTGAACCGGTCATCGGCCTTGGGCGCCGTGCGGGGTTGTTCGGGTTTGGGCGGCTGGGTTTGCGCTGCCGCCTGCAAGACAAGAATGAGGAAGAGCGCCAGAACGCGCCGGATGTTCATCCATTCTCCGTGAAAAAATTGAGACCGACAGGTTATTGGACGGCAGGCAATTCGATCGGTTTGCACGTCCATGCCCCTGGATTTGTATCAGTATACGGGCACTCGACTTCCCGTTTCGACCGTCTACAGTTGGGCGCCTCGCTCATCACAGAGGCGCGTTACCGCGCACCCGGTCTCCGATGGCCCACTCCCTTGCCAACATGAAGCCAAGCTTAAAGGGGAGACAAAATTGAAATCTAACATTCATCGACTATTGATCTCGTAGTAACACTTCCTTCCTAAAATCAGCCTTCCTCTCACCGAGCGTCCGTTCCGCCGTGGAGTGTGTGTCCAAAAACCTCTTTGTTTGGAGGCTTTATGCTGCACAGGTTTGACCGCCGTAAATCTTCCTCTCCCTCTGTCTTCTTGATCCTGTGCTGGCTGATTTTGGGAACTTGCGGCACATCGGGTACGGCGTTCGCGCAGGCTAGCCGGGCTGCAATCAGCGGGCGGGTGGTAGACGCCGCCGGCGCCGTGCTGCGGGCCGCCCGCGTGGCGGTGCAGCCGGGAGGACAAGCTGCAGTGACAGATGATCAGGGACAGTACTTCATTCCGGACCTCGCGCCGGGCGAGTACACGGTGACTGTCTCCTACGTGGGGTTCGCCCCCTTCACGACCAGCGCCAGGGTGTCTCAGGGACAGACAGCGCGTGTCGACGCCACTATGAAAGTTGCGACCGCGACCGAGGAAGTCTTGGTGACCGCAGACCGTGGACGCGGAGAAGCCGAGGCGATCAATCGCACCCTCGAGTCAGACAATATTCTGCAGGTGCTTCCGGTCGAGGTCATCACCAGCCTGCCCAATACCAACATCGCCGACGCACTTGGACGCCTCCCCAGTGTGACGCTGGAACGCGACGAGGGTGAAGGCAAGTATGTCCAGATCCGGGGCCTCGAGCCGCGGCTGGCTAATGTGACCATTGACGGCGTGAATGTTCCTTCCCCCGAGTCGGGTGTCCGCCAGATTAAGTTGGATGTGATTCCAGCCAACCTGGTGGATTCAGTGGAAATCAACAAGACGCTTTCCGCAAATCAGGACGGAGATGCGGTGGCGGGATCCGTCAATCTGGTAACGAAGACACCGGGCGAGAAGCCGACACTCTATCTGAATGGCATCGGGGGATACACCCCTATCGTCGGTGGGCGCTCGCTCTATGAGTTGGATGGGACGATTGGCAAACGATTCGGTACCAGCAAACGGCTAGGTGTCATTTTCGGCGGCAGCTACGACTGGAATGGGCGGGGCATCGACGACGTGGAACCGGTGCCAGCAGTCCTTCAGTGCAGCCCGGTGGCCGGCGGTTGCAACGAAAACTTCGACCCCGCCACAGCCACGAACGTTGTGAGCTGGCCAACCGAGGACCTCCGCGAATACCGGTACTACCGCACCCGATACGGATTTACCGGAGCGGTCGATTACAAGCTCGGAGATGTCTCGGGAGTGTACGTTCGTTTCCTGTATTCGCACTTCGACAACTTTGGGGATCGCTGGGTTTATTCGCCAACGATCAACACGTTCGAGACTCCCGCGGAAGGTGCGGGCGACGGCCAGATGTCATTCAATGCCCAAATCCGCCGTCCAGTAGAAGTTATCGGCAGTCTAGTCGCCGGGGGAAAGCACGTCTGGAACCGCTGGGCTCTGGCTTACGATTTTTCCGTCGCCCGCGCCAGCTCGGAAGACCACGGGTATGCCTCCGCTGACTTCGCCCCGCCAGATGGGGATCCGCTCAACAGCGTAGTCTTCAATGTAGACACGAGTTCCCCCCTTCGACCCAAGCTGGTAGCCCAAGGGGGTGCACCAATCTACGATCCCGCTCATTACACGTTGCAAGATCTGGATATCGGCCAGAGTTACAGCCCACAACTCAACCTGCAAGCAGGGTTCTCGGCAACCAAGACCTACAACTGGAACGGACATTTTGGCACGTTCGAGTTCGGTGGCAAGGTGCGGAATGCGCACAAGTTCGAAGACTCGCGCGATCCCGTCTTCAACTCGGTCGACAATCCGTCGATGACCGGTTTTCTCGGCACTTTCACCAACTCGAACTACTACGACAAGCATTACACGTTCGGGCCCACCGTGGACTACAGCAAGATCACCGCCTACTTCAAGGGCCACGGCACCGATCCAGGCTTCTTTGAAGAAGATGTGGCCTCCACCGCGCAGAACTCGTTCCCGAACAATTACGATCTGGTCGAGAGAATCACGGCCGGATATCTGATAAATACGCTCGATTTTGGTCGGTTGCGCGTGCAAACGGGCTTGCGCTTCGAAGGGACGAATGAAGACGTCTTGGGGAACCGCGTGTTGTTCGACAACGATGGCAATCTGTGCACCGGTCCTGCCGACCCCGGCTGCCCGGCAGACTTCACGAGTGCGGTGATCCCGGTTCGCAGATCGTCTTCGTACCTCGACCCCCTGCCGAGCGTGCAACTGCGCTTCCGGCTTCCGCATGACGCTGCGATTCGCGCTTCCTATGGCCGAGGGATCTCTCGGCCGAATTATGGCGACCTGCCCCCCACCTTTTCGTCGCAGGGGAACAACAACGAACTCGACATCGGTAACCCCGATCTGAAGCCCTCGCGCGCGAACAACTATGATCTTCTGTACGAACAGTACCTGAAGCCCCTGGGCCTGTTGCAGGCCGGGTTCTTCTACAAGCAGCTCTCGCATCCTATTTACGAATCTGTGAAGAGCTTGATTACCAGCAACCAGTACGGCGGCCAGTACAACTTCAATGAGAATGGCGGCACGCAGTGGGTCGTGTCCCAACCGCTGAACGGTCGCAGCGCGCAAGTGTACGGCTTCGAGGTTGCTTACCAGCAGCACCTGAGCTTTCTGCCGGGCGCCTGGAGCGGCATCGGGGTCTCGGCCAACTACGGATACACGCACTCGACCACCGCAGGCGTACCCCTGCGAACGGATCGTCCCGCCCTGCAACGGCAAGCGCCGAACACCTGGAATTTCAGCCCGACCTACGATCGCTGGCGCATCTCGGCGCGGCTGGGCGTCTCTCACAACGACGCGAACATCTTCAGCTACAACTACCAGGACCTGAATAACGACGGGTCTCCAAATCCGGTGCCCCTGGGGATCAAGGGTCCCAACGGGGATACGTACCTCTATGGCCACACGCAAGTGGACGCGCAAGCGAGTATTCGGATGTACCGTGGCCTGCATTTGGTCATCGCCGGCCTTAACCTGACCAATGAAGTGTTTGGCTTCTACAACGGCAGCACGCCGTATCCGATCCAGCGCGAGTACTACAAGACGAGCTACATGTTTGGCCTGCGTTACACGCTTTCGAACGAACCCAAATAGGCAAACTGGCAGGACGCGCGAGAAATCGTGACCGAATTCACGGTCACTTCAGGTTGGATGGCGTACGCTCTCCGGAAGGCGATGGCTCATGAGATTGTTGGCTCACATTTTGTTTTTCGCTTTGCCGTGTCTGGCCGGAGTGGGGTCGGCGGCGCAGAAAGTCGATTCAGCGGCAAAGATCTCCGCAACCGCAACTGCCACGAGCGCGAAAGAATCCGAAGACCCCGTCCTGGTCGGTGCCGGCGACATCGCCAGCTGTGATGATCTGGCCGGAGCTGAGGCCACCGCCAAGTTGATCGAAAAAATTCCCGGCACAGTGTTCGCGGCGGGAGATCTGGCATATCCCGACGGATCCGATGAACAATTCGCCAACTGCTACGCGCCGACCTGGGGACGTTTCAAAGACCGCACGCGTCCGGCTCCGGGAAATCACGAGTATCACAAGGGTGGAGGAGCTACGGGATATGCGCGCTACTTTGGCACCGCCGCCGGCGACCCTGACAAAGGCTATTACAGCTATGAACTCGGTGCCTGGCACATCGTGGTGCTGAACAGCGAGTGTGTGGAGGTGGGCGGATGCGAGGCAGCGTCCCCCCAAGGACTGTGGCTGAACCAGGATCTCGCCCAGCACCCTGCCGGGTGCACCCTCGCGTACTTTCACAAGCCCCTGTTTAGTTCCGGCGGTAAGCACGGAAACGATCCCGAGATGAAGCCGCTGTGGGATACGCTGTACCACCGCGGCGCCGACATCGTAATCAACGGCCACGATCATGACTACGAGCGCTTCGCTGCCCAGGATCCCGAAGGCCATCGGGATGCCCAGCACGGCATTCGCGAGTTCGTCGTCGGGTCAGGCGGAAAGAACTCACATCGACAGATGGGCGCGGCGAAACCGAACAGCGAAGCGCGCAACGACGACGCTTTCGGTGTTCTGAAACTGACCCTTCATTCGAAAGGATACGACTGGGAGTTTGTGCCCGAGGCAGGCAAGACGTTCAAGGATTCGGGAAGCGATTCTTGCCACTAGGATCTCTTGGTTGAGTTTCGATTTCGAGCATCCCATAAGCGAGCAGAATCGCGAATGCTCGCAACATTTCACGGAGGAAACCTTGAAAGCTCTGGCTTTGATCCTGCTATGTTTCTGCGTTGCCGCTCCAGCCTTCGTCGCCGACCATTATCAGATCACGAAGAAAATTCCCGTACCCGGCCAGGGTGGCTGGGACTACCTCACTGTCGATGAGGGCGCCCGCCGCTTGTACGTCTCGCACGGCACGCAGGTGGAAGTGATCGACATCGACTCGGGCGCAGTCGTAGGAAAAGTCGAAAACACGCCCGGCGTTCACGGGATTGCCGTCGCCCCCGAACTGGGCCGCGGATTTGTGAGTAACGGTCAAGCCGCGACCGTAACGATCTTCGATCTGAAAACACTAAAGAAGATCGCGGACGTACCCACCGGCAAGAAGCCGGATGCCATTCTGTTCGATCCCGCGACCTCGCGGGTCTTCGCATTCAACGGCGGCAGCAACAGCGCTACCGTCATCGAAGCCAAGGAAGGGAAAGTCGCCGGCACAATTGATCTGGGCGGCGGTCCGGAATTCGCCGTCTCCGACGGAAAGGGATACGTCTTCAACAACCTCGAAGATGAAGGGATGGTGCTCAAAATCGACGCGAAGAAGCTGACCGTCGACCAGCGCTGGAAGGTCTGCGACGCGCCCAGCAGCATGGCCATGGATCGTGAAAATCGTCGACTCTTCATCGGATGCCGCAGCAAGGTCATGGCGGTGATGAATGCCGACACGGGCAAGGTGATCACCACGCCACCGATCGGTGATCACGTAGACGCCACCGCCTACGACGCGGATAGCAAGCTGATCTTTAATTCGAATGGCGAAGGCACAGTGACAGTGATCCGGCAGGATAGTCCGGATACGTATTCCGTCGTCGAGACGGTGAAAACGCTGCCCCGCGCGAAGACCATGGCCCTCGATCCGAAAACTCACCAGCTATTCTTGTCGACCGCGGAAAACGGACAATTTGAAGTGCTGGTGGTGGGCAAGTAGCCGAGAACTCAGAGGCTGTTGAAACGACTCCTGCGTTAAGGTGTTACTGAAGCGCAGAATACTCGGCGTGGGCCTGCTTCAGAATCGGCACGTCCGGATCCGCGTCTTTCCACGCAGCAAAGAAATCCTGATAAGCCGTGCGGGCGTGGGCATTGTCTTTCTGGAGCGCATAAGCGCGCGCGGCGCCCAGGTGCGCTAGCGGGTAGAGGGCGCTAAGTGTGTCGATGCCGCGATGGTCGAGAATCTTCTGGTACTCGGCTTGGGCCTTCGGACCCTCACCCAGCTTCAGGTACGCCGCGCCGCGAAAATGCAGGGTGAAATAGTTAGCGCCGTTGGGGCCGCTCCCCAAGTCATAGGCCGCTGCCGATTCCAGCGCAGCGATGGCTTTCTGGGGTTGATTGCGCTGCAATTCAATGTTGGCCTGATTAACAGCGAGGCCCACCCTATTCAGAAGCGTATCGGTGGGATATTGCGCGGCAAGTTCTTGGTTGAACTTCTGCGCGCGTGCCACGTCTCCGAGTAGGGCCATCGGCCCGGCCACAATGGACTTCGTGTCTCGATTGGTCGCGATGCTCAGAGCTTCGGAGATCTGCTGGCGCGGTTCGCTGACGTAGCCGAGTTCGACCTCATAGGTAGCCTGCACGCCGCGAACAATTGCTGCGAATTCCAGGTTCTCATGCTGTCGGCATAGTTGCACGGAACGATCCAAAATGGCGCGCCCCGCCTTAACCCGTCCGAGCGCAATTTCGCCTCGTCCCCGCTGAAATAGTATTAGTGGCTCGTCCAGAGATCCACTCGCCTCGGCGGCGATCCGGGTTTTCGCAGGCTCGTCGCCACGAAGAAATGCTAACTGGTAACGTATGAACCGGGTTGTGCGGGGCTCGATCTTTTGCGCAGCCGCCTGATCGACCACGGCCTGGGCTTCATCGAAGCGACCCAGGCTGGTATACGCGTCGGCCAGGTTCTGGTAAGCGTAGTTGTCCTTGGGATCGAGGCGCATCCCTTCGGAGGCATTCTCGAGCGACTTGTCCGCCTGCCCGAGGCCTTCGTAGCGCAGCGCGAGATTGTCCCAAGGCAGGGTGTCGCGGGGATAGGTGCGCTTCCATTGCTCGTAGATGTCGATAATTTTGCCAGCATCCCCGACGACTTCATCGTAGTAATGGGCTGAGATGTAAAGGTTCTCCCGCTCGCTGGCCCGGTCCTTCAGTTTGAAGGCTCTCTTGATGGATTCCTGCGACTGACGGGTTTGGCCAGTGTTCCCAGAGGCCACACCCAATTCAGCCCAGGCAATGGCAAAGTTAGGGTCTAGCGCTACCGCCTTCTTGAAATAGGCAATCGACCCTTCGTCATCGAAATGGGTGTGCGCGCTGTGCCCTTTGCTGTAGGCCTGCAGCGCTTCGAGCGAAGAAGTGGTGGCCTGCTCAAGCGGCGTCGCGAATTTCTGAACCGAAGGCAGCGACTCGCCCAATTTGCTGCGCAAGTTGGTGGCTGCCTTATCGAGCGACTTCAGGACCTGCTCTTTGCTCTCGGATTCTGCCTGCTCAGTTGCGATCGAATCTCCGGTCTGCGCATTCACCGCCGCCAGCGAGATGACGTAGTGACTGCCCAGCGACGCGATCGATGCGGTAAGCATGGCTTTGGCATTCTCACGAACGCAGATTTCGCGGGCCACGTCGCTGGTAATCCGCTGGTCCTCCGGACGCCCCATAAACCGCAACGCTTCGCGCACGCGCGATTCGGGCAGCAAGTTGAGATAAGGCGATTGCTCAAGTTGCGTGGCCAGCGCCTGCTTTAGAGTCCCGTCGAAAACCCCGTCGCCTGTGGTGTTGACGAAGTCCGCTAGCAACACGGCGTCCTTCTCGGTGAGCGCTGCCGAGTGCCGCGAGCGGAGGTACCAGCCTCCCGCTACAAGGATCGCCAGTATCGCGGCGGCGGCGACGAAAAGGATGGCACGGGATCTCTTCGCCAGCACTTCCGATGACGCGGCGCTCACAGTCGCGGATGACACCGCGACCGGCGCCGACACAGACGAAACAGCCACTGCCGCAGGCGCCGATCCAGATGCTGGACCTAAAGGCTGCGGCGGGCTGTGCTCCTCCGCGATCGGCACGGAACCCGAACTGGCTGCGACCGCGCGCCCCGTGTCCGTATCGCGCTTCAACCGTTGCAGGTCGGCTCGGATATCCGCCGCATGCTGATACCGCAGGTTGCGATCCTTCTCGAGCGCCTTGCTGATGATGTCTTCCAGTTTAGGTGGGAGATCTGGATTCAACCGGACCGGCGGCGTGGGCGCCCGGTCCAGAATCGCCTGGAAGATCAGCGCCGAGGTGTCGCCGCGGAACGGCAGTGCTCCCGTCGCCATCTCATAGAGCACCGCCCCGAACGAAAACAAATCCGTGCGCCCATCGAGGTCCTTGCCCTTGGCCTGCTCCGGCGACATGTAGGCCACGGTCCCCAAAGTCGAGCCGGGACTGGTGAGGTGCTGCTCCGCCACCGCCGTCTCCTGCGCCGTTGGGCCCGCAGGCTCGGCGAACGATGGGCTGAGCGGCGACAACTTTGCCAGCCCGAAATCCAGAATCTTGGCATGGCCGCGATTGGTGACGAAGATGTTCGCCGGCTTGATGTCGCGGTGCACAATGCCCCGCGTATGCGCCGCATCGAGCGCATCGGCGATTTCGATCCCCAGCGAGAGAAGCGTGTCCATCTCCATCGCGCGGCCCGAGATCATGTGCTTCAGCGTCGCCCCGTCGAGAAACTCCATGACAATGTAGGCGCGGCCATCTTCTTCGCCGATGTCGTAAATGGTGCAGATGTTGGGGTGATTGAGAGCGGAAGCGGCCTGTGCCTCGCGCTGAAAACGGCTCAGGGCTTGCGGATTACGGGCAACTTCGTCGGGCAGAAACTTGAGGGCAACGAAACGATGCAAGCGGGTATCTTCGGCCTTGTAAACCACGCCCATGCCGCCGCCCCCCAACTTTTCGACGACCCGGTAGTGGGAGACGGTTTGGCCGATCATTGTAAAAGTGCAACTTCCGTCGGGATGCAATCTTATTGGGCACTCGGCGGTTCGTCAAACAATGGGGCTGACGGCGTCCCGCCCGTCAGATGGCCGGTCAGCGAGGCGACGGCATGTCCGACCAACCTAAAATCCGATTCGCTTGATCAGGCTCTGGAAGCGCGGATCCTCACGCAATCCATCCACCATCGGCTCCACGTTGAGCAGCGTCAGTCCATCGGCCCGTTCTTCGTAAGCCCGTTCCAGCCACTCGAAGGCTGCCTCGGCATCGCCAAGGCCCGCATGAAGAATTCCAATGTACGTTGCGGGCACATACCGCTTCGCGGCTTCGCCGTGCAAATATTTCACCACGGCGCGCGCCTGCGACTTACGGCCCATCACCGCGTAAAGCAGTCCCGCAGCCATCGACATCAGCGAAATATTCTCCTGGTGAGCGCCGATCTTTTTCAACACGGCCCCTGCCTTCTTGTGAGCGCCCTTGCGCGCATGCGCGCGCGCCAGCAGGTAGTGAAGCAGGAAATAGTTCGGGTCAAGCTCCATCGCTTCAAAGCACACGCGAATGCAAAGGTCATATTCCCTCGCAAAGTAAAACGCGGCCGCCCGCGTGGCCCGGATGACCACCAGCAAATGCGGATCGGTTTCCTGCGCCGTCCGCTGCGCGTGTTCAATCTCGCGAAACGCTTCCTCTTTCCGCGAGAGCGAAAGCAGCAACCAGGCATACCGCAGGCGCGCACCAGGATATTCCCCGTTCAACTCAAGAGCCCGCTGGTACGCCTGCTCCGCGCCTTTCCAATCCCACTCGTAGTGATGACGCACCACGGCAAGGGCGGCATGCGCCTCCGGTAGTTGCGGGTCGAGTTCCAGCGCCCGCATCGCCGCCATCCGCGCTTTCGGCATCGATGCGTGGGGTGGCAGCACGTCGAACGGCACCATCGCCAGCAACGCAAGAGCATGAGAAAGACTCGCGTAGGCCAGCGGAAAGCCTGCGTCTTTCACAATCGCGCTCTCAAACCACGCCACCGCTTGCGCCAACGATTCCGGATGCGGCCGGTTCAGGTAATAGCGACCCTTGAGGTAGTCCTCGTGCGCGGCGGCGCTGACGGGCCTTTTGACGGCGAGCGTTGCCTTCACCTCGGGACTCAGCGCGAGATTGATTTCGTTCGCGATCGCAGCGGCAACTTCGCTCTGCAACACCAACGCGCTGGCCAGATCGCGGTCATAGGTCTGCGCCCAGCGATGCGTCTGGTCACTGGCCTGTATAAGCTGCGCCGTCACCCGCACCTCGGAAGACTCGCGGCGCAGGCTGCCTTCCAGCAAGTAGTCCAGCTTGAGTTCACGCGCGATGCGGTCGGCGCGCTTGCGCGTCCCCTTGTAGTGCATCGCAGTCGCGCGCGCGATCACAGCTAGCCGCTTGGGCTTGAGCCGCGCCAGCTGCGTGATCAACTCTTCGGTGAATCCGTCCGCTAGATGCTCCTGTGATGCGTCGGCGCTGAGGTTCTCGAATGGAAGAACCAACAGACGAAGCTTGCGATCCGTGCCCGGCTCCGTCAAAGAGGGAGCAGTCTGCGCGGGGGTAAGATCTGCGCTGCGTGATTTCCACCACGCCGACACTTCAGACTTCAGCGCGTACACCGATCCCAGTCTCCGGTGCTGGTGGCGGCGGACTGGCAACCCTTCCGTCGCTTCCCAACGCTGCACCGTGCGCACACCCCGGTTCAGAAAAGAGGCAATCTCTTTCCACGAATCCAGCCGGTCTTCGCGAGTCGAAGTCATTGCTGCCATCGTCCGAAAGTCAAGTTCAAATACGAGAGGAAACTCGGTCGGTCCCGGGCCTTGCGAGCGTGATTGTATTCCACGAACTCGACTTGCATCCGTGACACGCGTGACCGCACCGCGCCAGAGTGCGCCATTCCGCGCCATCACTGCTGGGGCGCGACTTGTCGCTTGGGAGACCCTCCGCCCCGGGGTATTTTCGCCTCGTGATTCTACGGAGGAACATTCATGAGGCGTCTTATCACTGTCGTCATGATCGCGTTGGCAACTAGCACGCTCGCGCAAACTTCGGATACTCTTCCCCACCTCACGCCCGCGCCCCTCAACACTTTCACGCTGCCTGCCGGAACGCACGTGCTGATGACTCTGACCAGTCCCCTTCACACGACTTCGGCCCGCGCAGGAGCTGGCGTCTACCTGGAGACATCCTGGCCCGTGGTGCAGGACGGCCAGGTCGTCATTCCCGCTCACAGCCGCGTTTTGGGAGAGGTCGAACACGAGCGCCGTCCGGGTCGCGTGAAAGGACGATCGCAATTTCTCCTTCACTTCACCAGCCTGATCCTTCCCGACAACCGCGTAGTCGCGATCGCCGGCGGACTGCAAAGCCTACCCGGCAACGAAAAGATTCGCACACAAGATAATGAAGGAACGATTGAGCCGGTCGATCAGATTGACAGGGACGTTTACAGAATTGCTTCGGGAACCATCGCGGGAGGCTTGGGTGGCGCACTGACGCGAACGGCCACAGGTGCTGGCATCGGCCTCGCCATCGGAGGCGGACTCGGACTCGCAAAAGTGCTCTTCACGCGAGGCGACGAAATTCACCTGCCCGAGGGAACAAAGGTAGAGATGGTTCTGGAGAAACCACTAACTCTAGCGCCTCGCCGATAGCGCGAATTCACGGGCTCAGATTATGACAATGGTGATCCCGAGGTTGCGCTTGCCTAAATCTGAGTCGGCCTTCAAAGTGGGCTGCGACTTCAGCAGAGACCAGGTCTGCGCGTCGGACGCCGACCAGTCTTCTCCGAAGATGCAGAATCGAATGGCTCCCTGTTCCCGCAGTTCTCGCAGGCGTTTTTGGATCGCGAGACGGATGTCCCCGCCTGCGCCCGTCGAACCGTAGCCATGAATAAACTTTAGAAACGGGCACCGTTGCTGCCGGGCAAGCGTGAGTTCACGATTGAGTTGCGCGAGCGCTTCGCGAACCAGCGGCATACCTGCTTCAAGATTGACCGTACGGATGGCGGGCGGCTTGCGCGATGTGCCCATCGAGTTCCAAGGGGGAACGTACCGAGCTATATCACAACTGGGTAATCCTGTTGAGTTGCACTGAGTCGCGAAGAAATCTATGTCCTGTGCTCGCGGCGATCCGCGCGTTCGCGCAGGTAATCGCGCCAGCTCGCGGGCAGCGCTTCAAGATTCACTGCGCGCTGCAGCAACTCCGAGCTGTGCGAAGTCCCGTAGTAGAGATGATTAATGTCAGCCACCGAAACTCCTACCGGATCACGATGCACGATTTCAATCGAATCTCCAACGGCCACCTCGCCCTCTTCGATCACAGAAAAGTAAAATCCGCTGGTATTGCTCGCGATGAAGCGCTTGATCATGTCATCCCGATCAAAGCGAATCGTGATCTTGTAGCAGGGCACGCGAGGCTGCCTCACCATCAGCAGCGCGGATCCGATGCGCAACTGGTCGCCGACGTAAAGCGCGTCCTCCATCAGGCCTTCGGTCGTCAGGTTTTCTCCAAAAGCTCCCCAGGAAAGATCGGCTTGCGGAAGTTCTTTGCGCCAGAACGGATAGTGTTCCGACGGATACCCATAAACCGCCTTATAAGGCCCGCCGTGCACGGTGAGATCCGCCTGTTGATCGCCGCGCAGGTTCAGCGTCTTGACCGGAACCGATCCTTCGACCGCACTCTTGTAAATTCCCGTGGAAACCGTTGTCCCCTTCCAGGACACCGATCGCGGCAGCCCAACATTGACCGAGACAATCTTCATCTTCGATGAGATTCGCGAAATCGATGGAGGATTCGGCGGCCCCTATTCTTTCTTCCCATCCGCATAACGCCGGAAGAAGCTGTCCGCCTTCCATTGCGGACGCTGGTCGTCGTTGGCGATCCGCACCATCAGTCCACGGGCAATCTCCTCATACTGCGCTGCCGCGGAAAAATCGATGGGCTGGGCCAAATCATCTGAAGGCGCGTGGTAGCGAGTGGTGAGCCAGTCTTTGAAGATTTTCTTCTGTTCTGCAGAGTTCGGATCGGGAAACACGTTCATGGCCAGCGCCGGGATCCCGTGGCGAATGAAGTTGTACTGATCGCTGCGGATGAACAAATTACGCTGCGGCTCGGGATCGGGGACCACCCGCACGCCCCGCGACTGCGCGACTTCACGCGCCAGATCCCCCAGGTCCGACTCCGCCAATCCAAAAACAACCATCGTTTTCAAAGGAATGATGGGCAGGAACATATCAATGTTGATGTCGGCGACCATCGACTTCGCGTCCACCGTCGGATATTGCGTGAAGTACTTCGATCCCAACAGACCTTTCTCTTCCCCGGTGACGAATACGAAAAGGATCGAGCGCTTCAGTTTCTCGGGTGATTTCTTGAGCGAGGCGGCAATATCGAGCAACGCGGCGGTCCCCGATCCGTTGTCCATCGCCCCGTTGTATATCCGATCCCCGTTAATCGGCTCCCCGATTCCAACGTGATCGACATGCGCCGACAGCACGACATACTCATTTTTCATGGCCGGATCAGAGCCCGGCAATTTCGCAATGATATTGGCGGACTCGACTTCTTTCTTTTCCATCTTCGTCTTCGCGCGAATCGAAACTGGGAGGACGAAATGCGGAAGCGGCTTGCGATCTTTCCCTAGTTCCGCAAGTTCGGCAAACGTGTGGCCCGTGCCCGCGAAAAACTTGTCAGCATTCGCAGGATTCAGGTACATGGACAGCTTTTCGCCGGCTGTCTCGTCAAACACAGGATCGGAAAGTTCCATGTTCGGATGCGCGCGGTTCAAGGCGATCCGCGACCACGGCACATCCATCGAGGCGGGATTCGGAATACTGATGGCGCCCACCGCTCCGGCCGCCCGCAGCGCCTTCCATCGTTCAGCCGCCGTCTGGTAATGAGAGGCCAGTGAGCCGGGAATCTCCGCCGGCGAACCGCTCAGGATCACAACTACTCTCCCTTTGAGGTCGAGACCGGCGAGATCATCATAGTTGTCTTCGGGGACCTTCAGGCCATACCCGACAAAGACCAGCGGAGCCTCAACTTCGGGCGCCAGGTCCACTCGCGTAGAGAAAATGATGTCGTCACCCAGCGTGAGTGGTTCAGACTTGCCGTCGCGGGCCAACGCTGCGCTGCTGTCTTTCTCGATGATCTGGCGCGATTGGAACTTAACGGCCTGGTAGTAGCCGTCTTTGCCGGCGGGCTCGAGCCCCAATTGTTTGAGCTGATCAACGACGTAGGCCTCCGCCTTCCGCAAGCCTTCGCTGCCAGTGTCGCGGCCCTCCATCTTGTCGTCGGCGAGAACCTTGACATGTTCCCACCAAGTCTTGCCATCGAAAATATTCTTGCCAGCAGGCTGGGATAGAACTGGAATAGCAATAAACGCCCCGATCACGAGCAGCAGGACTTTCTTCAACATGAAATCGAACCCCTGAATTCAGCGTTAAGCTGGAAATTAAGCCTTGTGGCGGCGCCGATCATTCTTACATACTCTGGAACCTTCTAGCCGTCATCGAATCTCACGTAACGCGAGGAGGCCTTCGTGGGCATTGTGGAAAAATACGACGCGATTGTGATCGGCTCCGGCCAGGGAGGCACACCGCTCTCGCGTAGGTTGGCAGAGGCGGGCATGCGGACCGCGCTCGTCGAGCGCACGCACGTCGGCGGCACCTGCATCAACGAAGGCTGCACACCGACCAAGACCATGGTGGCCAGTGCCCGTGTCGCTTACCTGGCGCGCCGCGCCGCCGATTATGGAGTTCGGACCGGCAACATTGAGATTGACCTGAAGCGCGTACGCCAGCGCAAACGTGACATCGTCAACACCTTTCGCAATGGCAGCCAGGCTCGACTCGAAAGGACTCCGAATCTCGATCTGATCTTCGGCACCGCAAGTTTTACCGGGCCCAAAGAAATCGCCCTACAAGTCAAAGATGGTGGCGGCACCCGAACGCTCACGGCCGATCGAGTCATTATTAATGCCGGCACGCGCGCCGCGATTCCCAAACTCCCCGCCCTCGACGCGGTTCCCTATCTCGACAATGCATCCATCATGGAATTGGATGCGGTCCCGGAGCATCTGCTGATCCTGGGCGGAGGCTACATCGGTCTCGAGTTCAGCCAGATCTTTCGCCGGTTCGATAGTCAGGTCACGATCGTTCAGTCCGCAAAACAATTGCTAGCGCGTGAAGACGCAGACGTCGCCGACGCGGTCGCCGAGATCCTGCGGGAAGACGGCATAGAAGTTTTGTTAAGCGCGAGAGCTGAGAAGATCAACTCCGATAACGGCCGCTTGCGTCTGGAGATCACGGCCGGCGGCCAGGCACGCGTGCTCGAAGGCTCCCACCTGCTGGTCGCCATCGGACGCACGCCGAATTCCGACAGGCTGAATCTTTCCGCTGCGGGCATCGAGGCCGATACCAAAGGATTTATCAAAACAAATCCGCGCCTCGAAACCAATGTCGCCGGGGTGTACGCGATCGGCGACATCAAGGGCGGGCCGGCGTTCACGCACATTTCCTATGATGACTTCCGCATCCTGCGCGCGAACATCGTCGAGAAGAAAAACGAAACCATCGAGGGCCGCCTGGTCCCGTATACCTGCTTCATCGATCCGCAGCTGGCGCATGTCGGGCTGAGTGAAGAAGACGCGCGCCGCCAGAACAGGCAAGTGCGTGTGGCAAAAATGCCGATGAACCATGTGGCCCGAGCACTTGAAATGGACGAGAGCCGCGGCTTCCTGAAAGCCATCGTGGACGCGAACACCAACGAGATTCTGGGCGCCACCGTACTCGGCATCGAAGGCGGCGAGATCATGGCCGTGTTCGAAGTCGCCATCATGGGCAAGCTGCCCTACACCGCGCTGCAAAATGGAATCTTCGCTCATCCCACCCTGGCGGAAGGCTTAAACAACTTGTTCTCGAACTGGGTGTGAACCAGACGGCAAACCGATCGTTGGCGCTTCGCCGGGGACACTTCACACACCTTTTTCGATTGACCGGGTCTCCAGCGAAACATAGACTTCTCACCACCCCTAGAAGAGGCGGGTGCGCGCTTCCCAACGCAGGCCCCGCAAGGGTGATCGGTCAGGACCCACGCTTTTTGATCTTCATACATTCGCAGTCGGGTCGAATCCTGCTTTGACTCGATCGACAACTTTCGCAAGCGGGCGATCCTATCGCCGGAGAAAATTACATGAAGTCCTGGAAATACGCTCTTCTCTTTGCTTTGAGCCTGTGCCTAGTGGCGTGCAACAAGTCTGACAGCAAGCAGGTCGCCGACGACGCGAAGGCCGCCGCTGACGCGACCAAGCAGGCTGCCTCCGACGCAGCCGATGCCACGAAAAACGCGGGGAACAGCGCTGCCGACGCTACCAAGAACGGCGCCGACTCGTCCAAGCAAGCTGCCAGCGACGCGACCGATTCAGCAAAAGACAAGACCAGTGAGGCTGCTGACACAACCAAGGCCAAGATGAGCAAGGCTGCAGACGCCACCAAGGACGCCGCCTCGGCCGTTGGCCAGGACACGAAGCAGATGGCCACCGACGCCTATCACGTCACCGCCAGCGGTACCAAGAAAGCGGCCAGCGCCACTGCCGACGCCGTCAAGCAAGCAGCGCAGAAGACCAAGGAAAAAATGGGCGAAGCCGCGGATGCCACCAAGACCGCTATCGAAAAACCCTCAGCAGGAAAACCAAAGCAATAACGCGGCGCGAACCTCTGACCAAAACTGAAAAAGTAGCGCCGGCAGGCGCGAGGGCATCCTGCCCTCGCGAGGGGGCAAAATCACCACCGACTGCCGCCAAGATACCTGCGCTACGCGTCAGTACAACCGGAATGACACCTCGATACTCACCAGCACCGACACGGGCTTTTCGTTCCGCATTCCGGGCGCGAAGCGCCACTTCCAGACCGCATCCAGAGCTTTCTGATCCAGCCCCATCCCCACTGAACGCATTATGCGCAAGTCTTTCGGCTTGCCATCCGGCCCAATCACGGCTGAGAGAAGCACCGTCCCCTGAAATTTCGCCTTGCGCGCCTCTTCGGAATACTCTGGATCTGGATCATAGATCGGCCGCGGTGCCGACACGCCACCGCCCACGCGGTAAATCCCGCCACCAATCCCGCCCCCATAACCTGGCCCGATGCCAGGACCTTTGCCAGATCCAATTCCTCCGCCTTCCCCGCTGCCGATTCCTCCCCCGCTTCCAGTTCCATTCGACGGCGGATTGAGAATGTTCGCCATGGGATCCCCAAGCCGATCCGACTGCGGCAACACGATGTCGGGCGGCCCGATGAGGGTCGGCTCGGCAGGCAACGCCGGATGTTCATTGCGGACCACCGCCAGCGGCGGCGTCAGTTGCTCCGCCGCAAACCGGGGCGCGGTTCCGTGCGACGCGTCCATCTTGTCGTGATCGCCGCCGCCACCGCCTCCACCGGCAGGCTTGCCCGGCGCCACTGGCATGACGTAGTCGCTGTCTGCGGGAATCAACTGCGCCACTGTACTGCGCACTACCGCGCGATTCTCCACTACCCACAATCCCGAAGCAGTAATCAGAGCCAGAGCCGCCACGTGCAATCCAAACGAAACCGCCAGGTGCGATCCTCGCATCGGGAAGGTAAGAGAGCTGCTGCTGAACATGGGTGGGATCACGGTAGCGCGCTGCGCCTCGCTCGCTCCCGAGGGGCGCGTCGCGGCCGACGAAGCCAGATTCGCCCACAGACTGGCCCGGAAGTCGGGACGGGGCAGCAGCGACAACTCCTTAGCGACGTCCTCCAACTCGCCCAGGCGAAAAGTGTCGGCGTCTCGCGCAGGCACACGCCCATCGAGCAAGGCGTCCACGTGTTTATCCAATTTCTCGATGTTGAAGTCATTCATGGCGATTCCCTATCTGATCTCTTAAAGTCTCCAGCGCCCGAAACTGCAATTGCTTGATGGCCCCTTCGCTGCGACCCATGTCCTTCGCGATCTCGCGAATACCACGCTGCCCAAAGAACCGCGCTTCGATCACCCGACGCTGATCCTCCGGCAGGCGCTCGATCAACTGCGCAAATAACGTCTGCTGCTCGACATGTCCCTCGTTGGCCGCCAACTCAAGCTCGTCCACCGGGACTTCTTCCTTTGCGACAGCCCCCTTCCAGCGCTTGGCCACTAAGTGCGCAGCAATTCCGAGCAGCCATGCAATGAAGGGCGTACCTTGCCACTCGAATTGGCCGAGCCCGGCCAGAGCCTGCTGAAAGACCTCTGCCGTCACGTCCTCCGCCTCTTCACGGCGAGGCACCCGGCGCGCTACATACGCATAAACCCGCGCGAAGTTCGCTTCGTAAACTTCCGCGAATCGGCCAGGATCGCGTTGCGCCCCCTCGATCAGTCGCCGCTCATCGGTCTCGTGCACGATCGCTTTCAAACCGGTCTCCGGTGACCCTTGCTACTTATCTAATGATGCGGGCAAGGCAAAAGGTTACGGCCCGTCCACCGTTTATTTTGCTCCCTTAAGCCCGGCAAGTCTGTGACTTGTTATCCTGTGCGGGCCCAAAATGCACACTTTCTCTCCCGCCGCCCTGTCTGACGTCCGCATTCTGGCGGCCTACATCATTTTTCTCTCCAGCTACGTCGTCTTTGCCCTGGGCAAGTTCCCGGGCCTCAAGATCGACCGCACAGGCGCAGCCATCATTGGCGCCGTGGGTATGGTCGCCTTTCGCATCATTCGACCTGCCGATGCGATCCAACACGTCAACTTCCAGACTGTCGTTCTGCTGTTCTCGATGATGCTGATTGTCGGCAACCTGCACCTGGTCGGATTCTTCGAGTGGAATGCCGAAGTCGTGCTGCGCCGGCTCAAGCCTCATCAGTTGTTGCCGGCCGTCATCTTTACCTGTGGTTTCCTGTCGGCCTTCTTCGTCAACGACATCGTTTGCCTGGTCATGGTTCCATTCGTCCTGAACATCACGCGCAAAATGAGCCTGCAGCCGCTGCCCTATCTGCTCGCTGTCGCCACGGCCTCGAACATCGGCAGCGTCGGGACCATCACCGGCAATCCTCAGAACATGCTGATCGGATCGTTCTCGGGAATCCACTACCGCGACTTCCTCTTCCATCTAGCGCCCGTCTCGATCGCCGGACTGTTTGTCGATTGGGCGGTCCTCCACTGGATACACATGCGCAACGTAGTGCTGAGAGCCGAGGAGCGCACGGAAATTCCCCTGCCCACCCTCGACCTCTCAAACCTCACCAAGCCGCTTGTCGTCGCCACCGCGGTGGTCATCGGATTCTTCATCGGCGTCGACCCCGCGCTGATGGCCGCGCTGGGAGCCGCCATGCTTCTCATCACCCGCACGCTCGAACCGCAGAAACTCTATAAGGAAGTTGACTGGGGATTGCTGGTTTTCTTTGTGGGACTCTTCCTGATCGTAGGAGGAGCGGAAAAGGCCGGCATCACGACCCGCCTTCTGGATGTGGCGCGGAATTGGAACCTTCAAAGAACCTGGGTTTTCACGCTTTCGGTGGCGACGCTCTGCAACATCGTCAACAACGTCCCGGCAGTCATGTTGCTGAAGACGATGGTGCCGGGCTTCGCCGATCCGCACAAAGCGTGGCTGGTGCTGGCAATGGCCTCCACGCTCGCCGGGAACCTCACGATCACCGGCAGCGTGGCCAATATCATCGTTGTTGAAACCGCCAAGCCAGAAGTAGAAATCGAATACCGCGACTATCTCCGCGTGGGAGTGCCGATTACATTGCTGACCTTGACGATCGGATGGGCGTGGCTAACATGGATGGCGTAGCACGCCGCTACGTTGAACATAGCGGGTTTGGGAAGGGCCCGGGGTTGGGAAGGGCCCGACTTCAGTCGGGCCAATAGCCTCGCAAAAAGTCGCGGCTTCAGCCGCTGAGGTCAGCGACATCAAGTCGTATCAGAGTCATGCAGAGGTCGAGACTCGGATCGCCGCAACAGATATAGGAGACTCAACAATGAGCATTTCCAACTTCGCGCGTCATCTGACGAAAGCCATCCCCCTATTCTTAGTCGCGGCTACCGCCCAAGCACAGAACTCCACCAACGTCGTGAAATACCAAGGCGCCTTGAACAACGTGAAGTATGTCTACGCCACCGTCGAGCCAGTGGCTCATCTCAAGCCCGGCGACATCCTCGACACCAACACGCTCGATTGCTTTGGCGACGCCATCCGCAAACCAGGCGATACCCTCAGCATGGCCCCGGGCGACAATCCGCTCACAGGGCCTTTTTACATCGACGGCGCCGAACCCGGAGACACGCTCGCCGTTAAAATCCTCGCGCTCGACGTCAACGGCGATCAGGGTATCGGCGCTCTGGGCCCGGGCTTCGGCGCACTGAACGCGACCAACTACACCCCGATGCTGCATCCGCCCCTGCCGGAAAAAATCTGGTTCTACCCCATCGACCATGCCACCAACACCGCCACCTTCAAGGCACTTGATTCAAAGTTCGAAGTGAAAATCCCCGTGCATCCCTTCTTCGGATGCATTGGCGTGGCGCCGGCCGGCGGGGAAGCACGCAGTTCGATTGTTCCTGCCGAATATGGCGGCAACATGGACGCTCCCGAAGCCACCGTCGGCAATGTCGTATACCTTCCCGTCAATGTGAAGGGCGGACTCCTTTATTTGGGCGACGGGCACGCCGCCATGGGCGACGGAGAAATCGCGGGCGCAGCCATCGAAGTTCCACTCAAGACCCGCGTCCAGGTCGATGTTATCAAGGGCCACAAGATCAACTGGCCGCGCTTCGAGAACGAAACCGCCCTCATGACGGTCGGTGCTTATCGCCCGGTCGACGATGCACTCCGCATCGCCTTCACCGAACTGGTCGGATGGATTCACGAGGACTACGGCCTCTCCCAACTCGATGCCTACGAACTGCTAGGCAAAGTGGCGAAGATCCGGCTGGCAGAAATGGTCGATCCCAACTACGTAGTCGTCGCGTCGATCGAGAAAAGATATCTGCCGCCGAAGAAGAAATAGAGCCGGAGAGAGAAGACTGTTCTCGGTTCTCGGTCTTCGGGGGCGATGCTCTCGCCTTCCCCTTTTGTCGCCCACATCTAAAGTTTGTCATCCTGAGCGTAGCGAAGGATCTGCTTTTGTTAGCAGAGGCAAGGCCGGATGTGCTTGGACCACCGAGGATCCAAGCTCGCGCACGATTGGGATCAGCCCTTTCGCCGGGTCGCGCACTTGACACTGCACGCGCCCGGCGCGAAGCTGAGACTGGAATAGCTGACGGCAGCAAAGCTGATCTCGGAAGTAGCGCCGGCGTCCCGCCGGCAGTCCTGAGGGCAACTTGCCCTCAGCCGCGCTGCCCCTGCGACGTTAGCGTTAGAATGGTTCGACACGGGCCATGATTTTGGCGAACAGCTAATCGCCAAGAGCTGATTTTCAATGGACTCCCACTCCATCCTCGATCACAACGGCGAAGCGCCCGAATCGAACGCACCCGATTCCAAAGCCAGCGTGCGCTTTCCGGGTGAAGATGGCGGTCGCTCTCTTGCCGAGATGGCCGAGCGCGATCTGGCGGCCACGCTGCAACTGCTCGCCGAGCGCGCCCAGTACATCACCGGAGCCACCGGCGCCGCCATCGCTTTGCGGGATCACGAAGAGATGGTATGCCGGGCCAGCGCCGGGTCGTCGGCCCCCGAGGTCGGCACCCAGCTGCAGGTCGATTCCGGCCTGTCGGGCGAGAGCGTGCGCACCCGGCAAACCCTGCGCTGCGACGACGCCTCCACTGACACCCGCGTGAATCGCGAAAGCTGCGAGGCACTCGGCATCAGCTCCGTCGTCGTCATGCCTCTGCTGCGCGGCGACGAAGTCATCGGCGTCTTCGAGTTGTTCTCCAACCAGGCAAATGTCTTCGAAACTCGCGATATCGCTGCCCTCGAGCGCATGGGCGCCATGGTGCACGCCGCCCTCGAACATTCCGCGGCTTCGCTGGGCTTGGATCCCCTGCCTGCGGATCAGGCGACTCACCCTTCGCTGCCGGTTTCAGGCAACGGTCATCACGGCGAGGAATCGGGAACGACGTACGGTGATTCTGTAGTCGAGAGCACGCTGGCGTTCTCGCAAGACGACGACCTGATGATGGAACACGCACCCGCGCTGGAGGAACCCTCGACCAGTTCGGCGCTCGCGTCCTCCGGAATTACGTTCCACATGAGGATGCCGCCGCAGGCCCCTTCACCGAAAGAGTTGGAGCAAATCGCGGCACCTCCCGCGCCTCCGGTTGAGTTCCCCCCTCAAGCCGAGGAAAGCGACATCCTCGAGGAGCCGCTCGAGGTCGTCGCCCAAACCACTGTCGACGACGAAGCGGACGACATCCTCTGCGAAGAGCCGCGCCCCTCTCCCGTGACAGCGGCTTGGCCCGACCAGCCAAGTGCACCGGAACCCGCAAGAGCTTTAACAGCCGCAGTCGAGGCACCTGCTCCTCGGGAAGCACCCGCTTCGCAAGGGGCGGTTGCCAGCCTGCGAAAGTGTGAGGCGTGCGGCTTTCCGGTATCCGAAGGCCGGCGGTTTTGTTTGGATTGCGAAAAGAAGGGAGCCGCGCCGCCTCCGAAACCGGTCCCGCCGGCTGCTCCCGAACCCACCGTATCCACGCTCTCCTCTGACGACGACATGGACGCGTCTTCCGGACCCATGCCCAACTTCCTCGTGGGCAGCGCGCCCCAAGAATCGTGGATCGCCACTCACAAGCTCGTGGTCCTGGCGATCATCATCGGCGTGATCGCGATCGTGGCGGCCGCGATGCTGCGCTAGTCTCTCCCCCCGCCCTTGGAAGCTCCCAAACTTCCCACTCCGGATCAGTACGCCATCGCGCCTTTTATTCACAACAGTCGCCACTTTGTCACTCCCTTAAACCTTGACAAGTCCGTGACACCTGCCTAGAGTGCGGAGAAGTGCTCTATTTTGAAAGAGCCACAGGTGCTTAAAGATATGAAGAATGTTTATGAAGTGCTAAGGCAGAAAGAGCTGGAGCTAGCGCGGCTGGAAAAAGAAGTGGAAGCGCTGCGCGTAGTAGCTCCGCTGCTGTCCCCCGAAGACGCGAAAGACTTGGGAATTGAGAGCCCCAAGCCCACTCTAGCGACGCAGACCACCCAGCAGCCGATCCGCATCCCGCAGCAGGCCGCCGTCAATCAGAATCCCACACCCGCCCGCGCCGCCGGCTGGGAAGACCAAGCCAAACGCTGGCCTTAGCCTTTCGTTCCAAGTTTGAAGCAAGGCCCGGGAGAGATCTCGGGCCGTTGTCTTTAGTCGCCAGTCTCTAGTCGTCAGTCTTCAGCGAAAGCGCTGATGGCTGATGGTCGTCGGCTGATGACAAAAAACACGCGGGTGCGCCATTCTAACGGCGCGCCCTTTGCGATGTCAGGGTGGGATTCCACTGCTGCCGAGTTCTGAGGCTCTTCGCTGACGACTAGCGACTGACGACTAGAGCTTCGGCAGAACAATCCCCTTCTGCGACTGGTACTTCCCTTTCCGGTCGGCGTAACTCACTTCGCATACTTCATCCGATTGGAAGAAAATGATCTGGCACAGGCCTTCGTTGGCATAGATGCGCGCAGGCAACGGCGTGGTGTTCGAGATCTCGAGCGTTACGAAACCTTCCCACTCGGGCTCAAACGGCGTCACGTTCACAATGATCCCGCACCGAGCATAGGTCGACTTCCCTACGCAAATGGTCAGCACATCGCGCGGAATCTTGAAGTACTCGACCGAGCGCGCCAGCGCGAACGAGTTCGGCGGGACGATGGCCACGTCGGAACGCACAGTCACAAAAGACTTCTCGTCAAAATGTTTTGGATCGACGATGGACGAATTCACGTTGGTGAAGATCTTGAATTCATCGGCCACGCGCAGGTCGTATCCGTAAGACGACAAGCCATACGACACGACGCCCTCGCGCACCTGCTTCTCCGAGAACGGGTTAATCATGTCGTGCTCTTTCGCCATCTTGCGGATCCAGCGGTCACTCTTCAGCATGGAGCTCCTTTGAGAGGGAGGAATAGACGGTTTGGATTTCGTTCTTGCAGGGAGCATGGTTAAGCCTTTGGCACTTGGCGGTTAGCATTTGGCCCCGACGGGGTCACGATCGCACGACTCGGCGCGGATTCAGCCGCTCGCACTGACGAGGGCCATCCGAGCAGTGACTCGAGGGCGCGAGCTGGCTAAATGCCAAGTGCCAATTGCTAAATGCTGTTCTTTCTGGCTGGAAATTCTGTGCTGTCATCTTACGAGACACTGCCTCCCGTTGACAATCTCCCATATCTCCCTTAGCATCAAGCACTTGGTGGTATTTCCGCAGATCGCCGACGGGGGCCAAGCGTGATCAAACTCGACATCATCAACGAAGTCGTCAACAAAACCGGCATCACCAAGACCAAAGCCGAGCTCGCGGTCGAGACCGTGTTCGAGAGCATGAAGAAGTCGCTTTCCAAAGGCGACCGGATCGAACTGCGTGGCTTTGGCGTCTTCAACGTGCGCCCGCGCAAAACCGGCATCGGCCGCAACCCCCGCACCGGCGCCGAAGTCTCTATCCCTCCCGGCAAAGCCGTCCGCTTCAAGCCCGGGAAAGAGCTGCAGTCGATCGAGTAGGCGCGAGCGCTTCGCCGTTCTTCTAATAGATCGAGCCGTTGCTTTGCGTCGAACTCAGAACTCCGGCGCTGGCGGAAACGGTGTAGGTAGTTCCACCCTTCCCCTTCCACGTCCCGAGATTGAATGAGCCGCTGGCATTGATGCGGTATACCGCGACGTTCTGATAGGTCACCGGAACACCGGCCTGGCACACTTGCGGCGCGCCCGGAGCGCTCAGGAAATAAACAGTGCTTGAACCGACAACTGTTCCATTGCCGGAGCTGTCGATCAGCAGCGCTGTCTTCTCATCGATTGAAATATCGCGAGGTGCCGTAGACCAACCGTTCGTGGAGACGCGACACATGAATGCAAGATCACGGCCCATTCGGTCTCGCGTCACAAAATGGGGATCGTCGATGATTCCCTGCAGCACGGAAATGTTAACGAAATCCCGAACCAGCGTAACGTACTTGTTGAACGGATCAGCCAACGCCTCACTCGACGTAACCCCTTGGCTGGCCTGTGCCGAGTAGACGAACTGCGCCAGAACATTCATTCCCGCGCTCGTTCCTCCGATGGGGACACCCCGGCTGATTAGCGAGTTCAGTGCGTCCTCAACGGGCGTTCCCTGCCAGTAGTTGATGTAGTTTGATTGATCGCCGCCGGCAATCCAGAGCGCCTCCGCGTTTTGGATGGCGGCCATCACGAACGGATCACTGGCAGCGGTCCGGTTCGGGATGATCAAAGTCGCGACGGAGTTTTCAGCGGGACAGAGCTGCTGGATGTACGGGTTGTAGGCATCCGTTCCCGTGGCTCGAATCACCAGAAAGTCGCCGTTGCCGCTGCGCTGGCACATCCACTGAAAGGCGGCATCCACGTCGGTGCCTCCACCCATTAGAACTGTCCCTGGCGTCGTTCCCGTGGTGACGTCGCTGGAATGGCCGACACGAAAATACGAGTACTGCTTCGCGCAAAAAGCCGGAGTGATGCTGCACAGCAGAAACAGTAGAGCGGTGATCGTTTTCATGTGTCCCCCAAAAGAGGGGGAAATCTTATATCCGTGCGATGGTGGCACACAACGATATTGAGCAATCGCGGTTTCTACCGCTGACTTTTCGGACCTTCGAAAACTGCACACGGATAAGGCAGCGGCATGCTCGCTCCCCCGCCCCTGCCGTACAATCAACTCAGACGCGATGTCTGAACCGACGCCTGCCACTCCCCCATCCACGGTTGACTATTACGCCCCGATGCCGGTCTTGCTGGCGCCGCCGCGACGGCAGCGCTACTGGCTGCATGCTGTTCTCTTGCTCGCGACCATCTGCACGACGCTGGTCGTCGGATCGCACTTCCAGTACAACTTCGAGCAGCAACGTCCGGCGCTGGCCGACGAAGACGACAGCAGTTTCCCACTCTTTCCCGTCGACGCGATCTGGCATCATCCTGCACGCTTGCTTCTCGGCATCCCGTTCTCCGCGAGCCTCATGCTCATCCTGCTCGCGCACGAGATGGGACACTATCTGCTCTGCGTGCGTTACAACGTGGACGCGACCCTGCCCTTCTTCATTCCGTTTCCATCGCTGATCGGAACCATGGGTGCATTTATTCGAATCCGTTCTCCGATCCATTCACGCCGCGCGCTCTTCGACATCGGTATTGCAGGCCCCATCGCCGGATTTATCGTGGCGTGCGTCGTTCTGGCGATCGCGCTGGGGCTTTCGCGCGCAGCTCCGGCAACAGCGCCGCAGTCGACGGATGCGCTACTGATCCACTATCCGCGCATTTTCGACTTGGCGCACCGCGGACTCGCCTCGCTGGGACTATTACGAGGAATCGCAGCGCTGCCCTTTGAGAAACTGCTTCTCCATCCCATGGCCTTCGCGGCCTGGGGCGGTATGTTCGCGACCTCGTTGAACCTGCTGCCCGGCGGCCAGCTCGACGGCGGCCACATCGTGTTCTCGATCGCGCCGCGCGCGCATCGCGCAGTTTCCCGGCTGACGATCCTCTGCCTGATTCCGATGGCGGTGTATCGGTGGTACGGATGGCTGATCTGGGCGATCCTGCTGGAACTCAGCAGCTTTCGCCATCCGCAGGTTTCTGAATTCCCGAAGGTCTCAGGGAAGCGCCTGTTGCTGGCCGCCTTTGCACTGGTGATGCTGGTGGTCACGATAATCCCGAAGCCGATCGTGTTGATGGAAGACGGCCAGGATCGCACGTCGCTGAAGTCTCTCGTGCGCAGCTGGCGGCACAAGTAAGTCAGGCTTCCTGCGTGGCCTTCACTTGCGGAAACAGTGCTGACGTGGGCAAGCCGAGTTCGTTACATCGCTGGGCCCACGCGTCGCGGGTAAGTCTGCCTTGCACCATCTCCTCGACCACTTGAAACGGATTGAGCGTCTGTTCGCCGCGCTGCAGTTGAAACACTCCCGGACCGCACTGCAATTCCCATCCGTTCTCCAGCATTGCAAGACCTAGTCCGATGCTCAAAGCCCGCCCGGCGCGCAGCGTGCGCTGTTCCGGTGTAAGCAGCATGCCCTTCGGATCGCGTAGGCTCGCGCCGATATCTCGCAATTTCGGAATCACGTCGACCATTGATTCCACGGTAATTCCCCGAAACGCCGAGCCACTCTCTTCAGCTGTCCGTCTCCACGCCGGCACCGTCACCTCTAAAGACACAGCCTCCCATGCAACGCCGCGCAAGTGATCGGTTGGTAAATCGGGATTGGCCGCGCGCAGGAAGTTGAGTTCGAGAGTTTCCGGCGAAGTGAGCAGACTGCTCGCCGGCCGCGCGTCCTCGGGCAAGTCCGACGGCGGTAACTGTTCTGCCGCTGCAATCCGCTCGCGCAGTGGCGGGTGGGTATCGTAAGGACTAGCCTTGCCCTCCTTAAGTTCGTTCTGCACATTCTTCTCGACTTGCGTAGCAATGACTGGGGCAGCGAGGAAGCGCGCGAACCCTTCGCCCAGCGGCGGCATGCGCCCGTTGCTCAGGATTGGCGAGACTTCGGTATTCCAGTACGGTTGCCAGGCCGGACCGGCGGCATGAATCGTACGGAGACCATCGATCAGCGGCTTCGGTCCCGCCACCAGGCAAGCAAGTTCATCGGCACGAAATTCCTGCCTCCGCGACACCAGATTGATGGCGCGCAGAAACACGATGAAGTACCACTTCAAGATCGTGCTGACGATCAAGTGCATGATGGCAAGAACGGCGTAGCGAGCCAACTGGCCTAGCGAACCCATCGTCTGGAACGTCCGGATCATCGCCATTTTCGTTTTATAGACCCACGGCCCGAGGCTCGTATCACCGCCATAGTAGTGCGCGAACTCGTGTGCGAGCACGGCGCGAAATTGCGATACGGTCAGGATCGACATCAAAGGCAAGCCCAGGCCCATCACGCGACGGCTGCCAAAACCAAGCAAGCCTCCCCGATCGGCCACCCAGGCGTTCACGTCGCCAATCAGGTAAACCTCTCGCGGCATCGGCTCGTTGAGCGAGGCGGCAATCTTCTCCAGCTCGGCGAATAGCAGGGGATGGTGCTCGCGATCGAGCTCAGGACCCGGTGCCTTGAACTTATCCGGCCGTGGCACTAGCGACCACAGCAGCCCTCCGGCGATCACAACACCGAAAAGAGCAAGCAGGAGGGATTGGAAGCCCACGGAGGCGCTCGAGACCACCGCGTAGGAGAGAAGGACGCAAGCTGCCGCTAAAAACAAAACAAACACATAGGACGCGATCACCATCAGAATGGCCAGGATGGCAAACCACATCATCGAGCGGCGCGGACGAATGGCGACTGCCGAAACCGACATAAGTGCGCGGTATCATACTATGAATTTTGGGTGAGGCGATCCGTCTCCGGTGGTGGAGAAACGGGCGAGGACGCCCGTCCCTCCACTGACGGATCACTGCGCGCCCGCTGTTCCATGCGTTCCCGCGAAATCCTCCATCACCGATTTGCGCAGCATATCGGGCGGCAACAACCCTTGCGCCAGAATGAAGTCATGGAACTTCTTCTGATCGAACTTTGCGCCCATCGCCGTCTCGGTGTCTTTCCTTAACGCCACCAGCTTCGTGTAGCCGTAGTAGTAGCTGTTCGCCTGCCCGGGGGCGCGATACGTGTAACGTTCCACTTCCTCTTCCGCAAACGCCGGTGACTGCACTACATCATTCTCCAAGACGCGCTTGGCCTCCTCCGGCGTCACCTTGCCCGACTGCAACTCCGGATCGAGAAATGCGCGCGCCGCCCGCAGCAAGCGATAGTCGAGCGAAATGAGTTGACCCTCGAGCGGCATGAACGGCCGCACCAGATATTCGGAATACAGTCCCCAACCTTCGACGTTCGTGCTGTTGAACGCATAGCGCACGCGCGCCACGGACACGCCGTGTTCGATCATGGAATCGAATTGCAGTTCGTGCCCCGGACGCGCCTCGTGTGCGGTCAGCGTCCAGGCCGCTGCGTCAAATGTGAAGTCGTCATACTTCTGCGCGGGCGCCTTTCCCTCGCCGGCAGGAATATTCAGCGGGAGAACAAACTCGCCCTTCTCCCCTGTGTTGTGGATGAAGGGCGGCGGCACCATGTGGGGCGCGGGCTGCTGCGCGGTCTCGGCGGCCGACGCGATCCGAATACGCGCCGGGCGGTCGGGCAACGTTACCAGGTTCTGCTTGCGGATGATCTCTTCAATCTGCTTCAGGCGATTCTGATAAAACGGCAAAATCGCGTCGCCCACCAGTTGCTGCTTCTTCAGTTCGCGGATAACGTCGCGGTAGTCGCTCGACGGCAGCTTGCGTTCCTTTGCAATCTGGGCCGCGATCGGCTTCATCTCAGCCTGAATGTCATCGAATCCTTTGTGCGCCAGCACGGCCATCTGCGCGGGTGGAATGTCGATGCCATACAATTCGAGTGAAAGCGCGTACTCCTCCGGCGGCAAGCGGAAGTCTGCGCGTGCTTTGGGCAACACCGTCGTACGAATCCACGCATCGTAATCGGTAAGCTGCGCCTTCAGCTTCGCAAACGGCTCTTCCCATCCGGAGAGCTTGTACTCCTTGCACAGCGACGCGATGCCGTCGAGGTAGTGGGAGTTCCGCGACATCTCGGTTTCGAGTTCGACCCGAGCCGGATACACAACGCCCGGCTTGGCCATCTGCTCGACTACCCGTTGCTTGAGAATTTCGGTGAGCGACTTGTAGCCAGCATCGAGCCCGGCATACCGCCGCAAGCGCACCACTGCTGCAGGACGGCGTGCCGCGGGCGTCTGCGCATCAAGCAACATGCGGACTCCACTAAACACCGCCGAACTGGCGTTGGTGAACGGAACATCGTGGGCACGCTGATAGTCCTGCAGGCGGAAGTTCAGCTCGACGCGCCGGATGATGATTTCCAGATCCTGCGCCACTTCCTTCTGCTTCTGCTGTGGAAGCGACGCCTTGAGCTTGGCGAGGACTTCTTGCCTCTCCCCGCGCTCCTGGTCTTCATCGGCCAGCGTCGGTTGCGACACCCGTTCGTCGTACTCGCTCAACCCCTGCCGCGATCCATTCTCGGGATCATGCTTATTCTCGACCTTCACCAACTGCTGGGTGAACTCGTTGCTGGCAGAGATCCAGTAGGGCACGGGCTTATCTTGGGCAAGGGCGGCAGCGGCGATGAGGGCGGCGAAGAAGATGGAAGAGGCAATTCGCATTTTGGCTCCGGGATAGGAATCTAGGTGACAGGTCACAGGTCAGACGAGTCTATGTTGCGATCGTTAGCGATCCATGATAATTCGTGAGGAGGTCAACGTGATCCGTCAACCGTGAAGCGCTCGAAAAAGATGCACAGGTCCTTCGCTGCGCTCAGGATGACAAAGGCAGCGTTCCGAACAACCGGGGAGAAAGCCGACAGCATTGCGAGGAGAGAACTGAGAACTGTGCCCTACCTTCCCTACATCAGCCACAACGCATCGACATCCACAATGACCTGCGTACGCGGAATCTTCTGCGTGGCCGCATAGGCCAGCATCGAACGCAAAGTAGTATTCAACTTCTCTCGGCTCGGCGACTTCAGGACGAAATGATAACGGTAGTCGCGCTTCAGGCGCAGGATGGGGGCCGCCGCCGGGCCGAGTACGCGCACCCCTTCATGACGCGTCTTCTCAAACCATTTGCCGAGAATCCCCGACCAGCGGAGTGCTTCATCGAGTTGATCGCTGCGCACGAGTACGTTCGCCAGGGCGGAATATGGTGGGTAGTGCATCCAGCTACGGAAGCGAAGTTCTTTTTCGTAGAAGCCGATGAAATCGTGCTGCGCAGCGTACTGCACAGCGTAGTGGTCCGGAAAATAGGTTTGCAGCACCACCTTGCCCGGCGTTTGCCCGCGGCCCGCTCGCCCGGCGACCTGAGTCAGTAACTGAAACGTTCGCTCCGCGGCGCGGAAGTCGGGCAGCCCGAGCGCGATGTCGGCACCCACGACTCCCACCAGCGTCACGCCATGGACATCGTGTCCCTTGGCGATCATCTGCGTTCCGACCAGCAGATCGAGTTCGCCTTCGTTCAGCGCGGCCAGAGCGCGCTCGAAATCTTCCTTGCCGCGCACCGTGTCGCGATCGAGACGCCCGATGCGCGCTGTTGGAAACATCCCATGCAGCAACTCTTCCAGCTTCTCGGAACCGGTGCCAATGAAATACACGTACTCGCTGCCGCAGTGCCCGCATTTTTCGGGAACAGGCGCGGTGTAGCCGCAGTAGTGGCATTCCATTTTGCGCGCGCGCTTGTGATGCGTCATGGCGATCGCGCAGTTCTGGCACTCGAGCGTCTTGCCGCACGTCCGGCACAGCGCCACCGGCGAGTAGCCCCGCCGGTTCAGCAGGATCATGACCTGCTCCTTGCGTTCGAGCCGCTCGCGGATTTCTTCCGCCAGCTTGCGCGAGATGACCTGCTCCTGCCCGGTCTCCTGGAACTCCTGCTTCATGTCGATCAGTTCGACCTCGGGCAGCGGGCGCCGCTCCACCCGGTCGGGCAATTCGATCAGCGCGTACTTGTTCTTCTTCGCGTTGTAATAGGACTCGAGCGAGGGCGTCGCCGAGCCGAGCACCACAACTGCGTCCGCCATCTTGGCGCGCAGCACCGCGACATCGCGTGCGTGGTAGCGCGGCGTTTCTTCCTGCTTGTACGAAGAGTCTTGTTCCTCGTCGACAATGATGAGCGCCAGATCGGTGACAGGCGCGAATACGGCAGAACGAGTGCCCACCACCATCCGCGCCGCGCCGCGCTTGATGCGGTGCCACTGCTCAGCGCGTTCCCGGTTCGACAGCGCCGAATGCAGGATGGCCACCTCGTCGCCAAAGACCTGCTGCAGGTCGGCAGCCATGGTGGGAGTGAGGCCGATTTCCGGCACGAGTAGGATCGCCGAGCGACCTTGCTCAAGCACCGTTCGCATGGCGGCAAGGTAAACCGCAGTCTTGCCCGATCCGGTCACGCCATGCAGCAGAATCCCTCCGAACTTGCGTGCGCTCATGGCCTCCTGAATGCGCTGGAGCGCCTGCTTTTGGGCCGGGTTGAATTCGAACCCGAAGGGACTCGGACGCGCCTTCACGCGCGAGACGTGGAATTCAGCCGGCTCTTCGATGATGTCGACTAGCCCGCGTTTCACGAGAGTGGAGAGCGTGCTGCGGGGCACGTTGAGCGAATGGAGCAAGTCGACATCGGCACGGCCGCCCGCTGCAGTGAGAGCTTCCATCAGAGTTTGCTGGTTCGCGTTGAGCTTCGCTCGACGGGCGGGGACGCCCGTCGCTCCATCGTAGTGAGCAGTGGTCGGTCCATCATCCTTTTCCCCTATTGAATCGACAATGGAAGGGCGGGCGTCCTCGCCCGCCGGCCTGGGCATCCCGCCCGCGCCGTCTATCGCACCCAACACCGCGACCCTGACCGTCCGCGCCGCATCGCGCGCATCCGACACATCCTCGCGCTCGATCCACCTCTTTCGCACCATACCGCCGAGCACTGCCCGGCTGACGCGCGTCGCGCTGCGCAGGCTGGTCTCACGCGCCGGGTCATCGCGGTTCGCCAGATGATCGAGCACACGAAACTCCGCGAGTTGCTCCTCCGGCGGGCGACGGGCCCGCGCCGACGATCCCGACATGCCTCCCAGATGCAAGGCCATGTGTCCCTGTTCGGTGATACGGTACGTAATCGTGCGCCGGAACTCTGCACTCAAAGGCAGCATCGTGCGGAACACTTCCCCGAGTGGCGCCAGGTAGTAGTCGGCGATCCACTTGCCTAGGCGCATCAACTGCTCATCGAGCACCGGCGCCGGATCAAGCACACTGACCACATTCTTCGTGACCACCGACGGCTTGCGGTCGTGCAGGTCCACGACGATCCCGCTCATGCGTTGCTGCCGAAAGGGAACAAGCACGCGCCCGCCGACCGCCGGTGCCATTCCCTCAGGCACGCGATAAGAAAACGCCGTGTCGAGCGGCACGGGGAGAGCGACATCGCAGAATTGGAATTCGGGTCTCAGGTGGCAGTTCTCGGTTCTCAGTTCTCGGCTCTCAGCTCTCAGCTCTCAAGCGAAAGCTGACACTAGCGTATCAGCACGTCCAGAGGATTTTCGCGAACTGACTTTTGCCGTTCTCTCTGCGCCCTCTGCGGCAGTTCTCTGCGCTCTCTGCGTTTTAAGATTTTGCCGTACTCGCTGAACTGCTGTGATCTGTGACCCGTCACCTGTCACCTTCCCCTGCGTTTCTGGTACGCTGAAAGCCCACTGACTCGACGTGACCGCTGCACTGGCCATCCTCGCCGATATTCACGCCAACATCTGGGCGCTCGATGCTGTACTCGCACATGCCAAGAGCCGCGGTATCGACCGGTTCCTCAATCTGGGCGACTCGCTCTACGGCCCGCTCAAACCGCATGCTACCTACGAACGGCTGATGCAGGCCAATGTTCTGGTCACGATTCAGGGAAATCAGGACCGGCTCATCTACGAGGCCAGCGAGCGCGACCTGGCATCGATCCCTACTCTTTCATACGTGATTCGCGACCTGGGCGAAGAACCCATCCACTGGCTCAGTGAGTTGCCGCGTACCACCGTCTTCGAAGAAGATATCTTCCTGTGCCACGGGGCGCCCGGCAACGACACCATCTACCTGCTCGAAGACATCATGGACGGCCTGCCCGAGGTTCGCTCCGAAGGCGCCATCCGGGAATTGCTGCAGGGTGTGCACCAGCCGGTCGTGCTGTGCGGCCACACGCACATCCCGCGCGTGGTCGAATTGGGCCACGGACAGCTGGTGATCAACCCCGGCAGCATCGGCGTACAGGCGTACGACGATGTCGAGGTTG
>Ga0207665_10000170_pt1 | contig 44106 bp, 47 predicted proteins | sample LARL112metaG_FD_184351 | JGI IMG/M metagenome (GOLD analysis project Ga0207665, IMG submission 184351) | Corn, switchgrass and miscanthus rhizosphere microbial communities from Kellogg Biological Station, Michigan, USA - LAR L11-2 metaG... | ecosystem: Host-associated > Plants > Roots >... | reverse complement strand
TATGACACAACCTCCTGAGCGCCGGCGTGCAGGCAAGGATCCTCGCAGCGGCCGGGAACAAGCCAGTGACAGCAGGCCCGGATTGACAGTTAGAGAGCCTAGCCGCGAACCCTGCGTGTGCCGAAAATCTCATCCGTCCAGGTGGGAGGAGCTATTCGGCTCCGGCGGCCGCATGAGGTGGTTGTTCTCCCGAAGTCCCGCTCGCTGCGGGATGATGGTCGGCTGTGCCGCTATGTGCGCAGCTTGCACCCGGCGGGGGCACGGATCGCGATCGTCTGTGACAACTTCTCACCCCACCTGACCACCCGCAAAGACCAGCGCGTCGGACAGTGGGCCGCGGCCAGCAACGCCGAGATCGCCTACACGCCGACGAATTCCTCCTGGTTAAACCGCGTAGAGGCCCAGTTCACCGCGCTGCGCTACTTCGCCCTCGACGGCACCGGCCACGCCACCCACCAGGAACAGGGCAGCATGATCCGCCGCTACATCATCTGGCGCAACAACCACGCCTGCGACCAACGACTCCGCCAGGTCATCGCCCGGGCAAACGTTGCCTGATGCGGCACTAGCTCGGCCAGCTTGCGCTCCCGGTCCGCCTCGCGGGTGGCGCTCACGCCGGCCGCCTCCCCCGGCCGCGTCGGCCCACCCCGCCCGGTTCCCGACCGAAGGCGAACCCTGGCGCCATTTTTCCGGTTTGCGCGACGGTATTTCCCATTTTGGGTTACGGTGGGCGACCGTATGAGCTGATGATCACCCAGGAGGGCTGAAATGACTACGGAGGGTGAGATCACGTCCGTCCTCGCGTAGATCAAGTGGCCCCGGCCACGTGTTACCGCACGTGACCGGGGCGTTTTTGCATGGCAACGAACCTCGGAGGAACAAGCCATGACACCGCCAAGTATGGCAGCTGACGGGATCGCTTCGCCCACTGCCGCACTCACGATTTCGCAGCATTCGGCGGCACCTCTTCAAGGCCGCTCGCACGCCAGGTGGCGGGCCGTGACCCGCGGCAGGATCGCGGCCGTGCTGCTGGCCGCCGGGCTGATGGCCGGCGGCATGCTGTCGTCTGCCCCGCGGGCGCATGCCGCTACGAACCCCCCGCGTCTGGTCGCATTCGACTGGGCTAAGTCCCAGGCGGGCAAGCCCTACATCTATGGCGGCACCGGTCCGAACGGCTACGACTGCTCAGGACTGGTGTATGCGGCCTACCAGCATGCCGGCTTCACGCTGCCGCGTACCACCAATGGCATGCTGGCCTCCAGCAAGTTCGGTCACACCGGCAATCCTCGACCAGGCGAGCTGGCGTTCTTCGGCACCGGCCACGTCGAGTTCGTGACCAACGAACACCACACAACCTATGGTGCGCTGCATTCGGGCACCGTGATGTGGTGGCACAAGTGGTATTCCGGGAGCTCATGGCATCCCACGGTCTACCTGTACGTCAGGCACGCCGGCTAGCCGTATGCCTATGAGTTGATCACACCGGGACTCCGGACGGGCGATGAACAGGCGGCGGCGATGCGCCCGAGGTCACGGGCTCGCTGGCCAAATGCCCTTGTGGTATACCAGTCATCCCGGATCAATGCCGCCGTGTCGGCGGCGGGCTGGAGTTCGCAGGGATGTTACGGCGGATAACGACGTTGCTGGCCGGGGCCAGCACGGCAGTTCTCATGGTCACGGGCAGCGCCGCGGCGAGCACCGGCTCGGCCTACTACTCTGCGGATCAGGCCGGGTACGTGGCCACCGGGGCCAAGTTCAAGTTCGCGGGAGGCACCGTCCGGCTCCCGGACGCATCGCACTACGCTCGCGAACTGGGCCGCGTGGGCGTCTCGATTCAGCTCTGGGACACCGCCACAGTCTTTGAGTTGCGCCTGTCCACATGCACCGATACCAGCTGCCAGCCAGGCGGCAGCCCGGTATCGGAGATGTACCAGGCGGCCTTCCGGGAGTTCAGCCGCAGCACTGGCTCGCTCATCTGCTCCACCACGAACGGTACCTGCCCGGGCGTCCCGGCAGCATGGACCGGGAACGCCGCCAGGTTCGCCCCGGGCGACAGGGTTTCCATGGGCATCTTCTACGACCCTGGGAGTGGCTTCACCGACATCTCGGTAAACAACCTCGACTACGACAACCTGTCCCCCGGCGCCGGGCTCGTGTTCAGCCAAGCTCGCATCGGTGCGGAGTTCGGCACGACCCCATGGAGCCAGGTGACCTACCACGCTCCCCGATCCGAGACGTGGCTGCTGACCTTCGCGCAGTCCGCCCGGAAGGCTGAGATCGCGACCTACAGCGGGCACGGATCCTGCCTCACATCCTGGTGGGTGCATCACAAGGTCAGGACGACCAGCGACGGCACATCGGGCACCCGCACCGAGGCTCAGCCCCACAACCTGCACAACTACGGCTGCGACTTCGCCGTCTACCTGGAGCCGTAGCGACCTGCAACGATCGGCTGGAACTGCGGCCGCTGCGGGCGGCTGGCACCCTGAGGTCCCGAACAGCGGCGCCCGCCAGCGCCGGTACTGGCGCCCGCCAGCGCCCGTACCGGCCCCTGGCGGGTCCAGCCGGTGCCCGAACCGCACCGCGCTCAGCTGGTGGGCGCGTCCTGTTCGGCGACTTCGGGCCGGCTCATAACGTGCCGGAGGTGGAGGCCGTCGAGGCGCTCGGCATGCCCGGCGACCACCTACCCGGAAATCCGCGAGCACGGCATCGTCGCCACGGCGGGCGTCTGACGAGGCTCAGGTTCAGGCGGATGCGGAGCGATCGATGGAGAGGTACCAGTAGCCACCCGCGAGATTCAGCCCCGCAAGAACTAGGAAGAACGCCGCCCACCCGTAGACGCCGTACGCGAGGCACACCACGCCCGCGCCGCCCGCGACACTGCCACCGGCAATACGCGTGACCCCGAAGGCACGGAGGTGGCGGTATTCCCATGGGTTGATCAGGCGGCGCATGCCAGATCGCGGCGGAGATAGCCACCACCCGCGCATACCCTTCGCGGCGGTGTTGTCGTTGCGGGCGTTCATAGGGATGCCCCCTGCGGGCTGTGGTGTCGGCCACCCGAGCACCTATTAATGTGCTATCACATTGATAGCTTGCTTGTCAAAGACGGCAGTCCTAACGTGCCGAGGGGACCAGGGCATCGGTGAAGGTGTAGGTGAACAGCGCAATGGATCGTGACGCCAGGACCCGGTCCCAACTGGAGCAGCACTGGGCGGCTTCCGAGCGCGGGGACATCGACACCGAGCACGCGATCTATGCCGAAGATGCGATCCTGGACTATCCGCAGTCCGGGGAGCGCTTCCGGGGTCGGTCAAAGATCCAGGCGCAGCGTGGCGGGCACCCGGCCGAACGGCACTTCACTGTCCTGCGGATCCGGGGCGGCGGCGATCTGTGGGTGAGCGAGTGCGTGATCACCTATGACGGCGCACCCACCTATTCGGTGAGCGTCATGGAGTTCACCGGCGATCTGGTCACGCGCGAGACCCAGTACTTTGCCGATCCTTTCCCGGCGCCTGCCTCGCGGGCAGCGCTGGCCGAGCCCATCCCCGGGGGCGAACGATGAACGTCAGCGGTCACAACATCGAGATCATCGCGCGATTCGAGCACGCGTTCCGCGCGGCCGACCAGGCGACGATCGACGAACTCTGGGACCCGGGCCTGGTCGACCACAATCCATCCCGGCCTGACTCCCGGATCAGCCCTCGCGCGGGGCGTTGCGCATTCCGAACCTGGTCGAGCTACCGCGCATAGATCAATCCTCCGCCTATCAGGTTCTGCGCCTGTGCCACATCCTTCCGGGCATCGGGAAGAAATTCACGCTTGGAATATCCGTCTCCTCTATTGATTGGAACAGCCTTATTCTCTCATCGCCATCATCGAGTACGTCAACCGATCTTTGAGCTCCAGTAAACCCGTCGTCCTACCCTGTTCGGGGCAACCTGGGCACACGGCCCCTGATGAATTACATAGATGTGCCAGCGGCGGCAAACGGTGATTGTCGGCTGCTGGTCGTCGGAGCGCAGTCATCCTTCCGGGCCGGGGAGGACCTGCTCGCCATCGTCGATGTCGTAAGTGGCGCCGGTGAGCGCCGTATTGGTCATGATGTGCACGGCGAGCGCGGCGACGTCAGCCGGTCTGACGACCCGCCTGATCGGGCCGTTTCGAGCCCGATGCCAGAGCTACCGCCGATCACGACGACGATTTGTCCGGGCATTTCCGGTTTAGGCTGGGCGGCAGATGCGCCGGTCATGATTCCTCCAGGGTGTTGTGATGGCATTCACGGGAACCGTGGTCAACCCTTTGCTGTGGCAAGCTGTCTGCATGACAGAAGGCAACCCGGAGCCCACGCCGTGGAGCGGGTAACGGCGGCGATGGATGAATTCATGGCCACGGTATTGCGTCACCCGCGCACCGGGCAGGGCAGCCCTCTTGAGGAGGAGCTCCCGGAGCGGCTGGCCGGTGTCGGAATGCCGCTGGGGCCAGCCGGAGGGTGGCGATGACCGAGCATGCGGTGGTAATCGCCGGAGGAGGTCCGACCGGGGTGATGCTGGCGGGCGAGCTGGCGTTGGCCGGAGTTGACGTTGCCGTTGTCGAGCGGCGCGCCAGCCGGGAGCTGACTGGCTCGCGCTCCCGCGGTCTGCACTCACGCACGATCGAGGTGCTCGATCAGCGCGGGATCGCCGATCGGTTCCTCGCGGAGGGACAAGCGGCGCAGGTCCAGAGTTTCGCCGGGATCCGGTTGGACATCAGCGATTTCCCCACCCGGCACAACTACGGCCTCGCTCTGTGGCAGAACCACTTCGAGCGCATATTGGGCGGCTGGGTCGACGAGCTTTCGGTGCCGATCTACCGGGGACGTGAGGTGACGGACTTTACCCAGAACGGCACTGGCGTCGACGTCGACCTGTCCGACGGCCAGTCGCTTCGAGCGGGCTTTCTCGTCGGGTGCGACGGGGGGCGCAGCCTGATTCGCAGGACGGCCGGCATTGAGTTCCCCGGGTGGGACCCCTCAGTCAGCTCTCTGATCGCCGAGGTCGAGCTGAGCGAGGAGCCGGAGTGGGGCATTCGCCATGACGACAACGGCACTCAAGCCCTGGGTCGGCTGGAGGACGGGAAGCGGGCCGGGGTGGTGGTGAGTGAGCGGTATACCGGGCAATCCGGCGAGCCCACCCTGGGTGATCTCAGCCGCGCGCTCATTGCCGTATGGGGAACGGACTACGGGGTGCACAGCCCGACCTGGCTTTCCCGATTCACCGATATGACCCGGCAGGCGGCGTCCTACCGCAACGGACGTGTGCTGCTGGCTGGCGACGCCGCACACGTGCACTACCCGGTCGGAGGGCAGGGCCTGAACATCGGCGTGCAGGACGCGGTGAACCTGGGATGGAAGCTGGCCCTGGTGGTCAAAGGGACATCGTCGGAAGTCCTGCTCGATACCTACCATGCCGAGCGGCACCCGGTCGCCGCCCGCGTGCTGCGGACGACCATGGCGCAAACCCCGCTCACCCGCTCCGACGACCGCATCGACGCCCTGCGCGACACTGTCTGCGAGCTACTGAGCATGGACGAGCCGCGCAAGCGGTTCGCGGCGATGATATCCGGCCTGGGCATTCACTACGACCTCGGTGAGGGACATCCGCTGCTCGGGCGCCGCATGCCCGACCTCGACCTGGTCACCGCGAACGGCCCGCTGCGGGTATTCACCCTGCTGCATCAAGCCCGGCCGGCACTCCTCAATCTCGGTGAGCCTGGCGGCTTCGACATCACTCCGTGGGCGGACCGGGTTCAGCTGATCGACGCCAACTATGGTGGCCCCTGGGAGCTTCCGGTACTCGGCCAGGTCGCTGCTCCCGCTGCTGTGTTGATCCGGCCCGACGGATATGTCGCCTGGGTGGGCGACGTAACCCGCAAGGGGCTCCCAGACGCGCTGACCTCCTGGTTCGGACCGCCTGCTGCGGCGCAGCGCTGAGGCCGGGCCGCGCATGCAGCGCGCCAGCTGCGCCGATGCCGGGATCGTGGTTGTCGCGCCCAGGTCGGTAGCTCAGATGCGAGCAGCCCGGCGCCACCACAGATCCAGGCTCTATCCTCATAGCCAAGGTTCTCTCGCGGAGGCGGTGGCTTGATCGTGCAGTACTCGTGGCCGGGACCGATACCGCCGGGAGCACGTCGGGGTACGATCCGATTGATACGCTGCGCCCAATGCGGAGAGCCGCTTTACCACACGAAAGCCAAGGGCAAGCCTCGGCAAGAGGATCACGAGCAGGGTTGCGAAGCTTTCATCAGAGCGATCCGGGTAATGCGATACGTCGACGAACTGAACCGGTCCGCGTCCGAGTCACGTGCGGCCTGGGGTCGCAACAGGCGACGGCGGAAGTACCTGCGGGAAAACGCGAAGAAACTGTCCGCGGCAGCCTGCGCGAGCGACCCCGTTGCTGCACTCAATGACCATGGCGACCTCTGTCAAGCCGAATGCCAGACTCCTGGCCGGCGGCGCAAGCTGCGGGAGAGGGCGGAAATGGCGGAAACGCTGATGCGGGCGTGCCGGCAGCTGGCTCAGGGGAAGGATCCAGCGTCAATCCCGCACGTCTCCGGTTAGCGGCCACCAGCCACAGATAGACTGATCGCAGATCACCGACCTGCGCCAATGACCCCCGTAGACCCCGTAGCCGTTGCCATCACCGGTGTCGCCGCGTACGCCGTACCCGCCAGCGGTGGCTGTGCCCTTGACCCCGTTCCCTTGGCCGCCGTTCAGCGGCGGGCTATGCCGCGCCAGACGTGCTTGAACAGCTCACCCGTCTTGTGATGCGGGACCGAGACCGGTACCAGATGCACCTGGCGCCATCCCGCCAGGAGTTCGCGCAGGTAGGCCTCGGAGAAGAAGTGCATTGTCTGGCCCGACTCCTCGACCACGTAATCCGGCTCGAGCTCGCGCGCGGGCAGCCGGCGAGCGCGCAGCGGCCGGTCTTCCAGCGCGTTGAGGTGGAACGCGAACATCCCGCGCGGCCGGACGAGCCGCCCCACCTCTGCGAAGACCGCACGGGTCACCCCGTCGGGAAACATGTGCATGGCGACGTTGGACATGACCGCGTCGAATCCCGCGTCGGGGAAGGGAAGCGGCCGGGTCATGTCGGCCACCATGAACCTGGCCACGGCGCCGAACCTGGCCCGCGCCTGCCCGATGGCCTCGCCGGACAGATCGATCGCCGTGACCGAATAACCCTCCTCGGCCAGCCGCGCCGCGTCGTTGCCCGTCCCGCAGCCCAGCTCCAGGACGGTGCGCACGCCCGCTTCCCGCAGCGGGACCAGGAACGGTTTGGTCCACAACCCTCCCCAGTCCAGATCATCGCCAGACTCCCGCCGCCGGGAGAAGAACCGATCCCAGAACTCGGCGCCAGCAGAGGCCATGTCGTCACGCTATGGCGGAGGCGCCCCCGAACCGGTCCCTGTTCGCCATCGGCATCCAAGACGACGCGCGGCACGGGTCGACGAGGCGCACCGGTAAGCGTCACTCGGCCATATCAGGGACATCCCCAGGTCGCCAGACTTCGCGGCAGCGACTACGGATCAGCGCGCTGGAATGTGGTCATGGCAGGCCAGGCGTGTTGTACTTGATCTTAAGCTTGCGTTTCCGGATTCGGGTCAGGGCGTCGGCCAGGGCCGGGCGGCCGGGACTTGCCCGGCGGCGCCCGGTCCCGGGAAAACTGGGGGGATTTGGCATGTCGCACCACCTGGATACGCCGCTGGCGGCCCGCAGCGGCCAGCTTTTCATCGACGACCTGTACGTCTTCCCGGGTGACGGCAGCACGGTGTTCGTCATGGACGTCAACTCCAACGTCAACGGGCTGTTTTCTGAGCCTGGCTTCCACCCGGAGGCGCGCTATGAGCTCAAGGTGCACTTCGACAGGGCCGACTATGAAGATCTGACCTTCCGGGTGGCCTTCGGCGGCGCCGACGCTGACGGCCGGCAGGTCCTGCGGCTGCACACCCTGACCGGCGGGCAGGCCCGCGAAGACGCCGCCGAAGGCGCCCTCGTGCTGGAAGGCGTGACCGGCGAGGCGGCCAGCAGCGGGGGGATCAGGATCTGGGCCGGGCGCATCGCCGATTCGTTCTACATCGACCTGTCGCTGCTGGCGATCATCAACGGAGCCGTAAAGAACGGCTCCGCCGTGGACCTGTCAGGATGGCAGCCGGACAACGCGCAGAACAGCTTCGCCCACACCCACGTGGACTCGATCGTCTTGGAAGTCTCTCACCAGCACCCGCAGCTGCAGCCCGGCGCCCGCACCGGCGTGTGGTGCGCCACGAAACTGGCTACGGACGCGGGCGGCTGGCGGCAGATCAACCGCGCCGGGCACCCCATGATGTGGCCGATCTTCTGGCCCGACGACACCGACTTCACCAACCCGGCCAATACCCGCCACCCCGTCGAAGACTTCAACGCCGACGGCGCCTACTTCGCCGGGCAGATCGCCGCCGTCGTCGGGGCCACCGGAACCTCCGATGACCCGCAAGGCTACGGCCAGACCGTGGCCCGGGAGCTGTTCCCCGACGTCTTGCCCTACGTCCTGGGGACGCCCGCCGCTTACGGGTTTGCCGGCTTCAACGGGCGCACCCTAGCCGATAACGCCCCCGAAGCCATGCTGTGCCTCGTCACCAACATGGCCGTGCCCTCCGGGCTCAGGCCATCGGTAGCCGGGCGCCAGCGGGACAGCGACTTCCCCTACGTCGTGCCAGCCTGACATCCTTCCGGCGCAGGTACCGCGGTTCGCCTAGTCGCGTATCAAGGAGATCGCGGAGAGTCGCCGTTCTCCTGTGCTCATAAAGTAATCACTAGATCGAAAGGTAAGCCCCTGCTCGGCGAAAGGCCGCCCGCTTTAACGAAGATTTCATGCAGCCCGCGATAGTAAGAGAATCACATGCTGGCGCAAAAGATTAAACGTTAATTGTTACCTGGGGTTAGGTTGTGATCACCATGCGTGTGGCCGGAGATCGAGTCGGCCCGCGGGGACTGGCCGTGCTGGCAGCGGTCGCGCTCGGCGGCATTGCGCTGGCTGCGCACGGCTGGTCGGCGCGGAACCCCGTCACACCCGGCCCACTTGCCGGCGGCTCGCCGACCGCGACCGCTACCCACCCGGCTAGTGGTGGCTCGCCACCCCATCGTGGGGGAGCGCGCCGCGCGCGGGCGCGGCCCGCGCCGTCAGGAGCACGTCACCCCTCGCATGGCACCGCCGGGCCGCTGCTGAGGTCACAGTCCTACGCTTCGTACTCGTTCCTCGTCTGGCCGGAACCCCCGAGCTCGTCCGCTAGGGCGGCCATGACCGGGCTGGCCATCTCCGTGCACCGTTCCGGGCGGGGCATCTCCGTGACCGCCGGGGCGCGCGGCCAGCCACCCTCATCCCCGTCCTTCTATCCCGGCGGCGCCAAGGTATATGTCATCGAGGCCTCCCTTGGCGACGACGCGAACGACAGTGATTACAGCCTGGGCGATGACGGCCTGGTCGTGACCGACGCCAGCGGGCGGATCGTGCGGTGAGCACTCAGAATCAGGGCAGCGGCAAGGCCAGCCCGCGGAGCGGGAAACCACGCGAGCAGGCAACTGAGAAAGCGGCGACCGCGCTTGACCGCCGGGCCCGGCTGCTGGCCGAGTGGGGGCCGACGGTGGCCCGGCTGCTGCTCGGCCTGGTGCTCGCCTGGTTTGGCTACCACGAACTGGTCCAGCCTGCGCTCTGGACCGGGTACGTCCCCGTCCTTTCCGCTGCCTCCACGGCTGCCACGCTGACGGTGCTGGCCCACGGCTGGCTGTTGCTCGTGCTGGCGGCGGCCCTGATCGCGGGTGTCGCCATCCGGGCAGCGGCCGGCGTCGCGGCCCTCTTGCTGCTTGAAATCGTGATCTCGCTGACCGTTACCGGCGGATTGTCCGACCTGACCATGCGCGACGTTGGCGTGCTCGGGCTGGCCGTGGTGCTGGCGTCCGGCACGCGGCAGCGGGCGGCACTCACCACGTAGCTCCCCATCGGTACGTGTTCAAGGTTTCGGGGACGTTGCCTGAGACTGCCTCGCCGGGGTTCGGCGTACCATCACCTCTGTTGAAGTATGCGGAGGTCTGGATCATGCGCCTTCCGTGGCAACCAAGAGAATACGAGAGGACTTGCGGCAACTGCGGCTATGCGTGGCGTGTACCCAGGTCGGTGGTACGGACGCGGCCGATTTCCGGCTTCACCGGTTCGGCGAACCGGCATCGGAATTGGCGGGTGAGCGTGGCTGATCCGAGGGTCGCCGGGAGTGAGGCGATCGACGAGGTGGAGGAGGCGTACCGCTGCTGTCCCCGGTGCGGCTCGGATCGCTACACCCAGCGGCCGGCCCCCGCTGACCGTGCCCCATGAGGCGGCAGACCTGTTCGCCAGGCTGGCCCCGGTCCTGAACGTGCGGGACCTGGCCGCCGAGCGGGCCTTCTGCGAGAAGCTCGGCCTGCCGGTCATCTACGAGGGCCTGGAGTACCCGGTGTTCAGGCGCTCAAAGGGCCCAACGAGCCCCGCGCGGCGCACGTCCTGGCCAGCCGCAGGGCGCTTGCCGCGCTACGCTTGAGGCATAGTGGTCGAAAGAGGTGCGGCTGATGCCGGGGCCGGGAGACGAGATAGCACCAGGAGCAGGAGGCCACGGTCACCTGCGGGCCTCGCGCGCCGATCGTGAGCGGGTGATCGGCGCCCTTAAAGCCGCGTTCGCGCAGGGCAGGCTGGCCAAGGACGAGTTCGACCTGCGGTTGAGCCAGACATTCGCGTCGCGGACGTACGCGGAGCTAGCCGCCCTCACCGCTGACCTGCCCGCCGGGCTGACCGCGGCCAAGCCGTCCCCGCCCGCCCGGGCGCCGGGTGGACGGGCTGTTGTGCGGCCCGGCCGGGTAGCCACGGCGGCCGCCGCCCTGTATGCAGGCGCATGGACGTATCTGTTGTTCCTGGCCCCGCACCCGGGGGAGAACCCCTGGACGCGCCCGCTGATCCTCGATGGCACTGTCGTCTGCCTGGGCATTCTGATCCTGTTCGTGGCGGCGATCTTCCTCAAACCGCGGGAGAGGCGTTCCGGCGGGCAGCCACCGCGCCGGCCTAACGCGGGCGGTCCGGCATCCCGGTACCCGCCACCGGCCGGCCCGGGTGCGCAACTCCCGCCCGCCGACCCTGGTCACCGGCATGCCGCCGAGGCGGTGCGACGGCATCTTCCCCGGCCACCGTTGTCCGTGCGCGGGTATTGCCCCGGGGGCGGCCTCGCGGCCGGGACGACTCAGGCCAGCGGGTGACCGCGGCCCGTTCAGGGTTGACCTGCATTCGCTCGTCAATCGGACGACAATCCGGCTCGCTCTGCTGAGCCCCCGCGAGCCGGGCCGCTGAGCGGCCCGGCCACCGGATTTGGCTAGCGCGGACGGGGGAACCCCCTCGTGTGCGGTTTCGGGCCGGCGCCCTGCCCGCAGGCGCCCCGGGTGTACCCCGCCGGGATTACCGGGCGCAGGTTCGCCATGCGCTCGGCCGTGGGCGGGAGGAAGACGTAATCGAAGACGCTCTGCTGCCCGTTGGACCAGCGGGTGTAGTCCCGCATCGGCAGGTAGGTCGTGGCGTTCACCCACATGCGCTCCGCTGTCACATGGGGCGGGGCTTCGCTGTTGGGCGGCACGTTGAACTTCAGCTCGATGGCCTGCTGTCCGTTCAGTACGGTCCGCCCGGTAACCGTGAACTGGCCGCTGGCGATCTCGGCGCGGATACCTGCCGCGCCGGGGGTGAACCCGAGGATGAACGTCGAATGGCACTGTCTCCAGACGTGCGTGAAGTGATCGACCGACATGGCCGTCCCGGACAGTTTCAGCCCGCCCTGATCGAGGTTGGCGGTGTAGTGGTTGATGTAGTGGTGCAGGGCGGCCTGGGAGGGCATCGTGAAGGAGTACTCCCCGTCTTTGTATATTTTCCCGTCCGAGCCGACAGCCGGGCCGACCCGGACGTGGACCTCCTGGCCGGCCCGGGGATACGCCGGGTACTGCCCGCCGTGCAGCGGCTGGCCCGGTGCGGGCGTGTACAAGATGTCGTTACTGACGGTGTCGATGGCCGCAAGCAAATGGGCTCGCAGCGCGGGCGCCGCGATGGGACCGGCCTTGGTGGCAGGACCGTGGCCCACGACCGCGATCACGGCGGCCGCGGCCACCGCCCCGGCGGCGGCCAGGGCCAGCCCCGCGCGCAGGGCGTGCCGCCGCGGCCCGCGCGGCGGCAGGCGCCACGAGCGGACCGGTCGCCGCGGGTGGTCGTAGACGGCGCGGAGGACGTCAGCGGCGTCGGGCGTGAGCCGCTCCATGTCGCGGAACGCGACCCGCAGGTCGTCTTCGGTGCGCATCAGATTTTCTCCTCGATGAATGCGGGTGCCTGACCAGGCCGGACGTTCATCTCCACGCGCAGCGTGGCGAGGGCCCGGGTCGCATAGCTGCGGACTGTTCCCGGCTTGCAGCCGATCAGGTCCGCGATCTCGATGTCGCAGAGCCCCTCGTAATAGCGGAGCGCGAGCACGGCGCGCTGCCGCGCGGGCAGCTTGCCGAGCTGCGCGAACAGAGCGTCACGTTCGGCGTAGCCGAGGGCGTGATCGGGAGCACTGCGATGATCCACGTCCGAGGCGGCACCCGAGGGAATCAGCCGCCATTCGCGCCGACGCCAGCTCAGGAACTCATTGAGGATCATCTTGCGGACGTAGTACTCCGGCCGGTCCAGGCTCCCGATCTTGCGCCATCTGGAATGCGCCCGGATCAGCACCTCCTGGGCCAGATCCTCGGCCAGGGCGCGGTCGCCGGTCAGTACCGCAGCAAACCGCAGCACCCCCGGCAGCCGATCGGCCGCGAATTCCTCGAAGGTCATCCCACCTCCACCGTTGGGGTTCCGCTCTTTACATGCAATGGGCACGCCGATCTGCTGTGACGTGGGAACGAAACTTCCCGGTCAGCCGGACTGCTCCGAGGTCGCGGACTGGCAAGAGCAAGCCCGGACAGCCGAGGGTGTTCGGCCGCGGTCGGAGGTTACGGCACGAGCTGGAGAACGTTTTCGGTTTCCTCGGTGAGGACCGCCCAGGTCAGCTCGGTGTCCTCGTTCTGCTCGTGCGGGCCCCGCAAGTCGCTCACGCTGAGTGCGATCTCGTCCAGGCTCCAGCGCACCCGGTACATGTGCAGAGCGGCGGTACTGGCGCGGCGGCCGGTCAGCTCCGCGTAACGCTCGGCCTCGCGGCTGCCGGCCTCGGCTACGCTCCACAGGTCACGTTCGGGCAGCGCGAGGCCCGCGGTGTCCCAGTCGATCAGCCGGAGCTTGCCTGCCGCGCGCAGGATGTTGCCCGGATGCGGCTCGCCGTGGGTGATGACGGGGGGACCGCTCCGTGCGGCCTCGCGCACAAGCTCATCGAAACGGGCTACGGCCCGGCCGAGCCGGGATGCCTGCCGGGTCAGCAGCTGGCGGGCCAGTTCGGCGTACGGGCCGCCGTTCCATGGCCGGTCCAGTTCCTCCAGCGCTGCTTCCAGAACCGGTCGGGCGGCCAGGTCAAGGCGACGGACCGGTGCCGTCGGACGGGCCAGGGGGGTGGCGCTATGCAGCCTGGCCAGCATGTCAATCACGGCCAGCCGGTCCTGCGGGGGCATCTCGGGGGCAACGTCCCGGCAGGCCCCGTCCAGATACGGGAACACGGTGATGGCATGCTCGGCACCGAGCGCGGCCAGCGCTCGCCCGTCGGTGGTCGGTACCGGCGCGACGGCGAACTCCAGCCCCGCCCCGGCGAGGGCGATGACCGTGTCCATCGCGGCCCGCAGGTCCACGTATCCTGCGGCCGGGCCGGTCCCGCGCCAGCCGCCGGCAAGGCCGGCGACGGTCACGAACCAGCTGCGGCCCGCCGCGTCGGTCAATTCCCAATGGTGATCGCCGAAGCCCACCGGCAGATACCCCAGCCGGGCAGGAATAAGGCCCCAGTGTTTTTCCAACGCGCGGGACAGCTGACGGTCATCGATTCCGTCAGGCGGCACTCGCACCGCTTCAGGCTAATCGCGATGCCGACGAGCGCTTTCCCGTGTATCAGGCGCCGCGGGCGGCGCTCTGAGAGGGAGACAGGCCGGGCGGCCAGTTGGCCCTCCAGGTGCTGTTGCGATCCGGTGGCGTCCTTGATCTCGTGGATGCCGTGCCGTGATCGGGCGTACGGCCGGAAGGAGTACCGATGGGCTACGGATATTCGCCTCTGCAGGGCTATGTCGCAGGTGAGAGCAAGCGGCTCGAAGGCAAAGACTTCAGCGATCCGGACCGGGACACCGGGGAAGATCACTTTTCCCACGCGGCCGGGAGATCCTGCGTGAGCTGCGGCGGCGCGATCGGTGCCGGGGAGCCCGCCCGCCGCCGGGGTGAAACCGACTGGGCGCACGACGTCTGCCCCGTTGCCGATTAGCGTCGCCACGGCACTGGCCAGAGGCCGTTCGGGATCATGCAAGTGCACGCTGGCGGCGTGGACCGGTGCCCTCGTCAGGGAACGGTCGGCTGCTTCGGGCTTTGTCCGCTCTGCGGCACGAACCAAGTCCGGAAGCTGGCGCCGCCGTCGGTGAGGTCGTCCGGGATGGCGACCCAGTCGCTGCCGGACTGCTGCCCGGTATTGGCCAGCAGCTTGTGGTGTACCCACCATGACCATTCGAGCCTCCCTCGGGTTCCCCGAGCGGGCGCCGGAATCTTCCGGTGGGGCGTCCCTAAGGTAAGACGCCTCAGATCAGGCATCCGGTTACCAGCGACGGGCGGAGCACTGCCGGGCGGGATTGTCGGTGCCCGTGCCTAGGCTCGCAGCCATGGCGGATAACAGCTTGTCTGTACGCGACCGTGAGCTGTTCCTGGCCGAGCCGCGCATCGCGGCGTTGTCGGTGTCGGCCGGTCCGGGCCGCGGCCCGCTGACCCTGCCGATCTGGTACCAGTACGAACCCGGCGGGGAGGCGTGGGTGCTGACCGAGGCCGGGTCGTGGAAGGTCCGCCTGATCGACGCGGCCGGGCGTTTCACGCTGATGGTTGAGCGGGTCGCCCCGACCGTCCGGTACGTGTCGGTGGAGGGGCCGGTCACGCGCACGGTTCCGGGGACAGATGATCAGCTGCGGGAGATCGCCGCGCGCTATCTGCCGCCGGAAAAGGTCCCGGCCTACATCGAGTTCGCCGAGGCGGAGCTGGACGAGCAGGTCGCCATCTACCTGCGTCCGCAGCGGTGGCTATCGGCGGATCTGGGATCGGTCTGAACCAGGTGACCAGACCGGTCAGGAATCGAGAAGCGTCCTCTGGTTCGCGATTGCCATACTCCTGATTAGGCGCAAATCGGCAGCCGGGTCGATCCGGCCGCCGATCCCCGGGCTCCCGTTCGGCTTGAGCCCGACAATCCGCCGGGGTCGATGTGACCCATGACTTCAGGAGTGATCATGGCTGACTCAGCCACCGAGGGAATCAAGACCGTGCTGCACCCCGTGTCCGACCTGGAGAGGGCCAAGCCGGTGTACACCGCCCTGCTCGGCATACCGCCGCAGCACGACTCCTCCTACTACGTCGGTTACGACGAAGCGGGCCAGCACATAGGGCTGGTGCCACGTGGCGGACCGCAAAGCATGACCTCGCCGGTGGCCTACTGGCACGTGCCGGATATCGAGGCGAAGCTGGCCGAGGTGATCGCGGCCGGTGCCACCGTGAACGAGCCCGTGCGCGACGTCGGTGCGGGCCGCCTGGTGGCCACCGTCACCGACCCCGATGGCAACGTCCTCGGGCTGCTTCAGGATCCAGAGCACTGATCCGGCCGACACCGGCGACCAGGCAGGGACCGCGCAGGCGGCTACCGCACGGAGGGAGACACTTGGGCATGACCACGAGGACGGACACGCAGCCGCCTGCGCGGCACGCTGCCGACAGCCACGATCTGATCAGCGTGCACGGTGCGCGCGTGAACAACCTCAAGGACATCAGCATCGAGATCCCGAAACGCAGGCTGACGGTGTTCACCGGCGTCTCCGGCTCGGGCAAGAGCTCGCTGGTTTTCGACACGATCGCCGCGGAGTCGCAGCGGCTGATCAACGAAACCTATAGCACCTTCGTGCAGGGCTTCATGCCGGCACTGGCGCGGCCCGACGTCGACGTGCTCGAAGGGCTCACCACCGCGATCCTAGTTGACCAGGAGCGGATGGGCGCCAATCCCCGCTCCACGGTCGGCACCGCCACCGACGCCAGCGCGATGCTGCGCATCCTGTTCAGCCGGCTCGGGCAGCCGCACATCGGCTCGCCGCAGGCGTTCTCGTTCAACGTCGCCTCAATCAGCGGGGCGGGCGCGGTCGCGTTCGAGCGCGGCGGCAAGACCGTGAAGGAGCGGCGAAGCTTCAGCATCACCGGCGGCATGTGCCCGCGCTGCGAGGGCTTGGGCACGGTCTCCGACATCGACCTCGCCCAGCTCTTCGATGAATCCAAGTCGCTCAACGAAGGCGCGATTACCGTTCCCGGCTACACGGGAGGTGGCTGGAACTCCCGGCTGTACAGCGAGTCGGGCTTCTACGACGCGGACAAGCCGATCCGCAAGTTCACCGAGAAAGAGAGGCACGACTTCCTCCACCACAAGCCGGTCAGGATGAAGATCGCCGGCATCAACATGACCTACGAGGGGCTGATACCGCGGATCCAGAGGTCGATGCTGTCCAAGGACAAGGAGGCGATGCAGCCGCACGTCCGGGCGTTCGTGGATCGAGCGGTCACCTTCACCGCGTGCCCCGAGTGCGGCGGCACCCGGCTCACCGAGGCTGCGCGCTCCTCGAAGATAAGAGGCATCAGCATCGCCGATGCGTGCGCGATGCAGATCAGCGACCTGGCCGGGTGGGTCGACGGCCTCGGCGAGCCGTCGATGGCGCCGCTGCTCGCCACGCTCAGGCAGACCCTGGACTCGTTCGTGGAGATCGGCCTGGGCTACCTCAGCCTCGACCGCTCGTCAGGCACGCTGTCCGGCGGCGAGGCGCAGCGCACCAAGATGATCCGGCAGCTCGGGTCGTCGCTGACCGACGCCACCTACGTCTTTGACGAGCCGACGATCGGGATGCACCCACACGACGTCCAGCGGATGAACGACCTGCTGTTGCGGCTGCGCGACAAGGGCAACACGGTGCTCGTCGTGGAGCACAAGCCGGAGATGATCGTGATCGCCGACCACGCCGTCGACCTCGGCCCGCGCGCGGGCGCCGAGGGCGGCGAGGTGGTGTTCGAGGGCACCGTCGAGGGGCTGCGGGCCAGCGGCACCCTTACCGGCCGCCATCTCGACGACCGGGCCGCACTCAAGGAGAAGGTCCGCACGCCCGACGGTGCGCTCGAGATCCGCGGTGCGACCGAGCACAACCTGCAAGACGTGGACGCGGACATTCCGCTCGGCGTGCTGACCGTCATCACCGGCGTCGCGGGCTCCGGCAAGAGCTCGCTCGTGCAGGGTTCGATCGCCGGCCGCGAGGGCGTGGTGTCCATCGATCAAGGCGGGATCCGCGGCTCGCGACGAAGCAACCCGGCAACCTACACCGGGCTGCTCAACCCGATCCGGACAGCGTTCGCCAAGGCCAATGGCGTGAAGGCGGCGCTGTTCAGCGCCAACTCGGACGGCGCCTGCCCGAACTGCAATGGCGTCGGCGTCATCTACACCGACCTCGCGATGATGCGTGGCGTCGCCACCACCTGCGAGGAGTGCGAGGGTAAGCGGTTCGACGCGTCGGTGCTGGAATACCACCTCGGCGGCCGGGACATCAGCGAGGTGCTCGCGATGCGGGTCACCGAGGCCGAGGAGTTCTTCGGCACCGGCGCGGCACGCACGCCCGCCGCGCACGCCATCCTCGGCCGGCTGGCCGACGTCGGGCTCGGCTACCTCGGCCTCGGCCAGCCGCTCACCACCCTTTCCGGCGGCGAGCGGCAGCGACTCAAGCTGGCCACCCGCATGGCGGAGAAAGGCGGCGTCTACGTCCTCGACGAGCCGACCGCCGGCCTGCACCTGGCCGACGTCGAGCAGCTGCTCGGCCTGCTGGACCGGATCGTCGAGGACGGCAAGTCGGTCATCGTCATCGAGCACCACCAGGCGGTGATGGCGCACGCCGACTGGATCATCGACCTCGGCCCCGGCGCCGGCCACGACGGCGGCCGGATCGTCTTCGAGGGCACACCCGCCGACCTCGTCGCTGCCCGCTCCACGCTCACCGGCGAGCACCTGGCGGCTTACGTCGGCGTTTGACGCAGCCCCCGGCCGACGCTGTCACGCTTTCAGGAAGGCCAGCAGGTCGGCGTTGATCGTCTCGGCTTGCGTGGTGGGCATGCCATGCGGGAAGCCGCTGTAGGTCTTCAGCGTCCCGTTCCTGAGCAGCGCGGCCGACAATGGCCCGGAGTCGGCGTAGGGGACGACCTGGTCATCCTCGCTATGCATCACGAGCACGGGCACGTTGATCTGCTTCAGGTCTTCGGTGAAATCGGTCTGCGAAAAGGCGACGATTTCGTCGTAGTGCGCCTTCGCGCCGCCCATCATTCCCTGACGCCACCAGTTGTCGATGAGCGCCTCTGACGATTTCACGCCCGGGCGGTTGAAATTATAAAATGGTCCTGCCGCGAAGTCACGGTAGAACTGCGCACGACCGGCCGCGAGTTGTGCCTGCAAGCCGTCGAAGACTTCTTTAGGGAGGCCACCTGGATTGGCCTCGGTCTTCACCATCAGCGGCGGCACCGCGCTGATTATCGCGGCCTTAGCCGCCCGGCTTTCGCCGTGCCTGGCCAGATAGTGCACCACTTCGCCGCCGCCGGTCGAATGGCCGACGTGAATCGCGTTCTGGAGATCGAGATGCGCGGTCACCGCCGCCAGGTCGTCGGCGTAGTGGTCCATGTCGTGGCCGCCGCTGGTCTGGGTGGACCGCCCGTGGCCGCGCCGGTCATGGGCGATCACGCGGTAGCCGTGCAGCAGGAAGAACATCATCTGGGTGTCCCAGTCGTCGGCCGACAGGGGCCAGCCGTGGCTGAACACGATGGGCTGACCGGTCCCCCAGTCCTTGTAGAAGATTTCCGTACCATCGCTGGTGGTGACCGTGCCCATGTGATGCTCCCTCGTCTGCCGTGGGATGACACCAGCAAGGCGGGTCACCGGCACATGCCACCGCCGGGTCCCTGCGGATGCCACCCGAAGTCCGTTGGCCTGTGATCGCGACCGAGCACTCCCGCGCTCTCACCAGCACCACCATAACAACCGCCCCCGCACGACCGTCCTGCCTGGCCACCAGCGGTGCCCTCGCGTCAGGCCGCTGGTCATCGGCGGCCGGCCGGGGCGGCGGTGCGAAGATCGACGCCCCGCTCCATCCCTTCGAACAGCGATGCCGCCCGCCCGGCGGTGCCCAGGGCCATCCGCCGCTACGCCCAGCTTGTATCCAGCGGAGCGGGCGCCAGCGGAGCACCGGAACCCGGGCCTCCATCGAGAATGCACGCCGGGTACATTCTGGTTCCGTCTCCGCTGGCTAGATTGCGCAGCGCAGAAGAGCGTGCAAGCTGATCACGGCGGAAGCCAGGGGAATGACCGCCATCGACATCAAGGCCGCGGCCCGGTGAGCCCCGCCGTGCCCGATGACCGGGACCGGGTGTGGGCCGGGTCCATGCCGCGGGCTTATGACCGGTGGCTCGCGCCGGCGGTATTCAGGCCGTTTGCCCTCGACCTCGCTCGGCGGGCAGCGAGATTCGCCCCCCGTCGCCTGCTCGAGATCGCCGCCGGGACCGGGGTACTGACCCGCGAACTGGCCACGGCTGTCCCGGCGGCGCAGGTGACGGCCACCGACCTGAACGCGGCGATGATCGAGTTCGGGTCCCGCCAGGTGCCGCTCGCGACCTGGCGGCAGGCCGACGCGCTCCGGCTGCCCTTCGATGACCGGACGTTCGACCTCATCGCCTGCCAGTTCGGGGTCATGTTCTTCCCGGACCGGCCCGCGGCCTTCCGCGAGATGCGGCGGGTGCTCGGGCCGGCCGGCAGGCTGCTGTTCAGCACCTGGGGCGCCGTCGAGACGCACGGCTTCGCGGCGCCCCTGGCGGCCGGGCTCGCCCACGTGTTCCCCGACGACCCCCCAGCGTTCGTGGTCGCGGTGCCGCACGGCTACTGCGACCTCGGCCAGGTCGCCGCCGACGTGGCCGCGGGTGGGCTGGAATGCGCGTCCGCCATCCCCGTCACGCTAGTGGGACACGCCGCCTCGGCCGCTGACGTCGCCGTTGGTTTCTGCACCGGGACCCCGCTGCGCGCCGAGATCGAGGCCCGCGGGGACCTGGCGGCGTACACAGCGCGCGTCGCCGACCAGATGACGGCCCGCCTCGGCCCCGGCCCCGTCACCGCGAAGATGACCGCCTTCGTAATCGAGGCGCGCCCGCCGCGTGGCCCAGCCGCTGGCGGCACGGATGTTCGGATCCGCCCGTGACAGGATGTCGCCGTGGCTACCTGCCCGCCCCGAGGAGAAGGTTCTCGTCATGCCAGCCCAGCCGTCATCCCCGAACGACTCGCTCCCTTCGCTGCCGCACTGGGAGCGGACGCCCGCTGAGCTGCCCGCGGCTGTCAGGCAGCTCAAGAGCGCGCTGCGAGCCCGCATCACGGCCTCGGGCCGCACCGTCGAGGAGGTCTTCGCGGTCGTCGAGCGGCAGGTCACGGCCGAGGTCGGCGAGATCACCGCTGCCCGGGACCGCGGCGAAACCGTCTGGCCGGTCATCAGCTACGCCGACATCGAAGCCGGGACGGTCCCGGCGTCGGCGCAGCCCCTACTGCGCCGGCGCGGCTGCCTGGTCGTGCGCGAGCACTTCGATCGCGAGCAGGCCCTGAGCTGGGACCGTGACATCGTCGACTACGTCGAGAGCAACAGGTTCTTCGAGAACTACCGCGGCCCCGGCGACGACTTCTTCGGCACGGTCGGCTCCAAGCCCGAGATCTACCCGATCTACTGGTCGCGGGCCCAGATGCAGGCTCGGCAGAGCGACCGGATGGCCCGCGTGCAGGCATTCCTCAACCGCCAGTGGAAGCACGAATCCGGCGGCGTGCAGTGGTTCGATCCGGAGCGGGACTCGCTGTACCCCGATCGCATCCGCCGCCGCCCGCCGGGGGTCAGCTCCGGCGGCCTCGGCCCGCACCTCGACCCGGGCTCGCTCGACCTGTGGATGACCCAGGCCTACCAGACGGCGTTCCGGCACCTGTTCGACGGCACCGTCGAACACTACGACCCCTGGGACGCCGCCCACCGCACCAGCGGACCGCAGTACCCGGGTACGACGATGTGCTCGGCCTTCCGCACCTTCCAGGGCTGGGTCGCCCTGTCCGACATGCCCCACGACCAAGGCGTCCTGCACACCGTCCCCATCCCGGAGGGCATGGCCTACCTCATGCTGCGCCCACTGCTGGCCGACGTGCCCGGCGACGACATGTGCGGTGTCATCGTCAACAAGGTGTTCCCGGTCAGCGAGAAGTGGCATGCCCCCCTGCTCCCCGCGCTCAGCGGCATCCCCGACGTCCAGGCCGGCGATTCTGTCTGGTGGCACTGCGACGTGATCCACAGCGTCGCGCCGGTCACGAACCAGCAGGGCTGGGGCAACGTCATGTACATCCCCGCCGCCCCCTGGTGCCCCCGTAACCAGCAGTACGCGGCCTCCGTCCGGGAGGCATTCGTCACCGGGTCCAGTCCGGATGACTTCCCGGCCGAGCACTACGAGCGCACCTGGGACAATCGTTTCACGCTCGAAGATCTCAACGCGACCGGCCGCCGCGGGCTCGGTTTGGGCTAAGAGCGCTCGGCAATAGGCCGCTGGCTCACCGCGAGCCCGGCAGTGTTACCGCTGGACGCTCCGGGAGGGTCGTCCGTGCCGCTGGCCGCGTCCTGACCGCCGGCCGCTGGCGGGAGCCGCCGCCTTGCACCGGCCGGAACGGCGCCGTTATGGTTCGTTCGTGCGGACGAACCTCATCGTCGGTGACCTGGGAGATCTGCCGGTCGAGCCGTTGGTGACCGCGCTAGCGACGCTGCCGTCCGACGCGTACCGCACCGGCTGAAGCAGCGGACGAGCGCGGCGCGCGTCTCTGGTACATGGAATCCAACCCGCGGGGATCGGCGGCGGCGTTCGCCGCGGCCGAACACGCTGGCCCTGGCGGCTGCGGCGCGGTCCGCGCTGAGGAAGCCGTGACCGAGCTCTACGAGGCTCACGCGCTCGGGCTGATCCGGCTGGCGCACATCATGCTCGGCGACCGTTCCAGCGCCGAGGATGTCGTCCAGGAAGCGTTCTGCGGGCTGTACCGGCGCTGGTCCCACCTCGCGGACCCGGCCAGCGCGGTGCCCTACGTGCGCTCTTCGGTCCTGAACGGCTGCCGCTCGGTGCTGCGCCGTAGCAACTCGCGGCGGTCGCTGGCCCCGCCGGGGTACCAGCCACCGGAGAGCTCCGCGGAGTCCGTGGCGCTCAGCGGCGAGGAGCGCCGCGAGGTCATGCGGGCGCTGCGACAGCTCCCGCAGCGGCAGCGCGAGGCACTCGTGCTCCGGTTCTACCTGGACCTCTCGGCCGAAGACGCCGCCGCCACGATGGGGATCAGCCCCAGCAGCGTCAGGTCCGCGATCACCCGGGGGCTGGCCTCCCTCGGCCGCATGCTCCAGGAGTCATCATGAATACGCTGGAAGACAGGCTCACCGCGGCGCTGCGCGAAACCGGGGAGGAGATCACCAGGGGTAGCGTCCCGCCGTTGGCCCTGGATTCCCCGCGGCGTCGTCCGCGTGTCCCCGGTAATGCCAGCCGGCGCCGCTGGGCGGCCCGGCTGACACCGCTGGCCGCCGCCGCGGCCGTGGCGGCCGTGGTCGCCGCCTCGCTGGCCATCTCCGCGACGTTTCACGGCCCGGCCCAGGGCCGGAGATCCGCGGCCGGGCCGTCCCGCGGCGCGCCTCCGGGAGGGCCTGCCGCGCTCCGCAAGGTGCCGCCCTACTACGTCAGCCTGACTCCCGGCAACAACACCTACATTCTCGGCGGTCGGCTGGCGGAGGTCCGCGCGACCGCGACCGGCACAGTGCTGGCGACGATCCGCCCGCCCCGGCCATTCGGAGCGTTCACCTGGGTCAGCGGCGCCTCGGACGACCGCACGTTCATCCTGGCCGCGCAGCGATACTGGACGATCCTCCCCGGAAACCGGGGCGCTAAGGCACAGGAACGCGACGACACGACCCCGACCAGGTTCTTCGAGGTGACCTTCACGCCGTCCACCCGCACCGCGCGGCTGACCGAGCTGTCCATTCCGGGAAAGGTGAACACGCAACAACTGGCTGGGGTCGCGCTGTCCCCCGACGGCACCAAGCTCGCCCTGGACTTCCGGCGATCGATCCAGGTGATCACCCTGGCCACCGGGGCGAAGCGGGAATGGCTGTGGCCGCGCGGTGGCTGGGTGGGCAACTTCAAGCCCTACGGCCAGGTGCTTTCCTGGACGGCCGACGGGCGGAAACTTGCCTTCCAGCAGTGGGGCGGCAAGTTCGACAACACCGCCCACGTGCGCATACTCGACACCACGCAGCCAGGCAGCAGCCTGCTGGCGGCGAAGCTCGTTGTGACCTTCCCGAACAAGCCGGGCGTGCTGACTCTTGAGCCCGGCTCCGATAACGTGCTCATCACGCCGGACGGCAGCAAGATCGTCGTCGGTACTATGACGCAGGCCCGGAAGTCGTACGCCACGACGATGGCCATCACTGAGTTCTCCGCACGCACAGGGAACATCGAGCATTCGATGGACCAGTTCCGCTTCGACAGCCCGGCGTGCTGCCAGGTCGTGCTGTGGAGTGACTCCTCGGGAACGGTGCTGATCGTCTCCGACCCGCGCGGGAAGGCGCAGGCGGGAACGGCCGGCGCGGTGATCGGCGTGCTGACCGGGAACAGGTTCACCGCGCTTCCCCGCGCTCCTCTGACCAACCAGATCGCCTGGTAGCGGTCAGTCCGGAGCACTCGCCGCCGTCCGGCGCCGTCTACGGGGCGCGGGACCGGGTGGCGCCACGGTGGGGGCCAGCGGCAGGCGGGAGGGAGGCTTGACCTCTTCCAGCCGGAGGTAGGTCACCAGCCGCTGGCCGCCCCGGGTGGCCAGGCCCGCCAGCACCTGCTGGAGCTCGGTGACATCGCGGGCCACGACGGACAGCACATAGTCGGTTTCGCCGGCCACGTTGTCTGCGGCGATGATCTGCGGCACCGCGCGGACGTGATTGTCGAACGCGTGGCTGGAGCGCAGGTCGTGACGGGCGAGAGATGCGGTCACGTACACCCGCAGCGCAAACCCGGCCGCCGCCGGGTCCACCTGGGCGGCGATGATGCGGATGACACCCGATTCCTTCAGCCGGCGAACCCGGTGCAGTGTCGCGGCCGGGGACAGCCCGACGAGGCGGGCCAGCTCGACGTTCGTGCGATCCGCATCCTCCTGCAGCGCGGTGAGCAACCTTACGTCAACTTCGTCAAGTTCAGCAGCCACACTACGGAATTATATTTGGCTATAGCACACAAGAGACAAATTTTAGGCATGTAGTCGCCGATCATAGCTAGATGAACACCGATCGTCGCCGCGCCGTCGCCGCCCTCACCGCCGCCGGGCTGCTGTGGGGCACGACCGTGCCGCTTTCCAAGGTGGCGCTGGGCTGGCTGGCGCCGGGCTGGCTCACGCTGCTGCGCTTCGGCCTGGCCGCCGCCATCCTCCTCGTGGCGGCCCGCCGGCAGCTACGGCCTGCCTGCTCGCTGCCGGTGCTGACCTCCGGCGCGGCCGGGTACGGCGGGGCGGTCCTGCTGCAGAACGCCGGCATCGACCGGACCAGCGTCAGCCATGCGGCCCTGCTGATCGGCGTCACGCCGGTGCTGGTGGCGGTCATCGCGGCGCTGTGGCACGGTGCCGTGGCTCGCCCGGTGGCCTGGGCGGGCTTCGCGGTGTCGCTGGCCGGCGTGGGTCTGGTCACCGGCGGCGGGGGTGGTGGCGCGACGGTAGGCGGCGATGGCCTGGTGCTCACGTCATTGTTGCTGTCGGCCACGTTTACGGTGGCGCAGGACCGGCTGCTGCGCGGCCGCGACCCGGTCGCCCTGACCGCGGTGCAATTCCTCGGGGCTGCCCTCGCCGTGCTGCCGTTCTCGGTGGTCGCGGAGGGCATGCCGGCCGCTCCCAGCGCACCGGGACCGGTCCTGGCCACCGCCGCGCTGGTGGCCGGCGGCACGCTGCTGCCCTTCACGCTGTTCGCTTTCGCGCAGAGCCGGGTGGCCGCCGAGGTGGCCGGGGCCTTCTTCAACATCGAGCCGCTGGTCGGCGCCGTGGCGGGCGTCGTCGTCTTCGGCAACCCGGCCGGCCCGGGACAGCTCATCGGCGGCGCGGCCATCCTCGCGGGCATCGCCCTGAGCAGCGTCCCGCTGATCGGCGCGGGCCGGGCCCAGGCGGAGCGCCTCCCGCAGCAGGAAACCCGCCGGGAGCCGGCGAGGACCAGCTCGCGGCTGGCGTCTCAAGTCGTACTTCACGTACCCCGCACCCGCCGCGCGCCGCTGTCCAGGTACCGATCCCGGCCTCACACGGGCGCCCTTCGCCGGCCCGCATCCCCTCGGTACCGGCTCGTCCCAGGGCGCCGGCGGCGGGAGCGCAGGCAACTCCGCCGGCGCGCGGATCCCCCGAGAGGGCCGGCCCGCGTCCGCTAGCGGGGCAGGCCCGCGCCGGGGTCACCGGCGCCGACACGCGAGGGCAAGCCGGGAGCAGGCGGGCCGGCCGCGGGCACGCGCGAAGGCCCGATTCCGTAGGTCGGAAAATGCGTTGCGCGGCCGGGCGAACCGGCGGGACCGTGCTGCCTATGGCCCTCAGGGCACGACTCACCGCGCGTCAGCGCCGGTCCTTGCTCGACCAGGGTTACCTGGTCGTGAGTTCCCTCCTGGACCGAGCCGTCCTTGCCCGGATCACCGACCGGCTACAAGGGCTGGTGCGGCAGACGATCGCGGCGTGGGCGGAGGAGCCCAGCCTTGATACCAGTGAGGGCTGCGTCATGGCCAGCTTCGACGTGGCCGACCTCGACTTCGCCCCCTGTCACCAGCATCCGCTGCTCGCCGACGCGGCGACCGTCGTGCTGGGCGATCCCTGGTCCGTGCGAGACCTCGACCTGCGGGCGCCGATTCCCGGGTGCGGCGAGCAGGGCCTGCACCCGGACTACGCCGAACGCCGGATCGCCGGGCCATGGCAGACACTGTCGGCCATGTGGTGCGTGACGCCGTTCACCCGCGACAGCGGTCCGCTTCGGGTCATCCCCGGCTCGCACCGGCGCAGCGAGCCGCCCATCGACACCGAGCACGGCTACGCGACCGGAATGGGCCCGCACCCCGATGAAGTGAAGATCACCGCGCCGTCGGGGTCGGTGATCTTGTTCAACGCCTCGGACCTGTGGCACTCCGGCACGTTCAACTACACTCCGGCGGCGCGCCTGGCCCTCACCGTTCACTTCGACCCGGGCACCCGGACCGCCGCCGGCGCCTGAGGAGCCTGACGATCAGCCAGGGCCGCAGCGAGCAGGCCCGGCCGGGACCGGCCTTGTCGGTGCCTGGTGGTTGGCTGTACCGGGTAGGGGTTGTTCGGTGCGAGGCGAGGGAGTGCCGTGTCCGACCTCAAAGCGGAGTTGCACCGCAAGCTCCAGGACAGCAGGGCCACGCTGCTGGCCAAGCTTGACGGGCTGAGTGAGCATGACCGTCGCCGGCCCATGACCCCGACGGGCACGAACCTGCTCGGCCTGGTGAAGCACCTGGCCGGGCTCGAGTACGGCTACCTGGGTGAGTCGTTCAACCGCCCGGCACCCGAGACCATGTCCTGGGTCGACGACGGCTCGATCTGGCAGGGCGCGGACATGTGGGCCAAGCCCGATGAATCCAGCGAGTACATCGTCGGCCTGTACCAGCGCGCCTGCGCTCACGCCGACCACGTGATAGCCGACCTCGACCTGGACGCACCGGGGTCGGTCGCGCACTGGCCTCCCGGCCGGCGCGATACAACCCTGGGCGTCCTGCTCATCCGGATGGTCAGCGAGACAGCCCACCACGCCGGCCACGCTGACATCGTCCGGGAGCTCATCGACGGGAAGGGCGGCCCGGATCAGGATGACTTCGACGAGTCCGGCTGGCGGGAGTATCTCGCCCAGGTGCAGGCCGCGGCCGACGCGTTTGCTCCCGGGCCCGGAACGCAACCACGCCGCTGAGCGTCACCCGGGCGCCGGCCCGGGAGCTACCCGGCGGCCGCCGCGGCCTTCGAGCGTTGCCGCCAGGGCAGCAGCATGCCGATGCTCAGCACCACCAGCGCGGCCTCCACGGCCAGGGACACGGTGCCGACCCAGTAGCCCCAGTTACCGATGTCCTGGGTATCCCCGGGCAGACCCACCGTGCGCGAGGTGATGTAAGCGATGAAGGGCCCGACGCCGGTTACAGCAGCTGCTGCCGCTCCAGGTATTTCAGCGCGGCCCAGCCCGCGGGCACGGGAAGCCAGAAGGTCAGCAGCCGGAACAGCAGCACCCCGCTGACAGCCACCCCGCCCGCCACGCCCGCGGCGCGGAGCCCGGCGGTCAGCGCCGCTTCCACCGCTCCGAGTCCGCCTGGTGTCGGCACGATGGACCCCAGCGCGCTGCCGGTCAGGTAGACCACGGCCACGCTCGCGAACGGCGCCGAGCCGCCGAGGGCGCGGACGCACACGTCGAGGCAGGCGATATAGCCGAAGGTGAGCAGGAGTGCTCCGCCGACGCCCTCGATGAGTTTGCGCGGCTGCTGCGCCACCGCGAGCAGCCGCGGGGCCACCTGCCCGAACGTCGGGGCCAGCCGGGCGCGCAGCATCCGCCTCCCGGCCGGGATCGCCAGCACGACCAGCGCGATCACGACGAGCCCGGCCAGCACGAAGTAGACCCACGTCGGCGGGCGGATCGACTTGCCCCCTGAGGTCCCCGCGATCGCAGCGAACATGACCAGCAGCAAGATGTGCAGGACGAACGCCACGACCTGGGACACAGCGACGCTGGCCGCCGCGACCGCGGCCGGCACCTTGTTCCGTTGCAGGTAGCGAATGTTCAGCGCGACGCCGCCCACGGCCGCGGGCGTGACCAGCGTGACGAACGAGCCCGCGAGCTGCGCCAGGATCGTGCGTACGAAGCTCAGCCGCTCGGCCACGAATCCGGACAGTGAGAGCGCCGCGCCGACGTAGGTCAGCACGGACAGCCCCAGCGCCGCGATGCCCCACCGCCAGTCCGCCGATCGCAGGGCGCTGCCCAGGCTGGCCCGGGCCAGCTCGCCGGCCAGCAGGTACACGGCCACGACGGAGGCGACCAGGGTAAGCAGCGTGCGCGGACGGATGCGTTCGAGCCGTACCTCGGGAACCTCGTCCCCCGGGGCTGCGTCCAGGAGGCGCTTGCGCAGGGCGGGCAGCACGTCCTTGTGATGCCGAACGCCGGCCCTAGTGGACGGGTAGAGCACGATGGGCCGCAGCAGCGGTACCACGGTGATCAGCTCGTCCGCGCCGAGCTTGTCCAGCGCCAGGTCCGCGCTCCGGTCCGGCCCGACCCGCAGCGCCAGCTCAGTGACGAGCTGGGCCACGTCGAGGCGAAGCTGCAGATCGCCCGCGGCGACGTCGCCGTTGCCCGGATCGAGCAGCATGACCCGGCCGCCGTCGGTGAGCAGGATGCGATCGGAGACCAGCGCCCGGTGCGTGACGCGATGAGCGTGCAGCCGGAGCACCGCATCCCAGACGCGGCCGAGCTCGGCATCGGTCGGCGCCGGGTACTGGTCGGCCAGCTTCGTCCCCTCCTGATGCTCGAAGGCGAGCGCGGTGGCCTCGGGGCCGACCCGGACCAGGGCCTCCAGCCGGGGGGTGAGCACCCCCGCCTCCTCCGTTGCGTAGGACAGCAGCGCCCGGCGTTCCGCCATCCGCTCCACCGACACCGGCGCGGTATGCGACACCTGGTCCTCCAGCCGCGCCGAACGGTACAGCCGGTAGATCGCGCCGGCCGCTTCCTGATCCCGGTCGTACACGCAGATGTCGAGCCGGCCGCCTCCGCGCGCCGTCGCGGCGTACCGGCGGGACTCATGACCCACCGGCGGGACCCGGCGTATCTCCACCAGCTGGCAGCCGGCGCCCCCCAGGGCCGCTGCGATCCTGTCCGCCGCCGGGCGCTGCGACATGGTGCCCGCGGCGTAGCGCACGCCAAGCCCGATCGCCCGCCCGGTGAGCAGCGCGATGAGCAGGGCGAGCACGGTCATCTGCAGCGCCGCCAGGTTCACCACCGCGTACAGGCCAAAGGTCAGCCACACCGCCCCCTGCCAGCGCGCCTGCCCGTTCAGGCCGATCATGGTGGTGTACGCGGCCAGGCCGGCCAGGTAGCCGTCGAGTGGCGCGGCGTGGCTGGTGGCGGAGCGGGACACGGTGATCGCGTGGTAAAGCAGCGAGGACGTGTGGTGGCTGAGCAGGAGGTTGGCCACCGCCACCACGGCGACGGCGATAACGGCCGTGCCCGCGGCCTCGGCCAGCCGTCGCGGCTGGCGCCGGACGAGTTCGCGGATGGCCAGGGCGACCGGCAGCAATAGCAGCGCGAACAGGGCCACCGGCCGTGCGGCCGTGAGCAGCGCGTGCGGCAGGCGCCTGCTCGCCCCCACGATATCGGTGTCGATGCCGGTGGTCGCGGCCCCGGCCGCGACGGCCAGGGCGGCCAGCAGGACGATCTCGATGCAGCTGACGAGGCAGCGCATCAGGTCCATCGGCTTGCGGATCCGGCGGGCAAGGTGATCCTCGACCAGGACCGCCTGCGGCCCCGCGGCCGCGGCCGTGATGGGGCGCGCAGGCTCGTCCGGCGGCGGGCTTGGCCGAGGCGACGTCACGTCACGATCGTTTCACCTGGCCCCGTGGCAGCATAGACGCCCGGCCGTAACGTCGCGGCGGGTTCGCCGGGGCCAGGTCAGGCGGCCCTGCCCCACGAGCGCGTCCCGCACCCGGGTGCCCGGGTGCGGGACGGCCGGAGGGGATCGGCCGGAGGCCCTTTCCCGTCGGCCGGTCAGCTGCGGCGGTACCGGAGCGCGGCCAGCGGCGCGAACACCACGACGAGGCCGAGCGACCACAGTAGCGAGCCGGTGACCAGGTAGCCGGTGGAGTGGCCGATCAGCGCCTCGGCCGCCGGGCCCTGGGTCAGCGCCCGGACCGCGTTGACCATGTAGGTGATGGGCTGGTGGCTCGCGAATCCCTGCAGCCAGCCGGGCATCGAGGACACCGGGACGTAGGCACTGGAGATGAACGTGAAGGGGAAGACCAGCAGCGCCATCCCCTGCGCGGCCTGCGGCGTCCCCGCGATCAGGCCCAGCATGATGAACAGCCACTCGAACGCAAACCCGAAGACCACGCACAGCCCGAGCGCGGCGAACGCCTCCGCCACCGAGCCGTGGATGCGGAACCCGACGGCGAATCCGATCGCAGCGGTCACGATCAGCCCCCAGGTGTTCCAGGCCGTGTCCGCGAGCGCGCGGCCGGTCAGGAACGAGGCGCGCGGAACGGGCAGCGAGCGCAGCCGGTCCACGAATCCCTGCTCGAGATCCTCGGCCACCACGGTGGCCGCGCCCATCCCGGAGAACAGCACGCCGGTGGTGATGAACCCCGGCACCAGGAAGTCCACATACGAGATACCGCCCTGGATCTGGATGGCGCCGCCGAAGACGTAACGGAAGATCAAGAGGAACATCGCGCCCTGGATCGTCCCGAGGACGATCATCTGCGGGGTGCGCATGTAGCGCAGGATCGCGCGCCTGGCGATCTGCAGGGTGCTCGTGCCGATCGATGTTGTCCTGGTGATCGGCGCAGTCACGACAGCCATGGGGATTGCTCCTTTTCTGAGTCAGGCCAGTTTTCTGAGTCAGGCCAGCCGGTGGTCAGGAGGCAGCCGCCTCGAGTGCGGCATCGGCTTCCGGGCGCCCGGTGAGCGTGAGGAACACCTCCTCGAGCTTGGGCTGGCGCAGGGCGACGTCCTCGACGTCGACGCCGGCGTCCTCGACCGCCCGCAGCGCGTTCGTCAGCACCGGCCCCCCGCTGTCGACGCTCACGCTGACCCGGCGGGTCGCATCGTCGATGCGAATATCGCCGTGGTTGAAGTCCCGCAGCACTCCGGCGACCCTGGCGACGTCATCTTCGTGCCGGACGTGTACCTCGATGACCTTGCCGCCGATCCGGCGCTTCAGCTCGCCCGGCGTCCCGGCGGCCACCACCCGGCCGTGGTCGATGATCACTACGTGACTGGCCAGGTTGTCGGCCTCGTCGAGGTACTGGGTGGTGAGCAGGACGTCCGTACCCTGCTTCACGAGCATCCTGATTGCGTCCCAGAGCTCGATCCGGCTGCGCGGGTCGAGTCCGGTGGTCGGTTCGTCGAGCAGCAGCAGCTTCGGCGCGCCGACCAGGCTCGCGCCCAGGTCGAGTCGGCGCCGCATGCCGCCCGAGTAGGTGCGGACCAGGCGGTCGCCCGCGCCGGTGAGGCCCAGCGAGTCCAGCACCGATGACGCGTTCGCCTTCGCGTCCTTGCGCTTGCGGCCGAACAGCCGAGCGACCAGTTCCAGGTTCTCCCGGCCGGTCATGGCCGGCTCGATGGCGGCGAACTGCCCGGCCAGGCCGATGGAGCGCCGCACGGCGGGCGCCTCGCGGCGAACGTCGTGACCGCCCACCCGCAGCTGACCGCTGTCCGGCCGGAGCAGGGTGGCCACCATCCTGATGAAGGTCGTCTTGCCCGCGCCGTTCGGCCCGAGCACGGCCACCACCTGCCCGGACTCAGCGGTCAGGTCGAGTCCGTCCAGGGCCTGCGTCTTGCCAAAGCGCTTGGTCAGCCCCTTGGCCTCGATGATGAACGCCATCTGGCACCTTTCCTCGTCTTTTGTCGAACGTTGTTCGATGAGATCGAACGCCATACTGGCATGCGTTATGACGCGTTGTCAAACGTTATTCGAGTCAGTCGAATGATGTTCGGCACGTGGTACAGTCGTCGACATGACGCAGGGCGCCGGAACACGCTGGTCGGATGCATCAGGCGTCCCCGAGCCGCCCTGGCGCAGGGCTCCGAGATCGGCCGGGCGAGCGCCGCTGACGCGAGAGGCGATCGTCGAGGCGGCGCTGCGGGTCATCGACGCCGATGGCATGGATGGCCTGTCGATGCGCCGGGTGGGCGAGGAGCTCGGCACCGGGGCCGCGTCCCTCTACTGGCACGTGCGGAACAAGGAGCAGCTGCTCCAGCTGGTTTTTGAGCGCGTGATCGAGGAGATGCAGCTGCCCGAGCCGGATCCGGCGCGCTGGCGGGAGCAGCTCAGCGATCTCGCCGACCAGATGCGGGCCATCTTGACCAGCCACCGCGACGTGGCGCGGTTGTCGCTGGGCCGCATCCCCTCGGGGCCGATGCTGGCGGTCGTCAACGAGTGGCTGTTCACGCTGCTCAAGCCCGTCGGCATCCCGGACAACGTCATCGCCTACCTCGGCGACGTGTTCTCCCTCTATGTAGGGGGGTTCGCGTTCGAGGAGAGCCTCGGCACCGCCTCCTTCACCGGCAGCGACCTATCGCCCGAGCAGTTCTTCACGATGCTCAAGGACTACGTGATGTCGCTGCCCGCGGAGCTGTTCCCGCACACCCAGCGGGTCGTGGACGCGCTGTTCGGCGGCGGTCCCGACGAGAGATTCGCGTTCGGCGTCGATCTCATGCTCCGCGGCCTGGCCACATACGCGAGCAACCCGGAGGGCTGACGCACGGCCATCGCCCGGTCAGCCAAGATCGATGTACCGTTACCGACCTCCCGGTGTCGGCAATGTGCCATCGACACCCTGAGCTTTACTGGCGGAGCAGGAAGCCTCTGATGAAGGCGGCCTGGCCCACGTGCTGGAGATCGTCGGAGATCACGCTCACCAGCCGCACCCCGAGCGTGACCGGTGGGTCCCATGACTCGTCCACCACCACGGGAAGATCGGCATCGGTCAGCGTCCCGACGTAACGGATCGTGTCCTCGAAGACCGCGTCGTGGTATCCGGTCAGCGTCTCCGCGTCCGCCTGGACCGCGGCCACTTCCCTGGGGTCGTGGCCGTAGCCGGTGGCCTCCGGCCCGAACGGCAGCCCGAACCGGTCGGCCCAGCCCGCCGCGGTCCACGCCTGCTGGCGGTGCGCGACCCCGCAGACATGGTCGTCCTGGATCCGGGTCAGGTGCCAGATCAGCCAGGCAATCGAGTTCGCCTCGGCGTCCACCCGGTACGCCAGCTGTTCGCGAGACAGGCCGTCGGTCGCCAGGTGGACTTCCTCCCGGATCCGGCCGAACGCGTCGGTGAGCAGGTCAGCGCTGGTCATGGGGCAACTCCCTTTCGGCGGTAGGCCGGTGCCGGCCGCCCGGCCTAGTCCGTGAGCGCCTGGTAGACCAGCTGGCGCAGCTGGGGCCGGATGCGGTGCGCGCTGGTAGGCAGCACCTGGGTGTAGAAGCATACGGTCAGCTGCTCGGCCGGGTCGATCCAGAATGCCGTGTTCGCCGCGCCTCCCCACGCGAATTCGCCCTCGGAGCCGATGGTCTTGCCGGCGGCCGGATCCACCACGACGGAGAAACCAAGCCCGAAGCCCACCCCGTGCGCGGGGGACTCGGCGATCAGCCGGTGGCCGACGGTCTCCAGGTCGGCGCCGCCGGGCAGGTGGTTGCGGGTCATGTAGGCCACCGTGCGCGGACCGAGCAGCCGCACGCCGTCCAGTTCTCCCGCCGGGCTGTCCGGACGGGGCAGCAGCATCTGCGTGAAGCGGTGGTAGTCGGCGGCGCTGGACACCAGGCCGTGCCCGCCGCTGAGATACGACGGGCGGCGCTGCCCCAGTGCGCCCATCGCGTCGTTGCGGACCGCCTGGTTGCCCGGGCCTGCGACGTACAGGGCGGCCAGCCGGGGGAGATCCTCCGCCGCGACCCGGAAGGTGGTATCGGCCATGCCGAGCGGGCGCAGGATGCGGTCGGCGAAGAACTGCTCCAGGCTCAGCCCCGAGGCGACCTCGACCACCCGGCCGAGCACGTCGGTCGCCACCGAGTAGTTCCACTCGGTGCCCGGCTGGAACAGCAGCGGCATGCCCGCCCAGGCGTCGCAGCACGCCGCCAGGTCGAGCCCGCGCGGCGAGGCCCACTCGAACCCGGCGTTGCGGTAGATCGCGTCTACCGTATGGCAGCGGTGGAAGCCGTAGGTCAGGCCGGCCGTGTGCGTCAGCAGGTGCCAGATCCGCACCGGCTCGGTAGCGGGCACGGTCACCGGCTTGAGATCCGGTCCACCCGCGTACACGCGCACGTCGGCGAATGACGGGATGAACGCGCTGACCGGGTCGGTCAGCTCGAAGGCGCCCTCCTCGTACAGCATCATCGCCGCGACCGACGTGACCGGCTTGGTCATGGAGTAGATCCGCCACAGCGTCCCGGTCTCGACCGGCAGGCCCTCCTCCATATCCGCCGAGCCGTAGCGGGATACGTGCACGAGGCGGCCGTACCTGCTGACCGTCAGCAGCCAGCCGGGCAGCCGCCCGTCGTCCACGTACCTGGCGAAGTGCCGGTCGACCCTGGCCAGCCGCTCCTTGTCCAGTCCGGCCTCGGCCGGATCGGCCTGCGGGGCCAGCTCGGTCATCGTTACCTCCGGATCGTCGCGGCTGCGGGAAACCTCGGGGCAGCGCCGTTAGGAATCAAGAAAGTCTTGCGCCACCTCGACGAGCAGAGCGAGCTTGTCGCGCTGGGCCTGCGGCGTGACCGGGTTGCCGCCCGCCGACGTGGCAAAGCCGCACTGCGGGCTGACCGCCAGCCGCTCGGTGCCGACCAGCGCGCTGGCCTGCCGGAGCCTGGCCTCGACGTCGGCGGCGCGCTCCAGCGTCGAGGTCTTCGTGGTCACCAGGCCGAGCACGATGACCTTGTCGTCGGGCACCAGGCGGAGCGGGTCGAAGCTGCCCGAGCGTTCGTCGTCGTATTCGAGCAGCAGCCGGTCGGCGCGGCACCGGCCGAAGACCGGGCCAGCGATCGGGTTGTAGTCGCCGGCCACCAGCCACCGGCCGAGCTGGTTGCCGCGGCAGAGGTGGAAGCCGAACGTCGCGGGCCGGCCCGCCTCGATCACGGCGTTGTCCAGGTCGATCCCATAGGACAGCCAGCGGTCCATCACCCAGCCCCGCGCTTCGTAGAAGGCGCGCCAGGTCGGGTCGACCAGCAGCGGGTAGTGCGGGGCATCCAGCTGGATGTAGGTGCAGCCCAGGCGGACGAGCTCGCGAACCTCCTCCCGCAGCACCTCCACCACGTCGGCCATGAATGCGTCCAGGCTCGGATACGCGCCCCCCGACAGCTCCGGCGACCAGAGGTTGGCGAACAGCGTCGGGCTCGGCAGGGTTACCTTGGCCTGCCGGCCGGTGCACGCGCGCAGGAAGGTGAACTCCTCGGCAGCCAGGTTCCGCCGCTTGTGCAGCGGCGCCACCACCGCCAGGTCCTCCGGGCGCGGCGTCGATGCCTCGCCCACCTCGGCCGAGTGCCAGTCGCCCCATAGCCAGGCGTCCAGGCTGACCCCGGCGAACCCGTCGCAGGCGGCGGCCAGCTCGGCCTGGAACGAGTCCCGTCGCTGCTCACCGTCGTTGACGACGGGCAGGCCGATTTCCTCCTGCAGGGCTATGACCTCGCGGACCGCGCGGTCTTCGGCCGTCTTGAACTCGGCCGCGGTGACCTCGCCCTTGTCCCGGGCGGCTCGCGCCTCGTGCAGGAACTGCGGGCGGAGCAGGCTGCCGACGTGCTCAACGCGGGCGGTGATGGGCATGAGGTCAGCCTGCCATCACCGCTTGGGTGGCGGGCACGAAGAGCCCCTTTCGGCGGCACGGCGCGGCGGCACGGCCCGGCGGCACGGCACCATGGCGCGGCACCGTGGCACGACGCGGCGGCACGGCGCCGCTAGCGCAACCGCATGAGGCTGGGTCCGGGGGACCCCGCCGACCGCAGATCCGCCCCGATCTGCTCGACCGTGCGCAGCAGCACCGGGAGCAGGCTGCGCCGTGCCTCGACCGAGTTGGTCCGGGCGGCGTGCGTGGCGATGTTGGCCGCCGCGGTGACCCGGCCCGAGCGGTCACGGATCGGGGCCGCGAACGAGCGCAGCCCCTCTTCGAGTTCCTGGTCCACCAGCGCCCAGCCCTGCTCGCGGACCTTGTCCAGCTCGGCGCGCAGCGCGTCGGGGTCGGTGATGGTGCGCGCGGTGATAGGGCGCATGCTGACCCGCTCCAGGTACGCGTCGAGCTCAGCCGGGGTCAGGCCGGCCAGCAATACGCGGCCCATCGACGTCGCGTAGGCGGGGAAGCGGGTGCCGATGCTGATCGTCACGCGCATGATGCGTGAGGTCGGCACGCGGGCCACGTACACGATGTCGGTGTCGTCCAGCACGGTGACCGAGGCGGATTCCTGCACCTCGGCGACCATGCGCTCCAGGTGCGGCTCGGCGATCTGCGGCAGCGACAGGCTGGACAGGTAGGCATAGCCCAGCTCGAGCACGCGGGGCGTCAGCGCGAACATCCGGCCGTCGGTACGCACGTAGCCGAGCTCGGCCAGGGTCAGCAGGAACCGGCGCGCGGCCGCCCGGGCCAGGCCGGTGATGCTGGCCACCTCGCTGAGCGTGAGCTGCTGATGATCCTCGTCGAACGCCTTGATCACGGCCAGCCCGCGCGCCATCGACTGGACGAACTCGGGTCCTCGCTCCTCGGCCGGCTCAGCCACCCTGCATCAGGTCCCCTCCAAGACGACGGCCAGGCCCTGGCCGACGCCGATGCAGATGGCCGCCAGGCCCCACCCGCCCCCGCGGGCGTGCAGTTCGCGGGCGAGCGTGCCCACAATCCTGGCGCCGGAGCAGCCGAGCGGATGACCCAGCGCGATCGCCCCGCCGTTGACATTCACGATATCCGGGTCCAGGTCGGGCCACTCGGCCAGGCAGGCCAGCGACTGGGCGGCGAACGCCTCGTTCAGCTCGACCGCGGCCAGGTCCGCCCAGCCGATGCCGGCGCGTTTCAGCGCCGTCCGGGCCGCCTCGACCGGCCCGATCCCGAACAGTTGCGGCTCGACCGCGCTCACGCTGCGGGCGGCGATCCGGGCCAGCGGTTCCCGCCCGGTCCTGGCGGCGGCGCGCTCACTGGTCAGCAGCAGCGCGGCCGCCCCGTCGCTCAGCTGTGAGGAGTTGCCGGCCGTGACGGTTCCGCCGGGGCGGAACGCGGGCTTGAGCCCGGCCAGCTTCCCGGTGGTGGTATCGGGCCTGATGCCCTCGTCCGATTCCAGCCCGGCCAGCGCGACTACCTCGTCGGCGAACCGGCCACGGTCCCAGGCCCGGGCCGCCCGTAGGTGGCTGCGCACCGCGAACGCGTCCTGATCGGCGCGCGAGATCGTATACCGGTCGGCGAGGATCTCGGCACCCTCGCCGAGGGCGACCGTCCACTCGGCGGGCATCGCGGGATTGACCATCCGCCAGCCCAGCGTGGTGGAATACGCGGTCTCGTGGCCGCGCGGGAAAGCCCGCTCGGGCTTGGGCAGCACCCAGGGGGCGCGGGTCATCGATTCCACGCCGCCGGCGATGATCATGTCCGCGTCGCCGGCCAGCACGGCGCGATCGGCCGCGATCGCCGCCTCCAGGCCCGAGCCGCACAGCCGGTTGATGGTCGCGCCCGGCACGGTGACGGGCATCCCGGCCAGCAGGCCGGCCATCCTGGCCACGTTCCTGTTGTCCTCGCCCGCGCCGTTGGCGTCGCCGAAGTAGACGTCGTCGATCTGGGCCGGGTCCAGGCCGGGGGTGCGGGCGAGCAGGGCCGAGATCGCGCTGGCCGCCATGTCGTCCGGCCTGACCGCGGCCAGTGCGCCCCCGTGCTTGCCGATCGGGGTGCGAACGACATCCACGATGAGGGTCACGCCTGCCTCCCCACGGTCTCGAGCACGTTACGGTCCATCCAGGCCAGGAACGCGTCACGGTCCCGGCTGACAGCATCCCACCGCACATACGCGTCGTTGTCACGCTCGTAGTAGCCGGGCGCGTACGACGGGCGGGAGCCGCCCGGCACCGTCGATACGCAGGTAATCGCCCACGAAGGCAGCAGCACCGCGCCAGGGCGCGGATCGAGTTCGGGAACGATCTCTTCCATCGTGACCAGGGACCTGCGCGCCGCGAGCACGGCCTCCTTCTGGATCCCGGTGATGTCCCACATCTGCGCGTTGCCGCCGGAGTCGGCGCGCTGGGCGTGCACGATGGCGACGTCCGGGTTGAGCGCGGGGACGGCGGTCAGTCGCTCGCCGGTGAACGGGCAGACAATCGGCTTGATGTTCGGGGTGACCAAGGGCAGGTCGGTGCCCTGGTACCAGCGGAGCACGGCGAACGGCAGGCCGGACGCTCCGGCCTGGTACCGGTTGGCCATCCCGGCGTGGCTGTGCTCCTCGATCTCCAGTGGGGCCGGCCAGCCGCGCTCCACGGCATCGCGGAATCTGTGCAGCGAGCCCACGCTCGGGTTGCCGCCCCAGGAGAAGACCAGCCGCCGGGCGCAGCCCATCCCGATCATCTGGTCGTAGATCAGATCCGGGGTCATCCTGATCAGCGTGAGATTGCGGCGCCGCTGCCTGATGACCTCGTGGCCGGCACCGAACGGGATCAGGTGAGTGAACCCCTCGAGCGCCACGCTGACCCCGTCACGGACGAGTTCCGCGATCGCCCGGCTCAGCGGGACGATCTCAGCCATCCGCGCTCCCGCCTGTCGGGTCCGGCTTGTTCGCATTATGTCCAGGGGTTCTTATAGCGAACATACGAGCGCGGCGGGCCGATGGTCAACCGCGGTGCTACCAGCGAAAATGAACGAATATCCGGCCGAAGTTCTTCGAGTCCTTCTCCACCCGGTGATACAGCGCCTTGATCTCCTTCTGGTCCAGGAACCGCAGCACCCGCTTCTTCAGCTGGCCCGAGCCCTTGCCGGGGATGATCTCGACCAGCGGCGCCTTCTTCCTGACCGCCTCGTCGATGATCGACCGGAGGGCACGGTCGATCTCGTCGCCGCGGTTATAGACGTCGTGCAGGTCCAGCTTGAGCTTCATAGCGCTGCCTCCGGCCGGGCAGGTCGGATACTACCGGCCACGCTACGCTGCCATTTCACGCAAGCCGTTCAGGGAGGCCGGGATGCTCTTCGGCAGGGAACACGTCAGCCGCTATGTCGAGACCGACGGACGCGAGGGCCACGAGTGGAACGGCGTCCACACGCTCATCCTGACCACCACCGGGCGCAAGTCCGGCCGCAAGATCAGCACGCCGCTGATCTACGGCGAGCACGGTGATGACTACCTGGTGGTCGCGTCCAAGGGCGGGGCCGACCAGCCGCCGGCCTGGTACCTCAACCTGCAGGCCGATCCTGAGGTGGAGGTCCAGGTGCTGGCGGACAAGTTCGCCGCGCGGGCCCGCACCGCGACGGCGGACGAGAAGCCGGCCCTGTGGCGGCAGATGGCCCAGATCTGGCCGGACTACGACAACTACCAGCGCAAGACCGAGCGGAGCATCCCGGTCGTGATCCTGGAGCGGCAGCCCGGCTAGCCATGGCCTAACCGCCGCCGTCGGCCGGCGGCCCGACGTCCAGCCGGCTGGCGATCTCGGCGGCCATCTCGTCAGCCCGCTGGTTGGCGTCGATGACCAGCACGCGCTCGTCCGGCCCGGGCGGCTGCAGGTCGCGGAGCTGGCTGTCCAGCAGCTGGGCCGGGAAGAAGTGCCCGTGTCGGTCGGCCAGCCGGGCCGCGGCGACCTCGCGACTGATCTCCAGGAACACCATCTGCGCGTCCGGCCGGCCGTCGAGCAGGGCATTCCGGTACCTGCGGTGCAGCGCGGAGCAGGCGAGGACCGCGGTCTTCCCGGCGGAGATCCGCTGGTCGATCCAGGCCTGGATGATGTGCAGCCAAGGCCAGCGGTCCGCATCGGTGAGCGGCACGCCGGCGTGCATTTTGGCCACGTTCGCGGCCGGATGCAGCATGTCCCCGTCCTCGAACTCGCAGCTCAGGCGGTCGGCGAGCACTTTGCCGACGGTGGTCTTACCCGAGCCGGCGATGCCGGCCACGATGATGATCACCGCGGCACCTCCCGCCACAGGCCGAGTGTCTCCCGGGCCGCGATGGCCGCACCGCGTGCCCCGGCCATGTCCAGGTCCGGCACCAGGGCGAAGGTCGCGGCCCGCTGCTGCTCCTCGCGCAGATCGGTGTGGTCGCGCACCTTGGCCAGGAACCAGTCACGGAAAGCGGGCGACGTCTCCACCACGCCGCCGCCGAGGAAATACATGTGCGGGTCGGTGAAGTTGGCCGCGATCGACAACAGCCGCCCGAGCGCGACCGCCTGCTGCCCGAAGATCTCCAGGGCCATCGGGTCACCCGCCTCGCCCAGCGCGCGGACCAGCTTGGCCGCCACGGCGGGCTCCCGCTCGCCGAGCTCGTGTCCGGGGAAGCGCGTCAGCCAGTAGGGCAGCAGGTTCTTGGTGATCCCGGTCAGCGAGGCGAAGCTCTCGGCGTCGCCGGGCAGCCCGCAGTTGCAGACCGGAACCGGCTGCCCGGGAGCGAGCAGTCCCTCGGTCGGGATCCGGACGTGGCCGAGCTCGCCGGCCATACCGACGGCGCCGCGCACCACCCTGCCGGACTCGATCACCCCGCCGCCAAGCCCGGTTCCGACGATCACCGATACCGAGGAGCGGGAGGTCGCATTGCGGCCCAGCCGCATGTAGTGCGCGTACAGCGCGGCGGCGTTCGCGTCGTTGTTATAGATGACCGGCAGGCCGAGCCGGTCCTCGAGCGCACCGCGGATGTCGAACGCGCGCCAGGCCGGATGGAGGAAGTTGACCGCCCCCCGGGCCGAGATGACGCCGTTCGCGCTGGCCGGCCCCGGGGTGTCCAGCCCCACGGCTAGCACCGACGCGGTGGGTGTACCTGTCACCTCGAGCACGCCCGCGAACGCCCTCGCCAGAGCCTCGATCGCTTTCTCCGGACCCTCCTGGACCAGGCTGTGCGTTTCCAGCATGTGATCCACCAGAAACCGGCCGGCGCTGTCGAGCACGGTGGCGTTGTTCGTCGTCCCCCCGTTGTCGAGGCCGACAACGACCCCATGGCCCTGATCCGCCATCCCGCGCCTCCTCGCTGGGGCGAGCGTACAGCCTGCGCGAGGACGGTCAGCGCAGACGGGCCGGGTGTCTAACGCTGGCCGGCCCGCCCTCCGTGCGGGTCCCTTTCGGGCCGGCCGGCGTGGTGGAGGGCATCCGCGCCGCCCGGGTGCCGTTCGGGCCGACCTGGGGCGTGGCCGGCGGTCCGGCCCGGGCGGGCTCGTTCATGGGGGTCGGCGGGCCGGCCGTCCGGGCCCTGTCCGTGCCGGCCGGGGCCATCCCCCGGCGGCCTGCCGCCCCTGTCTCCTCGCGCCCGGCTCTGCCCGAGCCCGTGGGGGCCGCCGGCCTTGTCTCCTCGCGCCCGGCCCTGCCCGTGCCCGTGGGCCCAGCCGTGCCCGTGGGGCCAGCTGTGCCTGCCGGGCCAGCCGTGCCTGTGCTCTGGCCGCCACCCCCCGGGCCACCGCGATGAGCCGGGGAATCCCCGCTGATGATGATGGTCTGGCCGGGGCGGCGAAGCCGGCGGGTTGCTCGGCGCGGTCTGCGCGGCGGGGATGGCCGCCGCCACGGGGATGGCGGTGTGCCTGGGCGGCCCGGGGTCATGCCGCGGCCGCGGGAGTGCGGTTTCCGGCCCCGGCGCCGGTGCCGTCGACGCCGTCCGCGGCGGGGCCGGCAGGGCCTGCCCGGCCGGGGCGTGCCGCACCGCAGACCGTCCGCCGCCGTACGCCGCCAGGTCGACAGCGGCGATCGCGCCGCCGATAATGATCGCCGCCACGACGATCAGGGCGGTGACTCCGGTGCGGAAGCTGATTTCCTCAAGCCAGGCGTATACCGCCGTGCGAATCGCGGTTGGCCGGTGGCCGCTGGCCCGATGACGCGGAGTAACCACATACAGGACCATACCGATGTTTCGTTCCCCGGTCGGGTGCTGTCGGCTATTCCTGCCGCCGGTGTGGCGCCCGCCCGGCTCGCGTGGCGGCGGGCCGGCGGGGAACGATGGACGGCATGACGCAGACACCGCACTCGCCCGCCGTGACGCTGAGCGGCGGGGTGGCCATGCCCCTGGTCGGCTTCGGCACCTGGCAGCTTCGCGGCCGGCGCTGCTACGAGGCCGTCCGCCTGGCCCTGGAAACCGGATACCGGCACATCGACACCGCGACCATGTACGGCAACGAGGAGGAGGTGGGACGGGCGCTCATCGGCAGCGGCATCGATCGGAGGGACGTTTTCGTTACCACGAAACTGCCGTCGGGCGCGGTGGGCCGGGAGCGCGCCACGATCACCGCGAGCCTGCGTGCCCTCGGCACCGATCACGTCGATCTCTGGCTCGTGCACTGGCCGCCGGGCGGCCGGGCGCGCCCGGAGGTATGGCGGGAACTGCTGGCGGCCAGGGACAGCGGGCTGGCCCGCGCGGTCGGCGTGAGCAATTACAGCATCCGCCAGATCGATGAGCTGATCGGCGCGACCGGGCAGGCTCCGGCGGTCAACCAGATCCCGTGGAGCCCGTCCCGCTATGATCCGGGCGTGCTGGCCGCCAGCCGGCAGCGCAACGTCGTGGTGGAGGGGTACAGCCCGCTCAAGGGGACCAACCTGCGCGACGGCACGCTGGCCGAGATCGCGTCCCGGCACGGGGTGACGCCCGCCCAGGTTGTCCTGCGCTGGCATGTCGAGCACGGCATACCGGTGATCCCGAAGTCGGCCGACCGGGGGCGGATCGCGGCCAATTTCGACCTGTTCTCGTTCGCTCTCCGCCGCGAAGAGGTGGCCAGGATCGACGGTCTGCCGCGTCGCTGACGCCGGTCGCATCGCCGCCGGGCGGATCCGGCCGACGGCAGGCCGGCACCCGAAGGCGCGATCGAGGTCGCGGTGCGGCCGGGAAGGGGTGACGTGGAGTATCCGCGGCTGGGCGTGTCCGGGCTCAGGGTGTCCCGGATCGGGCTGGGCATGATGAGCTACGGGGATCCGGCGGTGCAGCAGTGGGCCCTGCCCGAGGAACAGGCCGAGCTGATCGTCCGCCGCGCGGTCGAAGCCGGGGTGACCCTGTTCGATACCGCCGACATGTACTCCGACGGCGCCAGCGAGGAGGTCACCGGCCGGCTCCTGGCCCGGCTGTTCCCCCGTCGCGACGACTACGTGCTGGCGACCAAGGTGTACTACCCCACCGGACCCGGGCCGAACGACCGGGGACTATCCCGCAAGCACGTGCTGGCCGCGATTGACGCCTCGCTGGCCAGGCTCGGGACCGATTACGTCGATCTGTACCAGATCCACCGCTGGGACGGCGGGAGCCCGGCCGAGGAGACGATGGCCGCGCTGCAGGACGTCGTGCGGGCGGGCAAGGCCCGGTACATCGGGGCTTCGGCCATGCCCGCCTGGCGGTTCGCCCGGGCACAGCAGACCGCCGCCGCGACCGGCTGGACCAGGTTCGTGTCCATGCAGAACCGGTACAACCTGGTCAACCGCGAGGAGGAGCGGGAGATGATCCCCTTCTGTATCGACCAGGGCATCGGCGTCCTGCCGTACAGCCCGCTGGCCCGAGGCCTGCTGGCCGGGGCCCGGGATCGCAGCGGCGCACGAAACACGACGCGTGCGCAGGCCGACAGCGCGCACCGCCCGGCCGACTTTGACGTGGCCGACGCGGTCCGCGCGGTCGCGGCCGAGCGCGAGCTGCCGCCGGCTCGGGTCGCCCTGGCCTGGCTGCTGGGTCGGCCGGGGGTGACCGCGCCGCTCATCGGGGCCACCAAGCTGCGTCACCTGGACGACGCGCTGGCCGCGATGGCTGTCCGGCTGACCGGTGCGGAGGTGGCCCGGCTTGAGGCGCCCTACCTGCCCCGGCTGGCCACCAGCTACGCCTGAGCCGACTCCGCTCAGCCCCGGCCTGCCCGCGACCGGCCTGCCCGCGACCGGCCTGCCCGCGACCGGCCTGCCCGCGACCGGCCTGCCCGCGACCGGCCTGCCCGCGACCGGCCTGC
>Ga0207665_10000169_pt1 | contig 44220 bp, 41 predicted proteins | sample LARL112metaG_FD_184351 | JGI IMG/M metagenome (GOLD analysis project Ga0207665, IMG submission 184351) | Corn, switchgrass and miscanthus rhizosphere microbial communities from Kellogg Biological Station, Michigan, USA - LAR L11-2 metaG... | ecosystem: Host-associated > Plants > Roots >... | reverse complement strand
GAAAACTCAATAAAATCAAATAAGACTCGAGCCCAGTTAGCTATGCGTTATGCAAGTTCAGAAATAAATGGAGGGATCGTAATAGTAGGCAATGCACCTAGTTCATTACTTGAAGTGATCGATATGGTGCGGGAGAATACTTCGATGCCTGCACTCATAATTGGTACCCCAGTCGGATTTGTCTCTGCATCAGAATCGAAAATAGATCTACTTGGATTAGATGTTCCTTTAATAAGCAATATAGGAAGAAAAGGCGGAAGTTCAGTTGCTGCATCAATAATTAATGCGTTGATGTTAATACAAAGAAATAATTCACAGCTGTAGCATACATCAGTGAATAAAATGAAATAGAGAGACCGGCGCAAAAAGGTTCTCTATCGAAAATATACCACACATTTTAACATTACGTTAAGCTATTCATAAAGGCGGTTCTTGGACCGATCTGACTAGCATCTTTCTCCGATTCAAAAATATATCTAAATCAAATCTTTGACAATATACTGATGTTTATCTTGATTGTGGTCTTGCAGAATCATTAAAAGAGCCAATACCTATACCAATTATTTTACATTCGAGTGTAGAATTTAAAAAAATGCTGCTTGGATAACTTGGGATTGCCGTATTGCCATCTCCCACTCTAACTGGCCAGTTCCCTGTAACTATTATCCTACTGGTTGAGTTCATACAACTGCACTTAGCGTGTCCGAACTCTCGTAGGGGTATCTGCTACATACTGTACCATCAAACTCGAACATAACAACTTCAATTTCGATGACATAGTTCGAATACTTACGCAGAAATTCGAAAACCTTCCTGCATAGGTTATCGAAAAAATCCTGTCTAGAGTATCGTCTAACAATTTCTCCGACATGCCTGGCTGTATTTGCCTTTCCAATTTCTGCTATTGCGTCTGCTGGCAATTTACAATCCGTCGCAAGAGCTGCCATAAATTTTAAATCGACATGCGATCCCTTAACATGAGTTTGGCTAACACCCATTGCCATTTTAGTTAGCTTTCCAATGAATCCGGTGATGATGGCCTTGGAAATCTTCTTAGTTGCAGATTGTCTAACAGCGTATCCAACAAAATCGCCTATTTGGATGAATGAATGCTCTGGCAAAGATGATCCGAACAATAGTTTTGCATAATCTTCGCTAGTTGACCCGGTACTAAGTATAACTGTACTAGTCCCCATAGCTACTGCAACATCAATACTCTGTTTTATTGATGCAGCAAAGGATGCCGTCGAATATGGAAACACAATACCTGTAGTTCCTAAAATAGAAATACCTCCGATTATGCCCAATCTAGGATTGTCAGTCTTTTTTGCAATCTGTTCACCGTCCGGGACAGATATTGTGATCTTGACACCGCTATTCCTAAGCACTTCAAAAGCAATTTCAGAACTTACCTGTTCAATCATTTTTTTTGGTACTCTATTAATTGCCGGTCGCCCAATCTCCAAGCCAAGGCCTGGTTTTGTGACTCTACCAACTCCAATACCACCCTCGATGGTAAGAACCCCTACGTCGCGCGTTAGTGAGACAGTTGAGCAAATTTCAGCCCCATTTGTTACATCTGGATCATCTCCACCATCCTTTATCACTGCAGCTGTGGCAGATCCGTCTGACTCTAGCTTGCTCCATGCAATTTTAAGCCATGCATGTTTTTTATTTGGCAAAAGAATCACTGCTTCTTTAACCTTCTCACCAAAAAGAAGTAACTTCAATGAGGCATTCGTCGCGGCTGCGGCAGATGCTCCTGTAGTATACCCAGTTCTCAAATTTCGCTTTTCAGGTTTATCTTTAGATATACGTTGTAAATCCAAGTGCTCGCTAGCGATTTGGCCCTTATTCATCTTCTCTGGCCCAGCCGCCACATGATCATTTTTCATAGATTATCTCCGGTTGCCCTAAAGATATACCTCTCATATCACATATTCTATACCATCCTCAAACTGCATTGCACTACTTTTATCATTCATTACACATGTAACGCCTCCATATTCATCTATTAATCAATTGGTTAAAAGTTTGTACAGGTATTTGTTACTTTATCAATAGTGACTGCCTATCGACTTTTTCCCACGTAAAGGATGGATCTGTTCGGCCGAAATGTCCATACGCTGCAGTCTTCTTGTAAATTGGTCTTTTCAGATTCAAATTCTCGATTATGGATCCTGGGCGCATATCAAAAGTTCTTCTGATTTTATCTTCTATCTGATCCTCTGGTAGTATACCGGTCTTGAACGTGTCAACCATGACAGACACAGGTTCAGCAACACCAATTGCATATGCAATCTGGACCTCACATCTATCCGCTAATCCTGATGCAACTATATTTTTTGCAATATATCGAGCCATATAAGAACCTGACCTATCTACTTTGGATGGATCTTTTCCCGAGAACGCACCGCCGCCATGTCTTCCCATTCCTCCATATGTGTCTGCTATAACCTTTCTTCCTGTTAAGCCGGTATCCCCTGAAGGCCCGCCAATGACAAATCTCCCTGTTGGGTTAACGAAGAATTTGGTTTTGCTGTCAAGCCAGCTTCCGCAGACGGTCATTATTATTTTGTCAATGACTTCCTGTCTCAATTGATCCAAGCCTATCTCTGGAGAATGTTGCGTCGATATGACGACAGAATCAATTCTTAACGGCTTCGAATCTTCGTAAACAACTGAAACCTGTGACTTGCCATCTGGCCTAATCCAGCCTATCTCCTTACTTCTTCGAAGTTGCGAGAGCTTCATTGATAGCTTGTGTGCCATGGCTATTGGTAATGGCATTAAATCAGCGGTTTCATTCGTAGCATACCCGAACATGATACCCTGATCTCCAGCCCCTTGTTCCTTATTTTCTCCCGTATCTACTCCCATAGAAATATCTGGGCTTTGCTCTTGTAACGAAGTCAGGACAGCGCAGCTATTACTATCAAAACCATGCTCTGCTCTGTCATATCCAATTTCACCAATCGTTTTCCTAATGACCTTTTGCAGATCTACTCCAGCATTTGAACTAACTTCCCCTGCAACAAGCACCATGCCCTTTGTGGTCATTGCCTCGACTGCGACCCTGGCATCAGGGTCTGCAGCAAGAAATTCATCGAGTATTGAATCTGAGACTTGATCACAAACCTTATCAGGATGTCCCTCGGTTACGCTTTCGGAGGTAAAAAGATATCTCCTAACCATTTCAGAATTTACTACCCAAGTATTCTAACTATTACCACTCGTTCAAAATTCCTTCTCCAGACTTATGAAGAGGACATTGTTCCCGCGTATTACAACCTTGCCATAATTCGCAAGTGCAGACGAGCCATTAAATTCTTCTGCATCAACTAGGATCAGATTCATATAGGAGTCAACGTTGCTCATTTTTCCACGATATTCTATCTCATTTTTTAATCTAACCGCTACTCTACGGTTTATGGATCGCTGGAGTGTAGATAATGGCCTTTTCGGTTGGTGCTGCGATGGCGAAGACGACAATTCAATTAATCCCTGTAAAAGTCAAAACATCGTCGCTAGAATAAAAATCTTCGCCTATCCTTCATAAGCCAAATTTAGATCAAAATCTGATGTTATAATTTCATTAGCTCAGGCATAGCTCAGATTACTGACAACTGTCTATTCTTAATCCCAACCACATAAGTCAGTTATAGATCTTACCTGACTAATTACATCTCAAAATATTACAGCTAAATCCTCGGTAGAGCGCAGTATCATTTTCTGAGTGGGATTCATTTCATAACAGCATCACCTTACAAAGGAATTCTGCTCATTTAGTTGAAAACTGAATTATAACTGATGATTTGTGGGGTTTAATTTTATCCCAGTCATAATTCTCTCCATAACGCCTTCGTTTTTGCTAAGACGATGAATGCAATTAAATAAACAATTTGGACGAATAGACCCATTGGGATAGACCAATCGTTTGGAGTATGAAGGCCCATAATTGATTGAAATATTAGGGATGCATGTGTAGTAGGCACCAGGTAGGCAATATATTGTAGATTTTCGGGAAGCCTTGTTATAGAATAGTAAACAGGAGGCAGTACTGCAAGAACCACATTTACAAACGATATGATTTGAGTTGCATTCCTAAGGTGCAGCATATGTGAGGATAGAAAAAATCCAATTGCTGACATTGATCCCCATACTAGAAAGATAGTCGAAATCAGCAGCGGCAGGTCGCTAAGCGATGTTCCAAAGTTTAATACAAGAAAAGCAAGAACCCCTAATGCCGGTAGCCCAAATAGGAGCTCTGAGAGGGCAAGTCCAGTCATATATGTGAGTGAGGATACCGGCGAGGCAACAAACATATCTTGGATTTTATATTCAGTTTTGTAAAACGAAATATCCTGGCCGAGGGATAGACCATATCCAACAAGAGACATGACAAGACTCCCCGCGAGTGCAAACTGCACGTATTGGCCGTTGCTAACTACGAAAAGCACAAATAGAAGCGAAAATGGGCTCAGAGCAGAGAATACCATTGACATCGGATTTCTTCGTAACCAAAGAACACCAGTCAGATACGCTATGAGTACTACTTGTTTACAGACAAGAAATAAATTAAATTTAAGGTTGATTATGAAGAATTGTGCCTATAATAGTCTTTTAAGGTTTTGTCATGCAAAGATAAGACGGTTTTCTAAACATTCGAAAATTAGATCCTATTTTGCCAGGGTTAGATATCCTTACGTCATTATCCTCTACCTGTACTAACACGGATCAAGGTAGATCATTTTTATAACCTTAGATTATGATTCTGATAAGAGGACGGATTTGGTTCAACTAAAGCTTCAGGTCGCTATCTTGATTAGTTTTCTATTTTTTTTCAGCGTTTCAAATTTGCAGGTTGTCACCCTTAATTATGCTATAGCGGCCGTAAAAAATCAATCTTCAAGTTCAGTTTCAGTGCAAGACTTCAAGACATACGATACTCCAAAATATGGAATAAAATTAAAGTATCCCAGCAATTGGAATTCAGTTGAAAATATAGGAAATATCTCAAATCATTCTATAGTGGCAAACCTGTACTCTTATGGATACAACAATATATCAGCCTATACGCAAAACGTTAATTTAGTAATTGGTAAACTCTCTAATAACAGAACTTCGCTTCAGAATTATACCACAGCAGGTATCGCCTTGCTCGCCCATCAATTCAGTAACTTTACTTTAGATCAGATAAATAGGACAACTCTTTCAGCTAATCCAGCAAGTCAGATTATTTACACATTAAATGATGGCCAAACATTGGTAAAGCAGATGCAAGTGTGGACACTTAAAGACGGTAAAGATTATATTCTGACATATTCGGCTGCTCCTTCAAGACAATTCGATAAGTCGATTGCAAAGAAAATATTTGATTCATTCGTCATAGTAAAGTGAGAAAGAAGTTGCAGTGCTGGCATATCATGAATAAGTATATCGTCTTCCTTTAAATTCACGTAAGTAGTAATTTAGATGATTCTCGGTACTAACTGAATCGGTTTGAGACCTTTTATAGTTTGTAGCGTACAGGTTAATATGGTTTGTCATGTACAGGTTAAAAATCATCTAAACTAAATAGAAAAATAACTTCATTAGGACTATTCCCAATTTCTTCGCTGGAGAACATATTTATAATAAAGTGTAAGACTAGACATAAGTGAAAAACCGTTCTACGATTGCAGGATTTATATTTCTTTTCTTTTTTCTCTCTTATGTTATCTCATATGATCACTTAATTGCAGCGAAGCCACCTTTAGAATCAATACAGAAGCCTGTTTCAATTAATACATCCGCACATTCGCCATTTGGTGATCACCATTTTATTCTAAATGTTTATGCCGTAATTCCCAGAAAAAGTTTTGACCCAGATCAATACCTAGAGGTAGGTCCCAATATAGGAGCGTTAGCTGCAGTGGGAACTGATACCTCGCTCTTGAATGGCTCGAGTGCCAGACCACTATCTAATAATACAAGGAATACTTATTACGACGTACGAGGGGTCAACATAGGAGCATTGGCTGCAGTCGCAGCTGACAAGGCTTTTATAGATGCTACAATAACTCAGCTAAATGGTTCTGCGATCACAATCCAAATTGCAAAGAATACGATTCGTGCAGGGGATAATCAAACTATCACTATAACACTAGTTGATAAATTGACAAAGAAGGGGTTAGAAAAAGCAAGTGTCGATGGATGGGTATCCGCTTCGTCAGGCATCTCAACTTCATTTTTCTCTGGCTTGACCAATAGTTCTGGGATAATGTCTAGTACAGTACATGTTGCAAATGGTACCGCTCTTGGAAAAGCAACAGTATTTGTAGAAGCTTACCATAAAGGGTATCAGAGATCCTCAAAGTCTAATTCTTTTCTAATAGTGTCATAGATGTTGGTGTGAGCAAACTAATATTTGGATTCCACAAACTTTCGTTTTGTTTGAGACAAATCGTAATCCAAATACATAACAGAAACGTCACAACAGTAACAAAATCTCTTAAACGAGCTTGACTATACTCAATTATGATGACGAATAACGGAGTATTAACTAAAATTTCAATAAGAGCCAATTGTTGTATTATAAGAAACATCTACGTTGTAAGGTATACTTTAGTTCAGAACGCTACATAAGAGCGAGGGCTGCTATTCCTAGTATATCAAAGACGTTCTTCATAGTGACTTCGAAAGATTTAACTAACGCCAATCTCAATACAACTTTTTCTGGGTCTGCTTCCCGCAAGACTGGAACTTTTTCATAAAAATAGTTGAATTTTACTGCTAATCTATATGCATATCTTGCTAAGACCTTCGGATTTAGATTTTTCGTAGCATCCTCTATTATCATGTCAAATTTTGTGATATCCATTAATAATGAAATTTCTGAATCTTCAGACAAGAGCTCAAAATTAATAGTTGATAATTCCACATTGGATTTTTCCAAAATTCTTTGAGATCTTGCATAAGCATACTGCAAATATGGTCCTGTGTCACCTTCGAGGCTCAGTGAGTCAGTAATGTCAAAGGTAATCATTTTATCTAGGTCTTGCTTTATAAGATTATACCTCAGCGCAGATATTGCAATGCTTTCGGCGCTAGATCGTAATGATGTGTCTTCAGCATTATTACGTCGTTTTTTTATTTCTTCCAATGCCTTGTGGTGTAGAATGTCAAGAACATAATCAGCATTTACGACAACTCCTTTTCTACCTGACATATGTGCAAAGTCTTTTTGTCCGATATCTAACCCAATCATTTTCGCAGTATTGGAGCTTAGCGTTACAGGTTCGTAGGCTAAGTGGCGATATTCTTTTGTGTCGGTTTCCTGTATCTTCGAGATTACATAAGAGACCAAGTCCTGTAATTTTGATTGTCTGGAATCTATGATAGTGACTGCTAGTTCAGCTGAATTAAATTTGGGATGATCTCCTGAATAGGAATCTGGGGCAAGTGTTGTGGCCCAAATCACTGAATTGTCCCATTGGTTAGCAAATTTATAATAATTTGAATAGTCTGGGATCAATCCTAATTTCCAGAGGGCAAATGGTATGTCCTTTGCGATATAAGTAGCGGTCCCATCGCTCCTGACGACGACCTTGTCATCAGTCAGGTTGCTTCTTATTATCCAACAATCCTTATTCTTCCCTTGCGTTTCTAGAACTAGGACTCCCTTATCCTTTAGGATTTCTAAAGTCTTGGTCCATTGTCTAGAGGCAAGTATATGAGATTCGAAGCTAAGTAGGTCATAACGAGCTTTTAATCTCCAGCATGTCTTCAGCTGGTCTGCCAAGACTCTTTGACTAATATTCAGCGCGAACTTCGCAATGTCTGATTTTCCTAATTCCATTTCTCTCAACACATACTTTCTTTTTTCTGCTAAGTTCTGGTCTGTGGCATATAACTCGTTTATTTTTACATATACCTCATCACCACAATATATATCAAATTTCAGAGATTTGTTAGGGTCCATTTGGAATCCACCGAAAAGGAATCCAACTACAAGATCTGCGACCTGTAGACCAGAGTCGTCAATATAGTTTAGCACAATCGGATTATGATTGGTCCTCCGCAGCAGTCTATACAAGGTATCTCCGATTACGAGATTTCGTACATGGCCAATATGCAACGCTTTATTTGGATTTACACTAGTATGCTCGATAATTACTCTCTCTCCTTTCCCTATATCAGGTTCGGCGTAATGCGGATTGAGCAATATCTCAGGTAGTGTGGACGAGGCAAGATTTACGGCATTTAACTTGAAGTTAATATAACCAGCGAGGTGGGGGTTTGCGGACTCTATTAGTGAAAGACGTCCCGCAGTCTTGCAGGCGGCTAAATACTGATTAATATGGTCTTCAAAATTCTTCGCTATCTCGGTTGGTTTTTGACCTGTATTTTTGGCAATCAGGAAAGCTATATTAGTTGCCACATCTCCAAATTCTGGTCTTGATGTCTGTGTAATGTCAAATTTTACTCCATCAATGCCTAAATCCTTAAGGACCCCAGCTATTACCTTTCGTATCTCATCGATAGCCGTCCTAAATGTCATTTTTGGGCCTTCCCAGATGTTTGTTGGTTATTAGATTCAATGCCTGAACTAGCCCTCTTCCTTGTTTTTCAGAAACAACGTATTTCGCTACAGCCTTCACGTTATCGGCTGCTTGCCCTAATGCTACACTAAATCCACAAATCCTAAACAGTGGCACATCAGTTTCGCTATCGCCTATAGCCACTGTTTCTTCGAGCTTTCCTCCAAGGATCCGTAGTGCTTCTACCAAGCCTGTACCCTTATGAATGCCCCTTTCATTAATATGGTAAGCGTACATACTATCTACTAAGCATAAATTCAGATTATGATGGTCAAGTATCCTTTGGCCTTCTTTGATATCAAATGTTCTATACAAAACTACCTCAGTGTGTCGATTAAATACTGGTTTCATTTTTACTCCCTTAAGATTGTGACGCAGCACTTCATATCCGCTCCTGCAGACGGCTTTATCTGCCAATAGAATATATTGACGCGGCGCAAGCATCACAGCTCCTCCGTTTTCGCCTACAGATAATTTTGTCGTTCCACCAAAGCTTGCGATTACATACGCCTCTTCTGAGGATCTCCCAGTTACATAAATGATTTTATACCCAAGATTTTCAAGATATCGCAAAGTGGCAAGTGCAGGCAGATGGATAATCCCTCCGCCATTTTCTGTTAGAGTGCCATCTATATCAATTGCAAAATATCTAATTGACACCAATCAGTATGCGTTGACTTGTCTTTTGGGATATAAGTATATTAGCGATCCCATTTGATAAATCGACATATGATTGACCATTTGAAGTCCGGGTGCGAAAGCCTATTTCTGGCCTTCGTTATGTGGTTCAGTAATATCTAGCAAAGTTCTTGCAATGACGCTTCGAGGGCAGGTCGTTCCACCAAAAATAGTGATATCCTATCTAGCTGCAATTTCTATGCTATGTTCCAGTGTCTTCTTTTGGAGTCCTGTTGAAGTCTGCAGCTGAGCTCGCTTCGTCCTAGCTGATTTGCGCTTATTTGTTCTCAATTTTATCTTAAAGCCGAACTGACCCTTGTTGCTCCACTTATCAATTTCTGCAATATTGCCGATTCCCGCGACGCGTTCCCCACCGCTAGTGACAACGATGAAGTGTGTGGCACTTCCAGGTTTAATTGAGGCAAGGTTTTCATAAAAATGATGCCAATCAAGGGGATTTCTTATCAATGCTTCGACTGATACAGTGTCGCCTAACTCAATACTACTCATGTATGAGTCAAGAATTTCTAAATTTCCGATTCGAACATACACATACCTATATAGATTATGTTAAATATATAACTATTATTTAATAACTTCTTGTAATAATAATCATTTTAAATTATAACAGTATAAAATACTTGAATTAGCGCTAATATTTATAAAAGATCTGGATTCAGCTGTTTATCGCTATTATTCTTTAAATAATCTTTTGCACTATTTTTGATGGGGTCCGTGACCCAGTCAGGAGAGGGTGCTGAATAAAGGCATAGGCCTCCGAAGCCAGCCTGCACGGGATCGAAGCCCGTCGGACCCGTTTTAATTGATTCGGTTCGTCAAACTTGTACTAACATAATATAGAACAAGTGATGTCAATATCATGCTGTCGTAGTACTTGACAAACAAAACTTAAACAAGCGATTGGGATTTAATTTAAAAATGCACAACTTTATATATATAAGACAATATCTTCATATTTCGATTTGTCAATTGAAGTTCTCACCCTAAACGATCGTAATAACAGTCTATTAAGCAGAAGAGAAATCAGTGTTGTATTTAGTAATGCCGCAGGAAAGATAAAAAGAAATGAAGCAGCTCAGATGGTAGCTGAAAAGAACAATTTGGATCCGAAAACTGTAATTCCAATTTCTATGAATGGGGAGAAAGGCAAAACTGATTTACGTGGCATTTTTTACGTTTATGGCAGTCTGGATCAAGCAAAGTCATTGCTTCCACGATATAGAATCTTGAGAACTCTACCGAAGGACGAAAGAAAGAAAATAATAGATGACGAGAAAGCTGCTAGGCTAAAAGCTAAACAAGCTCTAGCGAAAGGAGCAAAAGCAGCATCAGGAAAGGGGAAAAAATAATTGCCTAGCAAGGAGAAGTCTGCTGCTGCCGAGGTATCATTATACAAGTTCTATAAGGTTGAGGGCGACAAACTCATTAGGAGTCGACGGGAATGTCCAAGATGTGGGAGGGGCGTATTTATGGCTGAACATAAGAATAGGAATACGTGCGGTAAATGTGGCTTTACAGAATTTAGGCGTAGTGATGATTCGAAGAAACAAACCAGCAAAAGCTAAGCAGACATTTTAATTGTCTAATTCGTTAGCTATTATTTTTCCAATCGGACGACTAATAATTGAATCAAGTGATTCAATATACGGATTGGAATTAGCGAGTGCTAGGCGTCCCGCACTATCGATCTTTCTTTTGTAGCCGTTGAAGTATGTTCTAGCGATTTCTTTAGCCATGTCGATGTTCGAAGTTTTCCCTAGAGCACAAGCGATGAGCCGAATCGCATCCCAATTGAGATCACCAGAACGAAATTCAAGGTGATCCAAGCCAGTAAAAAAAATAGATTTGTCAGATATGATAAGATCCGCGGGTCGAACACTTCCCAATGCTGAATGGTTGAGATGGATCGTCGCGATGTCCTCTCCAGCAATCCCTAGCCAGTATAATGAATTCAGATTTCTCCCTGCAAGCAGATTATTAGTCAGTGCTTCTAAAGTCATTCCTTCGATGTGTTCTGTTACCAGGAGGCGATTTCCAATCACCACGGATTCGATCAATGGTGTTCTTATTCCAATGCTACGTAGATATCTCAATGCTTTGTATTCAGTCCCAAGTAGGAATAGAGGATGTGATCTGGGTATTTTTTGTGAAGTCAGCCAAGAAACCAAAATTGGACTTCTACTCATGTTTGATCTAGCAAAATTCTTGACAATGATAGACTTCTGATACTTTGTATCAACATCGGAGATCGTGTATTTCAATATTTCATTGTGTGCTTTTCCTAATCTTTTCTTGACTGCAACCCCGTATTTCTGAAAACCTTTGTATTTAGCGTATTCTTGGAGCCAGTTCGTGCCGTTGAAAATTAACTTCCCTTCCGGGATATTCCAATAAAAGTCTTCTGGGCTTTTAATAAATCGCGGCAATTTAAAAGGAAGTTGTCTCTGCCTATTAATTTTAGATTGAGTCTCTCGCATCATATAATGTAGTATTTTTCTTCCGGCATAAGCATGAATTGCATACGAGCTTAACTCGTGAAATTTTTTTCCTAGTCGGAAATTTACGCCTCTGCTTGTGGTACTCGTACGAAGCTGTGAATTGACCAAGCGCAACATATTTCCATTTACAGTAACATCTACTAACTGACTGTTGTCACTGATAATTTCTTGGAATGCCATTTGATATCCCTTAATCGCGATTTTGATATTTCTAGGGGCATTATTTCCCACATATGTTTGCAAAAAGCTATATACTGCATTGGGATGTAATGAACACCTATTCTTTATTTTCGAAAACATTATGTACTCTAACGGGAACGAAACTTCAGTACTAAACTTAGACAAAGATTTCGCTACACTACCAAGTTGTTCGATAATTACTCGTTTCTTATAGGTTCTTTCAAGCCTTTCGAAAAGGTCCGGATTTAATATTGGTTCGTATACATGTAATAATCGTCCTATAACAAACTCTCCAAGGAATGAGTATTTTGCGTCTTTTTCTACTGATAGAAGATCAACTATCAAGATAGAAATTCTAACCCCTTGCATTTTCTTGTATAGATACTTTACAATATGAGAATAATTCTCAAGAATGACCAAAATGTCATAGTCACTCTCGCTTCTTGCATATCCGGCGGCCCTTGAGCCGTATAAGCAAACTCCGGCAATATTATTACCCCTTGTTACCTTGTTAATACACTCATTAATCTTTTTTAATTCTCCATTAGCAATGCTAGGCATTGTGTCGTAGTCTTCCAGTGTTTAACTGTTGGGTTTCGAATTTGAATATTTTTTCTTTAAGATCAGGGTCTATTTTAACTGAAGCGATCTTGTCAATTGGTATTCTCGTCACGTTTGAATCTAATGGAATAGATGTCATTGGAAGACGCTTATGTATCCATTCTTTTACTACTCTATTCTCTAATCGTGTATCTTTAAATCCTGTAGAGAATCTACTTAAAAGATGATGGATTAAAGTAGGGTCGTTTTTAAACACAACTTTTTCGTGAATAATCTGAGAGTGGTCCATATATTTTTGCTCAAAGAAAGTACGTGATATTTCATCGGAAAGTACGTCCATTTTCATTATTTTACTCATCAATTTGAGATAATGAAGAAACTCGTGTGCTAATATTGCATGAATACTTCCAAGATGACCGCAAGTAATCAAAGGTGCAGTAATTTGAATAACAATTCTTAAATCATTATCAACTACTAGCGGAATTGTTCTCGCAAATAATATTCCAAATTGTCCTGACTCGATTGCAGAAGTTGAGATTATAAGACTGGGTTCAATATAATAGAGCGGATAGGTTATCCCGGTCGCTCTTTCTATACGTGAAATTCCCTGTGTTACTAGATGAAATCTGTTATTTATAAGCCGGTAAACCCTTGTAGGGAGTTGACCAGAATCCGTTGTAATTCGTACCATTTTTAACGGATCCAATTACGCTCACTCATTACAGCGGTTAAGCTAAAAAATGTTACTGAATGATTACGTCCAGAATATCAAATGATATACATTCACAATTTGAACCAATTAGCATAGAGATATTCGGATTTGCATATTCTATTCCACCGACAAACTGTTTAATTGGCAGTCCACTATCTGCAATTGTTGTCAGATAAAATTGCGACCTATTAATCCTATCCACCAAAACCGAGTAAATTTTTTTTTCTATTGAGCTAAACCTATTTTTGAATTTTACGGTAGTTCCCGCTAATGAATCTAGCTGCTTTAAATCCTTTTCTGAGAGTGATTCCGAGCAATGAATCAAAATTTTCGTAACTGTCCTGGATCTAGTTGGTGATCGAGGAAAGCCCTCGTCAAGGATATCTAGTCTAGCATGAATTTCAGATTCGCTGATAATTAATGTATTATTTGAAAAGGTTCTTTTTTTAGGGTTTAAAATTTCTACAAAAAATGGTCTGCCCCTCCCTAATACAAGGCTATTCTTGTCTTCACTACCCACCCAACTAAATCTGACGTCGCTTCCTTTAGTATCAGCTATTACTTTATCAGAGATGATTCCTTCAATACTCTTACTGTTTAAACGGTCGTCGTCTAGTCTAGTGTTGAACTCCTCAGCTTTAGGCCTTCTTTGAGATACCCCCCTTTGATTTTTTGTGTATCTTCCAGCAGCTACTATGGATTTTGACTTGGCTGTAAAGCCGTAAGTCTTATCCGAAAAGATATTTAGAATGATCACAAGATCTGGTTTTTCGAATTTTTCCCTAGCGCTGGTTAGGGTCCGAAACTTATTTCTAACTGCATTTGTTATATGATTTTTAATACTCATCGTTCCTCGTATTTTAAATTTAGCCCTGACCTCATCTTCTCTTTCGATGAATTGTGTAGCCAGCGAGGTGCCGATTAAGAACGAATCAAATTCATATTCATCGTGCAACGCTGTGTACATTTCTTGCGCTATCGCATTTATTTTATCCAGTATTCCTGCGCAAATATAACATAGAGATGACTTATGGAATGATCTTCTACTAGGGAGCCCTTGTCTTGATCTACACGCCTTACATAGATAAATTGAGTTTTCGAATATTCGTCTCAAATCTCATCATTCAGCAGAATCAACCTAGACCTAACCTACGTAACATCCCTTGCATCTGTCTTCCTTTTGCCTGTTTCATCATTGACTTCGAATTGTGATATTGCTTAATCAAATCCTTGACGTCGTGTTCCATTAAACCAGAGCCTCTAGCTATCCTTTTTCTCCTTGAATCATTTACGATTTCAGGATTCATTTTTTCATTTCTTGTCATAGACTGGATTATCACCCTCCATTTTTCCAGTTTTCCTTGCATTGCATCCAGATGATCCTCTTTAACCATACCCGAAAGGCCAGGCAAGTTGTCAATTACATTTCTAAATCCCATCTTACCAACATTCTCCATCTGTGCGTAAAAGTCCTCTATCGTCATTTTCCCGCTAAGTAGTCTCTTTGCCTGATTTTCATCCCCTTGCAATTCCAGTCCTTTTGCCATGTCAAGTATAGCCTTGATATCACCCATTCCAAGTAATCTGCCAACGAACCTCGTAGGAGAAAATAGTTCTAAATCGTCAATGCGTTCGCCGGTTCCTATGAACATTACTCTAGCGCCTGTTGCAGCCGAAGCAGCAATTACTCCTCCCCCCTTTGCCGTTCCATCTAATTTAGTTATGACAATACCACCAACTGGCGCTGCATCGTGAAATGCTTTTGATTGATTATACGCCTGTTGTCCAATAGTTCCGTCGATAACCAGTAATACTAGATCTGGTTTGGATACACCATGCATTGATTTCATTTCTTCAAGTAAACCGGTTTCGTCCTTGTGTCTGCCTGCGGTATCGATCAGTATCACGTCAAGGTTTTCAGGTGAGAAGTGTCTTAATCCGTTGCTTACTATTCCAACTGCGTCCTTGTTAGTCTCTTCACCATATACCTCCACATCTATTCTGCTACAATTCATTTTGAGCTGGGTCAATGCACCTGGTCTCCAAGTGTCGGCCCCTATTACTCCAGTGCGATACCCAGACTTTGTTAGCCATCGTGCAAGTTTAGACGTTACTGTAGTTTTTCCGCTGCCCTGAATTCCTAACATTAGAATTACATTTTGTTTTCCAGGGCGTAACGGTAATGCATCAGCAGCTACATCTGCGGACTTATCAGTATTTTTGATAGTCTCGCCGCTATACCCAAGAAGCCTAGACAGTTCATCATATAAGATAGTGATAATATGATCTTTTCGTGGTAGTCCTTTAGGAGGCTGTTCATTTAACGCGCGATCTTTCAAATTCTTTGTAATTGTAATAACTAGTTTAACGTTCACATCAGATTGTAAAAGAGCTCTCTGAACATCCTTACACAGAGAGTCTATCAACTCCTCATTAATATCAGAAGCGCCTACAACCTTCTTCAGGGCAGTTCGTAGGCTCGTACGTAGATTGTCAAACATCTAAATCACACATGTACTAACGCAGCCTCTGATATTTCTAATATACCGCTCATGTGATCCCAGGTTACAGACCATTTTGTGATTTTTAGGCGTTTACTGTGATATAAAGGGCAGCTCACCACTAAAGTTTCCGCCTCACCTCCTTCAAAGGAAATATGAAAACCATTCTTTTTGCTTAGCGATAATAACTCCTCTAGGGATTTGATGTCTACCAATTTACCTAGCCACTGCAAATCCAATCCCAATGCTGATACTCGGGTAATGATAAATTCGAAGTGATTTCTAATTAGCTCGTACATATATTCAATTGGTTCCCTATTCCATAGTGGTGTCAAAGCAACGATCCCGTTGCTGCGGCAAAGATTTTCAAATGCCTGCTTTTGGAACACGCTAGATATACCGCCATGAACTATACCTTCAACTTTATAAATTTGCACGGCTTTTTTGATAGATTGTCCTAGTTCTGCGAACTCATCCCTGAATGAAATACTGACAGTGTCCTTCATGAGCAATGGAATTTTCATTGCCTCTGCGAGATAACTAACTAACCAAATATCTGGATAGTGAAAAAGCATACTCTCGTCAGATTTGGGTTTCATTGTTATGAGGCAGACCACATCATGGCCGCTTTGTCTCGCGGAATATATGGAATAAGTGCTATCTTTTCCGCCTGAAAAGAGTGCTGCCAATTTCATTTTAGGTAATGACTTTCGAGTGTGTTGTATATATGTCATATTATATGTCAATCTATTGAAAAGTTAGATGAATACGTAAAGCAGGGATAATACTTAATCTCATAGCGTTCCTGTCTTGCTGTCGACAATTTCAAAAGTTAAAAATTGTACCTTGGAACCAAACTATATTGCTTTGCTGCTGATTTAATTAACTAATATACCACTTGATTATAAACAGGCCAGGAGTTAAGAGGAATATCCATATTGGATGCCTCAGGGACTCATAATCTTCCTCATTTTAATGCTGAACCTTCTAATTTTCAGACGGCTCTTCCTATACTTCATCAGCATCCGAGATGTGTTATTGCTTACTCTTATATAGACCAATCAGAAGATTTTAGCTCTAAATTCGCTTTATCGCGAAACGATTCCTGTTGTCAGTATTAGACACTATAATGATTCTGGAAACGAGTGATCGGAATGCTTTAAATTGAACTATTATGAGCTCATTTAAGAACTGGTAGGGTGGCAGAGCGGCTATGCGTTCGCCTGCAGATAAATTGTCAGATAGCGAATCAATAAGGGTTCGAATCCCTTCCCTACCTGCTTTCGTAATGATGCAGTTGTTCCATTGTCATAATCTCTTTAACAAACCTTGCTAGGACCAATGACCGGCTGGAGCTCCACAAACTAATTGAACAGATATATATTTCAGTGGTGAAGGATCGAATTCATGAACACACTTTCTTTACTTACTCTTCTCATACTACCCCCAGGAACAGTCAAGAATGAGGGTGTATTCTTTGGAATGCTGTCTGTTCTAATAGCCCTTATTGTCTTGGCGATGATATTACGGAAAAGACGTCTAAGGAACTCCGATTCTGATAATGTCTAAGACTAAGAGACTACAGTACAAAAATTTTTCATCTTGAATTCTATATTATACTCATAGACGTGTAGTATTAAGGACAGAGAGGAACTTAATAATTTAGCAGATTATAATTAAGTTTAGGAAATATGTAACTTATGAATATTTATTGATAAAATGGGCTCGACAAAATTTATATTATTATGTATAAGTGGCGAAAAATAACTCACGGATATCCTTTCAGAATTTATTGTAACTACTGCAGTCGAAATAATAACATCTACCCAGTATTGTGACTAGTAACGCATTTACTTATCGTAAATTAGAGTCCCACTACCAATATTCAGAATTTGACTACTTTTACCCTCAAGTATCACTGGGATCATGGGTACTGGAATGCTCGCAGAGGCCAGAAAAACATGGACATGGTAATGACGACAGTGAAGGTTACAGCTTTTATGACTAATAGCATAGGTTATATCGGCTATGGCTGCAGAACTATAGGGTATGTCTCTTCCTCCATGCGTAGGACAGGGTAAACCAAAATCATCGTGCGAAAACATGACGAGATTGGTAAAGTGGACGACTGTTGCTCCATCTGTCCTGATAAGTTGGATAGGTGGTAGCAGATCTCTGGTTAGTGGCGACGATATTGGTAGAGGAACTGGGTGCGGCAGCCTTAGTAGATTTGGACACGGTTATCATAATGTTGGTTCTCCATAGAGTAACTGGATTTGCTATAGCACTTAATTGTGGTAATGCTTCCACGACTATCCGCCTTGGGTTTGGCAAGCATAGTGACGGACTAGCAAGTCAAGTAGGTCTTTTATGCGGATATCATCGTCGAGCCGAAAGATAACTAACTCATCATGTTGTCTTATCTGTTAATGGTACCTAACGTACCTATAACACTCAAGGTACGAAATAATGCTTCATAACTTTTCATATATAGAAATACCACGTAAAAAATAAAAGAGCAGAGCCATTACCAAATTTCGTATTATAACATTAATGATAATTCCAGTTGTCGTTTTATAGCGATAAGATATCTGATATGACTTATTGTAGCATATTTCCAAATGTAGATAAGCAATTTTCGTGCCACTACTGCGTATTTATATTGGCTAAACCAAAAGAAATCAAATCAGCAAGATTAGTAATGACGGCTATACTTGTGACTTTTTTGATATTGGCATCGGCCATCATCACACCTTCATCATCATACCTAATTGGCTCTGCAAATGCACAGGTTGATCCAAACGGAGATAATGACGGAGATGGCCTCATAAACAGTTGGGAAACAAATGGAATACCTTATACCGGTGTTGATGGTCAGCAGCATTTTTATCAACTACCAGGTGCAAATCCTAATCATAAGAACCTCTATGTAGAAGTAGACTATATGCAATTCCACAGGCCTATAGGTGGAAATACTAATGTTAACAGTGCTCTCAACGATGTTAGAAGAGCTTTTAGTCTTGCACCAGTATCTAACCCAGATGGCGCAACAGGAATAACCCTATTCACACAGGTAGATGATCAAATACCACATCAAAATACAACTGACTTAGATGATCTTATAAACAACATAAAGCCCGCGTGGTTTGGAACTGCTACAGAAAGAGCAGATCCTAATAATGAAACACTACTTGCTGCAAAGCGAATGGCATTTCACTATGCAGTATTTGCACACGATCAGTCAGGAGACTCTGCGGGATCATCTGGCTTAGCAGAAACACCTGGGATGGACTTTCTAGTGACCTTGGGTAATGAAGGAACGCCAGAGGAGCCCGGGTGGACAATAGATCCAGGTACAAACCACAATGTAGGTACTCGTAGTGAACAGGCAGGAACATTTATGCATGAACTTGGTCATAATCTGGGTCTTGAACATGGTGGTGGTGACCAGACAAATTGCAAGACTAATTACTTTAGCGTAATGAACTATCTGTTCCAATTCCCCGGCCTGGTTGGAAGCAGACCTCTTGACTATTCACGATCGGCTCTTGCTACATTAAACAAAGCAAATCTGACTGAACCAAATGGTATATCCCAGAGCACCCCACCTGGACTGAACACTACTTATGGCCCCCGTGGACCAGGACTAGGACCAGCATTAACTCGTGCTGGCGTTCCAGTTGACTGGAACTTTAACGGACGTTCCACTGATACAGGTGTAAATGCTGATATCAATGGTGGCCTAGACTGTAGATCACCTGGTCCAGGTCCAACATTGACTGGTTTTAATGACTGGAATGCGCTTAAATATATTGTTCCACAGCAGGCATTGGCTGTCCAAGCATTCGAGGTGCCTAAGGAGGAAAACATAAGTGCTGTAGACCAATCTCGATTAATTCTCCTCGAGGGTATCGACAATGCTATCCAGAGACTTATCAAGTCTGATCCCCAGGCGATGATGCATAAGCCAACAGGAATATTTGATACAACCCACATAGGACAATTACTCAAAACGGATCAATTAGAGGCCGCAATTACGGAACTTAATAAACTACAAGCAAAAGTAATATCGGTATTCGGTCAAGAGGCAGCAGAAAGAGAAGTTGTGCCGCAGATCCAGAACTTGATATCGGTGTTGAAACAAGAGGAACCTTCGTCTTCATCTACTCCACCTCCACCTCCTCCCCCACCTCCATCACATCATGACAGAATTAAAGACAGAATAAATGAAGTGTTAGATAGACATATTGCTGTTGGTGGAGCTCATGGAGAAGCAGCACAGAAGATCAAAGATCGACTGATCGATGGCGGCAGCGATCGCCATCGATAATTATTTTTTTATACATTAACCAGACTTTCTCTTATTAATAAACAACTAAGTAACTAACGTCGCGCCAAGCAGTCAGAAAAGTACAATTGATATATCATTCTGTTGTACTAGAAAAGTATGGAAATTGATCTAAAGTTTGACCTCGTTACAGTTATCGGCGTAGCTTTGTTTTTATTTTTAGCCGCTGCGATAATTGTGCCGACGAGAAAAGGAAAAAAAGAATAAGCGTACGCTGCTATTTAAGCAACGAAAACTCAAGTACGTGCTCAGCCTAGCCATTCAGATAGTGTCCTCAGCGTGGTAAAGAGTTGACTAAAGACTGGAATATTTGTTTGACTACAAATCCCATTTTTATCATGATTTCCGGTGAGTGCTGCAACTGTTCGCTAGTTGTAGTAGAGATATCCAATTTTAGTAGCAGTAATGACTGACTGGCATACCTCGTTGTTGATATAAAGATATATGACGAAAGTATCGTGATACAATCCCAAAATATCCACAAAAGGAATTGGTTAGAGAGATTGAACGTTATACTGCATCATTTCATCTGCAGATTTTTATCTCAAACTTGTTGGATATTTCTGAATTCTAGACTAGCGCGATATCTCTTCTTCTCAAGTTTTTCTGATTTAGTCATATGTAAACATAGAGTTTTCGTAAACTATGGAGAGTATAGAAAAATCAATGATAGAAGTATAACAATACTCCTACGTGATGAGATCCAGTTATTGGTTTATACTGGAGAGCAAGGTAGCATTAGATTGTTTCTAGACATGCCTAAAATATGACATAACATGTTTAGTTTATAAAATGTCGTAATGTCTAAGTTATATGCTCCATAGAATTTGTGATACTAAAGATATTACAGAAGGTCATATGTCAGTTTTCGGAATTGAAGGAAAGGATATTTTAGTAGGAAGAAAAAATGGCAAGTTATTTGCATTCGATAATTCCTGTCCTCATAGGGGAGCTTCATTATCAAAGGGTCAACTTGATGGCGAGAAAATAATCTGCTATATGCACGGTTATGAATATAATGTTTTCGATGGAAGATTAGTTACTATGAAATCTTGGAAAAAGGAATCATCCTGGATTGAACAAAATCCCGAATGGCGAAAATCAGGCCAATTGATATTACACAATATTTTGGAAGATGAAAAAGGTGTATTCATTGAAGTTCTCCCAAAGCAGTAGACTATAAATGTCCTTTCACATTTTTGCTATTTTAAATAATAGCCAGCTTTGGTCGTAACAATTTGATTCTAAAGTAAAATGAAAAATCTACTACCGTTTTTTTGCCTAACATAAAAATAAATGCATAAAATTTACCTAACGAATCATATGACAACATTTTGAAAAACGCATAATACAGAACTTGCTCCTGTTTTATTGTGACACTGAAGTTGTTTCTTTATTTAGTATCAGTCTTACTTATTATTCTTATCTTTGAGAGTCAACTAGCACGGAGTTCTCGTATATTTAGTAGTCTCAAGAATTCCAGCATGGACTTGCATAACGCCACGAACGAGGGTACTATAAAATCAATCAATATTTGTTGTTCGTGGAATAAAAACTTGTCCTCTGAAAATGTGAGCTATTCAATATTCAATGTTAACGGTATGCCTAAACATGCAATTGAAAAAGGCTTGAAAGAATGGTCTGAGAAAAAAGAGATAAAATTTGTTGAAGTACCAGATTCCAACAGTACTGATATAAGAATTTCATTTATTTCCAGGGAAACTGCTAGTCATCCTAGAAACAATTCCAACTCTGAAATGATCATGCAGAGCGGGTTAATGGTAGGGAAAACTATCGATACTTTTGACGGTTATGGCTATATCAATCACTCCAATATCATAATCTATGGTAGTGCGTTTGGAACTTTGCTAGATCCTCAAACTTTACAAAATGTTGCGGCTCATGAAATAGGACACGCTCTAGGATTAGGCCACGCGAGTTTCGGTGCAGATCTGATGTTTAACAAGGTTAGCTATCAAAAGGAATCAGTATCTAAATGTGATATTAATGGAGTATTAAAGGCAAATCAACTGAAATTTAGCTATAGTTTAAGTGATCCCAACATGCAGAAGTCTTACATGCTTACTTGTTATTGAGAAGAGTGCTAGGAAATAAGTCTATACTCATCTTCAGGAACCTAATAACATCCGTGAGTCGACAAATAGTTCGACAAAGTAGAACAGACTAGTCAAACATTTTATCGGTTAACGTTACTGATCAAGAGAGATTTATGTTAATAGCTTACCCCGACAGCTTCTTTTACTTCCCGAGAAAGTTCACGATAGCCATTTTTGTCAATTATGACTACATTGATACTGTCACCGGTACCTGCATTCCTCCTTATCGCCGCCGCTATCGCATGAAGTGCAACCTTGTATGCTTCGTCAACCTTCAAATTTTCCTTGAATTCTGACTCCAGATACCCGTAAGCGACTGGAGAACCGCTTCCAGTTGATATGAACTTTTCAGTTGTCATCGAGCCAAATAGGTCGATATTATATATCTGGCCGTGTTCCTGTTCACTGTATCCAGCCATTATGAGTTGGACATAGTACGGATAATAACGCTGGTTGAAAAGAATGTTGGAACACAGTCGAGCAGCAGACCTTATTGGCATCAGTTTCCGATTGGAAATTCTATAAATATTTGCATTGTATCGCATAATATCTACAAGATTCTGGGCATCAGCTACACCACCTGCAATAGTCATGCCAAGATGACGATCTATTTTTTGAATCTTCATAACGTGTTTATCTGCAATGAAAAAACCTGCACTCGCCCGAGTGTCAGCTGCTAAAACTACACCGTCAACACACGTCAGAGCACATGTCGTAGTTCCTTTCTTGATTTGTTCTGCTATGTTATCAGCATACCTGTTGTCTTGTAGGTGCATATATCATCCCTATCGGATTAATACTAAATTTAAGCATTCTCAATTGAGGTTGGCTGTTAGTAAACGCTGCTTGACCGGTCCAAATTTTGCTTGGCTACTATAATTGACGTTACTTCAAATAACTTTGCCTATGTTAGAAGCATCTAGTCTATATTCTATACAAGTACAAGCTGGAGGATGGGTCGGTAAACTCGATTATTCTATATAAATAATATTTTATATGATTAAACATTCTCAATAAATGCATAAGATTCTTTATATTTCAGAAAATTACAGTACAGTAATTAGAATCCTTAGAAATAATTGTAGGATACTCTAATTATGCTAGACCGCCTGAAGGTTTTATAACTAATTAATGCTTGCTAGAAGTGGTTAATAATTATATTTCGGATTAGCATGATAGTACTTATCGGACTTGCAGCGAACACTTTTCGACAAAATTTGGGATGACCATGTTGTCTACCATGTATCGAATCAAGCTGAAGAACAACCAGCACTTCTCTATATAGATCGACATCTGGTACACGAGGTTACATCACCTCAAGCTTTTGAAGGGTTAAGGATAAATGACAGAATCGTACGGCGACCAAACTTGACATTTGCTACTATGGATCACAATGTACCCACTAGCGATAGATCGCTTCCTTTAGTAGATAATACTTCGGCGATGCAAATACAGGCATTAATACAGAATTGTAAGGAATTTGGTATTAAATTATATGATATGGCTGATCCTAACCAAGGTATCGTACATGTTATCGGACCAGAATTAGGTCTAACATTACCTGGGACTACAATCGTCTGCGGCGATAGTCATACTTCAACTCACGGCGCGTTCGGAGCCCTAGCATTTGGCATTGGCACAAGCGAAGTAGAGCATGTGCTAGCCACCCAGTGTCTGTGGATGTACAGGCCTAAGAATTTTGAAATAAACATAACTGGAAGATTCAAGAATGTTCATTCTCTTACAGCTAAGGACATTATATTAAATATTATCCGAAAGATAGGCACAGCTGGTGGTGTTGGAACAGTTATTGAGTACCGGGGAGAAGTGTTGTCACGATTTTCAATGGCAGAAAGATTGACAATTTGTAACATGTCAATCGAGTGCGGTGCAAGGGCTGGGCTAATTGCACCCGATAACACCACGCTCGATTATATTCGAGGCAGATATTTTGCGCCTAAGCATGGAGAGCTAGATAACCTTATCGATACATGGCGAAATTATCTTAGGTCAGATAATAATGCAAAATTTGAACGGTCGTTTTCAATAAATGTCGCAAATTTGGCACCCCAGATAACATGGGGAACTAGTCCCTCTATGGTGATTGACATTACGGATAATGTGCCCCATCCTGATGAATTCTCGAAAGGTAATGAAAGTTTAAAAAAGGCAGCCGTTCGCGCCCTAGATTATATGGACTTGAAGCCAGGAGATCCGATTACAGACATCACTGTAGATAGAGTATTCATAGGATCATGCACTAATTCTAGACTAGAGGACCTCCTTGAGGCTTCAATTGTAATCAATGGAAGGACTGTGGCTCCAAACGTAAGAGCTATGGTTGTGCCAGGTTCCCAAATGGTAAAAGCGCAAGCTGAACAAATTGGGCTCGACAAGATCTTTAAAAATGCTGGATTTGAGTGGCGAGAATCTGGCTGTAGCATGTGTCTAGGTATGAATCCCGACGTACTTTCGCCCGGTGAAAGGTGCGCAAGTACTTCGAACAGAAATTTTGAAGGAAGACAAGGAGTTGGAGGCAGAACCCACCTAATGAGCCCTATAATGGCAGCGGCAGCCGCCATCAAAGGCAAATTCACTGATGTAAGAGAGATGTTATGAAGATAACAATATTTAAGGTTCTCAACCATGAAATCAACCTATGAATCCCTTTGAAATTTTTTCAAGTAAATTGATTCCAATAGATCTAATCAATATTGACACTGATCAAATAATTCCAAAGCAATTTCTCAAGCTAGTGCAGAAGACAGGTTATGATAGTTTTCTCTTTTATGACTGGCGATACGACACCGATGGAAAACCTAAAACCGATTTTGTACTGAATAATCCCAAATATCGTGACAGATCCATTTTGTTGGTTCGAGATAACTTCGGCAGCGGCAGTTCAAGAGAGCATGCAGTCTGGGCATTAAGGGATTTTGGAATCAAGGTAGTCTTGGCACCCTCATTTGCTGACATCTTTTATAGCAATTGCTTTAAGAATGGTGTCCTACCAATTATTCTGAGTCAGGACACTATTGAATATTTATTTAAAAATGCTGATACTGCTCAAATTAGAGTTGACTTGGCAGCCCAACGCATAGAATTTGATGCAAAAAGTCTACATTTTGACGTATCTGAGTCTAATAAAAGGATGTTACTTGAAGGGATGGATGAAATTGCGATGACTTTAAAATTTGAATCGCACATCGCAGACTACGAAAGGAAGAAACCAACCTATCTATCTAAGTGATGCATTCAAACCTGATTCGCTTTGTCTATTTATTAACAACAACTTATTGTTATACTGAAAAGGTTTATGTTATTGTTTACTGATAATATGCATTAACTCATGGGTGCTGGCTGGGTGATAAGTTCCAACTGTAGTCCCACTACTACGACTGTTTCTGTAAAATTCGAATATGAATTCCTAGTGATGATACATTAGGAGCTTTGATTTAGCCCGATTCCAGATAGAACTCTTGTTCTCAGTTCATCATTGACGGAGATGAGCAATCCACACAAATACTTCTATTAAGGTCTGACAATCTGCTATTGTTTCTGCTTATCTTTCTTTGAAGTTTGCCACCAGTCTAGATAATCATCATGCTGCAGACGTCGTCTGTCGGTTGCCTCGTTTTCCTTCTTGTCCCTTAATTCGTCGAATTTCTCTCTTGAAGCAAACAGACCGCAACTTTTGCAAATAAAATTCTTGCTAATGACATCAAATTTCAATTCACCACCGCACTCAGGACAGAAGTTTGCCAAACAATATAGTTTTTAACAAACCCAATAAAAGTATTTACCGGATGATAATTCTGAACAAATGTCAAGCTTTAAAAGTAACACCAGATTAATGCTTTGACCAAATATTTCGATAGACTTGGTTCAGAACTTTATAAATCTAGTCTCATTGCCGCCTACCAGTTTAGCACATAATAATCAACATAGGTGCATGGACTTTGATCCTCATTCCACTCGTGGTCAGTTCGCCCATCTAATGCCATGCACCTAGCTATAATGATTGAAGCTCCTTATTTTTTTTACGAGTAACGTTTCATTATCGGCATCTACAACTATTCTTAGTCTAGAATGGAACGAAAGCACTGGAAGTTCATCAGTTAGTTTTACCAACGGTATATTGGATATCGCACAACCCGATGCAGTAATTATATCCGTCTGCTCTGTACAAACCATCGCTACAGGTGCTGTATTCATAGATTTCAACGAGTAGATAGTATATGCACCCACGCTGCTGCCTATTGCTTTAGGAAATACTAAAACCGTGTCCTTTACAGATTTTCCAAATAATTCATGATTCTGATTGATAACATTTCCATTATTGGTATTAAACATTGTAAGAAAATTAATCGGCTGTCTAGTAATTATTACATCTCCTACTCCTTGACCACCAACAATCCTATGACATTTGATTCTCAATTATTAGTTCATATACTCCTCAGTTATAGATTTAGAGTCTCTTAGGGAAACATCTAATTTATTTGCATTCTTCATATAGTACGCTCCTTTGACGCTGTTTGTTACGACAGAATCAGCATTTCCCTTCGTAATGAGGGGTGTCAGACAGGTGCAACAATCGCACATAAATTTAGCTCCAGTACTTTCTAGCCGATCAACTAATCCAATAGATAACGCCTGATTATGAATCTGTCTGGCACAAAAAATAAGACAGGGTTTTGTGAATTTTTTACCCTCTGTATTCGTCGCAAGTAATTTCAGTTCAGGTATACCCAGCTGTGGACTTCCGAACATGATAACGTCGCCTCTCTCGGTAGAATTTAGTTCCTCTCTAATTGAATTAGCTTCACTCTGGCCGAATGATATTGATTCTCCTGTAGATTCGCTGTTCAGGGTAAACATTCCTAAATCGCCTGTTGTTCCAATACCTGCTGATAAGGCCTTTGCATCTGCTATACCTTTAACTTGTACTCCGCTAATCCCAACAGTACTCGCTCTGATTACTTTTCCAGCAAAATATCCTAATAGGCCATAATCTAATTCTGTACTCATATCTAATGAAGATTTTATCCTATACTTTGGTGCTCTTAGCTCCTCAATCCTTAAATCAGATAATGGGGCCTTCCCAGTTATTGCACCGGCCAGTGCACTTAACGCGCTCTCTTTGTTAGTCATTAATCCTAACATAGAATTTGCGAATACTGCTGCGTTAGTTTCAGCAAGACTGACAAAAGTATTGGCCTTCGGAAGCTGGTAGGCTTCGTAGGGAATACAAGTGAATGATTCGATCGTTCCAATATTTTTATAAGAATTTACAATGCTCATCTGCTTACTGATAAATTCCTGCGAGACTCCTGATGGCTTCTCTCGATCAAACCCCATCGGATTTATTGTAGTGTTGACTTTAACCTTCGCATCAAGACAGAATTGTTCCAGAAATTTCCTTCCGGACTCACCGATGGTATTGTAATTCACACCAGAAATATGGGCCCATTGTATGGGTACAAGTTTGTTGGCGTGTGTGGCTTCGCCTACAGCCAATAATATTCTATAGGCAGTAGAGACTGTATCACCCTCAGTACCATCGAGTAATTTTTCTTCCTCTCTGGTTAGATCCATAACACGAATGCAGATTTTAGATATAAGAATTATTCATAAATAGAATACGTTACCAAGCTGCAGAGATCTATTGCTAATTCGATAATTAAAGTCAATATGCTTTATCTTGTTAGTTGTCCTTCCAATTTAATTTTTATCGACTCACAGATTATCAAATATTGAATTTGGTTGATGCTATAAAGCAGGAATAAAACAATCCCTAATGAAGGAAGAATCTGCAGATAGTATCTCAGTCCAATGCCTTAATTGTGTGATATACTATCTATGCGCAGTGCAAAATTTTCCTAAATAACTAGAATTCGTTTATTCTTTTGTCGGGTGGATGAACTCTTATTATGATCAAAGACAATACGACTTAAAACTTTTATATTATAAAGTTCTAGTACATTTATTAGTAATTTGGAATCAGAAAACGAAGCAGATTGCTTTGCAGTTACTGCAGTAACTGCAAAGCAACTGCATGCATCGGAGAGGATATGCACAACATACAGGTGTCTTTGATTGGGTAGAGTAAAGAAGTATTCTTGTCCTTTATGTTCACAAGAAAGCAGCAGGCGTTACAATATGCAGGTACATATTGAAAGAAAACACAATGGTTTGACAGTTCCGATCGATAACTACAAACCGACCGGTTACCATTCAGATCTAGTCGATCAAAAAGTAAGCCCTTCACGGAAATACTATGCAGGGAATATAAGACGTTACATAGCAATTCCGAATTCTAACAATCATTCTAGGATTCACCGATATTCAAATGACAATGACCCTATAGATAATGGTCTAGCCTTTATGGAAAAGGCATCCCGGTTTAGCGAAAGACTCAACAACTCTTTCCCTAGTAATGTCCATTACTCCCAGCGAATCTATTCTAACACGAATCAACAAATTCGAAGTACATATAATACTCAGACCTACTCCGCAGGATCCCTAATTAATGATTTGAATATTTCTCCTGGACCAGTTGATGCATCTGGTTATAAGGATGTAGCATACATCTACGCTGATATATGTCCTGACTGTCTAGAAGTTTATTCTATCCCTATTTACCTTGATGATGAAATCTCTAATGTTGAAGTCCAGAAACGAAGATGTAGGCCAGAAAAATTGGATCAAATCGCAAATCTCACCAAGAATCACAAGAATACCATCTATAATGAATTACAGACAGAGCTTCCTTTCCACATTCTAAGAGAGGTGCGAAATTGGACAAATAATAAACCTTATCTAAGGTCACTAAGGCGGACTAATGATCGAAGACTATACAATACTCATCTTGTCTCAGCTGTTCAAAGTAAGGGGGATAGTTTTATCATCCGCGCTATACGAGAGGGACAGGCGCACCTAAATACAAACCAACTAATTACATTCCTGTCTCTAAGCAGTTTTCGTTTTACATATGCATGTATTGGCATTGATTCTGGCCTGAACCCAGGACATCACCCACTAGAATCTTATTTACTCTATATTGATAGATAGCAAACACTAAATCTGCAAATCCACTCATAAGTGAACATAAAATCGTAGGCACTGTTCCAAAGAAGAGATGGCTTTTATCAGATTATCGCACTACAATTGTACACGATGCTAAGTAATCAAACTCAAGCAGATATTCAAATATTGCAATCTAGATCGTATCGATTTTGGGAATTGTTTTATGTGATTACAAAGCATACCTCTTTTCCTATCCTCATAAAGTAACATAAAGATTAATGCCTGAGGGTTACTGGAACAGGATATACATTAGTTTGAGCTTCTAACTTGGCCACTGCTTGTAACTATACGAATCTTATGTCCGTGAGCTGCTACCCTTAGGAGGATTAGAACCTTTGTGAACTGTTACCCAAATTTTGACGGCATTTTTATCCCAAATGATTTGTAGATGGTGATCAATTCCGGAATATTATTTTCATGAGATTTCATCTTTTCTCTAGTCTATGTGATTAGTAATCACCAAAAATGTCCAGTAACAGAAACTAATTGTATCAAGTGCTAAAATTATGAATGGCACATTTTGTGATTTCGATATTTTTTGCTATTAATAAGTGTTCTCGCGGTCCTTAACCACTATTGGATGTAGTTGAACAAAAGATTAGCCTGTTTTTTTAACATCAATAATCAAATTTTCCCCGACCTGTGGCCTGCCAATCTTCTGATATCGAGCCTTAGGCATAGTAATCTGAATGGCAGTTTGAGCATATGTGTTTATCACGGTCTGGGGCTGAGATTTTAGGATTGCTTCCAGAAATGGTTTTATCTGCTCCTTCACGTCCTTGTCTGTCACAACATTATCGATGGCATCTAACATTAGCTGTTGTTGGGTGAGCGGTTCGAGCTCCACATCCTCTACAAGATTAATTGTAACATTTACACCTGTATCAGTCAACATATTAACTTTATACTGTATTGCGTTATCCTTTTCGTTCATCAGTAGTCTTATTTTCCTCTATGCTTTATCTCTTTACGTCCGTGCCTAATGAAAGGAGGGACGCAAAGATATTTGATACTTCCCTTTTAATCCTAGGTTTACGAGATAATCTATTGGTCATTTATAATAAGTCACTTTACGAACTAGAATCTGCCAAGCGGATATGAGCTCAATCATTTGGGCGAAGCTGCCATGGCACGTTTCAGCAAAATTGAATATATTCGGCTGGAAATTAGAGAGATAGATTTGGCCTATTCTACATAGTTCATTTTCAGGTTAATGAAGTATAGCTGTCAAAAGCAGAGGACAATTCAAACAAAATGGCTGATTGGTGTAAGCAGCAGAGCAATTTACTTATTCTTGATTAAATTTCGCAAAAAGACTCTGTTAGTCTTATCTGAACTACAGACAGAAAAGCAAAGCTATCTGAGCTTTTATTTCAGAGTTGTCATAGACATATCAAGAAATATTATAGAGGGGAACTCAACTAATGCGCTGTTGACTACAAAGTTTTGCACAAGATGCAATGACGGTGAAATTATCTATCATAGGGGATATTCTGGTGAATATTTGTGCCGAAGCTGTTTCCTATTTTCAATCGAAGACAAAGCCAAGAGGTGTATTAACAAATATTCCATGCTCAATTATCAAGACAAGGTCGCTGTCGCCGTATCTGGTGGCAAGGACAGTCTATCATTGCTTTACCTTTTAAACAAAATCTATGGTAATAGAGATTACCTTACAATCACAGCCGTCACGATAGATGAGGGGATTCCTGGCTACCGTGACGAAGGATTAAAAATTGCAAAGGATTTTTGTTCAGAGATTGGAGTTGAGAATCAAGTCTTGAAATTTAGTGATACGTTTGGGGTTGAAATGGAAGAAGTATTATCAAAAAGACCCTCTGAAAAAATTAGCTCTTGCTCATTTTGTGGAACTTTTCGCAGAAGAGCTATTGATCTTGTTTCGGAATCAATAGGTGCTAGCATTATTGCAACTGGCCATAATTTGGATGATCAGTTGCAGACTTTCTTCATAAATCTCTTATCTGGAGACGTGGATAGAATTGGATGGATATACCCTGAACCTGTAGAATATGGGAAGAATAATATTAAAAAAATAAAGCCTCTTGTAGAGATCTATGAGCAAGAGTTGGTCTTTTATGCGTTGCAGCGAGGAATACCGTTTCAGTCTGAGGAATGTCCCCACAGTAATGAAAGCATACGCACAGATCTTCGTAACTTTTTGAACACACTTGAAATTGACCGTCCAGGTATAAAATATAATGCATATAATTCTGCGGTTAAGATTTCGAAATCTTTGAAGATGGATACATCAAAGTCACAAACAAGAAGGAAATGTTTGGTCTGTAATCGTGATTCTTCAAGCCCAATTTGCTCGGTATGTAAAAACTTAAAGCTACTAAGTGACAATAAGCCCGATAAGAATAATAACTAGATTAATAGCATCCCTAGTTCAGGATATTCTGATCTAATCATTTAATATCTGTATCACGTAGAAGGTTTATTCTTATATGTTCTCCCAGACCAATAGGCAATCACTCCAGTCATCTATGATCCATCTCGATTTTGTCTATCCTGTACTAGAGCGATAATCATTAGTCTATAAAAAAATAGTTCCTGATATATTTCGAACCATACAGAAACTTCTCGATTCCCTTAAAATACGCGAATCTTGAACGGTTACAATAAGAACTGTCTTCATGCCTAGCTCAAATAGGTGAGATTGAAATAATTCCTGTGTTAAACTGTCACATTTCATAATTGAACCCAAGCTTCCTTTCACGTATCCCCAGCATTCCCCGTACTAATCTACTTCTATTGGGAAATAGACGAGTGTGTTTAAATGAAGAAAATATTTCTGTTAAGTATATCAGGATGACAAAGATCTTGGCCTGTAATTAAAGCAAGTGTATAGAGGTCTCGATATTCAGAAATATAATGAGCCCGTTTCATATGCTTCTAATGATTTTTATTATCTGCCACTGAACTTTAACATGTAGTCCAGATTGGGAAAGGTTCTGATATAAGTTGATAGTCATAGACGAGAAAAGAATGTTTGAAGTGATTCGGGATAGAAGTCCTCGATCCGTTGCCCTCAGTGGTCCAGAGGGGATTCTATCGCAATTGCAAAAAAATGCAGAGAACATTACTAGGGAATTTGACATACCTGTGTACATATTGGGGGATGCTTCCTGGGGTTCCTGTGATGTTAACACGCGTGGTGCTGACTTATTGGGGGCGGATCTTCTTTTTAATGTGGCTCACACAATAGCCTTTGAAACTCTAGGTCCAAAAGTGGTTATGATTAACGCCTATGATAATGTAAGCTTTGATCGTGTAGCTTCAGATTGTGCTATGAATCTTCAAGATAGATACTCGACAGTATCATTATTAACAACTAGCCAACACCTTCACCAGATACAGAGCGTAAAGGAAATATTCAGTCAATATGGATATACTGTCATCATTGGTAAAGGTAAGGGTCAATTAAATGACGCCCAAGTGTTTGGCTGCGAATTTTATCCAGCTTTTGATCTAATCGATGAAGTTGATGCATTTATGTTTCTTGGGCAAAGCATGTTTCATTCTGCCGCTGTCGCAGCATCAACTGGAAAACCGACTTATATGCTAGATCCGTATTTTCAACAGTATACTCAAGTCAATGACTTCGCAATTCAAATGCAAAAAAAATCGGTCCTAGCTGTTTACAAGGCATTGGATGCTGAAAAAATTGGAATTATAATAGGCCTAAAGGAGGGACAGTTTTCAAAATTAAAGGCCCTGGAATTAAGAAGATCGTTCCAGAGGGAAGGAAAAAATGTTCAATTGATAGCATTGACTGATATAAGTGATGAGCGTCTTCAAAATTTCAGGGATATCGACGTCTTCATTCAGGTCGCTTGTCCAAGGATCAGCTCTGACAATTCGTTTAGCAAGTTAGTGTTATCTGTCCCAGAGGCAACAGCTCTTCTTAAACTACTAAGGAAGGAATCAATTCAGACAGATTTTCTTAAAATTAGACACTGGCTCTGAGTATTTTGCCTAATTGGTGATGTAACTTTTGTCGAGAAGTTAAAAGTTCACTTAATGATGGATATATCAGATTGCGAAGACAGCCTGCTGGTACCGCCATAAATGTTAGGCCCTGTTTCAAACTCCGCGAGATCCACCACGTAGACGTGCCAGCATGATTATGCCACCTTAGGATTGCTCCCTCCCGGACCTCATCCATTTCGACGATATGCAGTCAAAACTGTGCCTTCACACAGGTTGCTGCTCACGACCATCCAACACGGCATGATTTCATTCCAGCGATGTAAGTAGGTTCCTCTCACTTATGGATTTACCCAGCAGTTACTGATCCTAGCATGAAGCCGATTTCTAGTTTGGGGTACGGCTAGCACCCCGATCCTCCCTGTCTCCGCGATCTTGCTATCGATAAATCATTATATTTGTGTATCACTTGGCCTTGGCAACGGTAGAGAATTTAGCCGCCTAAAATCTAACTTCCGTTTGAGTAATGGTCAGCGAAATAATGCGAGTGACTGAATTAAGTTGCATATTATTTATATGGCTAGGGAAACAAGTAATTTATAGAATGACTGAGTATGAGGCTGGGACCTTTCGATGTAAAGATTGCGGTAAGGAGTTCTTGACGAGAAGAGATGCAGAGAAACATTATGACGAATTTCATTCTAATGAAGTTACTAGAGCTATCGAGTAAACTCCTCTGTAATTATAAGGTTGCTTCTGGTTAATAGCTGCCTAGGTCTGGCAATCTACGTTTATACCATGACAGATTTTTTGTATCCTTAATTATTATGAGTAATACATATCCCAAAATGGCTAGCCATAGAATGGCATCAAACTAAATTCGAGATCTTCCTGTATTACTATTATCATTCCTTTTCCACTATATAATCAATTTCTACAGCACCATCTAAGGGAAGACTATTCATTCCTAGCGCCACGCGACTATGTCTCCCTCTCTCTTCAAATATCTGCAAGATCAAATCAGAGGCTCCATCAATAACCTTAGACTGTTCGGTAAATGATGCCTCGCAGTTTACAAATCCAGAAATCTTTATAAATTTATTGATCTTATCAAGACTTCCTAATGCAATTTCTAGCTGTGATAGCGCATTTAGCGTGCAAAGCCGAGCGGCTAATCTGCCATCCTCTATTGAAATATCCTTGCCTACTTTACCTTTGAACCTAACACCACTTGAATCCACGCCGTGTGCTATCGGTAGCTGCCCCGACAGGAACACAAGATTACCAGTTATCATTACAGGGACATACAAGCCTGCTGATCTGGGAGCTTGAGGCAGGTTTATCTTTAATGACTCCAATTTTTCTTTAATCATGACGACACTACTGAAATACGGTGCTCATTTTAATTTTTTCCAATCAGCAAATTAGATAAGAACATGCTTCTGTATCTATCGAAGATTAATGTCATATAGTCTCATTCTCACATCCTATGATTATAGAAGGCAAATATTTTTAATAGCAAGGGAACATTCTATGTCGTAAGATGTGTGCGCATCATGAAGAAGAAGCAAGTCACGGCTACAGAAACATGACTACTATAGCATTGTCCATTCTAGTTATGGGAGTATCGCTTGCACTTGTAATCTTGCTATGGGTATGGATTGGACATATCGGGCCATCATTCTCTTCAGACACTCAGTTAGAACAACAAAAGACCCTAAGACAGCAATATGATCTTCCTAAACAACCCGTCGTTACTGACCCTAAATTGCTGTTAACTCCTCCGTCTCTTAGAGCCCTTGTAAGCAATCATTCGAGTAGAAATAGCACATAGCTTAAAATTCAGTGGTACCAACTTTGTAGGTCTCTAGTCAAGGCATTTTAAGTTGGTCTAGATTTCTAATTTTCTCGAATATCCGTAAGTACGTCTCGATCAAATCGGCTACACGAGTCTCATTTAATAGATCATTCTGACTATTCAGGTCCGTCATCAAATGTCCAATCCTGTTAATTACCATCTTTTCAATTTTTGATAAATCTGTCATTGGTCTGGAGGATTCGTTCTCAACTTGTTGAATGCCAGACGGACCGGATTTTGTTCTCGATTCATTATTCACTGAACGACTCTTCCCACAATTTACGCAAATGGTATCATCCTTAAATTTTATCTGAACACCAGAGCAATCTGGACAAGACTCCCCGATTAGGCAGCCTCCCCTAAGGAGCAAAGTCGCCGCATCATGGATATGCGGACTATCACTAGAATTATCTTTTTTTGCATCAGACATATATGCCAATGAATGTAACATTACCAATCTATAATTCTATATTCAAAACTCGAAATTTTAGGAACTAAAATGTGGGTTTCCGTCTGTTAGGGAACCAAATTTTCAGCAGCAGAGAACTTAATTTAGTACTAGTAAAGCACCAACAGCCATATACTATAGTGTATCAGACCTTGATTCATTTTTTTAAAGGTCATTGGATATGCAAAACGGGCGTTAGAAAGAAAGTAAATCCATCTATCCTGTTAAGTTCCATTAAATCGTTATTGTTGTTATCCAATGAATTAAAGTTTATAAAAATGCCCGCTTACTTTCCATTATCGGTGAACAATTGTCTACGTTGTTGAACCATTGGGATTACTTTTTCTGTCAGAATCTCGTCAAAATTTTTAGTTTTACTATCTAGCGTAAGCAACAAGAAATAGTCATCATTAATATGAATAGTTGCTCTACAAAGCTTCTCATATTTTGCGAAGGCGTATATTAATTGGCCAATTTTTGGCTGAAACTTGATTCGAGTCTTGTATCTTGTGACTGTAAGTGACGCATATTCCTCGTTTTCTTCTTCAGACATCAATGGTTGGAGTTGCTCTCTATACTCTGCATTGATAAGCACGCCGAATTTGTTGGCTATTCCAATCCACCTAATAGAGTTATCAATAGACAAGATCTCCTTAGTAAAGGAGTACAAGAATTCGTAATTAATCACAGATTACAAGAATGCGACCAGCCTTAAAAACGTGTTTTTATAGTTGATGCGTGTTTATTTTAGCTAGCAAGCCATAAATAAGAATTTACAAGACATTGATATTTTAGAAAATACTTGATTTTGCTCTAGAAAAATTGAGCAACAAAAAGAGGCCGTCTTTAAACCAAAAAAGGAAGTATCATGGTTTAGATGATACTACTAAGGTTGTTTTTATGATACTTGGACCTTCCCAACCATTGTTGGATGCAGCTGACAGAAATACGGAAATTCTCCTGCTTTTGTAAAGGTATGGGTAAATGTTTTGCCTTTTGTAGTTAGTGCATTAGGTCCGGACAAACCAGAATCAAATTCCTTGCCTTTCGCGGGATCATTTATTCCGGAGCCAGACACTACCGTATGAAACATTGCATCATCATTAGTCCACTTTACCGAATCACCAGACTTGATCTTGATTTCATCTGGAGAGAAGGCTTTGTCAGCAAGAGTTGATGCTCCCGGTACGATTGACACAGCTTTTACTTCAGCTGCCAAGGCATGAGGCATACCTAAATTTCGGGTCCCAGAAACTGTCACACTTAGTGCTACGAGTCCTGCAACTATTGTGACTATCGTCAATGCTCTCTTTATATTCATGTTAGAATGCTTATGAAGGCATATTTTATAAGTACTTTGCGCTTGACACAGGTTAAACTCCACAGCGCTTATTAGCAAAGCTATTATATATTAGAATCCAGCAGGTATTCTTGGTAGTCTAAACTCTAACCTCGCTCTTGCATAGCAAGTCTTGATAAACGATCTTAACCCAGAACTTAGGGCTTCAGCCCCTGGCTTCAATTCTTTTTTTCTTTTGGTCTGCACTTGACTTTTTTGCAAAAAGCAATTCTATTTTGTCACTTTGCTCTTTGCATTAATCGAGTTATACATTTTATGGTCTTGTTTAGAAAATCTATTCTGGCAAACTCATTGGGAGAATGAATTCTTGAATAGACATAGGTACAGCCGACTGATATGCACGGCGATTTTAATATTTCATGAAATAAATACATTGGTCCTGTTCCTGCAGATGAGACACTTAAAATCGCATCCCCAAATATCTCTTTGACAGAATCTTGGACCTGTGTTACAAAAGAATGGTTGGGATCAGTTCTCGCAGCGCGAACACCGTGAATGAACTTGGTTGAAATAATTTCATTAAAGCCATGTTCATTGAGATGATCAACGAGTCTATTAAACTGAATTTTAGGATCCATCTCAGGCACCAGTCTAAAATCTAGTTTGGCTGTTGCCGATTCAGGCACGATATTGCTAGGTACATTTCCAGCATATCCTGCGACCAGTCCTGCTAAGTTACATGTAGCTTGACCCACTAACGCTTTAGACTCCCCACCTTTGCTCCTATCAATTAAAAATCTGTCAACGCCATGGTGTTTCTTAAATTCCCCCTCGTTAAAGGGCTCTTTAGAAATCAAAAGCTCCTCTTGTTCCGTAAATTTCTTGACTTCCTTGTACCAGTCCTTAATCAGGATCTTTCCAGTCCCATCCCTTAATGTATTAAGTGCTCTAATGAGTAGCCATGCTGGGTTTTCCAGAATAGCTGCCAAACTAGAATGGGCATCTCGAGATAGAGTCTGACATTTCATTTCTACAAAGAGTAAACCTTTCATTCCAAGGCTCAAAATGGGAATGCCTTGTTCATTTATATATCCGAATTCCCAAATCACGCAATCACATGCCAGTTTATTTCTATGATTAGAAATGTATTGGTCAATATGAGGACTCCCGATCTCTTCCTCACCTTCGACGATAAATTTTATATTGCATGGCACGTCTCCGATCTTTTCTAGGTAAAATTCTACGGCCTTGATTCTAGTAATTAGCTCGCCTTTATCGTCTGAAGAGCCTCTCCCGAATATATAGTTGCCTTCGATGCTACCGCTAAACGGATCCGCCTTGTCCCACAAATCTAATGGTTCTTCAGGCTGAACATCATAGTGGTTATAGAACAATATAGTTTTACCATCTGGATTTGATTTAGATTTAACTTCGCCATACACTATCGGAGGAATATTATCAAGGCCAGACATCTGTTCTATTTCTCTAGAATATGTCTTGTTATCATTAAAGGGGGAATTGACGCTATCGCAGGTATTTTCGTCCTTGTTCGACTTAAGATTCGTTTGTGATAGATGAGGTTTACGGAGGTATAGTACTTCAGCAGTAATCCCCGCTCGACTCATAATGTCGCATACAAGATGCGCACATTCTTCAAGACCCTCGTGCCGCGCTGACACGCTTGGTTGTCTTATAAGTTGTTGTAAGTCGCTAATAATATTATGCATTTTAGAATCGATAAATGAGTCAAGCTCTAGATTCAATCGATTTACGTCCCGGGACAATCTAATGATTTTCGCCCTTCTTCCGTTTTAACTGTTTAGACCCGCATTGAATCCTAGAGCACAATTGAGAAAGGATTTATATCTTTAGCACGGTCTTCATCTATATGGGGATTGCGCAGTATATGGCTAAAGAGATGATGAAGGAAATAGGTAATAAATCTAGGGAATTTTACGAATTTGTTCTGCCGGCTATCGATATATTTGAAGATGGGAATGAATTGGTAGTATTAATTGATTTACCTGGCTTCTCGAAAAATGACATTAAATTGAGAATCGTAAAGAATGTGCTTTCGATTAACGCGAAAAGAGAGGTAGAGGATCCTATGGGTACGGTTTATTTCAAACATAGGCCGACCCAGATAAGCAAGAAAGTTGCTTTGCCCATATCTTTAGAGGACGGCGAAGAAGCCACAGGAATGGCGAAATATGTCGATGGTGTGGTAAGTTTGAGAATTCCCATGCCAAAATCAAGTATTATACCCGTGAGCTGATCATAGTTTTTTCTTGAAATGTACAATGATTGGGATAGTATATACAAATAATGCAGCAATGATACCACAATAACCTATTGTTGAGTTATTCGCTAAGATAACAGTAGATCCTAAGAACAGAGCTGATGCAAAGATAGCAGATCCTAGTAGAGAATAGCTCTTTTCTGATCTTGTTCCATCAGATATTTGGCGTTGTTCAAGATAGGTCTTTACAATGGGTGCCATTGTAGAATATGTCTCAATGCCCTTCGCAAATCTCGTCATATAGTCCTTTGCCTCTTCGATGTACGCCTCCTTAAGAAGTCCTTCTTCTTCGAATAGATTGGCAAGAACCTTTACAAAATAAAACCTAATCTTGTGGTGCTGATATATTCCTTCCAAGATTGAACCCATCCGCATATATAAAGCCAAGTTCTTTGGCAATCTAAATGGAAATCTAGTTAAGGTCTTGTTGGACAGCTCCATCAGGGCGTTCACCTGCATTTTATCGACCTGTTTACCGTGAATTGATCGAATGCTCAAGTCAAGCGCTTTCTCAACTATATATCGATTGACATTGGGTTCAAGAGTATCAAGTTCCACTAGGATGTTGACAGCCCGCACCGGATCTTTTTCTATCAAACTAAGATACAGTCTTATAAGCTTTAGACGGGTTTCGCTATCTAGTCTACCGACCATTCCAAAGTCATAGAGAATCAGCTCTCCATTTTCTCCGACAGATATGTTACCAGGGTGGGGATCAGCATGGAAAATACTGTGGCGCAGTAACATCTTGAAAAAAACATGGTGAACTCTAACAATTAATTTTTCCCTGTCAATCCCTATTGCATCCAAGGATTCTACATCGGTAATCTTTATGCCTGGTACGAATTCCATTGTAATCACATGTTTCGAAGTTAATTCAGGCACAACATTGGGGATAATTATCTGTCTATCGCTTCGTAAATTGTGCTTGATCGTAGCTAGGTTCTTGGCCTCTACTCTGTAATCCATCTCTTCATATATCGTCTCAATAAATTGTGCCAGCATAGCATCAAACGAAAATCGCAGATTAGGATCAATAAACCGACTAGCAAGCGGCAAGATTCTTTTTAAGATATAGATATCCTTTCCGACTGTGTCTTCAATGCCTGGTCTTGTGACTTTTACGATAACTTGTTTTCCTTTATATTTTGCTAAATGTACTTGCCCAAGACTTGCCCCAGAAAGAGCAGTTGTATTAAATTGTTCATATCTTATATCAATATTGCCCAGATCAGCTTCTATAATCGGCCTTACTTTAGAAAATTCAACTGGCGGGACCTCGTCTTGCAACTTGGATAAAATCTCTAAATATGGCTGAGGTAAAATATCGGCCCTAGTCGAGAGCCATTGACCCAATTTGATATAGGATGGACCAAGATCAATGAAAGTCTTCAGAGCTCGTCGCGCATGTTTAATGTATCTTTCTTCATCAATGCCTCTACCTTGAGTTTTCACCCAATTACGTCTGTCTTTTCTGAAATTGATAATAACTGGTAACAATCGCAGGATTATTATGAATATATAAAATCCCGAAACTTTTCGTTCGATATTTTCGCCAGATCTAAACTTTGTTTCACTTTGAATTACTTTTGGATTAGATGTGTTTTTTTCCATATAAATCAGGTCCTTTGCTGGAGTAACTAATTACCATGTAAATCGCAAATATGACAAGTTAACAAAGTGTCGATCATGTAAGAGTTCGTCCCTGATGGATAATGTGAGTTAAATTTTTTGCATTCTTCAAACATGATAGCATGATTGCTAAAGCGGTCAAATACTCTGGGGCGTCTACTAACAAGTGTCCGAAGGGGTCTGTTCGGGGATCGATCCGATCTATGTGAACAGAATAATGATCTGGATACTCCCTCACGTGCAAATTTTGATGCCGATATTGTCGTATTGCACCCTTATTGGCTCCTAGCCGAGTTTCGTCATACTCTATTATTGGTCTAATCATTTTGGGTACCAGTAAATTTCCATCTTCATCAATGAAATCCACGGTGAAAAATGGGGAAGCACTGAATATAAAATTAACCGTTCCATAAGGCTCGTTTTTTATACTAAGATAATGAGTGTAAGCATAATTTCCAAAAAAGAGGCAAAATTAAGGGATCTATTTGAAGCTCGTTATCCCGACATTATTCATTGTGAAACATCATTTCAAATCGTACCAAAGTTTGTCATTGCACAATATCTCTGATTCACCTTATAATCGACTTGTTTTTAGAAGATGGAAGCCATTGTCGAATAGCAAGCATGATTACCTTCAAAAGCAGATTATTGGGACATCACCGGCATTGGCACGATATGAAGCTTTAAGCCTCTAGCTCAGTCATATAAAACTGCAAATTCTGAGGATGGTGTGGACAAAACCAAAAATATACAACCTAAGCAGTAATCTGATATGACCATACCAATTAAGAATCAAGGTTTGTCGGATGATATTAGCATCGTAGAATCGAAGAGGGTATACTCCGGGGATGTTAGTGTTAGACTTGATAAATTGATTTACGATCAAAAAATAATTAACGAAGAGATAGTTGAACACTCGGCCTCAGTAGGCATAATCCCTCTTACTGACACTAACGAGATATTTTTGGTCCTGCAATATCGTCATGCTATTGGAAAAACCATATTAGAAATCCCTGCTGGAAAAATTGAGAGAGGTGAATCGCCTGAACAGGCAGCCGTTAGAGAGATGACCGAGGAGATTGGGCATTCTGGGAATGTACTTCCATTTATTCAGCTTTACTTAGCACCTGGCTATGATACCGAACTAATGTACGTTTTCATCGCAAGGGATTTAAAGATCGAAAAAGCAATTGCTGATGACGACGAAAGAATCATTGTAAAGAAATTAAAAATTGCTGATGCTGTTGAAAAAGCGTTGAACGGGGAGATCGTCGATTCAAAAACCCTAGCCTCTATTCTTTGTTATTGGGAGCGATACTCTAGTAAAAAATAATAGATGGGTCAAACATTACTGCTAGAAAGTACTTAATCTTAATTTGGTTGTCGTTAATTATATATCACTAGCCTCAAGTCTTAGAACACTTTTGTCAGTCTATAACTATATTGATCTGCAGCTCTAGACACAAAGGCAGCAATTCAGTACTTGCCCACAAGACTGACATCCTGCGCCTCTATCATTTGTGGTCGTGCTTTTGCATATGCAACTGCATAGTTGATTCCGAGTATGCTCTTAGCGCATCTGCGTTTTCGATGAACTCATTGGTATTTCCATGAAAGAACATCTTACGATTAAGACAGGCTACTTTGTTGGCAAGTTTTATCACTGAGTCTAGATCATGAGATGCCCAAACAATGGTAATCTTATTGCGCGTATTCAGTTCCTTAAGAATGTCGTGAAACCTGTTCTGAGAATCCTGATCTATTCCAGTTGCCGGTTCATCTAGTATCAATAGTCGTGGGTTGTTAACAAATGCTTTTGCAATAAGTGATCTCTGTTGCTGTCCCCCTGATAATTCGCCGATCCGCCTTTTTCTTTGATCATACAAACCAACTAATCTAAGTGCCGACGAAACCCTTTCTTTTGATGGCTGTCGTGAAATGCCTAAAGATACTATTTCCTCTACAGTTGCAGGAAAATTAGAATCGATTGCTCTTTTTTGTTGTATATAGCCGATATCCTTTAGTAGTGATTTATTTTTTCTAATATCTTTACCAAATACTTTAATAACGCCGTGATAGTCTGGCAATAACCCTAGTATAGACGAAAATAAGGTAGTTTTGCCTGCACCATTTGGACCAATTAGTCCTAGAATATCTCCTTCCACTACTTTGAACGAAACATCCTCTAAGACGCTAATAGGACCAAAGCTACAAAACAATTTGTCGACTTCTATTATATTGAACCCGAATCCCCCCTCATACGCATCCCAATGCTTGGTTTGCACGATTTACTGAATAACAGTCTCGTAGCACTCCAACCAGCACTGATCGTCATGGATTCAAACAATGCTATACTTAGATAATGACATTCTGAATGATATATATCTATTTGAATTTTGAAATTGTTGATAGGTATAAAAATACCCAGTAACGACTAGCCAGTGAAAGTACATTATAGGATACTTGGCTTAAGAGATGGTCTATCCTATTCTGTTCAGCCTAATCTGGTTTCTGGTTGCCGACTTGACCGGAACAGAGTTCATTAATCTCAATCTCCAGCAACACCAATTCGATAGGTGATTTTTTAGCGGATTTCTCTATGTTGTCGATATGTGGCGAAGGTCCATATTTGCATGATGTTAGGGCAAAAAGAACAAGAGAAGAGTGTTTAATATTTATACGTCAGAAAGATTCAAAAGCTTGTTGCGCATCAAGAAATTTTTGTCCTCATTACCACCATCTGTTCTTAATGGTGATGATATTACTCTTCCTTCTGGACCTATAAGAAAAATGTTTGATTTTGCTGGCCTTAGTAATTCAGATATTTTCTACCATTTGGGATGTGGATCCAGTGAAAGCATTCGAATTGCTTGTACTGAATATAAAGTTAGAAAATCGATCGGTATAGAAATAAACAAAGAAACTGCAAAGGTTGCTCGAGAAAAAATCAAAAATCTGAAAAACGCTCAAATAATAAATGAAGACTTTAAAAAGACCAACTTGTCAGACGCAACAGTCATCTTCTTTTGGTTTACCGATGACAAATTAATCAAACTGATGATAAGAAAATTTGAGAGGGAATTAAGAGATGGTGTTCGAGTATTAACTATTTGGTCTCCTCCAGATTTAATGATCCCTTCCAAAACTGAATTTCCTTTTATGTTATGTCAAAAGCCATTCAAATATGCACAGGGAGTTGCTGAACAAGTTACTGCAATCTGCGGAAGTCCATGCATTGACTTCACGTCCTCTTGGTATCTTGCAGAGAGATATATTCATAACCTGGAATCAGTCGAGGAGAAATATCTCAGGTTTGTAAATATATTTCAATGTATGGTAATCTGGATAAATGCATGGAATTCAGGAGTCGCCTGTGAGGATGAAATTCCGCCGCCTGTAGAAGCATATATTGGCATACTGAAGACTTTTTATAATATAGACTTATCAA
>Ga0207665_10000168_pt1 | contig 44472 bp, 34 predicted proteins | sample LARL112metaG_FD_184351 | JGI IMG/M metagenome (GOLD analysis project Ga0207665, IMG submission 184351) | Corn, switchgrass and miscanthus rhizosphere microbial communities from Kellogg Biological Station, Michigan, USA - LAR L11-2 metaG... | ecosystem: Host-associated > Plants > Roots >... | reverse complement strand
TCCGGTTGGCCAGTGGCGCGATTTTGAATTCAGCATGATGTGCGCTGTTTCGACACAGGACGCAGCCATCACTACCACCTTGGCATACACCTCAACTTCTTTTCGCGCTTTACGATCAACATAGGCAACTCCCTTTGCGTGTCCATTTTCGTCGACCAACACACTACGCACCAGCGCATTGGTTAGCAGGGTGAGATTTTTCGTGGCTTCAGCTTCAGGAATTGTGAACCAGGTTGGTGAGAAGAATGAGCCGACGTCGCAACCACGACTACAGTTCCCGCAATAGTGACAGTGCGGATGGCCATTGTGGGGGACAGTGAGTTGGGCGCAGCGGTCGGGCCGGTAGGGAACCCCGATTTTTTCAGCGCCTTTCTGAATGATGTAGTCGAGACAGCGCCAGGGAATGGCGGGAAGATATTCGCCGTCCGGATTGCTGGGACGGTTCTGGACAGTGCTTGCCACGCCCATGTATCGCTCGGCCTTGGAGAACCACGGAGCAATCTCCGCGTAGTCGACCGGCCAGTTTTCTCCGAATCCGTCGAGGTCGGTAGCTTTGAAATCGATGTCACCGAAGCGAGCCGACGAGCGCCCCCAGAAGTTCGCCTTGCCTCCGGTCGCCTTGCAGCGCTTCCAATACCAATCCGTTCCTGGAGCATTGGAGTAGGTGATGTCGTGCTCGAACAGATCTCTGCCCTCGCTGTATTCCGACTCCTCTACGGAGTAGGGTTCCTGATGGGGCTTGTCCTTGAAACGGAGCGGGTCACCGTAGCCGCGATGTTTGAGGTCGTAGACCTGGCGATGGTTGCGGTAGTCCTGGTCGGGATCGGTGCGTGGGCCGGAGTTGAGAGCGCAAACCCGCAAGCCTGCTTCGCAGAGGATCTTCATCGCGGTGCCGCCGCCGGCTCCGGTGCCCACTACGATTACGTCGTATGCATGGTCGGGCAAGATGAAGGCCTCTCTAAAGTCTTTCGCGAGCAGTTCCTTAAATTGCTGGTTTCGGCAGTTTCAGATGTTCAGGATCGTCGGGGTGGGAACACCCAGGCATTTTCGGCCAGATCCCGCGAAGACCGGGGTAGCCTATGCTCTCGAGCCCGATCTTCGTTGTGTAGTATCCGACGACTGTGTAGTCACGCATCATCTGGAAAAACGCGCGACCGGTTTCAGTGTTGGGCTTGAATTTGTTTTGGTATGCCAATCCTTCCAACATGCCGTTTTGCTGTTCAGCGGTGCAGTCCGTAAAATCATGGCCAAAGTCGGAGTGACTACGCATGTTCATCCAATTCAAACCGGAGATGAATCGAACCTGCGCATCGTTGCCGGCCTCAATCGCATCTGCAGTCGAGCGAACGTCGCGCGACCCGCTGACGGGTACGCGGCTCGCGAGCATGAAGTCGATAAATTCAGCCACGCCCGCTTGCTTGGCTCCCGGCGTATCATCTTCAGGAATGATCATCTCGGCGAGATGCTCGACCATGCGGTACTGCTGGGCTGAAAGGAAAAGCGGTGCGTACGAGGACCGCGGACTGGTGCTACTCGGTGACTGAGAAGTGTCGTGGGAACACGCAAATGCCCACTTGGAAAAGCCAGGGAAAGAAGAGGCGACAGTTGCGATTCCTATGTACCGCAGGATCTCTCTGCGTTCTACGCCCTGTCCGCCCAAAATGGAGCCTCGTGATCTCGCGGTAAAGACGCAATCTTGCTTAGGGCGGGTTGTAGCATTCGCCGAAAAGCGCTGTCAAGTTTGAAGGTTGGGCAGGCACAGATTTGAGGTTCAAGAGAGTTTCGTCCGACTCCACATGCTCCCTTAGTCTAATCGTTTAGCACACTGTCAATCTAGGGCAGGATGATTCACCTAGCTGATCATTTGCGCTGAAAAAAGTTGACAGAGCAGACGCGCCACATTTATAAGTTTTGAGAGTTTAACTAATCGTTTAGAGCATGCCTGACACACTTCATGCCGGACTGCCCGTCGGGGAGCGGTTCTCTTTTGCTTCCGCTCCCGATAGTTGGGGAGTACTGGACTATCCGGGGCCCTCCTGGGAGCAATCTTACGAGGACATGCTCGATGAGATGGTGAGTGCTGGCTACCGTGGTACTGAGTTGGGGCCTTACGGTTTTTTCCCCACCGACCCAGAGGTTCTTAAGCCACAACTGGCCAAGCGCGAGCTTAGCCTGCTCGGTTCTTTCGTGCCCGTGAAAATGGCTGATCTTGATCGTTCTTCTGTGCTCGAACGAATCAAAAAGGTGGGTAAACTTCTGTCATCTCTGAAAGCTCCTTTCCTCGTGATGGCCGACGATCAGACGGATGGCAGGAATCATTTTTCTGGAAGAGCTTATGACGAACGGTGTCCGACGCTGAGCGCAGCACAGTGGAAGAATGTTGGAGCCTTGGTTTCAGACGCGGAGAAAGTGGCGAGCGATTTCGGATTAGACCTGGTTTTTCATCCACATGTAGCTACCCATGTCGAAACACCCAAGGAATGTGAAAGGTTTTTCGACGCCACGGCGCATACCAACGTTGGGCTTTGTCTCGATACAGGGCATTGCCTGTATGGGCAGGGGGATCCGATCAAGGAAACTCGCAAGTATCGCGACAAACTTCGCTTTATTCACATAAAGGATTGTGATGCGAGAGTGTTGCAACAAGCGCGCGAGAACAAGTGGACCTTCGAAGAAGCTATCGAACACAAGGTATTCACGGTGATAGGGAACGGAGATATCGATTTCCCGGCATTTTTTCGCGCGCTGTTGGACATTGGGTATGCAGGTTGGTCAGTGGTCGAGCAGGATGTTAAGTTCGGTGATACGACGATTTCTCCAGCGCGCAGCGTAACCGACAGCCTCCAATACTTGCGTCGAGTCGTGGGCGAGGTTGATGTTGTAGCCACATAGAGATGAATCCGGTTAATCGTCGCGTGAGGATGCATGTCTAAGTTACGAGTCGGAGTTCTCGGCGTAGGGGAGATGGGGCTGCGGCACGCCGAAAATATTCGCCATCGGGTCTCCAACGCTCAGCTTGTCGGGGTTGCCGACGTCGCCCTCGACCGGGCTCGCCGAGTAGCCGCCGATCTTGAGATTGAAAACGCGTACGGCAGTCTCGAAGAAATGCTCGACAGCGCGAAGCCGGATGCAGTCGTCGTTGCCACTCCTGACACATTCCACGCAGCCGCGGTAAAGGTGGTGGCAGCAGCGGGAAAGGCCATTCTGTGCGAAAAGCCTCTGGCGCTGACTCTTTCGGACGCACATGACCTTTTGGAGGCCGTTTCGAAGGCCGGCGTGAGCCTTCAAGTCGGCTTCATGCGCCGTTACGATCCGGCCTACTCGGCGGCCATGAAGCGGATCGAGGCCGGGGAAATCGGAACCCCGGTTGTTTTCAAATCGCTTGGACGCGACAAAGAGGGCCCCTCGATTTCTTCGTATCACACGAATGTCAACGGGATGTTGTTTTACACAAATACGATCCATGACTTCGACTTGGCGAGGTGGCTGATGCTGGACGAAGTCTCTGAGGTACACACCTACACCACGGTGGCCATACGCCCGGAGGTTGCAGAGTTCAACGACGTGGTAGCCAGTGTTGTGAACCTGAAGTTCGAGCATGGAGCGATCGGCAACATCGAGTCGTACGCGCAAGCTGTCTACGGGTATGACGTACGAACGGAAATCGTAGGGTCAGCGGGGTCGATCCTGGTAGGAAGCCTTGTCCGCACTCCTGCGACATTCCTTACTGTGAACGGAAGCACTCAGAATACGGCAGACCACTTCCTGACGACCTTCGCCGATGCGTATCTGGCCGAGGTCCAAGACTTCGTGAATTCCATTGTTGAGGATCGTGATCCACGTGTGGGCGGGAAAGATGGTTTGAAAGCACTGGCGATCGCGGTGGCGGCGGAAAAGTCCCACCGGACTGCCCAGCCGGCTGTCGTCGACTATGAAAGTAGGACACGCGAACTCGTCAGCTAGCGCAGGTGTGAGATGGAAACGATACAACGCCGGGTCTTGGATACTTTTCATTCTGGGGGATGAGTGATTCAGGCCATCGCTTCGCCCTACAAAAGTCCTCTCCATGCGATGACGGCGACAACTCCGACTTGTCTCTGGAACGACTCCGCGTCCCTGCAAGAACTCCAGTATTCGATCGAACACGGTGCCGTAGGAGCGACCTGCAATCCAGTGATCGTACTAAGCGTCCTGAAGAAAGAGATCGCAGCCTGGAAGCAGCGCATTGCGGCGTTAATCATTGAGCGGCCGACCGCGACCGAGGATGAAATCGCCTGGGAGCTCGTGCGTGAAATTTCGGTAAAGGCGGCGTCCTTGCTACAGCCGGTTTTCGCAAGAGAGAGTGGACGGAATGGACGATTGTCCATTCAGACCGATCCACGCTTGTTTCGCGACACGAGCGCGATCGTGCGACAAGCAGTGGAGTTCAATAGGCTGGCTCCCAACATGATTGTAAAGATTCCGGTCACGCGAGCGGGAATCCCTGCGATTGAGGAGGCGACGTCCCAAGGCATAAGTATCAATGCAACGGTATGCTTTACGCTTCCTCAATGCATTGCGGTGGCTGAGGCTGTGGAGAGAGGACTCGCGCGACGCGAACGAGAAGGCAAAGAGATCTCCTCAATGGGACCTGTGTGCACAATCATGGTTGGAAGGCTGGACGATTGGCTCAAGGTCGTGATGGAGAACAGAAACGTTGCGATTGACCCCGGCTACCTGGAGTGGGCTGGGGTGGCGGTATTCAAGAAGACGTATCGGATCTTTCGCGAGCGGGGCTATCGGTTGCGTTTGCTTTCCGCTGCGTTCCGTAATCACATGCACTGGAGTGAGTTCATCGGTGGCGATGTGGTCATCTCCCCGCCTTATTCGTGGCAAGTTCGGTTTAACAGTAGCGATGTTGAGGTGCGGGCGAGAATCGATAAACCGGTCGCCGACACTGTGACTGAGGAATTGATTCGAAAATTCCCCGACTTTCGACGTGCCTACGTCGAAGACGGCCTCACAGTTGATGAGTTTGACTCGTTCGGCCCTACGCGCAGAACCTTGCGGCAGTTCATTACTGCCTGTCACGATCTCGATGGCTTGGTTCGCGATTTCCTCTTGCCGGATCCGGATGTAATGTAGACAGGGAGTTGCCACTCACTTGAGCTAAAGTCGGTTCTGTTATCTTGATGTCGACCCCGTATGGCCCGTCCTAAGAAGAACGCTTCAGGTTCCACGCCAAAAGCCGCCAGCATCTCTGACGTTGCTCGTGAGTCTGGCGTATCGATCTTTACAGTTTCGGCTGTTGTCAATAACAAGACCCACGTTAGGAAGAATTTGCGTGAGCGCGTGGAGAACGCGATTCGTAAGCTCAACTATCGTCCGAATCTCATCGCGCGAAGCCTCATTAAACAGAAAACACAAACGATCGGCATGATTGTGCCTGACATTGCGAATCCGTTTTTTCCGATGGTGGTTCGCGGCGCGGAAGATGCTGCCCTAAAACAAGGCTACAACCTTCTCCTTTGCAACAGTGACGACAGCCTGACTAAGGAGGAGAGCGCGATCGAGTTGTTGTTGTCAAAGCGGGTTGACGGAATTCTGCTGACCAAGGCAGTGGGCGATCTGCGGCCGGAATTACGGCAGATGATTAAGGAAGTGAATATTCCATTCGTACTGGTGATGCGAACGTATCCGCAATTAACCAAGGATGCAGTCATCACGGATGACTATCAGGGAGCCTACGAGGCGGTTTGTCATCTCGCTCGTGCGGGTAGAAGGCGCATAGGACTGATTAGCGGTCCGCTTAAGATCAGCAACGCCAAGGAGCGATGGCGTGGTTTCCGCGATGCTCTCGAGGTTAATCACCTGGTGTGCGATCCGGAGTTGGTTGTCGAGGGCGACTATCGCATTGAATCAGGTTTCCGCGCCGGACACGCTCTGCTCTCCCACCGTCCCGATGGTATTTATGTGGCGAATCATTTGATGACGATCGGATTGCTAAAAGCCGTGGACGAAATGGGGCTAAAGTGTCCAGAAGATTTCGGACTAGTAAGCTTTGACGACTATCCATGGCTGAGCGTTTTCCGTCCACGGCTGACGACGGTGGAGTTGCCCAAGCACCAGCTCGGGAGTGAGGCTACGGAGCTGTTGATCCAGAGGATCTCGGGGGATCACGGCAAACCCGTTCTGAAGAAACTCTCTCCCGAACTCCGCATTCGTGAGTCCTGCGGATTCGCACAGTTTGTTGCTCGAAGTCAGCAGTCACCGTCGCCGGACGACAAAGTTCCAGGCGCTGTTGGCAACTCGTAGCAGTGTTAGCTGCCGCCTCTTGAGAGTTCAGGTCTCGTTGAAATTGAAGAGCTTTGGCCGCACGGTGAACATTCGTGTGCGGTACCCGGCATAGATCACACCGACCGCCAGCCACGCGAGTCCAGCATATTTTGTCCAGGTCTGTAGGCCAAGCAGCAAGACGAAGCAGAATACTGCGCCGAACGCCGGAAGGAACGCGTCTGCGAAAAAGTTTCTTGAGGGCGCTGAAGCGGCCAACCAGAAGTGCAGAAGAGCGACCAGATTGACCGCAGTGAAGGCTAGCAACGCGCCGAAGGTGACGATCTCCGCTGCGAGTTGCCAAGGCACCGTCAATACCGCCACGTAGGCCAATACGCCAACGATCAATTCGTTGTAGACAGGATTCCCCCTTCTTGGATCCAGGTGGCTGAACCATTTTTTCGGGAGAACGTCGTCGCGCCCCATGCTGTAGAGCAGGCGCGCCGCCCCTATGTGTCCGGCAAGTCCGCATGCCAGGCTTGAAACCAGGAGGACAACACCGTAGGCCGTGAAGAGCAATGGTCCACCTGCGACACGAGCGACATCCATAAACGCAGTTTCCGGATTTCGCAACGTGGTGTAGTCGGGCCAGACTCGCTGGGCCAGGTAGACTTGCAGACCGCTGAAAAGTCCCGTGAATACGCAGACTAGAAGGGCAGCGAGCAGAACGTTGCGCTTCGGGTTCTTTACTTCCTCAGCGAGAATCGATACCCCGTCGAAGCCAATGAAAACCAGCGCTGCGAAAGACGTGCCCGCTGCCAGTGCCCGCAGATTGAAGGTCTCCGGATTGTAGATAGGCTTGAAAGAAAACAATGCATCGAACGACTGATGCATAACCACAAAACGAAATCCCTGGAACAAGAAAGCCGCTGTGATAAGAGCCATGAACAGCAGCAGAAATTCGTTTGTGCGGGCGCTGAATTTAATGCCCTGGATTGCGGCCAGCGTGATGAACCCCACAATGACTGCCGCGAGCAATGCGAACGGCAGCCTTGGAAGCAGGCGCTGGATCGCGAGAACTGCGTAAAGAGCGTTCTGTATCGGCTGGAACAGATATTCCAGAAACATTGCCCACCCCAGCACGAAGCCCACATGCGGGTTCAATGCCTGGCTGATGTAGGAATAAACCGATCCGGACGACGGATACACGTTCGCCATTCGCCCGAAGCTGATGGCTGTCACAGACATTGCGACCATCGCAAGCAGCAAGGTTGCTACCGTGTGCCCGTGCGATAGCACCTGCGCCTCGCCGAACAGAGGAACCGCGGCGATGGGAGACGTCAGAATGATTCCGTAATAGGTCAGGTCCCACAGGCTCAATACTCGCCTTAGGTGAGGCGCGTTGGCTGGGTCAGGCTGGCTTTGCACAGAAGTTGCTTGCGACATAACGTTTTTCGACGACTATAAAAAGTAGCGTTCGTTCTTCGATGCATCCTGGTATTTGTGGCGTTCCGCTTTTACGGTAGCGCTCTCGGATACCTCGGCTACAGGAACATCCCACCACGATTCATACCCTGGCACTCGAGCGTCGTAAGCGGTCTCGATAACAATCACGGACGTATGCGGCTGCCTGTTGGCGGCAGACAAAGCGGTTCGGAGTTCCTCGCTCGTTCGTGCGCGAGCTGTCCATGCGCCTAGACTCGCGGCATTCGCCTCGAAGTCGATATGAATCGGCGCGCCATTGTATTTGCCTGCGCAGCGATAGCGATATTCTGTACCGAGGCCGCTGTTGCCAAGACTTCTACTGAGACCTCCAATGCTCGAGAAGCCGTGGTTGTCGAGTAAAACGACGTTAATCTTGAGACCTTCTTGCAGTGCGGTAACGATCTCCTGAGCCATCATGAGGTACGAGCCGTCGCCCACGAGCACGTAGACCTCGCGATTCGGATTTGCCATTTTCACCCCCAGCCCTCCCGCGATTTCGTAACCCATGCAGGAGTAGCCATATTCAAGGTGGTAGCCACCAGGCACCGATGTGCGCCACAACTTGTGGAGGTCACCCGGCAAACTGCCGGCAGCGCATATCACTACATCTGTAGCTTGGACGAAGTCATTGACGGTTGCGATGACCTCCGCTTGTGTGATCGGAGGATCCTTGCGAGCGCTTTGAACGCGATCGACTTCTGCGTTCCAATCTTGCTTCAGAGCCGAGATTTTTCCGCGATGGGCCTCGCCAATCCTGAACACGCCAATTGCTTGCTTGAGTTCGCTCAGGGTGACGAGCGCATCTCCAACCAGCGCTATGGCGGCATGTTTATAGGCATCGATTTCAGCCACATTAATGTTGATGAACCGCACCGACGAATTCTGAAAGGCGGTTTTCGAGGAGGTTGTGAAATCGCTGTAGCGCGTGCCAATGCCGACAACTAGATCGGCTTCCCGAGCCAGAATATTTGCGGTCGAAGTGCCGGTTACCCCGATCGCGCCAACATTTTGCGGGTGATCATGAGGGAGGCATCCTTTGCCCGCTTGGGTCTCACAAACAGGGATTCCGGTCGATTCGGCGAATAGCCGAAGAGCGGACGTCGCTTCGGAGTAAAGAACTCCTCCCCCGCTAACGATCAGTGGCGATTTTGCAGTGGCTAGCCATTGTGCCGCAGTTCTGAGTAATTCCTGGTCACAGCGTGCTCTGGGAATGGTCCAGATGCGCCTACGGAAAAACTCTTCCGGATAGTCAAAAGCTTCCGCCTGGACGTCTTGCGGTAAGCAAATTGTGACGGCGCCTGTGTCCGCGGGGGAAGTCAGAACGCGCAGAGCTTCGGGTAGGGAAGTCAGGAGTTGCTCCGGTCGGTAAATTCGGTCCCAATAGCGGGAAACGGGTTTGAAGCTATCGTTCACGGAGATGTCTTGTGTCTCGCGCGACTCCAACTGCTGCAAGACCGGCGCCACCGTTCGTTTCGCGAAAATATCTCCGGGCAGTAAAAGGACGGGAACCCGATTTATGGTCGCTCCCGCTGCGCCCGTGAGCATGTTGGTTGCTCCAGGACCAATGGAACTTGTACAGATCATCGCTCGTGTTCGAAAAGAAGCTTTCGCGAAAGCTGCTGCGGCGTGCACCATCCCTTGTTCGTTTCGGAAGAGGTAATAGGGCATTTCCGGATCTTGCTCGAGAGCTTGCCCGATACCCGCGACGTTCCCGTGGCCGAAGATACCGAAACAACCTTCGAAGAAACGAGATTGCTGTGCATCCCGTTCGACAAACTGATTCTTAAGGAAAGAGATAACGGCTTGGGCGCAAGTTAGTCTTTTGCTCATGTACGGGCTCGTGGCTCCGGAGGTTGTCCACTCCAATCTTCCGAATCGCCGACGACATCATAGCTGCGCGGCCAAAATCAGGCGAACCTCAACGAAAAGGGCGATTTGACCGCCGATCTATTCACGCACGAGCGGTAGACGCGGATCAGGTTTTCCCCAATTGGAGCGGATCCAGGTGTGCTGTGCATCGTCGGTGACGGCCAAATCACGCGAGCTGCCCGCCAGAAAGTTCAGGTAATACGTGTCGTACCCCGGACCGGCAACGACGGTGTGATACCCACTGTGGACAAGGACAACATCGCCGTCCCGGGCTTTAACGATGTACTCGCTGCCGTGTTTCCCGCCGTAGAGATGTTGAAAAGCGAACCCATTTGGACCAGCAATTCGGAAGTAGTAAATCTCATCCAGGTCCACTTCTGCGGGCGGATTATGCGTATCGTGTTTGTGTGGTGGATAACTCGACCAGTTTCCGCCGGGAGTGTAAACCTCGATCACCACGAGTTTGTCAGCCGGGAAGCTTGGCGAGAGGACGTCCACGATCTGGCGAGAGGCGTTCCCGCCGCCCCGGAGTGAACTGCTGACGTCCGAAGGCTTGATCAAGACTGGGTCCAGCTTTGCTGTGGAGGGAACACGGCACTCTGCGATCTCGCACACCGATTGCGCGACGAAGGAGGCACTGCTTTGCGCGGGTAGGTATAGCGTATAGGGGAGTCCGTCAAAGACGTTCTTTCGGCTGCCTATGCGGACTTTTCCTTTTCCCCAATCACAAAGACAGGTCCCGCCCAAAAGAACCAGCGCCGCCTCTTCTTGCTCGGTGTGAACTTTAAAGATGTCTCCCGGGTGCACCCGCCGGGTTAAAAAACTCATCCATTTCCAGTTCGCGTCCTGTCGGGGCAGGTGGATGAGATCGCCCGATTGTCCGGCAGGCAAGTTCAAGGAATGAACAACAACAGTACTGTCGGACAAGTTGTCTCCCACGGCTGCTTCGTTGGCAGCATTGCTCTATCTAAACGCTATGAATATGGCAAATGGCAGGGAGATTGTCAATATTCGGCTAGAGCTTTTGGAAGTCCCTGCACCTTATCGTCTTCTGGCGAGGAACCCTACGCCTCTTAACACATGCGTAACATTGCTCTGATATGTTGCCTAGCTGCGACTTGCTTCGCCGTGATGAACAGACTTCCTCTCGCCGAAAACTTCCCACAGGGTGGCCATAATGAGAATGGGCGAGTACGCAAAAGTTTAACTTGACCCGCTGGGCATTCACTGATATAAAGCCCGATTTATAATCGTTTAGAAATAGAAAAAGTTGATTCGCCGAAGCTCGGGAGGGAACATGAAGCGAATTGCTGGAACTAGCAACCGGGGGGCGCTTCGAGTGAAGCTCCATGGGGTTTTGAAAACCGTCGGCGGCCTTTCCATTGCCGCTATCGTGATTGTCCTGTGTCTGAGCCTTTGGTCCTACGCCAAAGTAGCCGCGGGAATTTCTGGGACGATCACCGATGAAAGCGGAGCCGTAGTCGGCGGCGCCACAATCCAGGTTACGGACACGGATACCGGAATCGTGACCACCCGCCAGACGAACGCCGACGGCTTCTATGCTTTCGTCGACCTCCCTCCCGGACACTACGATCTCGAAGTGAGGCAATCTGGGTTCAATACCTTCCGGCAGAAAGCGATCGTTCTCGACGTGGACTCTGCCAAGGTTTTCAACATCAAGCTCAACGTCGGTCAGGTCAACGAAAAGGTGGAAGTGTCCACCGACGTTGTGCAGTTGGATACGGCGAGTACTCAACTAGGCGAAGTGATCACCGCCCGCACCATCACCGCTGTGCCGTTGGTTACCAGAAGTTACACTGACCTTCTTGCGCTGCAACCTGGGGTCTCGCCGATGTCATCGGGCCTGGCTGGCGGCCAAGGCGGTCAATTCAGTGCGACTGGATTCACATTCACGCCGATATCAGGAGACTTGAACGCGGGAAATCTGTCGGTCAACGGCCAGCGTGAATCATCGAACGGTTTTCTGCTGAACGGCACGACCGTTCAAGAATTCGCATTCTCGGGAGCGGGGATCATTCCCAATCTTGACTCCATTGCCGAGTTTCGCATCGTCACCAATAACTTCGACGCCGAGTACGGCAACTATGCCGGCGGACAGATTAACGTCATCACCAAGTCGGGCACGAACCGCTTTCACGGAAGCGCTTTTGAGTTCTTGAGAAACCGGTCGTTTGACGCCCGAAACTACTTCGCCAAAGTACGAGACGACCACAAGCAAAACGAATTCGGCGGTACGTTTGGCGGTCCCATCGTAAAAGACAAGCTCTTCTTCTTCGCCGATTACCAGGGCAATCGGGTCATCCTGGGCCAGGGTGGGAGCACGGGCAGCAAGACGGTACCTTCGAATGCTATGCGTAAGGGCGACTTTTCAGCAGTAGATGTAGCCAACACTCTCACCGGCACTGTGCAGGGCCCGGCTTGGGCGCAGCAACTGTCCACCACCCTCGGATATGCCGTGACCGCAGGTGAGCCGTATTACTTCGCTGGTTGTACTTCCGCCCAGTGCGTCTTTCCTGGTGCTCAGATTCCAACCCCTGCGTTTACCGTACCCTCCACGAATTTATTGCAATACGTTCCCCCACCGAATGCTGGAGAGTTCAGTTTTCTAGCCGTCGTTCCTCCCACCCGCCTGCGTGACGACAAAACCAGCGGACGCGTGGACTACAACTCGCACTTGGGGCTGCTCAGTGCTTACTACTTCTTCGATCAATATCGCCAAAGTGTGCCTAACGTTTTCCTCGCCGGATTCGGTAGTGACTACACGGGGCGCTCCCAGGTCGTGAATATCGGAAATTCAAAGACGTTGGGGCCGTGGTCTGTCAATGAATTGCGTTTTGGTTTCACGCGCCTGAAATTCCTCATTCACAAGCCGACTGGAGGCACAGGCGTCACCCCCAAGTCTCTCGGCTTTGAAGAAGGTCCCGATACACTCGGCATCTCTCCATCGCTTCCGCAATACGCGCACGTCCCGAACATCCATCTCAACAACGATCTGTCCTTTGGTGCCTCGGGCGGCCCGTTGGGTGTCACCGAAACCACTTACCAGATCATGGACAACTTCAGCCGCGTAATCAGTACGCACACGCTGACTTTCGGAGGACAGTTTCGCTACAACCAGCTGACCGAGTACAACGGCGGATCGAACGGTGACTTCACCTTCAATGGCGCTGAGACGGGAAGCGATTTTGCTGACTTCCTGATCGGGGCGCCCACCAGCTATTCGCAAGGCCAGGGCTTCCCCTCCTACGGGCGTTCTCGCTACTTTGGCCTTTTCGCTCAGGACAGCTGGCGCGTCAAATCGAACATCACCCTCAACTACGGTTTGCGTTGGGATGTAAGCCGCCCCTGGTCTGAAAAGAACGGGCAACTGGAAACGCTGGTGCCGGGCCTCCAATCAACCCGATTCCCCGGGTCTCCTGTGGGCTGGGTTTTCCCCGGCGACCCGGGCATCCCCAGTACTCTCGCGCCGACGCGCTACAACAACTTTGCCCCTCGTATTGGACTCGCCTATTCGCCCAACTTCGAAAGCGGACTTCTGCGTACGCTAACAGGCGGAAGCGGCAAGACCAGCATCCGCCTGGGATGGGGCAAGTTCTATAGCACCTTTGAGGGCGCAACCAACTTCAACGAGATCGGAGACGCGCCCTTCGGAATCTTTTACGGCAGTCCCGTTCCGCCACAATTCGTGACGCCTTTCGTAGATCGCGGCACCGGCAACATCGAAGGCCAGAGATTCCCAGTCGCGTTGCCCACCACCGGCACGCCGATCAATTGGGCCAATTTCTTGCCGATCGGCACGTCTCCCGCCTTCTACTACAAGAATGTGTTGCCGTACACGGAGGAATATCAGTTGTCGATTGAGCGGCAACTGGGCCATGCCACGCTGCTCACGGCGAGCTATGTCGGAACCCAAGGACATCATTTGATGACTTCGCTGGAAGCCAATCCTGGAAATCCAGCCCTCTGCTTGAGCGTGAGTCAGTCGAGCCAGGTCACTGACGGTGTGATTTGTGGTCCGAATGGTGAAAACGGAACCTACCATCCCGTCGCGGGTGGCACCATTAACAGCACGCGTGGTCCTTTTGGCCCCGCTTTCTCCAGCGACGGCTACTTCATCACCAGCGGACAGTCGAGCTACAACTCGGCGCAGTTAAGTTTGCGGCAGCGTATCTCGAAGCTGGAGTTCCTTGCTGGGTACACTTACTCCAAATCTTTGGATAACGGTTCCGGCTACGGCGAGCAGTTGAATCTCCTCAATCCCGGGCTGCGCTCGCTGTCGGCATTCGATCTCAGGCACAACTTTGTTTTGAGCTACGACTACCAGTTGCCCTTCGATCACTTCGGGGGGCCGACCCGCTTGGTAAAGGGCTGGCGACTGAGCGGCATTACGCGATTTGCCACCGGCTTACCGGTGACCCTGGTCGAGACCGATGACAACTCCTTGTTGGGCACCTCCAGTGCCGGTGCCATCTCGCTTCCTATCGACGTGCCGAACTACGCGCCGGGTTCACTCAACATCTCTGATCCCCGATCCAACCAAACTCCTTACTTCAACACATCTTTGTTTAGTCCTGAAACCGTCGGCACTTTGGGCAATGCCCGCCGTCGCTTCTTCGCGGGCCCGGGTCTAAACAACTGGGATATTGCGCTCCTGAAAGACACCGCCATCCGCGAAGGCATGAACCTGGAATTTCGCGCGGAATTCTTCAACGCCTTCAACCACGCCCAATTCGGGCAGCCAGACGGCAATATTACCGATATCCAACAGGTCGATCCCACCACCAAGCGCCTTACCGGATTCGGGACAATTCAGACCGCCAATCCGCCGCGCATCTTACAATTTTCGTTTAAGCTGCTCTTTTAAAATGAGCAGTCTCTGCGCTAGGGAGAAAACGCCCATCGACTCAAACCTGAATTCAAGACGAGCATTCCTCAAGTTGTCGGCCCTAGGCGTCGGCGCGCTCACGGGAGGACTCGCCACTTCCTCCTCGCCGCTTGTAGGCGCGCAGTCGGTTGCTCAAGCTTCCATTATGGATGACACCCAGCCGGCCACAGATGGCTCCGTCTGGGTCACCAACAAAAACCAACGCTTCGCCCCCGGACAAAAGCTGCGCTGGCAACCAGCGCCAGCAACGAATCCCTCCGACAATCCAAACCCGGAAGCCGTTCGAGTTGTCCCGACGGTCAAGTTCCAGCCGATTCTGGGTTTCGGCGGATGCTTCTCTGACGCGTCCTGCTATGTCATTAATCAACTAAAGCCGCCTGCCCGCGAACAGTTGCTCCAGGAAATGTTCAGCCCTTCGGGGTTGAACTTGAACGTCAACCGCATGTGTATCGGAGCAGCCGATTCCGCGGCCACGCTTTACAGCTACGATGATGGCGAGGCAGATCCGGAGCTCAAGAGATTTTCGATCGATCACGACCGCGAGTACATTCTTCCCATCCTGCGCCGGGTGCGAGAGATTAATCCTGAGGTCTTCTACTTTGGGTCGCCCTGGAGTCCGCCAGGCTGGATGAAGTGGAACAAATCGATGCTGGGGGGCTCGATGAGTCGCCAGTATCTCGCTTCCTACGCCCAATACTTCTTGAAATACCTGCAGGCCTACACCGCCGAGGGCGTACCCGTTCAGGCCATCACCATTCAAAACGAAATCGATACTGATCAGCACGGCCAGATGCCCGCCTGCACATGGTCGCAGGAATGCGAAACCGAGTTTGTCACCGATTATCTTGGACCGTTATTTGAAACGACCAACACGTCCGCGAAGATCTGGATTTTGGATCACAACTACGTCTATTGGGGGCGCGTGATTTCAGAACTCGACAATCCGGATTTTCGACGCTACACGACTTCGATCGCCTGGCACGGCTATGTGGGCGAACCTGCCATGATGAGCAAGGTGCAGACTGCTCACCCCGAAGCAGAGATGTATTTCACCGAGGGGAGCACCGACTACAACGATCCGCACTATCAGGATGATTGGACCAAATGGGCGAGCACGTATACCGCCGTTCTCAGCAATTGGTGCCGAGCCGCAGTCGCCTGGAATATGGCAACTGATGAGCGTGGCAAGCCGAACATCGGGCCCTATCCGTGCGGTGGAATTCTGATCATCAATCCGAAGACCCAAGAGATTATTCGAAGCGGTCAATATTGGGCTCTGGCACATTTCTCCCGTCCCATTCGTCGTGGTGCCCGGCGGGTTGAGTCACAAAGCATCGCCCCGAATCTTATGCATATCGCTTTCGAGAATCCCAGCGGAGATCGGGTGCTCATTCTTACGAATCTTGGCATTGCACGGAATGTAGTTATCAACCACGGCCAGAACACTGCATCCGTTTCCATGGAAGAAAATTCAATCTCAACACTGGTCTGGCGGTAGAGTGCTAGTGCATGGGAGTGTGCTGGAACCACCCCGCAAATTTGCACCAACCGAGACGGAGAGAATGAGTCTTCCATCGCTGATCATGCGCCGAACAGGAGTGGAGCGTTCCATCCCCTATGTGCGCACCGGGGCGGTTGCCCTTTTTATCTTCGTGATTGCAATGTCCTTGGCCGCGCAACAAAAGGAAGACGCGGCGACCGATCCATTGAAGGAAGCCGCAAACAAACTTCAGTCCCTTACGCGAGTGGCCCTCACCAATTGCCGATGGCACACCGATGTTGCCCATCCGGAGGACGTAAGTCTGGACGATTCCGGATGGAAGCCCATTGAACTCGGCGCAAACTTCGAGAGTGGTGTTCAGGACATTCGCTGTGCTTTCACAGTTCCGCAAACGGTCAACGGCTATGACATCCGAGGGGCCGCGTTCAGGGCGGCCTTCGAACTCCAGGGCGACGGCATGACGATGCTGTCGGTGTATTCGAACAACGCAAGCGTCTATCGCGGGAACTCGGACGTTCTGGAGCCGATTCTCCTAACTACAGATGCCCAAGCTGGACAGCACTTTCTGATCGCGATACGGCTGGAAGTGGGTGATCAACCGAGGAAACTAAGTCGAAGTGAAATCCTCATCGAGACCCCGCAAGCCCGCCCAGATCCGGAAGCGTTGCGCATTGAACTGCTCTCCCTGCAGCCGATTCTGAAGGCGTATCCCGACGCTGCGCGAGAGCGGACGCTTCGGGCCGCAGTAGCCTCTATCGATTTTGCGAAGCTTGCGAGTGGAGACCAAGCTGGCTTCGACGCCGGGTTAAAGAATGCGCAAACCAAGCTGCTTGAACTGAATCCATGGGTCAAGCAATTCCGAATCAGAGCCGTCGGAAATTCTCACATTGACATGGCCTGGCTATGGCCGTGGACGGAAACGGTCGAGGTTGTCCGCAACACCTTCCGCAGCGCTCTCGACATGATGCACGAGTATCCCGACTTCGTATTCAGCGCTTCCTCAGCCCGTGCCTATGAGTGGATGGAAGAAAAATATCCCGCGATGTTCGATGAGATCCAACAGCGCGTGAAGGAGGGACGCTGGGAGATTGTTGGCGGAATGTGGGTGGAACCCGACCTCAACATGCCTGGAGGGGAGTCGCTCACCAGGCAAATCCTCATTGGTAAGCAATACTTCAAAACCAAATTCGGCGTGGATGTGAGGATTGGCTGGAACCCCGATTCATTCGGGTACAACTGGCAACTTCCGCAGATCTATACCAAGTGCGGAATCGATTACTTTGTGACGCAAAAGTTGTTGTGGGCGCATGAATTCACGATGTTTCCGTACAAGCTGTTTTGGTGGCAATCACCCGATGGCAGCAAGATGCTCACCTACTTTCCGCATGATTACGGAAGCATGATGGAGCCCGTACCCATGGCAGAGGATGTCGCGACCTGGATGCCTTCCATCTACCACGAGAGCCTGAAGGATCCGGTCATGATGTATTTGTACGGAGTCGGAGACCACGGCGGCGGCCCGACACGCACGATGCTGGATCAAGCCGAGAAGTTGATGTCGCCGAGCGTTGTGTTTCCGAAGGTGGAATTCAGTACCGCGGCAGCCTTCTTTTCTGACATTCAAAAGCAGAACGACTTGAAAATTCCAACGTGGGACGGCGAGCTGTATTTCCAATACCACCGGGGCGTGTTCACCACACAATCTGAGACAAAGAGGCAGATTCGTCATACCGAAGAGACTCTGCTCGATGCTGAGAAATTCGCCGCTCTGGCTAGCCTTTTCGGCATCTCCTATCCGCGTGAGCAATTTACGGGAGCTTGGAAAGGGCTGCTCTTCGACCAGTTCCACGACATCATGCCGGGATCGGGCATCGCAGTGAATTATCTCGATGCGAAACGAGATCTCGAGGCTGTGAACCGGGTCGGCAGCCAGATCATGCGCCGGTCGCAAGAGGAAATCGCTGCTCGGATCAACACGCAGCAATCGGGGGAGCCCCTCGTAGTTTTCAATTCTCTCTCGTGGCCACGCGAAGAGATCGTTGAGGCTGCAGCCCAGTTGCCGTCGCTTGCGGGAAATGTTGAAGTCGCGGATTCGACTGGCAAGGTCGTTCCATCGCAAGTGTTAAGCACCGACAAGGCGACTCACCGAGTGCGTTTCTTGTTCCAGGCCAGCACTCCAGCGATGGGGTATTCCACGTTTCACCTGCGCCCGGCAAAAGCGTCCGCACAAATGCCATCCGCGCTGAAGGCCAGTGCTGAATCTTTGGAGAACGAATCGATTCGCCTCAGAATTGACGCCAAGACCGGCTGTATCCTGAGTTTATTCGACAAGCGAGGCGGTCAGGAAACGCTGGCTCCGTCTGAAACAGATACCGGTGGCCCCCGGAGCCTAGCGTGCGGAAATCTTCTTCAGGCGTTCGTCGATAAGCCGAAGGAATATGACGCCTGGAACATCGACGCCGATTTTGAAAAGCAGTTCTGGAACATCGACCAGACCGACGAAGTGAAGTTGATCGAGTCCGGCCCACTGCGCGCTGTCGTGCGCGTGAAGCATCATTTCCAGAACTCGTCCTTTATTCAGGACATCACCCTTTACTGCGACGCGCAACGTGTAGACGTAAAGACGCAGGTGGAGTGGAACGAGAAACACATCCTGCTGAAAGTCGCGTTTCCCGTCAGTGTGCACAGTAAGGTAGCAACCTACGAAATTCCATTTGGTTCCATCGAGCGGCCCACCACCCGAAATACGCCGGAAGAACAGGCTCAATTTGAGGTTCCTGCTCAGCACTGGGCTGACCTGTCGGACGAAAAACACGGCTTGAGCGTCTTAAACGACAGCAAATACGGATACGACACGAAGGGAAATGTCCTGCGATTGTCCTTGTTGCGGTCTCCTACCTGGCCTGATCCGCATGCTGACGAAGGCCATCATGAATTCACGTATTCGCTATACCCGCACGCCGGCACTTGGCGAGATGCTGGCACGGTTCGACGTGGATACGAACTGAATTACAAGCTGGGGGTGATCTCCGCTGAGAATCACAGCGGCGATCTTCCGCCAGTGCACAGTTTCGTTGGTGTGAACGCCGATAACGTGGTCCTGACCGCTGTCAAAGGCTCCGAAGACAGCGACGAAATTGTTTTGAGATTTTACGAATGGGCCGGAAAAGAAACCGATGTGAAGCTTGAATTGCCGCCGGAAGTCCAGTCTGCCCGTGAGGCTAATTTGGTGGAGCAGTCGGGCGGCACTTTGACGGTCGCCGGCGGCGCGATCAGTGTGCATACGAAGCCGTACGAAATAAAAACGGTGGCCGTAAAGTTTGCCAAGCCGCAGCCTGCAAGGGCTAATTGAGATCCCTATTCAAATCGATGCGGTTGATGTGCGTCGGGACACTGCTGTGCGTTGTCCCCTCGCTCGTGTGGGGCGAGATCCACAAAGATCGCATGGTGGTCCTTATTAGTCTGGACGGCTTCCCCGCTTATGCCCTTGAAGATCCAAGACTCCCCATTCCAACCATTCGGAAACTCGCGCGGGAAGGTGCGATCGCGACATCGATGCAACCCATCAATCCGACAGTGACGTGGCCAAACCATACAGCGCTAGTGACTGGTGTTGATGCGTCGGAGCATGATTTGCTCTTTAACGGTTTGCTGGTGCGTACCCCTTCCGGGGCGCAACCGTCGGTTGAACCTTGGCGGGACAAGGAAGTCCTGGTTCATGCGCCTACTGTTTATGACGTGGCATATCGGGCTGGTTTGACCACGGCACAAGTGGATTGGGTTGCCATCTACGGAGCCAAGACGATCACGTGGAAATTTCCGGAGTTGCCTGATCCGGAGGGACCGGTCGAACAGACCATGATCGCCGATGGCACGGTGACGGCAGACCAACTGCAGAAGTTTGAAGACAGCAGCCAGGCCTGGCAAGACGAGATTTGGACCGATGCAGCGGTCCGAATCCTCAAACAACACAAACCTAATCTTCTGCTCTTTCACTTGCTCACCGGAGACGACACGAACCACGAGTACGGCCCGATGAGCCATGCCAGTTTCACGGCCATGGGTTTGCTTGACTCCTACGTCAAGCGCATCGTCGACGCGCTGCAAGAAGAGGGTGTGATGCGCCGAGCCACCGTGATCGTCGTCTCGGACCATGGGTTTCGCAAAATCAGACACAAACTCCACCCTAATGTGTTGCTGAGAGAGACCGGCCTGATTACTGGAGACCATAAGCACCTGCGCGGAGATGCGTGGGTAGCATCCACGGGCGGGACTGCGATGGTGTATGTAAGCGATCCGGCGCGAAAAGAAGAGTTGATCCCGAAGCTCAGGAGGATACTCGCCAACCGTGAGGGCATAGATCGAGTTTACGAGCCGAATTCGTTCGCAGAACTAGGCCTACCACTCGCGAGTGCGAGCGATCAAGGGCCAGATCTCGTGTTGTCCGCGCTCCCCGACTATTCTTTTGCTAACGAGGCGGAGGGGAGCTACGTTACGGGAATCGACGAAGGGGGAACTCACGGCTACCTGAATACCGATCCAAAGATGCAAGCGATCTTTGTGGCATGGGGCGCCGGGATCGCTTCGGGCGTACGCTTGGATAAGATTTCCAACCTCGATGTTGCTCCCACGATCGCCGCGATCCTGGGAATCGACATGAAAACGGCAAAGGGTCATGCGCTGAAGGGAATTTTGAAGCCGCACGTCCGCGAATGAAGACGCGAGTTCAAGTCAAAACAGCGGTGTAGTCGGATTTAGCTGGACCAACCGAGTCTTCGTCGCTCTTCTCGATCAACTTTCAAAGCAGAACCACGCAGAAGGTTCGCCCGTTGCTTCCCAACAATAGTCTCCTTCCGCATCTGAGACTCTGGAGCCAGGGGACGGCCCACACCTCGCCGCGACGTTCCCTCTACGTAACCATCACTCGCTAGCAGGTGGCATAGAATACGTCGGCTGGTTCGAGGAACCTGACATGATTCTGGCGTTCGCACTCCCCGTTTCCGCCGAAAAACTCGTTCACCTGTCAGCGGTCGATTTCGTCATCATTGCTATTTATTTCGGGCTGGTATTGGGAATCGGTTTTTATCTCAAGCGGTTCGCTGCCACCGGGGAAGATTTCTTCCTGGCGGGGCGAGAAATGACCGCTTGGGTGGCTGGACTCGCGTTCGTCTCTGCCAATCTCGGATCGCTTGAACTGCTGGGATGGGCTGGAAACGCGTATCAATATGGCATCCTTGCGGCCCACTGGTATTGGATTGGAGCCATCCCGGCGATGGTTTTCCTCGGTCTCGTGATGATGCCCTTTTATTACATTTCGAAAACTCACTCCGTTCCCGGTTACCTTCAACTGCGTTATGGACCGGAGGCAAGTGCATTGAGCGCAGTTACGTTTGCCGTCATGACTGTCTTGATGTCGGGCGTGAATATGTATGCGATGGCGGTTGTGATGCAAGTGGTGTTGGGTTGGAACCTGCACTTCAGCCTGATTACTTCGTCAATCACAGTTGGAATTTACGTCGCCGCTGGCGGGCTGTTTTCTGCGATCTTCAATGAGGTTCTGCAATTCTTTCTGATCTGGTTCGGTGCGCTTCTGATACCCATTCTTGGTTTGATCGAGACTGGAGGTTGGAGCGGGATGGTTGCTCGAATCCACCAGAACTTTCCGAGCCAGGACTTCACGCATCTGTGGGCGCCCATGCATTCCTTTTCATCGAACCCGATGGGAATTCACTGGACAGGGATTGTCTTCGGCCTCGGCGCCGTGCAGGCGATGGGCTACTGGACAACCGATTTCCTTGTGGTGCAGCGCGTGCTTTCGGCCCGGGATGTGCGCTCGGCGAAGATGGCTCCGATCATCGGGGCATTCTTTAAGATGGCCGTTCCGTTGATCGTGATTGTCCCCGGACTTCTTGGCCGAGCCGTTCTGCCGATGCATCTGGTTCCCGGAAGTGAGGCGGGTCCGGGACTTTATAAATATGATGATGTGCTTCCGTTGATGCTCGCACGATATTGTGGGCCCGGGCTCCTTGGCCTTGGGATCACCGCGCTAGTGGCTGGGTTTATGGCGGGAATGGCTGGCAATGTCAGCGCCTTCGCGACGGTGTGGACCTACGATCTGTATCGTCCTTTCTTGCGTAAAGATGCTCCAGATGGCCACTACGTTTCAGTGGGACGCTGGTGCACCATCATTGGACTGTTCGTCAGCATCGGCACGGCATATTTGGCTATGCACTCGGCTAGCATGATGGATTACGTGCAGGCGCTCTTCGGATTCTTCATCGCACCTCTGTTTGGAACTGTCCTGCTCGGCATGCTTTGGAAGCGCGTTACGAGAGCCGCTGGTTTTTGGGGGCTGCTTGCCGGTGTGCTGTCGTCAGCGGGAATCTTCACCCTGATGAAACTCGACGAACGTTGGGTGAGATTTTTCGCCTTCTCGCCCCTGGCTAAGGGATTGGCGCAAGCCATGTATCAGGCCTTGTGGGCTTGTATGACGTGCGTGGCGGTCACCCTTCTGGTAACGTTGCTGACGAAACCCAAGCCCGACGAAGAATTGGTGGGTTTGGTTTATTCGCTGACGCACATTGCTCATGAAGAACGGACGAACTGGCTTTATCGTCCGGCTCTATGGGGTGGAGTTGCGTTGACAATCTTTTTGGTGCTGCAGATAGTTTTTTGGTGAGCCGATGAGCACAAAACACCAAATAATCCCCGTCTGGTTTTTCGTAGGAGTATTGCTTCTGACGTATGGATTGCTGATTTTTGCGAGTGGACTGGCGGAATGGTCACATCCACCGGCAACTGTGGGAGCAGAGTTGCACGCTCCCGTATGGTGGGGCGCTCTGTTGATGGTGCTTGGCAGTATCTATAGTGTAATGTTTCTTCCAAAGAACAAAAAGTAGCGCTCACAGTTGATCATCCTGCAGGAGCTAGAAGTGAAACATCCTCGTTCAAGAGAATTGTTGTTTGCTCTAATAGTTACGTTGACTGCATGCGCTGACGCAGGGGCGGCAATGAAGAAGGAGTTGTTTGGAAAAACAAGCGATGGTCGGGAGGTCAGCCTCTACACTCTCGACAATGACAAAGGGATGCAGGTCGCAATCACAAATTTCGGAGGAGCTGTGGTTGCCCTCAAGGTCGCTGACCGAAGTGGAAAATTCGGCGACGTTGTTCTGGGCTACGAAAACCTGCAAGGCTACGTTACCGATAAGGCTTCGCTGGGAGCCCTGATCGGGCGCTACGCCAATCGTATCGCCCATGGGAAGTTCGCTCTTCGCGGAGTGCCGTACTCTCTTCCCATAAACAACGGTGAGAACACACTACATGGAGGGCCGGAAGGTTTCAGCAAACGCCTCTGGGAGGCGAAAGACGTTTCCTCCCACGGATTACCAGCCTTGCAGCTTACCTATCTGAGCGTGGATGGCGAACAGGGCTTCCCGGGCAACTTGGCCGTGAAGGTTCTTTACTCACTCACAGACCAGAACGAGCTGGTGATCCAATACTCCGCGACCACAGATAAGGAAACGGTTATCAATCTCACAAATCATTCCTACTTCAACCTGTCTGGGCAGGGTGCAGGCGACATCCTGGGACACCAGCTAACCATCCACGGAAGTCGAATCACGGCCGTAGACTCATCGCTGATTCCAACCGGGGAATTACGGCCCGTGAAGGGTACGCCTTTTGACTTCACGCAAAGGGCAGCAATCGGTGCTCGAATCAATAGTGATGACTCTCAGCTGAAGCTCGGCAAAGGATACGATCACAACTGGGTGCTCGACTCATTAGCCAACAGCCATCCCGTCTTGGCCGCGGAGGCTTTCGACCCAACCAGCGGCCGAGTGCTGCAAGTGCTGACGACCGAACCGGGGATTCAGTTTTATACGGGCAATTTCCTGGATGGCACGATCCACGGCAAGGACGGGAAAGTGTACAACCAACGCTACGGGTTCTGCCTCGAAACGCAGCACTTCCCGGATTCGCCGAACCATCCTACATTTCCCTCTACGGTGCTCAAGCCCGGAGAGACATTCAGCTCTACGACGGTTTTCCGATTTTCGACGCGGTAGTTTCGCGTTTGGAATCAGTGAATAGCTCGGCGAGTGCGATCACTCTCCTTTCGTCCTTTTGCGACTCTTGGCACGCGAAGTCCGCCGCGAACGTGCCAGCATAAGGCGCTTTGCTCGTCCGAGTTCTGCCTTTCGGGTGGGACTAAGGCCCTTCCCAGCGCGATTGATGAAATAGGTAAGCATCCGAAGCCCTGAGGCTGGTCCTTTTGGCGAAACCTTGCGGGAGCGGAGGACACGCGCAATGGTGGCCGCATCTTTTGTGAACAAGCCCGCCGGTGGATGAGTCGAGTCCGTCTTGACCCGCGAAATCCAACGTTTGGCTGAGCGCCTCGAAACTTTTGCTTTGGCTTGTGAGCGTGTTTTCATACATGAGGCTCCAAAGTCAGATTCAAATACGTTACCCTCTCACACAATCGAAGGCCCTCGGTAGAATCCGAAAAAAATGACCTCCTGACGAGGTTTTTCACGCTGTCCTACAGGCTAATCCGTATCGACTTGAATAACCCCTCTGGTAGGCTTCCCGTAGTTAAAAGGAAGAGTGGAGTCTTCCGGCTTAAGTTTGGAAGTGACGGCGGCAGCCTTCAAGTTTTGAAGTACACAACTCACAAACCCGAGGTCCAAGAGTGCCCGTGAAAATCTTGGTTGCCGATGACCACCCGGTGGTGCGCCAGGGGATTTGTTCCCTTCTGAAATCGCAGCCCGGATGGGAAATTGCCGGCGAGGCTTTGGATGGCCGACAAGCGGTTCAGCTGACAAAAGAATTGCGCCCCGACATCGTAATCTTGGATCTCGCGATGCCAACTCTCAATGGCTTGGACGCTACTCGCCAAATTCTTGATGAAAATCCAGATCAAAAAGTACTGATCTTGACGATGAGCGATTCCGAACAATTGATCAGAGAGGTTCTGGGAGCAGGCGCTCGTGGGTTCGTCTTAAAATCAGACGCTGCGAAAGACTTGATCTCCGCTGTGCAAGCCTTGGAACGTCATCGCACATTCTTCACTTCCAGAGTGCAGGACATTCTGGACAGTTACTTTGCGCCGTCGAGTCTAGCCACGTTGCCAACCCTCACGAATCGTGAGCGAGAAGTCCTCCAACTAATCGCTGAAGGCAAAACCACAAAAGAAGTGGCGGTAATTCTTGGTTGCAGCGTGAAGACCGCAGAAACGCATCGCAGCAATTTCATGCGCAAGCTTCATTTGCATTCGGTAAGCGAAGTTGTGCTGTACGCGATCCGCAATCAGATTATCCGTGTCGATCAGTTGGCCACGTAGTTCGGACTGTCGCATCGGCGTCCTGGCCGCGACAGTTCTTAAAAAAACACCCCGTGCCGGTGAGTTGGGTTTTGGGTCCGACACGGAGTATGGGTCGTCTCGCTGAATTCACAATAGGACATCGATATTCTAATCGCAATACAGCAGACCGCTGAGGCGTCCACACTACAATCAAACACTACTTGGATTTCCAAAGACCTAATACAGAGCCGGTTGGGTCTTGAATAAAGCTGAACCAGCCCATGCCTGGCACTTCAGTCACATCTTTCATGACCTTTCCACCTAGTTGCTCGGCTTTTTGTGTAGTTGCGCGGATATCGTCAACCTCGACATAAGCCAGCCAACCCGCCGGGCCGCCGGGGATTTGTTTCATGATTCCGCCTCCGGTCCCACTCCCAACTTCGATCATGGTGTACGGGCCTGATGGAACAGCTGGATTAGGAACAGACTCCAGCTTCCACTGGAAAAGTTGTGAGTAAAACCTCTTGGCTTTTTCGGGTTCAGGCGTGTTGAGTTCCACGTGCACGAATGGATTGGCCAAAGCTATCTCCCTGGAACGACTCAAGTCGCTCTGGAGTAAGGATGATGCCGAGGGCCGGACAGTTGGTAGTTTATGCGACGCGGTGCACAGTGCGATTTACCCGTAGAGGCTGCTTCGAGCCTAGTAGGGCTGCATTGGTGCGCTTGCGATCTGCTTCTGCCCACAGATCAAGAGCGTTCTTTACGTGAGCGAGGAGCTTTTGCTTGCGTTCGGGGTCGTTCTCCGCGAGCGCTGCGCGGTAGAGGTCGCCGAAATTGTCAAAGCGATGCGCGTTCATATCGTTCTCCGCTTTATTATCACGCATCCTGGTACGGAACAATATTCGCTTTTATACACTCTTCCCCGCACGAGTCGACAATCGGGTGATGACTGTAGGCTTGGTCAGTGGGATTTTGATTTCGTTTCACAAGCCTCGCGACATGCTACAACAGGCAATCGCGGCAGATCGGACGCCGAACTGTGCGAGTGCAGAGATGACACATCTAAATATCTTTGACACGGTTGTTATTGGCGGGGGTGCAGCTGGCCTCACCGCTGGAGTTGAATTGGGGAAGGCAGGTTTGTCAGTGCTCATCCTGGAGGCCCGTGAACGTCTGGGCGGAAGGATACTCACAATTCGCGGTTCCAAGAGCGAATTCCCAATAGAACTGGGAGCGGAATTCATTCACGGAGTCGTGCCGCAGGTCTGGCACCTTCTTTCGGAGGAACACGCGGAGATTCTGGAGGTTGAAGGGGATGTCTGGTGCGCGGATGGTTCACTGCGGCCTTGCGACTTCACCGACGATGTGAATCGCGTGCTGGAGCGTATGGACGACACTGATCCCGATCAATCGTTTGCAGACTTTCTGCTGTCTTGCTGCAGGCAAGACTCGCCCGTGGCGAAGGAAAGGGCCCTGCGTTACGTGGTTGGTTTCAACGCGGCCGATCCGGAGCAGGTTGGCGTGCACTGGCTGGCGAAGGGATTGAAAGAAGAACAGGAAGTCATGGGAGACCGGGCGTTCCGATCAAGGAATGGCTATGCAGATTTGATTAAAAGTCTTCAGTCCCGTCTTGCTGCGTCTAACGTGATGGTGAAGACCAATGCGACAGTCACCGCAATCAATTGGAGGCACGGCATGGTAGTGGTGTCGACCGCGGGACCCAACTGCAGCAGCTCGTATCAAGCGAGGAAGGTAGTCGTCACCGTGCCTTTATCCATTCTGAAAACAGAGGCGGGTAAGGAGGGTGCGATTGAATTTGGTCCGCCACTGCCGCTCGAGAAAAGGGCAGCACTTGAGAAACTTGAGATGGGAAAGGTTATTCGCCTGGTATTGCGGTTTCGAGAGCGTTTCTGGGATTCGATTATCCCACCGGGCGCTCCGGAGCAAACCTTGGCTAACATGAGTTTTCTTCTTGCCGAGGATGATTATTTCCCTACATGGTGGACGACGCTTCCGTTGCGAGAGCCACAAATCACTGGATGGGCGCCTTTCCAATGTGCTGAACGGTTGTCGGGAAAAGAGAATGCGTTTGTCACTCAGTGTGGTCTACAGTCCCTCGCCCGCATACTGCACTTGGGCTTATCCGATCTAGAAGGCCTTCTCGAAGAAGTTCACTTCCACGATTGGCAGGAGGACCCGTTCTCTCGTGGTGCCTATAGCTACGGGAGAGTGGGCGCGGATGGAGCACAGGAACTGCTAGCGACGCCACTACTGGCCACTCTATATTTTGCGGGCGAAGCCACCGCCTCCGCCGGCAGCAATGGTACTGTCCACGGAGCCATTGCGAGCGGTAAACGTGTCGCCGGCGAAATTTTGAAGTCTTAATCCATAAAGCGACCGTGATTCGTCTGCACTACCCGCGGCCAGGGCCGTCGGTGCATGGCTGCCCCGACGCTCCATGGCGCGGTAGCCTGCCGCGCTTTCCGCGTCAAAGCCCCACCTTCCCTTTCCCGTCTGCCCATACAGGGTGCGACGGACCGATCTGAGGTGTCGCATCTATGGCTAACACCCGGTGGGATCCTTAGAGTAAGCGGATGGCGGAGGGCTATTCATGCGCCTTATCCAAGGCAACAAGGTTTTCGCTGAATGGTGGAACACCTGGATGTCACGATTGCACTCGGCCCACACAACGACTGGCGCAGATGTTCCTTGCGAAGCCGCCCCCGAACGTGAACATGGCAAGAAAGGGACAAAAGCAGCAGCCCTCCAGGTAATGCTTCATGGGAGAACTTCCGGTAACAGTAACCCATTACTAGACGAGTTTCCCCTACAGAAAGGTCCCTATTGAAGCGATGGAGGGACAATGTTAATCAAGTTGCAACGCCGAAAGTTATATTGGGACACTCCATGCCCATCAGAATTTTGATCGCGGATGACGACCCGGCGATTCGAGGGTTGTTCCGCCGGTTGCTGGAGGCTCAGCCCGGCTGGCAGGTGTGCGGAGAAGCGGTAAATGGAGTTGACGCCGTCGAGCAAGTTGCCCGCAACGCTCCCGATCTGGCTATTTTGGATTTAGGAATGCCGCAAAAAAACGGTATCGAAGCCGCCCGAGCTATCTCGCATCTAAATCCGAAACTTCCTCTGCTTTTGATCAGCGTTCAGGAAATGTCAGACCAGCTCGTCGAAGCGGCCATGGAAGTGGGATTCAAGGGAGCGATCACCAAAAGCAGAGGTCGGGAGATCGTCAAAGGCGTGGACGCAATTCTTAACAATCGGTTCTTTTTCCAAAGAGAAGATTGGGACGTCAAACGCTAAGTGGTCTTGCCGCCGACGCGTCACGCTGCGAAAGACAAGCGGCCCGACGCACGCTCGCTCAACACGGGCCTGACTCCAAAAGTTAGGTCTGCGTCGGCCGTGCCCCCAAGAAGGTCATGAAGCCTTAGTAGGGCCTCGCTGCCGCAAGCGGCACAATGTCCATTAAGCCCTTCACTGATCACTTCACAGTTGGCGCATAACACAGCTTTCTTTAGCCGGACTAAGTCTGTGTGGAGCCAGGGTTGAGCAATCATAATTGTTTGACCTCCCCCGCAATATCCGTCCAATACGGGCATTTCAAATGCCAAAGGTTGGCTTGGGAAAACGCCTCATCCTAAAGGTACTTGGTTGGGAATCCTCCTCGGCGCCATCTGCTTGTGCTGAAAAAACTTGCAATCGCTGCATTTGTGAGTCGACATGCATCGTCCTACAGGAATGACCCGATTGAATGCCACTAAAACTGTCCCGGATTTTATGGTCTTAAGGGGCTCATTCGGCGAACCTGCCGCGCGCTGTCTGTTGAAAGGGATTTGTCCGAAAATTGTAGGAATTAACATCCTTGCTGGTTGCTCGCTATACATTTTTGAGAGACAACCTCAAACAGTGATTCCATCAGGCGCTCGGCTCTCACATCGGGGAAGGACGCGTGTGTCGCCCGTCAGAGACACATGCTAACCTTATGCTGATGGTGAGGTTTCAAAACCTCTCAACTTCCGTTTGCTGAAGGAGCAGCAGGTGGAGAATTCAGGTTCCCAGCCAAACAGATTCGAATGGCAGAGTGTCGTTCAACAAGCACTCGTGGAGTTGGATCCCGAAAAGCTCCGAGCCAAGATTGCGGAGGCCGAATCCTTAATTTTTGTTAGGCTTCAGGCCATTGGTCAAGACGTCAGCAAGAATGAGGAAAAAAATGCTTTGCACGACGCATCGAACACCTTGCTGACTCTGAAGCGGGAAGTCTTAAAGTTTCCCGACTGGAGACCCTGAAATTCGTTCAGGCAGTCTTCAGCAGCTCGCGGGCTTTGCTGATCAGAGTCTGCATGTTTTCTGCCTTCGAAAACACTGCTGTGACCCCCGCCCCCTTCGCTTCCATTTCCAACATTCGGTCGGTGTGCAGAGAACACAAAATCACTGGCACGTCAGGCATGATCTGGTGAAGGATCCGCGCTGCTTCCAATCCATTCATGACCGGCATCGAGACGTCCAATACGATGAGGTCGGGGCTAAGCGCTTTAGCTTTTTCGACTCCGTCGCGCCCGTCGACACCCTCGCCACAGACGATCCAATCCCGGTCAAATTCGAGGATGTTGCGTAAGATTTTGCGGATGGCGGGGTTATCATCGATGACCATGATCCTTTTCGCCACGATTCATCCATCCTCGAATGGCGGATAAGCTACGTGCAATCAGGTGGAGGCTGTACCGTTGCCATCCAGTCGAATTTTCTCTCGCGGGATGCTTCTTGGGAGGACGGGTCTATCGGAGCGATTTTCGGAAAATGCATTGTGTCACTGCTAAGGGGTCAACCAACCGCGGGAAGCGATCGGGTTGGCGAGCCTCAGGGGATTACTGTATTGAATAAGGGCTTTCCTGATCCTATGTTCGGAACTGCTCCCTATCTTTTAAATTTCAGTATTGGGCCAGCGAGGGTGCGTAATTTCCACCCCCTTGGGACAACAGGGCTCTCAGGAGAGGTCATGACCGAAAAAGCGACCACGACTCGACCAGGCACGGTTCAGAGAATCATAAAACCCCCGTACTCGGGGCAGCCGGAAAAGGCCGAAATTGCCGTGCAGGGAGCGGATGATCTCTACAAAGAGATTCGCATAGAAAACGCTCTTATCGACAAGAATGGCGATGAAGTCAGCCTCAAGAAGGGCGCACACGTCGAAGTGAAGATCGAAGCAGATCCCAAGGAAACTGTGCCAAAACAGTGATTGGACCGCCAGATCCCCTTAGGCGAAAATGATTAATGAGCGCCGTCAGTTTGAGGCACCCTCAATAAGCCGGGCTCGCAATCGTGCTGGGGTTTTGCAGTTGCCGCCGAGTCGTCAGAAGCCACCGACTGATGTTCACCACCGCTCGTCACTCCTGAACTTGCCGGGATCTCTTGAAAACGCAGTGGACGGATGACGGGTATGGGTTTGGGGGCTTGCATCTGCGAACGAGCCAGCAAAGAAGACGTAGACTCTCGTGGCGTGGCTTCCGTCGAGGAGGATGTTTTGTGCGCTGATTGCGCCGGACTGGCCACGCTCCAGAACATCGCGACGACAAGAGTGGAACCAAGGATCGACTTACACATGACATGCCTTCGAAACGCAAGATGATTTTTACTCATTGTCGGCTGACAATTGCAGAAATGTCCATACAGACTCTCTGGTAGCCAGTCAGCAAACAAATTGGCGCGGGCAGGAGAGAAATTGAATGGCGCGCCCTAGACGCCATCTTGCGCGGTTTGATTTGAGAGCAATGCAACTGGGAAGTGTTCGAGCAATTTCTCTAATTTAATCTCGCCTGTTTCGGAGATGCTTATCTGTTCACGGTTAAGGGTGTTGATCCACTGCCCTTGAGCTTCTTTGGGCAGCGACACGCTGGTGTCTTTCCATCCTCGAGCGGCTAACGAACCTGAAGCCCGCCCTCCAAGGCGAACCGTGAATCGTGGTGCAATCACGACCGCCCAGTCTCCCCGATACCTGCGGGCGAAGGCTATGGCACAATCGCGATGCGCACCGGTCACCTCGAGGGGCAGGTATGCACCTTTCAGAAGTAAGGCCCCGTTATCTTGTCTGAATCGTAAGCCACGTTGACTCACGTGCATCTTGATCTGGCCAGTTCGCCAGCAGCGTAGCAAGTCAGACAGCGACTCTGCCTGGCGGCTTGGAGACCTGAGAAGTTTTCCCAGAGTTTTGAAGTCCACGGCTTGACGGTTGTCAGGGTCGACGAGACGCAAATCCCACAATTCCGAACCTTGATAAAAATCCGCCACGCCGGGGGATGCGAGCTTAACCACAAGCTGCGAAAGACTGTTGAGAGCCCCGTGATACGCAACCCCATCCGCAAATCGCCGCAGTTCGTGCAAGAATCTGTTGTCAGGCGTGTCGAGAAGAATGCTTTCAATGAAGTCCACCAAAGCTTTCTCGTGATCCAGATTCGGGACCGCCCAGCGCGTATGGACCATTGCTTCGCGCACTGCCTTGACCATGAAGTCCTGGATTCGTCGGGTGTAGCCATCACCCACTGGCTTGCCGACTGGCCATGACCCAATCAGCGTCTGGTACAAAAGCGTTTCTTCGTTTCGTTCTGGAACGCGAACACCGTGCACCTGACGGCACTTCGATTCGTTCCACTGACTCCAATTGTTCAAACAGCGTTTCCATTCGTTCGGTAACTCTGAGAGGACGCTGATCCGGGTTCTCACATCCTCGGCTCGCTTGGCATCATGCGTCATCGTCGTGTTCATTCCGAAAGGCCATTTTTGATGCCGCTTCTGCGAGAATGCATGAAACCCTGCCAGGGAGACATCGGCGGATTGAGGGGAAGAGCCCACTTCGTTCAGTGAAACCAGCCGGTTGTACACGTAGAGGGCGGAATCTTCCACGCCCTTCGCAGTGATGGGACCGGTGAACTGCTGCCAAGCCATCACGAAAGCGAGTCGCGACTCCCGCTGCTCCGGAAGCAGATGGGGTTTTGGCAGCAGGAGAAGCACTTCCCGCAGAAATGCGAAACAGGCGGGATCAATCTTCGTGTTTCTCTGTTGTGCTTCGCGGAGTGCTTTGTCGATAGGCAGCCGGTCTTGAGCTTTAACCTCAAAGCCACGGATATAGGACCTGTAGTGCGGGAGGCAGGCGGTAACGTCTACGAGAGCACGCGTAAGTTCCTGGCGGGGGAGTTCCCGCGCGTAGCGATCCTGGGCCGCCAGGATGCTCAGGTAGCGGCCGAGAGTTCGCATCTCGACCGCCAGCAAGCTATCCATGACCTGCTTCTTTTTTCGGTACGCCAGATGCGAGAAGTTAATTCTTTCATTTATGAATTCTGCGTAGATGTTCTCAAGCTCTGGCAGGTTTTTTGCTTCTACAAAAAGGCCGTTTACCGCGTTCAGAAAATCGTAGCCTGTCGTTCCGTGCACCGGCCACTCGCTGGGCAGCCCCTCACCCTCAGAAAGGATCTTTTCGACAACCAGATAAAGATCCCTGCCGCGGGAACCGGCTTCGGGATGCGCTCGCTCTTGCAAGCGCCTGAGATAGCCGAGCGGGTCACGCAGACCGTCGATGTGGTCTACTCGCACGCCATTGACCATGCCTTTAGCGGCCAATCGCAATGCGATGGCATGAACCGCTTCAAAGGTCATGGGATCCTCGACACGCAAGCCCACCAGGTCGCTGATTGTGAAGAAGCGACGGTAATTGATCTCTTGGTTGGCTGTTTGCCAGAATGCGAGCACGTAAGCCTGGTCCGACAAGAGTTGATCCAGCAGGAGAAAGGATGCCGGGACACTTTTCCTGCCGTTAAACAGACGCACATTTCCGTCGAGAAAACGCCGCACTTCAGCCGAGGTTGAATAGAGCTGCCAGAGCCGCTCTTTCACAGTCTCGCGATGTTGGCGTCTTTCGCCAGCCGCCTCCGTTGGTGTGCCTCCCGGCGACGGGATCTGCCGTATGGCCGCCTGAATTCCTTCGAATTCTTGCCAAGTGGGAGCGTCGACCCCCGTGATTCTTGCGAGTCGGTCCTGACGATAGCTGAGCAGCCGATTGTAGGAGCGCGTGGCAATAGGTAATGTGAAGTCGAAATAGTGCAGGAAGAACCCTTCCCGCGTGTAGTTCAGGCGCAGCTCTCGATCTTCAAGCGCCTGCGCGTAAGTTTTGCCCAAGATGGGGAGCAATACGCGGTTCTCGAGAGCTCGGCTCGGAGGATGCCAGTCAACCTCAAAATGGGAAGCGAAAGCCGAACGTGGGCCGTCCTCCAACACATCCATCCACCAAGGATTTTCACTGCTTGCTGCCATGTGATTGGGGACGATATCCAGAATGAGTCCCATCCCATGGCTTTGGAGTTCGGCAATCAGCGCATCAAATTCTTCATCGGTCCCCAGTTCAGGATTCAGGTGAGAAGGGTCAGCGACATCGTATCCGTGCAAGCTGCCGCGTCGAGCCTGCAGGAGGGGCGACGCGTACACATCGGTTATGCCGAGCTTGTGTAAATAAGGTACCAGAGCTTTGGCATCGTTGAATCGAAGTTGACGGCTGAACTGCAGCCGATAGGTCGAAACTGGAATCCTGAGTTCACTCATGCTTTTTGTCGCAAAGGCCGACCGAGTCGACGTCTGCTGCCTCTTGCGCGCTGGTTCTTTCTGCAAACACGCAAAAGCTATGAGGTTGAAGTGTCAGTTTGAGTTCTGAGGACTGGGAGATTTCAATTGGCACGTCGCTGCCGGGTCCTGCCCATCTCATTTCAGCCGAATCTACAATCTTGTTCCAAGAACCAATCGGGGTCGGGAGTGAATATGGCGCTGGCTGGTCCCCGAAGTTGAAGACCATCACTGACTCTTGTGCTTTGCCGGATCGGCGCACAATCAGGCATTTCCCGGCGATTGAGCATTCGATATCCGCAGCGTCCAAACCTTCAAATGCTGAATGACCCTTGCGCAAGCGCAGCAGTGCTTTGTAAAAGTCCAAAAGGATCGCGTGGTTACTCCTCGTCGAGAGGGAGTGGTTCAGCTTTGAGCTTAGGAATGTCGAATGACTCTGCGGGTCAGGCACTTCTCGATCTCCGTGGAACCCCGCAAACTCTGCTCTGCGACCGTCACGGACGGCTTTACCCAACCCAGGGTCGGAATGGTCGGTGAAGTAGAGGAAGGGCGCCGTTTCACCGTACTCCTCCCCCATGAACAGCAGTGGAATGAAGGGCGAGAGCAACACGGTTCCAGCGGAAAGCTTTTGCGCTTCGAATCCAAGCAACTGGGCGTTTCGCTCTCCCCAGCCTCGATTCCCCACTTGATCATGGTTTTGAGAAAAAACGATCAACTGGGAACGCTTCAGGTCGGTGGGAGGAGCCCCGTGACGCTGCTTACGGAATGCCGAGTACTGCCCTGAATAGACGTAGCCCTGCTGAAAGGCGCTCTGCAGGTGAGTCAGAGATCCGAAGTCGCAGTAGTACCCGGTTCGTTCGCCTGTTTGAAGAGCATGGAGAGCATGGTGGAAATCGTCATTCCACTGGGCGTGTAGCCCGTAACCTCCATCCTTAGGCTCTCTGACATAAGCTGGGTCATTGAGGTCGGATTCGGCAATCAAGTAAACGTGTCGTGCGGAACGACGCGCAAGATCTGCAACGGCCGCGCTTAGCAACGACAAGAAGGGTCTGGCATTGCGATCAAAAATGCCGTGGATTGCATCCAAGCGAAGCGCGTCCACATGAAATTCTTCTAACCAGTAGAGGGCATTCTCCAGGAAATACCCGACCACCTGGTCACTCTGCGGGCCGTCGAAGTTGATAGCTTGGCCCCAAGGTGTCTTATATCGATCCGTGAAGTATGGTCCGAATTCGCCTAGGAAATTCCCTTCGGGACCGAGGTGGTTGTACACCACGTCAAGCACTACCGCGAGCCCTTCGCAGTGACAAGCATTGATGAACTGCTGCAGCCCTTGCGGCCCCCCGTAGCTGTTCTGAACAGCAAAAGGAAAAACGCCGTCATACCCCCAGTTCCTGGTTCCGGAAAACTGCGCCACCGGCATGATCTCAATTGCGGTGACGCCCAGTGCCTTCAGGTACGCAATTCGTTCGCGCAGTTCGTCGAAAGTGCCGGAAGGGGTATAGACACCGGTGTGAAGCTCAAACAGAACGTAGTCTTTCAATTCGATACCGCGCCACTCCTGGTCGTCCCAGGAAAAAGCCGACGTATCGACGATGCTGGAGGGACCAAAAACGCCTTCAGGTTGAAAACGGGACGCGGGATCTCCACGGTGAACCTTCTTGTCAAGTCTGAGGAAGTAGAGCGAATCGTGCCCGATGTCGTGGACACGAGCGCGGAAGTATCCCTGACCATTGGGATCGAGTTTGAGCAGCCGATTCTCTCGAACCAATTGCACCTCAACATCCTTCGCGAACGGAGCCCAGATCGTAAAATCGCAGGCTCCATCACTCCATAACGCACCGATCGGACAACGAGGCGTGCTCGCAGGGTGCGTTGCAATTGCATTTTGATCCTGAATCTGCGATTGAGCCGCAGTCACGGTCAACTAAACCTCCGCTTGACTCTTGGGTTCGCTGTGAATGCCAAAATTCACAGAAAAGTGTCTTCGATTTGACAGCACGAGACCGGTATCACAGCCACGATGGAGAGGCTTCCATTCATGAGAGCGTTTGCTGCAATTATTAAGCATCCAGTCAAAACCTTAGTAGACTCCGAAGAAGTATGTATAAAACCGTCGAGGTGGCCCCGTTCATCCCAGTGTTTTACCAAAACTCATAATCGGCCCGTCCCAGCCAGGAGAGCGATATGGCGATTGAAGCTGCCCGTCGCGCAGCCCATCCGTTTGAATTCAAATCCGCAGCGCATCTACTTTTTATCGAAAAGGAGCGGGCCCGCAACATCGCAGAACTTGCCCGCGCTTTGCGCAGTTGTCCCGAGGAATCGATCTTTCAACACACGTTCCGCACACTAGAAGAACACCATTTCATCAAGGAAGGCTTCTCGAATGACTTTGCCCATTGGGCTTACGTCGAGTTGGGTGAAGTTGGACTTGGAGAGAGGCTGGCGAGTCTTGACGTGCGCGAATTTACCTCACTCGCGACCCTGCGTTCGCGTCTTACAGAAATTGTGGAGGACTATGGGGAACAAAATCCCACATCACAGCAGCGCGAAGCGGGAGCTCCGTTTTATTTCTGTTCGTCAAAAACAATCCTTCTACCTCCGCCGCGCCAAGCGTCAACCCTGCCGGAATTTATCGAAGGCCTCCGAGCCGTGAGCCTTCACTCGATCCACTACCACTTCATCGAAGCCAGGTTGCGACGGAAGCTGGAGTCCAACGATTTCTCGATCTGGCTGAGCCGCGACCTGGGCATTTCAAAAGAGGCGAAGCTGCTAGATCAGATTGATATCTACACATCCACCCTCGAAGGCGTGCGACGAAAGATCATACAGATCCTGCAGAGTGCAGTTCAGCAAGCATGAGTCATAAGGTCATAATTTGTCATAAGGTCATAATTTAAGGAGTGGATCGAATGCACGACCCGAATCGTTTGGCCGCAGCGCAGGCGTCAGGAGCAGAAACCATTACCGAAGCTCCAACACAGTCCGCATCCCCTGCTGTGCCAGCACGGCGTAAACCCAAGATCTCCGATACACCACCTCCAGCTCCACCGGCGCCCAAGCTTGCCGACTACGAGCCGATCATCGGCAAGTCGCAACTGGATGAACTACGCTTTGTATCGCAGCCTTTGCAAGGCAAGCGCGTGAAGATGGTGAACTCCACTGCCGTGGGTGGTGGAGTTGCGGAGATGCTCAACCGGTTGGTGCCGCTCTTGGATGAGCTCGGAGTGAAAACGGGGTGGGAGGTCATCACCGGCGGTAATGATTTCTTCGATGTAACCAAGGGCTTTCACAACGCGTTGCACGGCGCCGCGTTCACTCTGACCCAGCAAGCCCGTGACGTGTTCATGTCTCATACCGAACAGAATCGGCAGCGGATGAGGTTCGACGAGGATTTCGTGGTGATCCACGATCCACAGCCGGCAGGTCTGATCGGGTCCAAAAGTGAGGGCCCGTCGAAATGGGTCTGGCGGTGCCATATTGACTTGTCGCACCCAAACGAAGACGTTTGGAAGTTTCTGCAGCCGATGGTAGAGCGCTACGATGCCGCTGTCTTTTCATCGCCGGCGTTCGCGCGTCAACTCGCGATTCCCCAAGCTCTTTTCTATCCGTGCATCGATCCGTTGTCGGAAAAAAATAAAGAATTGGATGACAGTTATGTGCAGACGGTTTGCGATAACTTCGGCGTCGATCGCTCGCGGCCTATTGTGACGCAGATTTCACGCTTCGATCGGCTCAAGGATCCACTCGGCGTTATCCAAGCGTACAAAATGGCTAAAAAATATGTCGACTTCCAATTGGTGCTTGCGGGCGGAGGTGCTTCGGACGATCCCGAGGGGGCGGTGGTCCTGAAGGAAGTCCAGGGTGCAGCCGCTGAGGATCCCGATGTCATCATTCTCGAACTTCCTCCCTGGTCCGCGCTCGAGATTAACGCTCTCCAGCGTGCATCCACAATCGTGATACAGAAATCCCTGAAAGAGGGATTTGGGTTGACCGTTACCGAGGCCCTTTGGAAATCCAAGCCCACCATCGCTAGTGCTGTGGGCGGAATTCCGACCCAAATTATCGATAAACATACCGGAGTGCTGGTTCACTCCATCGAAGGCTGTGCTTACCAGATCCGCTACCTGTTGACCCATCCCGAATTCGGAGCACAGCTTGGCAAGAATGGCCGTGAGCACGTAAGAGAAAATTTTCTGATGACCACAAATGCCCGTCGATGGGTGCTGTTGTTACGTATTCTGTCGGGCTTGAATTGATGTTGCAGTCGGGTAGTGAGGACACGAAGGTCGTACAGAAAGCACGGTATGGATGCAAAAGAAGAGCAATTGCATAATTGCAGCCATGTCCCGTAGCCACTGTTCAAAATTGTGGCATCACCGCACGGGATAAACATACGCAGATGCGCTGTTTCCAATTGGCTTAGACAACATTTTTCGCTCTAGAATCGTCCAACCGAGCGATACGGTTGCATGCAGTGACTCAAGCATCGGGTCTCGATCCCTGCTGACACTGCATTCAGATTTCTCGAAGTAAGGATGCCTGATGTCACAGAGGATCGATGTTTTCCTACTCACTGAGAACCGGCTCCTGCGTGAAGCTCTCATGCGGATCTTCGGCGAAAAGTCCGATCTGTACCTGGTGGGTGCTGCCCCCTTTTCTCCTCAGCTTGTCAAAGAAGTTGCAGTGACCCGAGCTCGAGTGCTTTTGTCCGATTCCGGACTAAACGCTTTCACGGATTTGCAGATAATCCCGGAGCTTCGCAAGGAGCTCCCAGATTTGAAGGTTCTTCTGATCGGAATGGAAGCCGAGGCGTCGACTTTCTTACGCGCGGTGCGGGCGGGCGTGATGGGGTACGTTCTTAAGGACGCCTCGTCCATGGATGTCGCAGCTGCCGTTCGTTCCGTCGCCAAAAATGAGGCGGTCTGTCCTCCAGCCCTATGTCGCCTCCTCTTTGAACACATAGCCTCGCCACAAAGTGATGCCACCTGCCTCCAGGCTCGACATCCCTTCGGTTTAACACGGCGGGAGCAACAGCTCGTAGAAATGATGGGACGAGGATTGACGAACAAAGAGATCGCAACCCAACTTAATCTCTCAGATCAGACGGTAAAAAACCATGTGCACCGCGTATTGCAGAAAGTTGGCGCTGGCGACCGGTTGGAAGCCGCTGAAATATGCCGCTCGGGATTGTACGCTGCTTGACCGCAACACCCTGAGTATTGGAGTTGGCGGTGTCTCTAACAAGGCGCCCCTCCCGATGAAACTAGTATCGCGTATCGAGATTTCTACAGTGCTTGCTCGATGGCTCCTTTTGGGGCGACTCACTACAGTCTAGTGCGAGCGGCAAAGGAGTCTAACGTGAAATCTACGCTCGTTGCAGTCCGAAATATTGTTGGAACCGCGGGACTGGTATTCGCAGCCTACGTGATTGCGGGTGCTATGCCAGACCTTCGTCGATACATCAGGATCACAAGAATGTGAGCACTCGGGCACGGGTTCCATGATTCGAAAACTGGCGTCGGGCGGCTATCGCCTGTATTCACGCAAGAAGGATCCGAAGGCCGGCAAACGCCGAAACCTAGGAACATTTCGAACCAGGAATGCCGCCGAGAAGCATGAGCGCGCAGTGCAATACTTTAAGCGATCTTAATGCCCGGAATTTCCCTGGGCCGGTGTTTAGACAAGTCGCTCATTGGTTTGCGCAACTGGCGGACCTGCCATGAAAGATTGCACCGCGACCGCAAAGTTCGACACTCAGGTCATCGCGACCACCTCCAAGGCTCGCCGTCTACCGGGCGGGCAAGCTGCGCTTTTTAAAGAAGTTTTACTTCTCCTTGAGTCACTCAAATGCTCGTATGCTGTTGCCGGGGCATTTGCTCTTCGCGAACATACGGGAATATGCCGCTATACCAAGGATCTCGACATCTTCCTTACCTCCGAGACGGCCTCAGCGGTATTGCCTGCCTTCGGGGAAAATGGCTTCAGGTATGAGGTCTGTGATCCCTTCTGGCTCGCGAAAGTGCATCGAGACGGCTACTTTGTCGATTTCATCACGGGTATGAGCAACGGCGTACTCGTGGTGGATGATTCGTGGATAGACCGTGCTTGTTCGGCGAAGATATGTGGGATCTCCTCGCGAGTGCTGGCTCCCGAAGAGACGTTCGCGTCGAAGCTCTTTGTAACCCGGCGAGAACGGTTCGACGGTGCCGATATCGCTCACATCATTTTCGCCACCCGAGGAAGGCTAGACTGGGAGCGGATCCTTCAACTCGCAGGCGAACACTGGGAGCTCCTGCTTTGGTCCCTTCTTCTATTCAAATATGTCTATCCAGCCCACAGCAACTACGTTCCATTGACGTTATGGGACGATCTGATTGGGCGTCTGGCGGGTGGCTTGCGCCATTCAGATTCGCACGCGAGATTTCGGGGTACCCTGATCGACGATGCGATGTTTGCAATTGATGTCGAGGAGTGGGGCTTGGACAACCTTGTGGTCGAACAACGTGCCCGTCGTTCATCAATCAAACCGATCACGGGCAAGCGCACACAATCCAAATTGCGCCCGATTCGATGAATGAGAATTGCGGCCACAGCTGATCTGCATTTTTCGCCAGCCAACCAGTCGGCCCTGCGCGACGAATTGAGCAATGTCCGCGACCAGGCGGACGTTCTGGTCCTTGCCGGAGACCTCACGAACTACGGTCAACCATCGGAAATGGAGCCGCTCATTAATGCTCTGGTTCGCCTGCGGGTTCCAACGATTGCGGTGCTCGGCAACCACGACTACGAGAGCGGCCAGGAACAAGAGCTCATGAAGATGATGTCAGGGGCAGGGATTAAGGTGTTGGACGGCAGTGCTTACGAGCGCGATGGTGTTGGTTTTGCCGGGACAAAGGGTTTCGTCGGGGGTTTTGGTCGCGGGGTCTTGACCGCTTTTGGAGAACCTGAAATCAAGGCTTTCGTGCATGCTTCGATCGAAGAGTCATTGAAACTCGAACGTGGATTGTCGCAATTGCGCACCCCCAAGAGAGTTGTGGTTTTGCACTATTCTCCGATTGCGGCGACCGTGCAAGGAGAAAACCCGGAGATTCTGGCCTTCATGGGAACCTCTCGACTCGCGGAAGTGATTGACCGTCACGGCGCCGATTTGGTCGTGCACGGTCACGCGCATCACGGAACATTGGAAGGCCAAACTTTGGCTGGTGTTCCTGTGCGAAATGTAGCCATCACCCTCCTGCAGACTCGTCAGCCCGCTGCCGCATTCAGAGTATTTGACGTCTGAGAGGTGTTTGAGCCAAAAACAAAAAGCGGAGCGAATCACTCGCTCCGCTTCGCCCCATAAGGATTAATCTATCGCTGGACCTGAATCTCGTTTACCACTTGCTGGACATTCGGGGTATTTTTCGCCAGTTCCTGGGCTGCTTCCCGTTGATCGGAGCTCTTAACAGAGCCCTTCAACGTCAACACGCCGTTCTTGGCGTCGTAGCGAATGTGTTCCCTGTCCAAACCCTTGGAGATAAGAACAGCTTTGTAGTTGCTTTCGATTCCGTCGTCGACGTTCGACTCGATCTTGCGAGCGTCTCGCTCGTTACCGACCGGCTCCACGCTGATTTCGTTGGCGATAATTCTCGGACCAGCGTTCGCTTGAGCAACGCTTGCAGCGCGATTCTTTGCATCCTCAGTATGCAAGGTGCCACCGAGTGTGATGGTGTTTTTTGCGTCATCCTCGGCCACGCTGACGTCCTTCAGGTCGGCTTGTTCAAGGGCCGCCTTGACGTTCGCTTTGTAGTCGGTACTTGCCCTGTTTGTTGAAGTGCACGCAACGCCGATCGAAATGGCTGCAACCAGAGCCAGAAGTGTGATATTGCGCTTGCCGCTGAGAAGTCCAGTTTCAAAAGTCATGTACGCCCCCTTTTCATAGGTCGGGAAATTCAACGCGCACACTCATGCGCATCCGAGCCTTTCCGAACGATGGTAGAGGTGGTCGAACTGGAGGTCGATCAGTCAAACACTCTAGTTTTCCGGGCTGGGTACCCGTGACACGTTTACGGTGATGCCGGTAGGTGAGAGGTGGACTGCAGATATGGAGGCTCCGACTTACGTCGGGTCAACGAGCATTCCTGACGCTTCCTCAGGCAGGCGTTTTCACGGACGAAATTTGAGAATCCAGCAGTTTGAGTTTAGGGTCATGCCCTATCGCCGCGAAAATCTCAGACATGATGCGCTCGTCAATTTCCGAGGACTTTTCGGCGACGACCGGATATCGAACACTCACTTCGGTTGCCGATGTCGTAAAGCGAGCGTGCGCCCTGGCTTTAAGCTCGGTACTGGGAATAGAGGTGACGCTGAGTTCCATCTGCCTGCGCTGCCCTTCAAAAGAGTCCTTGTAGTCGCTAAAGGCCCGATCAATCGCCTGCTGCAGTCGCTCGCGGATTTGCCGGTAATCACTATCAGAACTGAAACGCAAGGTCACTTCGCGCCATGCAAAATTCGTCCCAGGTATCTGTTTGAACAATCCGCCCGTCGCCTGGAAGACCACTGAATTCGAGAAGGCGACGATTCGTCCAGTCGGTTCCGAGTCCGCGACTCCCCCGCTCAATTCCATCAGATGAAAGCGTACCAGCCCGATGTCGACAACTTCCCCCGTGACTGAACCAACTTGTACACGGTCTCCGATTCGGATTCCGTACTTACCGATCAAGAAGAAGTAGCCAACAATCGAGACGATTACGTTCTGAAGCGCGACCGCCACTCCAGCGGTGATCAACCCGGCGAACGTAGCGACCGCTCCCAGTTCAGTGACGAAAGCAAATAGGAGCACGATCCCGACACCGCACCAGAGGATGATCTTGCGCATCAGCATGAACTGATAACGCCGTCGTGTGTCATGAACGTAGCGGAAGATTGCACGCCGCCAGAACTCACCAATCAAGAAAACCGCTCCCAGTGCTACAACCAATCCGAAAACTCTTAGCAGTAGTCCCTTCAGGCGCTCTTTAAATTCAATCGTGACCTCCGCCTGCCAATTCGTTATGCTTCTTTTGTACAGGTCAAGAAGAATGGATTGCTTTCCCAGCGACGAAAGCAACCCTGAAACCTGTTTGAACTGGACCGTAAGTTTGTCGAGCGCTTCTTTTTCCTGCGCGAGGCCGCTTTGATCGCTCGTGTCTGCCTGTTTCGTCAGTTGGTCTCCCGCTTGTATGAGTTGCCTGAGTTGGGCAACAAGGGGTGCTCGCAATTGAGTCGAGGTTTGTTCTAGATCGCGGGTTGCTCGCAAGCTGCTGGATAGCAGGCTGCGCTTGCTGGATAGTCGGAAAAGATCCGCTGCGAGAGCCCACATACCTGTGGGTATCGCCCTTGGACCTGCTGCGTCCGTTTTGCTGGGGGAGGTCGTTTCTGCAGGTGTCACACCTTCGCTTGCAGAAGAGCCGCTGATCGCAGACGGCACTGCGTGTGCCAGTTCACCAATCTGTGCGCGTAAGGTGGTGCCTCCACCTTTCGACGTGCCCCCCACAAATTCCAATATGCTGTGAAGAGCTTGCTGACGGGCTTGGAAAAGTCCGAGTTCACTCTGTAATTCTTCGAGTTGTGTCTGAAGGTGCTGTCTTTTGGCGGGTGGCGTCGTCGCCAATTTATCCTTTAGCTCCTGCAATTCAGCTTGAGTCTGCTGTACCAGCGAATCTGCAGTCGCCGCGCTCCGGCTTAGGTTTTCATATCTCGATCCCATGTCGCTCGGGTTCGGAGCGGAGCCTTTTGCCTCCTTGGCCAGCTGTTGCTCTTGTTGTCGAGCAAAATCGAATGCCAACTTAACGATTTGGTCTGCCATTCGGCGGTTGTCGGCCGAGAAGCCCAGATCACCGGGTTCGGTGGCGATTCGTTGTTCCTGTTGCGTCTGGCGATACCAATCAATCGTTTCGCCCAGGAATTGAATAACTTGAGCCGACGTTGGTTGACCCGGAGGTTGTGCCTGCGGAGTAACTTGTCCGAAGGTCTGAGGAGAAATCAGCAGACAGAAAGCCGCGGCAACCGGCAGCGACGATCGAAACGAACCCCTGACTTTGTGGCAAACACGGCCGCGAGAAAAACTTGGGTGCAGAGTCACATCAAATACACTATCGCCTCGAAAGATTGTGATCAACCCAACCGTCAGTAGAGTTTGAAGCTGACTTCGACGCTGATCTGCACTGCGACCGCGCGGCCGTCTTTCGTTGCGGGATCGAACCGCCATTGTTTGACGGCCTCAATTGCCGTTTGGTCCAAACCCATTCCCAGTCCACGCTGAACGCGGATGTCTCGCGGTTTGCCATCGGCTCCGACGATCATCGAAAGCACACAGGTTCCCTCGTGCTTTGCCCGACGGGCTTCCTCTGTGTACTGAGGGTCGGGCGTTTCAATCGGTTTGGGGGCTAACACACCTCCCCCCACACGAAACACACCACCCCCAACGCCGCCACCGCGGCCTTCACCGATGCCGGGTCCGGTGCCCTTTCCCACGCCACCGCCAGAGCCTGATCCGATGCCGCCACCGCTGCCTTCTCC
>Ga0207665_10000167_pt1 | contig 44644 bp, 31 predicted proteins | sample LARL112metaG_FD_184351 | JGI IMG/M metagenome (GOLD analysis project Ga0207665, IMG submission 184351) | Corn, switchgrass and miscanthus rhizosphere microbial communities from Kellogg Biological Station, Michigan, USA - LAR L11-2 metaG... | ecosystem: Host-associated > Plants > Roots >... | reverse complement strand
CCTAACGCCGTTGGTTGTGCTCGATCGCGAAAACCTGCGTCGCGATCAGGGCTACTCCATCGGCAACGTCCTCTACCTCAGCACGTTTTCGAAGACACTCGCTCCTGGATTGCGCCTGGGATGGATCGTGGCTCCGCCCGATGTGATCGCGAAATTGGTTCAGTTGAAACAGGGCGCCGACCTGCACAGTTCAACCTTCGTGCAGATGGTCGCTTACGAAGTCGCGCGCGACAATTTCCTCGACGAGCACGTCAAAATCATCCGCAGCGTCTATCGCGAGCGCCGCGATGTCATGCTCGATGCACTCTCGCGCTACTTCCCGCCGGAAGTTACCTGGACCAAACCAATGGGCGGACTATTTCTGTGGGTGACGCTCCCCGCCGGTGCCGATGCCGACAAGCTGTTCGAAGCCGCCATCCGCGAGAACGTCGCCTTCGTTCCGGGCGACTGCTTCTACGCCCCCAACGGACACAGCGATGAAGGCCGAAGGCACATGCGCCTGAATTTCTCGGCGGCCGCACCCGACCAGATACGCGAAGGGATCCGCCGCCTCAGCATCGCCGTAAAAGAGCAACTCGCGCATCTGCAACCCGTGCCCGCGGGCGGTTGAGGACGCGGCCCGGAGGATCGGCAGACACTATCGCCAGATGGGACAAGCAGTGCGGTGAACGCTAATTTGCGGTTGGCGTGCGCAGACAAAAACGGGAAGGGCACGACTGCAAAGCCTGCGGAAAGACTCCGCCTAGGGCAGGTTTAAGGAAGGGCACGACTTCAGTCGTGCCATGCAGCCAACAACAGCGGGCGCTTTAGCGCCTGAGGTGAGCTTTTGTCGAACACTACTTCTTCCCAAACGGCTGCTCGAGCGACGGACTCTGCGGCGTGAACAACTCTGCTCCGCTGTCCGTAATATGCATGTCATCCTCCAGCCGCACGCCAAACTCTCCTCGAATGTAAACCCCAGGCTCATCGCTGAACGTCATGCTGGGCGCCAGCTTGGTCGTGTTCCCTCGCACGAGGTAGGGCCACTCGTGCCCATCCATGCCGATGCCGTGTCCCACGCGGTGCGTGAAGAACTTGTAGTCCGGTCCATAGCCCGCAGCCGTGATGACCTTCCGCGCCGCCGCATCAACGGCACCGCACTCCACGCCCGGCCGCGCCGCGGTCAGCGCCGCCGACTGGGCGCGGTGCACAACATCGAAAACTTTCTTGACTTTGTCGGGCGCCGAGCCCAGAACAAATGTCCGCGTGATGTCCGACTGGTAGCCTTCAACCTTGCATCCGCCGTCAATCAGAATCGGCAATCCTTCGCGAATGACCTGCGGCTGGGTTGACCCGTGCGGAAACGCGGAGAACTCTCCCACCTCCACCAGCGCTTCCCCCTCGAAACCCAGCTTCTCGTGGGCCGCTTCGATCCATCGGCCAACATCAATCTGCGTTATTCCATCGCGCAAGCCGCGATAGACAGCTTCATAAGCCGTGAGCGTCACCTGATTCGCCAGCTGCATCAGATCGAGTTCCGCTGCGCTCTTGATCATGCGACAACCTGCGGTGACGGGAGTCGCACTAACCAGTTTGGTCTGCGGCGCGGCTTTCTCGAGTCCCTCGCGAAATACGAAGTGGACCGTCTCTTCGATCCCGATCTTCCCGGTCAGGATGTTGCGATCCTTCAGCCCTTGCGCGACCCGCAGGTACGGACTCTCATCTTCCTGCCAGATGCGCAGGTCGACCTGTGCACCTTCCGGCGCCTGCGCGATCTGCTCACGCGCGCGTCCTTCTTCAAATCCCGGACAGATGTAAAACGCCGTCCCCTTCGCGGGCAGCACCATCGCAAACAGGCGCTCCCCGCCCCACCACCGGATGCCGGTGAAATAGGTCAACGACGTCCCCTCCATAAGAAGGATGGCGTCGAGATCGTTGGCCTCCATCAACGACCGGGCTTTCTCCTGGCGTGCTAATCGTTCTTCCGGACGGATGGGCCGCGCCTGGTCCTTCATCGATTTCAGGGTGGCGATCGAGGGAGGCAATGCCAGAGTCTGTTCGTCTGCGGAGGTAAGTGATCCGTGAGCCATGCCCATGCCAAGCATGGCGGAACCAGTCTGCAGGAAAGCTCGACGCGTTGGGATCATCGGGTGGGCATTATAGAAGGTTCTGCCGGCGCTGAGTTTTTCCACAGACAGAAATGCCCGCAAAAGCCCGGCTGACAAGTCTTTTGACATTTTTGTAACACGTTTTTAACTTCGCTCTAACCCTCTCGTAACTTTTCACGCGTATCAACGATGGGCCTGGTAGATGAGTGCGCCGGAGTATGGTTGCGCCCGTGCGAGGCAAAAGGGAGGAAATGTGCGCAAAGTTTTTTTCGGACTTCTGGTAGCCGCTCTTCTTGCAACGTCTCTCGCCGCACAGCGGCGCACGGCCGCTGCGGACGTAAAACACGTTTTGCTGATCAGCGTCGACGGCTTACATGCCTTGGATGTTTCTCGATTTGTGGCAAGCCATCCTCATTCGGCGATGGCAGAGCTCACGCATCATGGTGTGACTTACAGCAACGCCCGCACGCCTGCCAATTCTGATTCTTTTCCAGGTCTGCTGGCCCTGGTCACGGGCGGCTCTCCTATTTCCCATGGCATGTTCTACGACGTCAGCTACGACCGGTCGCTGTTCGCCCCGAGCAACACCACCTGCTCCGGCGCGCCGGGCAACACGATTGTTTACGACGAGACCATCGATGTATACAACGCCGCGGGCGTGTCGCAGGATGTCATCGATCCTGCCCAGTTGCCGCGGGGCTTCGATGCACACGGAAACTGCGGGCCCGTGTTTCCGCACAACGCGATTCGCAGCAACACCATTTTTGAAGTCGTGAAGGCTCACGGTGGCGTGACGGCGTGGGCTGACAAGCATCCCGCATACGATCTGGTGAACGGGCCCTCCGGCAAGGGTGTGGACGATCTATACACACCCGAAATCACCAACGCCCCCGGTTTCGATAACACCGTCAGCGTGGTGTGCACGGCCCAGAATGACTCTTTGAAAGTGCAGGCCGTACTCAACCAGATTAAAGGTCTGCGACATGACGGCACACCCAGCCTGGCTGTTCCGACAGTGTTCGGAATGAATTTCCAGGCGGTGAGCGTTGGGCAAAAACTGGCCAAGGACAACGCCGCCGGCGACTGCACCACCGACACCGATCCAAAGATCAGCGGGCAGCCCGGCGGGTATCTGGATGGCTCAGGCACTCCGACCGCGGTGCTGGCTTATGGACTGCAGAAAACCGATGACGCTCTCGCCGCGATGATCCAGGCACTCAAGGATCAGCACCTCTATGAATCCACGCTGATCGTCGTCACGGCCAAGCACGGACAGTCGCCGATCAATCCGGCAAAGGTAAACAAGCCGGGACACTTTGCAGACCTGGTCGCAGCCCTGCCCGACGCTGCCACGGACCCCGGTGGAATCGCCATCGCCAACGCAGCAGCCTGCACCACTGGCCCCTGCGGCTTCGTGATGGATGACGACGTAGCGCTGATCTGGTTGCAGGATCAAAAGAAAACGAACGCCGTGACCCGCTACCTGAACGCTAACGCCGGCGCGCTGTTCATCGATGAAGTGCTGTCCGGGGATGAGCTGAGGCTGAAGTTCAACAGCCCGCTGGGGGACAGCCGCGTACCCGACCTCATCGTGCAGCCGCAGTATGGGACGATCTACACCGGCTCAACCAAGAAGAATGCCGAGCACGGTGGATTCAGCTTCGGCGATACGAATGTGGGCCTGATCGTTTCCAATCCAAGCCTTGCGCCACGGGTGGTGAAGACGCCGGTAGCCACTTCGCAAGTGGCGACCACAATCCTGCAGAGCCTGGGTATCGATCCCTTGGGCTTGAAGGCGGTGCATCTCGAGCACACGCCCCTACTGCCCGGGCTGCCGCAATAGCATAGCCCGTAGAACGATCGGAAGGGGCCGTCTTCGGACGGCCCTTGATCTTCTGCGATTGTCCTCGGCTTTACCCCGCGCACGAAAGTACTATCCCCCTCACTGAACCTGTCGCATCTCTGCCCTTGTCCGATTTCCACGTAGATTATTCAGGTCCGACGAAAAAATAACTTCGGGGTGAACCCGTGCGAAACCTTCTGTCCGCAGCCACGCTGATTCTTGCCGCCAGCTCGATCGCGACCGCGCAAGCTCCAACTTCACCGCAGGCCACCATCTCGCACACGACGAAGGCGATGCACTACCGTCCGCAGGGCGGAAGCGTGAAAGTCGAATTCCAGAGCTCCTCCCGCATGCCGTCGGCGGCGGGCGAAGCGAAGGTTGAGGGCAAGAAAACCAACGTCGAGATAGACGCCAAGTTCCAAGGTCTCGAAGATTCCAGCAAGTTCGGCCTGGAATATCTGACCTACGTCCTGTGGGCCATTTCCCCACAAGGCCGCCCGGTGAATCTCGGAGAACTCACCCTCGATCACGGTCGCGGCCACATCAAGACATTTACCGACATGCAGACCTTCGGCATGATCGTGACCGCCGAGCCGTACGCTGCCGTCTCTCAGCCGGGCAACACGGTGATCCTCGAGAACGTGGTCGTCGCCGCGGGAGAAGACATCACCGCGAAGTACGAGTTGCTGGGCAGCGGAACCTACTCCTCCGTCAACACCCATATCCAAGATGCGATTTTCGGAATCGATCCCAACACACCGCGCGAGTTGTTTGAAGCCCGCAACGCCGTGCGGATTGCGCACCTCATGGCGGCCGACAAGTTCGCCCCGACGATTATCGCGAAGGCGGATGAGCAACTCCGCCAGGCCGAGACGGCCTATCGCAGCAAGCAGGACAAGCGCACCATCGAAGCCGCCGCACGCGAAGCCGCGCAGACGGCGGAAGAGTCCCGCGTGATGGCCGTGAAGCAGAAGGCCGAAGAAGAAGCGCAGGCGCAGGCAGCCGCGGACAAGAAAGCCGCCGACGATCGCGCAGCAAAAGCTCGTGCCGATGCCGAGGCGCAAGCCCGAGCCCGTGCGGAAGCTGACACAGCTCGCGCCCAGGCCGAGAAGGCCAAGGCCGAGGCTCTGCAGGCTGCGCAGGAGGCCGCTCGCCAGAAACAGGAAGCCGAGCAGGCAAAAGCCGAAGCAGTCGCGCAACAGCAGGCGCTCGCCGCCGAAGCCGACAAAGCACGCCAGGCCGCGGCGCAGTCAGAACAGGCTCGCCAGCAGGCGGAAAAAGAGAAGCAGGATCTTCGCGCTCGCTTGCTGCAGCAGCTCAACACCGTGCTCGCAACCCGCGACTCTGCCCGCGGTCTGATTGCCAACATGTCTGACGTTCTGTTCAAGAGCGGCAGTTCCGAGCTTCTGGCGGGAGCGCGCGAGCGGCTGGCCAAAGTTTCCGGAATCGTGCTCGCCTACCCGACCCTCAAGCTCTCGGTCGAAGGACATACCGACAGCATCGGCTCCGACGACTACAACCAGCAGCTTTCGCAAAAGCGGGCGGCATCCGTTCGCGAGTACCTGGTCCAGCAGGGCATTGCTTCCGATTCCATCGTGGCTACCGGATTCGGTAAAAGCTCGCCCGTCGCCACGAACGACACGCCCGAAGGACGCCAGCAGAATCGCCGCGTGGAGCTCGTGCTGTCGGGCGACGCGATCGGCGAAGTAAATGCCAGCGCCCCCAGCGAAACCGCTTCGTCTCAGTAAGAAAAAACAGATTAACCACAGAGGACACAGAGGGGCACAAAGAGGTTCTTTGATTTCCTCTGTGCGCCTCCGTGTCCTCTGTGGTTGAGATCTTTTGTTCGAGGCTAAAATGCCCCCATGGAAGCTGGTTTCCAGTGCGCGGGTTGCGGCGAATGGAATGAGACTTCGGTGGACGAGTCAGCCGGTCGCATTCAGAGCTACATAGAAGACTGCCAGATCTGCTGCCGCCCCAACGTACTGCAAATTTCGTACGCCCCTGACCGCGAGGGTTTCCTGATCCGGGCTGAACTGGAATGATTGAGAGGCTTCCCACATGTTGCCGCCCACTCGTAGCAACCCTCGCCCGCGTCCGCCGGCACGCGTTATAGTTACCCGTCGCTCTTCGAAGAATCTCAGGCTAGCACCACAACAAGGAGCCACCGATGTCGACTTATCATCCGCCAACCGGAAGAATGGTTTCTCACAATATGGTGACCACGCAGTTTGAACTCGACGGCTACCGCGTGACACGCACGCTCGGCGTGGTGCGCGGCATCGTGGTGCGGTCGCGGTCCATCTTCGGCACGATCGGAGCGAGTTTGCAGACGCTGGTCGGCGGCAATATCACCCTGCTCACCAATCTGTGCGAGAAGACGCGCTCCGAGGCCTTCGACCTCATGCTGCAGCACGCAGCCGAACTGGGCGGCAACGCCGTCGTCGGCGCCCGCTACGACGCCACCGAGATCATGCAGGGTGTCACCGAGGTACTCGCGTACGGAACCGCAGTCTACGTCGAGCCCATCAAGTAACCACACCTCATCCCTTCGAACCTTGGCCAAGTGCTCACAATGCGGACGGAATCTCCCTGCCTTCTCCTTCCGGAAGATTTGTGACTGGTGCGTCCGGCACGAGGCGGCGCAACGCGGCGAGGAGCCGGATGACGCCGTTCAGCACGTGATGCCCGTCCCCTGGGCGTCGGGAATCAGCACGTCCTCGATCGTCACCCAGGTCTTACTTGTCATCATTCTCGTCGTCTTCGCTGCCATGGCGCTCGAAGGCGTCGCCATGAATCCCAACTTGCGACAATCGATCGAGTGGGGCGCCAACTTTGGCCCTTACACGTTAGGAGGTCAGCCGTGGCGCTTGCTGACCTGCATGTTTGTCCACGGCGGCCTGCTCCACATCTTGTTCAACATGTGGTGCCTCTGGGACCTAGGCACAATGGCCGAGGGCCTCTACGGACACTGGACGTTCGCTCTGGTCTACTTGATTTCAGGAGTTGGCGGGAGCTTGGCCAGCGTGTGGTGGCATCCGGTCGGCGTCAGCGTCGGCGCCTCGGGCGCAATCTTCGGAATCGTTGGTGCTCTCATCGCCTCGCACTATCTCGGTGAATTCTCCGCACCTATGGTGGTCGTGCGTTCCCGTCTCCGCAGCGTGCTCGTGTTCGCCGGGTACAGCATGATCTTCGGCGCAGTTTCAGGCATCACCGACAATGCCGCCCATATCGGTGGCCTGGTGACGGGACTTGTCTTCGGGGCGCTCATCGCCCGGGTGTCTCCGGAGCCCAATCTTCTCCGACGTATCGCCATCATCTTGTTCGTAGGATTGATCGTCCTCGGGGCGGGCGCCGGCTTATATCGCTCGCGCAGCTACCTGATCCACGTGCAGCGCGGCGCAGAACTGATAGAGGACAACAAGATGGATCAGGCCATCACCGAACTGCAGACCGCGATCCGCCAGCATCCCGACTATGCTCCCGCGCACTATGCCCTCGCGCACGCCTTCTTTGATACGAAGCAGTACCAGTTCGCGGAAACAGAACTCAAGCGCGTGCTCGAACTCGCGCCGGGCCAGGACGGGGCTCGTTACGAATTGGGAATGGTCTACTTCAACCTGCATCGAATTCCGGAAGCGAAAGAAATTTTCACCAGGCTGGTGCAAAGCGATCGGAGCGACGGCTACGCCCACTTGGGACTCGGGATGGTGCTCGCCGCCGAAAACAATCATCAGGCGGCGGTGGAAGAGTTCAAGCTGGCTGCGCAGTTGCAGCCCGATCTCGATTCTGTCTATTACCGCATGGGCCTTTCCGAAGCCGGGCAGAAAAATTACGACGCCGCTATCGCCGCTTTCCATTCGCAGCAGCAAAAGGAAGGAGACGACGTCGACACCGAAACCGCACTCGCTGAAATCTACCGCGCCAAAGGGATGGATCGCGAAGCCGAAGAGGCACAGCGCAAGGCCGAAACACTGAAGCCCGCCAAGAAGTAATCCTGCTACCCACTCAGCTTGAGTTCACCCCGTTCACTTCTCAGCCAGCAAGTGCGGCAACACTTTTTGGCGGTACCGGAAGGTGCTCGCAATTTGCCGGGCCAACACCAACTTCAGTGCCGCCGAGCCAACCATGCCAAACCCTAACTGGCACTCGATCGTGTCCCTCACTACTGTTCCCGCCCTTTCCCCGCGCGTCTCCGCTTGTAGTTCATGGCGATGACGCCATAAGCGGAACGGCCCCTCCACTTGTATGTCAGCGAAATGGTGATTCCATTCAAACTCTGTGATCCGCGCGATCCACGTGGCTCGCACACCTAAGAAGGGAACGACACGAAATGAAGTAACGATCTCCGAGCCTTCTCCAGCAGCCTTCTGCGTCCCCATCAAACCCTGCTCCCTCGGCGGAATGAGTCGAAGCGCATCTATTCGCGTTCCCGTGGAAGGCGGCATGATGCGTGGCAGATTTTCGGGGTTCGCGAAGAAGAGAAACACGCGCTCCACCGGAAATGGCACCCAGTGAGAAAATTGAAATCGCTGGACTCGTTCAGATTGCGCCGGCGTCTGCGGCTTATCCACAGAAATTTCTGAAAAGCAAGAGAGTTAGCAGGCGAAGAAAGGGGGAAAGAATCTCTACTTTAAACGCAACCTATTGTGGTCATCAAAGCCGTTAGCCACAAAGTCTGGCGCTTTTCCAAATCACCTATCTTGACGACCCTATACCTCGAACTTTCTTGTTGACAACAAACCATTTAGGCGTAGGATGTGGGCAAAAGTGGTACAAAGTGGTCAAGTCGGTAGAGGTCGTGGGCAGCGGTGATTTCTTTTGAGGCGCCAGTGGAATTTAAGACTGACACCCTGAAAAACAGCCCGAACGAACCAGAAATGACCCTTTTGCACGCCGCTTTTACCTCCTCCCTCGTTGCAGTGGTGGCAACTGTCAGCAGTACCGGACGCCCTCGTAGGCGCAAGCAAACATATGTTTCGCGGCAATCACCCAACTCGCGTCGACGACAAAGGTCGTCTCAAGATCCCGGCCGAGTTCAAGCGGGTGATCGACGAGAAATACGGGACGCAATTCTACATCACAAGTTTGGACGGCAGGGTTGCCCAGATATATCCCTTCGAGGAATGGGAGCGGATCGAGCAGAAGTTGGCCAGTCTCTCCACTTTCAATCCCACGAAAAAGAAGTTCCTGGCGCGGGTGAATTACTGGGGCCAGCAGGTCGAGATGGACGGCCAGGGCCGGTTGCTGATTCCGCAGTTGTTGCGAGAGAAGGCCGTCATCAAGGGCGAAGTGGCGGTGCTCGGCAACCTGACTTACCTGGAAGTGCGCAACCTGCAAGCGTTGCAGACGGAGATCGAGACCGAACAGTTCACCACGGACGATGAGAAGACGCTCGACGAACTGGGCATCTAGTGGACGAGGGTTTGGGAACAAATACCCCCGAGCGGGGGCATGGTGGAAAGCGTGGCCATGTACCGGTTCTTTTAAAAGAAGCGATCGATTTTCTAGCCATCCGTCGCGGTGGGACGTATATCGACGCCACGGTGGGCCTGGGCGGGCACAGTTACGAAATCGCAAAACGCCTCGGCGCACAGGGTCGTTTGATTGCGGTCGATAAGGATCCTGCAGCGCTGGAGGCGGCACGCGTAAGACTCCAGTCGCCGCCCGAGTTGTCTGGGGATTGGCCGAAGGTGGAGTTGATCCACGGATCGTTTGCAGATTTAGCCAACGACCAGCGACCAACAGCCAACGACGGTTTGATTGCTGACCTGGGCGTCAGCAGTCTGCAACTTGACGACGCCGAGCGTGGATTCAGTTTTCAGGCGGAAGGGCCCTTAGATATGCGTATGAATACGCAGTCCGGGCAGACCGCCGAACAAGTGGTAAATCAGGTCGACGAGGTCACACTCGCCAATCTGATTTACGAATTCGGTGAGGAAAGGAGGTCGCGGAGAATCGCCAGAGCCATTGTCCGGTCGCGGCCGATACAGACTACCGCGCAACTTGCGGAAATCGTTTCAGCCGCGGCCCGGCCAATGAATCAGGCGGAAAGAAGAATTCATCCCGCGACGCGAACCTTTCAAGCTCTCCGAATCTTCGTAAACCGCGAACTAGACGACCTGCGGAAGCTGCTGGAGGCAGCGCCGCAGTTGCTGAAACCGGGAGGCAGGCTGGTGATCATCAGTTTCCACTCGTTGGAAGACCGCATCGTGAAAGATGCGCTCCGCGAAGGCGCGAAGCGAGGTCACTACCGCCTGTTGACGAAAAAGCCGGTGACAGCGAGTGAAGAAGAGATCGATCGCAATCCGCGGTCACGCAGCGCGAAGCTGCGCGCCGCCGAAAGAATTTAGTAGCGCCGGCGTCCCGCCGGCAGTCCCGAGGGCGTCTCGCCCTCGATCAGGCCGAGGGAAGCTAAAAGGTTTTGCTCCGGAGAACCCGCCGGAGCGCCCAGCGCGACCGCTCATTGCGCTGGGGGAATTGTGGGTGAAGTAAACCCGGCACGCACAGGGAAGGCGTGCCGGGGCAAGGTTTCGAGAAAAGTCCTGCCGATCTCTCATGATCGTCTTTAGAGAGAAATCTCCAGGCAGGACAGGAGTCAGGCCATGTATACGGGAACGCTGATCAGCGAACTGATGGCGGTAGTGGAGCGCACGGAAGCTCGTGTCTACAACAACGAACGCGAAAGCGAACTGGAGCGGTGGTACTCCAGCCAGCACTCTCACGCAGTCGTAGACGCCGAACTTCTCGGGGTGGCCTAGATGGCAACCGCGACGGCGCGCTTCTCAGCGGCTTCCGGTCAGCGCCCGTCCTTCTGGATCGGCACGCCGGAGATTTACTTTAATAAGGTCATCGACAATTCACGCCTGGTGAAAGTCGAAGATCCTCGCCGCAGCCGCGAGATGCGCCAGTTCGGCGTTGCGCTAGCCTGCCTGTTCCTGTTGGTCATGACTTACGCCTGGCAACATTTCAAGGCGATCGAGTACGGCTACCAGATCGAATCACTGAAGATTCAGCGCGACGGCATGGTCGAGATGAACCGTGAGCTTCATCTCGAAGACGCCTCCCTGCGCAATCCGGAGCGGATCGACGCGATGGCTCGCAAACTGGGCCTGCAGTCTCCGCAAGCGGGACAGGTGATGCACCTCGACGGATCATCGGACGCAGGCGTGCCCGTTATGGCGAGTATGACTCCGATCGCAGTAGTCTCGGCAAGATAACAAACGCCGGATTAGCACGGAAGGATGTCTTTGCCCTTCCCCAGGCAATCTCTATTTGGCGGCCTCCGAACATCGGGGAGCCGCCATGTTTGTCTCTGATATCGGCGGCAAGAGGAATGGATCGTGGCTAGCTCCCGCAACGGCGCGAATCGTCGGCTCTATCTTCTGGGAGGTTTCCTTCTTTTCTGGTTCTGCGTCATCTGCCTGCGCCTGGTCTACCTGCAGATTTTCCGTTACGGAGACTTCCAGCAACGCGCCGAGAAACAGCAGCAACGCGCGGTCAACGTCTCCGCCAAGCGCGGCGTCATCTACGACCGTAAGGGCAACGAACTGGCGATGTCGATTCTCGTGGACTCTGCCTTTGCTGTGCCCAGCGAAGTTCCCGACCTGCCAAACGCTATTGCGCTCATTACCCGCATCAGCGGGGGTGACCCGCGCATGGTGCTGGCGGACTGCCGGGCCCATAAGACATTTTGCTGGCTCGCGCGGAAAGCGAATGCCGATGTCATTGACCGCATTCGCGCTCTGAACCTGCAGGGCATCCACTTCCAGAAAGAATCGAAGCGCTTTTATCCGAAGCGCGAGCTTTCGGCGCAGGTGCTTGGCTACGTCGGCACCGACGATGAAGGCCTGAGTGGCATCGAGCGCGGGTACGACGAGCAACTGCGTGGTCAACCGGGGCGGATGCAGATTTCCGTCGATGCCCGCAAGAAATGGTTCGCGCGTATCGAGAAAGAGCCCGAACCCGGCGACAATCTCGTCCTCACCGTCGACGAGAAAATCCAGTACATCGCCGAACGCGAACTTGAACAGGCGATCAAAGACACCCAGGCGATCGCCGGCACCGTGATCGTCGAGAACCCGCACACCGGCGAAATTCTGGCCTTGGCCAACCGACCCACGTTCAATCCCAACATCAAAAAAGAAATCAAGAACGAAAACATGAAAAACCGCGCCGTCAGCGACATCTACGAGCCCGGTTCCACGTTCAAGCTGGTCACCATTTCAGGCGCGCTCGAAGAAAAACTGACGCGGCCCGACGAACTGTTCGATTGCCAGATGGGCTCGATCGTCATTAGCGGAATGCGGATTCGCGACAGCAAGCCGCACGGTGTTCTCACCGTGACCGATGTGCTGGCCGAATCGAGCGACGTCGGGGCCATCAAGATCGCCCTGCGCCTCGGGGAAGACCGTTTCTACAAATACATCCGCGCCTTTGGATTCGGGCAGCAGACCGGCATCGAACTCCCCGGCGAAACTCGCGGCATGACCAAGCCGGTGAATAAATGGTCGAAGGTGTCGATCGGCGCAATCTCGATGGGCCAGGAAATCGGCGTCTCGGCCGTACAACTGGCCGCGATGGTTTCGACTTTTGCGAATGACGGTGTGTGGGTGGCTCCGCGCATCGTTGCCGGAACGACTACCCCCCAGACCACGCTCCAGAACGTGGTGTTTCACCCGCAGCAAGGACGCCGAGTAATCTCCTCGATGACGGCCGCAGAAATGCGTCAAATGATGCGCCGCGTCGTGCTGCACGGCACGGGACGGAAAGCCGTGCTCGAGGGTTACAGCTCAGCAGGGAAGACCGGCACCGCACAGAAGGTCGATAAGGATACCGGCGCGTACTCGCGTACGAAATACGTTGGTTCGTTCGCAGGCTTTGCTCCCATCAACAATCCGGCCGTCACTGTCGCGGTGATTCTCGATTCCGCCGTCGGCCTGCATCAGGGTGGACAGGTGGCTGCACCCGTCTTCCAGCGCATCACGCAGCAAGTCCTCGAATACATGCACGTTCCGCACGACCTGCAGCTTCCGCCGAACCGGCAGGTCTGGCTCGCGCAGAACAAAGTGAAGGACTCCGATCTCGACGAAAGCTCGCCCGATCATCTGGGATCCACCTTGGATGTAGCGGATGCAACACCCGCCGACACTACTCCACTGCCTGCGCAACCTAAGCCGCCAGCGGCGCAGGTCGCGGTTGTGTCCGCCGCTTTGCGAGAGAAAGAACCTGCAGCGCGCACGGCCGCGATCCCCATTTCCGCAAAATCTGAGACTCCCGCGCCCGAGCCTTCGAACGGCACTGTGGTCCTTGACGTGGAGCAGGGCGGCATTGAAGTGCCTTCTTTCATCGGCAAAAGTGTTCGCGGCGCAATCGAGACAGCGCAGGACAGCGGCCTCGAGTTGAATCCCGTGGGCAGCGGCATCGCGCGCGAGCAGACTCCCGCAGCGGGAAGTCACGTCACAGCCGGATCAAGAGTGCTGGTGAAATTCGGCCGCTGATTCAAGCTGCCTGTCGTTCTTCCGTAATCAGGTTTTGCGCAGGCTTTTGCGTGCGTAAGTGATTTCCTACCTCGAACATGCACTAGAATCACGGCAATGACCTTTGAGCAGATTCTGCAGGGGGCCGAGGTACTCTCCCAGAACGGCGAGGCAAGCGTAACTGGGGTTGCCTACGACTCGCGCTACGTGAAGCCCGGATACGTGTTTGTCGCCATGAAGGGGGAAACCAGTGACGGCAATCAGTTCATTGACCGGGCGATTTCCTCCGGGGCGGTTGCGGTCGTCACCGATTCTGCAGCGGAGAAGCCGCGGCCCGGAGTCGCCTGGGCGCAAGTCTCGCACGGTCGGCGAGCGCTGGCCCGCCTGAGCTCAAATTTCTACAAGAAGCCCGCCGAGCGCCTTGCCATCACTGGCGTCACTGGCACCAACGGGAAGAGCACTAGCGCATTTCTGCTCGAATCGATTCTGAGCGCGGCCGGTCGAAAGAGCCTGCTGATCGGCACGATCGAATATCACGTAGCAGGGAAGATCCTGCCCGCTCCACATACCACCCCGGAATCGCTCGAACTCAACCAGATGTTGGCGGAAGGCGTCGGCCAGGGTGCGACCGAAGTCGTCATGGAAGTCTCGTCGCACGCTCTCGCGCAGCAGCGCGTGTTCGCTGTCCCATTCGATGTCGCGGTCTTCACAAATCTCACCCGCGATCACCTCGACTACCATCGCACGATGGAAGAGTATTTCGACGCTAAGCGCATCCTTTTCGAAGGGTGCGGAACCGAGCCGCCGCGCGCTGCCGTCGTCAATACCGACGATGAATACGGCGCGAAGCTAATCAGAGTCAGCAAAAGCTCCGGCTCGAAAGTCTTTACATATGGATGGAGCGCGGGAGATTTCCGGACCCAAAAAGTCGAGATCACTTCCCGCGGAACGCGCTTCGACATGATCACTCCCGACGGAGTGCTTGCTCTCTTCTCGCCGATGCTCGGAAAAGTGAACGTGTACAACATCCTCGATGCGGCCGCTGCGGCCTACGCCCGAGCCTGCTCCTTCGAGAACATCGCCACGGGTATTGCTTCTCTTCAGCGCGTTCCGGGACGATTCGAACGAGTCGATTGCGGCCAGCCCTTCACCGTCGTCGTCGATTACGCACACACCGATGACGCCTTGCGCAATCTCACATCTCTGGCGCGCGAGTTCGTTACGCAAGCCGGACAAAAAGGCCGCGTCCTGACCGTCTTCGGTTGCGGCGGAGATCGCGATCGCGCCAAGCGGCCGCTGATGGGCGAGGCGGCCGGCAAGGGCAGCGACTTTGCAGTCCTGACTTCCGACAACCCGCGCAGTGAAGACCCGCTCGCCATCATGAACGACGCCATGGTCGGCCTCCAGCGATCGGGCGCAAAATATTCTATGGAACCCGATCGTCGCGCCGCCATCAGCCTGGCCATCAGCGAAGCGCGTCCGGGCGACATCGTCTTGATCGCCGGCAAGGGTCACGAGAAAGTGCAGGTCACGCGCACTGGTTCCATTGCGTTCGACGATGTCGAGGTCGCGCGCGAAGTTCTGGGCAAGTGCGGCTATGAATGCCGCACGGCGACCGCCAGCGCGGGGCAAAAAGCATGAAGCTTCCCCTTGCGCGGATCGAAGAATTCCTCAGCGCCACCGGAGAATGCGAACTGAAAGAGGTGGCGACCGGCTACTCGATCGATTCGCGCACAGTTCACCCCGGCGATCTCTTCTTCGCAGTTAAAGGCGAGCGTCTCGACGGCCACGACTACGTGCATCAGGCGCTGGAACGCGGCGCCGTCTCTGCGGTCGTCCGCAAAGATCAACTGGCCCGCTTCTCCGTGAAGACCTGCCTGCTGGCGGTCGACGATACCCTCGTCGCCCTGCAAATGCTGGCTACCGCCGTCCGGCGGCTTTGGGGAAAGCCAGTCGTGGGTGTAACGGGTTCGGCCGGCAAGACGACCACCAAGGAGGCCATTGCCCACGTTCTCGCCAGCCGCTTCCGCGTGCTCAAGTCGGAAGGAAACTTCAACAACCATTTCGGGCTGCCCCTCATGCTGCTGAAACTGCAACCTGAGCACGAAGTCGCGGTCATCGAAATGGGCATGTCGCATGCGGGTGAGATCACGGCACTCGCGAAAATCGCGCAACCGGAAATCGGAGTCGTTACCGTGGTTGCACCCGTGCACCTGGAATACTTCGAGTCGGTGGCGGCTATTGCGCGTGCGAAGTACGAACTCATCGAGTCGTTGCCACATGGCGGCACCGCCGTCCTCAATGCCGACGACGAATATGTCTCGCAATTCGGGCGCGATTTCAAAGGCAAGGTCATGCTCTACGGGCAGCACTCGTCCGCGGACGTTCGCCCGGAAAACATCGAGTCCCGGGGCGCCGAAGGGTCGAGCTTCGACGTCGTTGCGTATGGCATCCGCGAACGAGTCTTGCTGCCCTTGGTGGGCGTGCACAACGTGTCGAATGCACTCGCGGCGATCGCGGTGGCGCTTGACTGCGGCATCAGCCTGGCGGAGGCCGCCGGGGCGCTGGCCACTCTCAAAGCAGCCGACAAGCGTGGACAGGTCGTCCAACTGGGTAACATCCGCGTGATCAACGATTGCTACAATTCGAATCCGAAAGCGCTCGACGCCATGGTGGACGCGCTGGCGGCCATGCCTGCACAACGGCGCATCGTTGTCGCCGGGGAAATGCTGGAACTTGGACCTGCAGGTCCAGAAATGCACGCTGCGGCGGGGCGCCATATTGCTGGAACGAATATCGACGTCGTACTTGGAGTTCGGGGCCGGGCGCAGCACCTGGCGGACGCGGCCAAAGCCGCCGGCAAGCGCGCGGAATTCGTCGCCAGCGCAGAAGAAGCCGGCGAATGGCTGGCGCGCGAGACTCGCGATGGCGACGTGGTTCTGCTCAAAGCATCACGCGGAGTGAAGTTGGAAAAGGCCTTGGAAAAGTGGAAGGAAATTAGCGGCTAGAATTCAAAGCGTCGCTGACGACCGTTCTAGCTTGCCCTGAGCTGAGCGAAGCGACTGACGACCGACGACTTGCTCTGGAGGACGATTGCTTTACTGGCTGCTGTTCGTCAAGCTCTACCACTACTTCCCGCCGTTCCGCATCTTTCGCTACCTCACGTTCCGCACCGCGTTTGCCAGCCTGACCGCGCTCTTCACGGGACTCATCGTCGGCCCGATGGTGATCAACCGGCTGCGCGAATTCCAGATCGGCCAGTACATCCGGGAAGAAGGCCCGAAAGCTCATCAGAAAAAAGCAGGCACCCCGACCATGGGAGGCCTGCTGATCGCGATCGCCATCGTCGTCCCCACCCTGCTCTGGGCAGACCTCAGCAATCCGTTCGTTTGGCTAGCGATCGGCTCGACCTGCGCCTTCGCCGCCATCGGGTTCGCCGACGACTACATAAAGGTGGTGCAGCGCCGCAATCTCGGTCTCACCGCACGCGCCAAGCTAGGCCTGCAGATCGTCACCAGCCTCGCCATCGCCGTCGCGCTGATCTTCATGCAGGCACGCGGCCTCTACTCCACCAAGCTGATCGTCCCCTTCATCAAGCAATTCCGTCCAGACCTGGTCATCGAACGCTGGGTGCATAATCCGCACCTGTGGCCGCTGGCCTTCATTCCGTTCGTGGTCTTCGTCTGCATCGTGATTGTCGGCGCAAGCAACGCCGTCAACCTGACCGACGGCCTGGACGGCCTCGCCATCGGCTGCACCGTGATCGCCGCCGGAGCCCTGACCGTTCTTACGTACGTCAGCGGCCATGCGACCTTCGCGGCTTATCTGGAGTTGCAGCGAATGCCGCAGGTCGGTGAACTCACGATCTTCTGCGGAGCAATGGTCGGCTCGGCCATCGGATTCCTTTGGTACAACGCGCACCCGGCGGAAGTGTTTATGGGAGACGTCGGTTCACTTGCTCTGGGCGGCGCCATCGGTACCGTCGCCGTCATGATCAAGCAGGAACTGCTTCTACCTTTCATCGGCGGAGTGTTCGTGATCGAAGCGCTCTCGGTGATTCTGCAGGTCGCTTCCTACAAGCTGCGCAAGAAGAGGATTTTCAAGATGGCTCCCATTCACCACCACTTTGAGCTGATGGGCTGGTCGGAGTCGAAAGTCATCGTGCGCTTCTGGATCGCTTCGCTGGTGTTCGCGTTATTCGCATTAACGACGTTGAAGCTGAGATAAGAAGCTCGTTCACCACAGAGAAGCACCGAGAAACTCCACGCCAGAGATTGTCCTCCGTGTTCCTCCGTGTTCTCTGTGGTAAAACTTGACCTGCGTGGACCTCAAAGACAAGCGCGTCCTGGTGGTTGGGCTGGGCAAGTCGGGCGTTGCCTCGGCCCTGTTCCTCAAAGCTCGCGGAGCCCGCGTTACCGTCTCCGACACCAAGTCGCCCGACCAGCTGCGCGACGAAATCCCCATCCTCCTCGATCATGGCATCACGGTCGAAACCGGCGGCCACGGCGAACGCACTTTCCGCGGACAGGACCTGATCGTAGTCAGCCCCGGCGTTCCCGTGGACGCGCCGCCGCTGGTGCAGGCGCGCACTGCAGGCGAACCGGTGATCGGCGAGATCGAACTCGCCGCCCAGAATCTAACCGGGCCCATCGTGGCCATCACGGGATCGAACGGGAAAACGACCACCACCACTCTAGCCGGCGAGATTCTTGCTGCGGGCGGTCTGCCGGTCGCTGTCGGCGGTAACATTGGTACGCCGGCCATCTCACTGGTCGAAGGTGCCAGTCGCGAAACCGTGATCGTGCTCGAAGTTTCGAGCTTCCAGTTGGAAACCATTCAGACGTTCCGCCCCAAGGTCGCCGTCATTCTGAACATCACTCCCGACCATCTGGACCGTCATCGCACGTTCCGGACCTACGTCGATGCCAAAGCGCGCATTTTCGAAAACCAGCAACCGGACGACTTTGCAGTTCTGAACGAAGATGACCCGACCTGCCGCACGCTGCGCGATCGAACGCGGGCCGAAGTGTTCTGGTTCAGCCGCAAGCAGGAAGTGCAGAATGGCGCCTGGGTCCGCGACGGCAAGATCCTGTTCCGCGACGGCAGCGGCCAGAGCGAAGTCATGTTGGTCAGCGAGATCCCGCTCAAAGGCGCGCATAACGTCGAAAACGTGCTCGCCGGCGTCTGCGCCGGAGCCCTCATGGGCTGCGAGCCGGCCAAAATCCGCAAAGCCATCCAGGAATTCAAAGCTGTTGAGCACCGCCTCGAATACGTGGCCACCATCAAAGGCGTCGAATACTTCAACGATTCCAAAGCCACCAACGTTGACGCAACCATCAAGGCGCTTGAGTCGTTCCCGAAAAACATCCACCTGATCCTGGGCGGCAAAGACAAAGGCAGCGACTACACGGTGCTCAACGACCTGCTGCGCGAGCGCGTGAAGCGGGTCTACACCATCGGCGCCGCCGCGGAAAAAATCGAATCGCAGATCAAGGGCGCTGCCGAGATCGTCCACGCCGAAACCCTCGACAACGCTATCCGCCGCGCCGCCGCTGTAGCCCAGTCTGGTGACGTCGTCCTGCTCGCCCCGGCCTGCGCCAGCTTCGACCAATTTCAGAGCTACAACCACCGCGGAAGAGTCTTCAAAGAGGTTGTTCACAGCCTGGAATTGCAGCACGCGAAGGCGTGAACGAACTGCAGCTGTAGCGCCGCCGTCTCGGCGGCAGTCCGGTGGGCGTCCCGCCCGCCGCTGCGAGGGCAGGATGCCCTCGCGACTGCCGGCAAGATGCCGGCGCTACGGTCTTGTCCTCGCGACGGTCACGGTACCCGGGATCTTGTCGTGCCGAACAGAGTCTCTCCGCCGAACCGACTTCACCGTGTATTCCTTCCAACTCCACCACAACATCTCGCCCCGGAACCAAAAGAGTCAGCGCTCTCCATCAATTCTCTGTCCGAAAAACACTGCGACCGTTGCGCTGCCGTGTTGAAATAGCCGTTCATGGCCAAACGCGTCAGCGTCGATCGATGGCTCTTCACCGTCACCATGCTGCTAGTCTTCGTCGGCCTGGTGATGGTGTTCAGCGCTTCCGCCGTCATGGCCAAAGAGCGCTTCGGCTCACCTTACACGTTCGTTCTCAAGCAGTTGTTCTGGGCCGTCGCCGGCATCTTGGCGATGCTGGCCGCCATGAAGATCGACTACCGCCGTTATAAGCACCCGGGAGTAGTTTTTTCGCTACTGGCGGTCACCACCCTGCTCCTGCTCGGCGTGTTTCTGCTCGATCGCTCGCACAACACGCATCGCTGGATCCACTTCAGCGGCTTCTCGTTCGAGCCCTCCGAACTAGCGAAGCCCTCCCTGATCCTGTTCCTGGCCTTCTTCCTCGAGGGCCGCACCAAAAGCATCGAGGATTGGAAGAACACGCTCCTTCCAGCCGTTGTCCCTACGTTAGTTTTTCTGTTGCTAATCGTGGCGCAGCCCGACCTGGGCACGGCCATCGCCTGCGCCGGCATAACGGCGGCGATTCTGTTCGTGGCGGGGATGCAGTTGCGGTATTTCGGCTACGCGTTCGCGGCATCCTTGCTGCCGCTCTATTTCCTGCTATTCCACGTGAGTTGGCGGCGGGACCGCATGTTCGCCTTCTGGAATCCCTACGCCGATCCCCGGGGCACCGGCTTTCATATCATTCAATCGCTGATTGCAGTGAGCACGGGTGGCTTGACGGGCCTCGGCCTGATGGAAGGCAAGCAGAAGCTCTTTTACCTTCCTGAGCCGCACACCGATTTCATCTTTGCCGTGACCGCCGAAGAGTTGGGACTGGTCGGCGCGTTGTTCGTGGTCGTCCTGTTTGCGATCTTCCTGTGGCGGGGTACACGCACAGCGTTGCGCACCAACGACCTGTTCGGACGATTTCTGGCCGTCGGCATCACCAGCATGATCATTCTGCAGGCTTTCATCAACATCAGCGTGGTTCTGGGCCTGATGCCGACGAAAGGCATTCCGCTGCCGTTTGTATCGTACGGTGGTTCGTCATTGTTCGTGATGCTCGGTTGCGTGGGTGTGCTCTTGAACATTTCGAAGCAAGCCGAATAAGCTGCGAGCTTCGAGCTTTGAGCTACGAGCGAGCAAAGTGTCGGGCGCCGCAGTGAGCGAAGCGTCTTGAGACCCGAGATCAAAATCGAATTTGCCTGCTCGGAGCTCGTGGCTCGAAGCTCACAACTCGTTCGCAGCTAAAATGAACTCATGCGCGTAGTCCTCGCTGGCGGCGGCACCGGTGGACACGTCATCCCCGCGCTCGCCATTGCCCAGGAACTCAAAAAATCGCACGGCGCGGAGTTGCTATTCATCGGCACGCCACGAGGCATGGAGAACCGACTCGTTCCGGCCGCGGGCTTTGAGCTTCGTCTGGTCCAAGTCGGAGCGCTCAAGAACGTCAGCCTCGCCACCCGCCTGAAAACATCGTTCGATCTCCCGCGCGCCATCTGGAATTCCCGCCGCATGCTCGGCGAATTTCGTCCCGACGTCGTGATCGGAGTAGGCGGATACGCTTCCGGCCCTGCCATGGCAGCCGCCATCATGCGCGGCGTGCCCACCATTGCCTTTGAGCCGAATGTCGTGCCCGGCTTCGCGAACCGGATGGTCTCACGCTGGGTTTCCGCCGCCGCGGTTCACTTCGAAGAAACCTGCAAGTATTTTCCGAACTGCCACGTCACCGGTGTGCCCGTGCGGCCGGCATTTTTTCAGATTCCTCCGAAAGCTCCGGGAAATAAGCCGACGGTGCTCGTCTTCGGCGGCAGCCAGGGCGCTCGCGCCATCAACGATGCCATGGTGGAATCCCTGCCCGGTCTGCGCCAACGTTCCCCGATGCTGCACATCGTCCATCAGACTGGTGAGCGGGACTTCGATCGCGTAGCTGTGGCCTACGCGCAGTCAAACATCTCCGGCGAAGTCTACAAGTTCATCGACGACATGCCCGCCATGTTCGCGCGCGCCGACCTCCTCGTATGCCGCTCGGGCGCAAGCACCGTTGGCGAAATCACCGCGGCCGGAAAGCCCGCCATCTTCGTACCATTCCCCCGCGCCGCCGACGACCACCAAAACGTCAACGCGCGAGCACTCGAACGCGCAGGCGCAGCGGTCGTTGTGGAAGAGGCAAATCTGGAAGCCGCCTACCTGGTCGACACGGTCGCCGCCCTCATCGACGACACCGCCCGCCTGCAAAGAATGTCGGAAGCCGCCCGTTCTCTGGCTCACCCGAAAGCCGTAGAAGAAATCGCCGCCATCGTGGAAGAACTGATCGACGCACGAATCAGAATCTGATAGCGGATCAAATCTGATCCACGCCCACTATTCCTGTCAGCCCGAGCGAAGTGAGGCGGAATCCGAACGCAGTCGAATAACCCCGCGTAGCTGTGGATCCCATCGCTACCAGTAAGCATCTCCACCACGGTTCACGCGAACAACTCAAAATGCTTTATCCTAACGAAGGCTCTCAAGCCACCCAGCATCCAGCAAGCTAAGAGCTATCGACCATCAGCCATCAGCAATTCCATGTTCGCCAAAATCCAGCGCATCCATTTCGTAGGCATCGGCGGCATCGGCATGAGCGGCATCGCCGAGATCCTGCTGAATCTCGGCTACAAAATTTCCGGCTCCGATCTGAAAAGTTCCACGGTCACCCAGCGCCTGGCCGGTCTTGGCGCAATCACGTTTGAAGGACACGCAGCCGAGCACGTCTCCGGCGCGGAAGTCGTCGTCACCAGTTCCGCCATCTCGCCAGACAATCCCGAGGTCGCCGAGGCCCGCAAGGAACACATCCCCGTCATCCAGCGCGCCGAGATGCTGGCCGAGCTCATGCGCCTGAAGTACGGAATCGCCATCGGCGGGATGCACGGCAAGACCACCACGACCTCCATGGTGGCTGCGGTGCTTGCGGCCGGAGGACTCGACCCGACCGTCGTCGTCGGGGGCCGTGTCGACGCCATGGGCTCCAACGCGCGCCTCGGCAAGTCGCATTACCTGGTCGCCGAAGCCGACGAGAGCGACCGCTCGTTCCTGAAGCTCTCCCCCATCCTCTCCATCGTTACCAACATCGACCGCGAGCACATGGACTGCTACCGCAACATGCGCGATGTCCGCCAGACTTTCCTCGACTTCATGGACCGCGTCCCGTTCTACGGCATGATCGTCGCCTGCAACGACGATCCCCTCCTCCGTAAGCTGCTGCCCAAGGTGCAGCGTCGCGTCGTCACCTACGGCACCCGCCGCGGATCCGACTTCCTCATTCGTCCAGGGGCGATCGAACAGCAACCTGGCGAGCATCGTCCGCTGAGCCACTTTCGAGTGAGCTACCGTACCAAACCGCTCGCGGACTTCGTCCTGCATGTCCCAGGCACGCACAATATCCTGAACGCGACCGCCGCCATCGCGGCCGGCATCGGCCTCGACATTCCAGTCGAAACCATCCGCGGCGCGCTCGAAAACTTCCGCGGCGTCGATCGCCGCTTCCAACTCAAGGGCAAGGTCGCCGACATCAGCGTCATCGACGACTACGGCCATCACCCGACCGAAATCCGCGCGACCCTGGCTGCCGCCAAGCAATGCGGCTTCCGCAGAATCCATGTCATCTTCCAGCCTCATCGCTATACGCGCACCAAGGAACTCATGGAAGAGTTCACAACCGCTTTCCAGGACGCCGACACCCTCCGCATTCTCGACATCTACGCCGCCAGCGAGCAGCCCATAGAGGGCATCACCGGCGAAGCCCTCGCTGCCCGCATTCAGGAAGTCTCCGGCCAGAATGTGCGCTATGGAACGTCCTTTGCCGAAGTGGCCGAGGCAGTCTCGGCGGAAGCTGAGGCGGGCGACATGATCCTCACGCTGGGAGCCGGAAGCGTTTCGCAACTCGGGCCAGCCATTCTAGAAAAACTGCAGGCTAGGCAGCCGGTCACATCGCCATAAACAGCTGAAATAAAAAATGTTAGATAGAATTAGCAGTGCAGGTCTCAAAACGAGATACACTGCTGGTCCACTCCGCTTTTCTTCCGAAACTTTTCTCGAATCTTTGGCGTATCACTCCCTAACAAAGTCTCGGGCACTTCGTCTAAGAAAACAGCACAGATCAGGAGTGGCGTTATGCGAACGGATAAAGCTTGGTACTGGCTGGCAGCAGGGGTTCTGGCCCTCGGATTGAACGGAGCGTATCAGGATGGCCAACTGGGCTGGGCGCATGTTCTTGCCGATCGCGCCACGACGGCCGTCGAGCGTGTGACCTTTAGAGGACAGCACTTCATTGCTATGGCCGAGATGATTTTGGGTCGCGAGCCGCAGGCTTTAGGACACACCCAAGCTGCCATCGAGAGAATCCAGAACCGCATCGTGTGCGACCGCGTCGCCCGCGCGCAGCGCCAGATGGCCATGGCTCAGGTGCGTGAGCAACTGGCCCAGGCAAAAGTTCAGCAGAAGATGGCGATGGTGCAGATGAAGATGGGTCGGGTACGCATGCTTGCCGACCGCGCCAGCCAGTTCCGCGATTGCGACGGATTCTCCAACGTCGTAGTCAATGTGCCTGACCTCCCGAAGATCGATCTGTCGAACATCCCCGACATCGACGTTCCGGAAGTAAACGTCGTGGTCGACACAGGTTCGAAAGAGCCCATCTAACTCGCCGCGCCATTCCGGCCGGCGATTTCTTGCGTTCGATTTTTCCACCACAACCAATGGCGCAGGATTTTTCTGAACACCCGCTGGCTGCGTTTCGAAAATCAGTGCATCGAACCAAGATTTTGTCTATCTCAATCCGCGAAAAGCATTTATAGTTAATCCCGCTCAGCGATTTTTCACGACAACTGACCTGATTTGATGGCGCGGAAAACGAGCCCCACCATCTTGCAGGAGGAGTTGTACCCACCGCCGGGGGAACCGGAGCGCGGGTTAGACGACGCGCGCCTGGTCGATCTCGACGTGGAGGAAGAATCGCCTTTTCTGCGCGGGCAAAAGCGTGTCCCCGCCCGGCGCGGTCCTTTACCGAAAAAGACTTTGCATTTGCTCGGCTGGTCGGCGCTGGCCTTGGTCCTGGCATGCGTGGCCGGAGTGCTGGGCACGGAACTCTACCAGTACGGCGAGCGCAATTGGCGCTTCCGCATCGAGTCGAGCGACGACATCGACGTCCTCGGCACGCACAACGTGCCGCGCGCCCAGATCATGGAAGTCATGGGCGGCGACATTGGCCGCAACGTTTTCTTTATCCCGCTCTCCGAACGCAAGGCGCAGCTCGAAAAAATTCCCTGGGTCGAATCAGCCAGTGTGATGCGCTTCGTTCCCAACCGCTTGCAGATCGAAATCCGTGAGCGTACGCCGATCGCCTTCGCGCGCGTCGGCTCACGCATCTCGCTGATCGATGCGGGCGGCACGCTGATGGAACTTCCGACCGGTAACAAACAGAAATTTTCTTTCCCGGTGATTCTTGGGATGAATGCGGGCGAACCGCTCTCGACGCGTTCTGCGCGCATGAAAATTTACAACCAGCTGCTGCGCGAACTCGATTCCGACGGCGCGCACTACTCGCAGGAACTCAGCGAAGTCGACATCTCCGATCAGGACGACGTGAAAGTTCTTGCGAACGATCCTGGCGGCGCGGTGCTCGTGCACCTCGGTTCGAGTGATTTCCTGAGCCGCTACAAGATATACGTCTCGCACGTGCAGGGATGGCGGCAGCAGTTCGAGAAACTCGAATCTGTCGACCTGCGCTATGAGCACCAGATCATCGTGAATCCCGACAACCAGCGCATGGCGAAGGCTCCGGCCATCACCCCCGCCGTCGCGAAAGCTGCGATGGCCGCTGGAGTGAAGAATGCCGCCCTGATCCATGTGGTTCCGGTGAAGAAGAGCACTGCACCCGAACAGGGTTCAGTAAAGTTCGACAAAGCGCAGTGGGAAAAGGTTTCATTTGGTCCGCCGGTAGCGAAGCCGGCTGCAACTCCTGCAAAGCCCGCGCCGAAGAAGGCTGCGCACCACAAGGCCAAACCAAAGGCGCCCGCGAAGAAAGCGCCGGTGAAGGCAGCATCGAAGCCGGCAGCGAAATCCGCAACGGCAGGACCGTCCCCGAAGCCGGCCGCCAAAGCGCCAGCCAAGCCTGCAGCCAGCGCGGCGCAGACTGTTCCGGCAAAAAAGAAACCGAGTGCTGCCGTCGCAAAAAATCACGATCAACAGGACCACCCATAGGCATGCCGAACCAGCAAGGGAGTTTCATCAACGTAATCGATGTGGGGAGCGCCAAGACCTGTGCCCTGGTGGCCGAGATCACGGAAAACGGTCTGCGCTACCGCGGTCACGGAGTCGCCGAGTCGCGCGGTTCGCGCAAGGGCGTGATTGTTGATCTGGAGAAAGCAGTTTCTTCGATTCAGAAAGCAGTCGAAGGCGCGGAAGATACGGCGGGCGCGCCAGTGGAGCACGCGCTGGTCGGCGTGGCTGGCTCGCACGTCCGCGGATTGAACACGCACGGCGGCGTCACCTTCGGCACGCGTCCTCGAGAAATTGCACGCGACGAAATTCGCCAGGCAGTCGACAAAGCGCGCGCCCTGCAATTACCCGCAGACCGCGAAATCCTCCACTTGCTCCCGCAGGAATTCATTCTCGACGAGCAGCCCGGCGTGCACGATCCGCTCGGCATGATGGCCGCGCGCCTCGAGGTTCGCGTTCACATGGTCACCTCGGCCTCCAGCGCAACGCAAAACGTCGTGACCGCTGTCAATCGTGCAGGTGTGCACGTGGACGACACGATTTTCGAGCCGCTCGCTTGTGCCGATGCCGTGCTGCGCTCCGATGAACGCGATCTGGGTGTTTGCCTTGCCGACGTGGGTGCCGGTTCCACCGAGCTCGCAATCTTCAGCCAAGGGGCCGTCGCTTATACGGGTGTTCTTCCCATCGGCGGGGACCACTTCACCAGCGACCTGTCCGTCGGGATGTGCACGCCCGTCAACGAAGCCGAAAAACTGAAGAAGCTCTATGGCAACGCGATCGTCACGCTGATTCCCGAAGGCAATGAAGTGGAAGTGCCGTCGGTGGGCGACCGCCCGTCGCGCCTGCTTCCACAGCGTTTGCTGGGTGAGATTCTCGAGCCGCGCGCCCGCGAACTGTGCGAGATGCTGCGCGAAGCCATGCGCCAGAGCGGAATGTTCGAGGCATGCATCGCAGGCGTGGTGCTGAGCGGCGGCGGATCCAGATTGCCGGGCCTGATGGAAATTGCCGAGTCGGTGCTGCGCAAGTCGGTCCGCCTGTCGTGGCCCGTCCCGCTCGCCAAGATGCCGGTGCAGTTGGCTGAACCCGAGTACGCGACTCTGTTGGGGTTGGTTTATTACGGACACCGCGCGCGGGTGGCGCGCGGCTATCAGGATGATCGCTGGAGTTCCAAGATCAAGGCTATGTTCGCCAAAAAGGGAGCGTAGCCGTTAACGGACCGGGAGGCCGACCCGGTCAAAATCGCTGCTTCGATGCACAGGAAACAAAAATCTTCAACGGTGGTGGATATGAAAAAAGATGATACCGACATCCGCATCAGCTTTAACGAAGACACGCGCAACGATGCCAAGATCAAAGTGATCGGCGTAGGCGGCGGAGGCGGCAACGCCGTCAACCGCATGATCGACGCGGGCATGGAAGGCATTGAGTTCGTCGTGGCAAACACTGACCTGCAGGCGTTGCGCATGTCGCGTGCGCCCGTGAAGATTCAGCTCGGCGTGAAACTGACCAACGGGCTGGGCGCCGGCGCCAACCCCGAAGTCGGCCGTAAGGCCGCTCTCGAAGATTCCGACAAGATCATCGAAGCGCTAGAAGGCGCGGACATGGTCTTCGTCACTACCGGCCTCGGCGGCGGAACCGGAACTGGCGCAGCCCCTATCATCGCGTCGCTCGCCAGCGAAATGGGCGCGCTCACCGTCGCGGTGGTCACCAAGCCGTTTGCATTTGAAGGCAAGCGGCGGATGGCGCAGTCCGAGCGCGGCATCAACGAGTTGATGGAGTCGGTGGACACCACCATCGTCATTCCCAACGAAAAACTGCTCGCCGTCGCCGAGAACGCAGGCTTCTTCGAATCGTTCCGCGTCGCCGACGACATTCTTCGCCAGGGCGTGCAGGGCATCTCCGACATCATCACGATCCCGGGCATCATCAACCGCGACTTCGCCGACGTGAAAGCCATCATGGCCGCCATGGGCTACGCCGTGATGGGAACGGCCACGGCCAGCGGCGATCACCGGGCTACCGACGCAGCGCAGAAAGCGATTGCGTCTCCACTGCTCGAAGCCGGAGCAATCGACGGCGCGCGCGGCATCCTGATCAACATCACCGGCTCGAACTCACTCAAGCTGGCCGAAGTGCAGCAGGCTTGCACGATCATCCAGAGCGCCGCCCACGAGGATGCCAACATCATCTTCGGCGCCGTGCTCGACGAGAAGATGAAAGATAGCGTGAAGATCACGGTGATCGCCACCGGCTTCCGCGAAGTCCCCGCCATGCGCAGCCGGCAGCAGGAAGTGCACAACTCCTTTGCCAGCACCCACAACAACATCGACTTCGAGCCCGAGCCGGCGCCTTTCGAGCCGGACCCGATGCCGGAGCGCATTATGAAGGAAGAGTCTGTTCAGGCAGAGCCCGCCGCAGGATTGCAGCAAGTGTCGCCTGAAGTCGCTTCGCTCGACGCGCTGCGTTCGGCGATGGTCTCAAACTTCGAGCAGAACGACCTCGACGTCCCCGCGTTCCTGCGCAAGCGCGGCGACGTCATGTAAGAAATTCTTCTTTCGAGGTATAGCGGCTGGGGCGAACGTCCCAGCCGTTCAATACCGATAAGTCAGCGAGCCGGTAGGTCGTCGGAGCCGCGCAGCGGCGGCATACATTAGCCCAAGCGCGTAAGCGCCGGGTGGGGGAGCAAAATGAACGCGAGCCCCGGAAGGGGCGGCACCAAAGCGCAGCGGGCGTGAGCCCGCAAGCTGCGATGACCTGCCAGACGCACGGCTACAAGGTTGTAGATTGTTTCAGGCGTCCCTGCTGGGACGCGCTTCTTTGGAAACGCCAACCCGGCGCTGAAGCACCGAGCTATTTTCAGGAGTCGCTCCGCGACTCAACGCTTCGTCACGTTTTCGTATTTGTTAAAACTGCAAGTCGCGTGACCATCCCTTACCTCAATTATCCCGCAACGCCTGCATCGGATTAATTGCCGACGCCCGCCGTGCCGGCACGTACCCCTACACAATCGCCACCAGCAACAATGCAAAAGCCATCCCGAGATAACTCGGCAAAACCCAGGGTGATGTGGCAAACAGAAGGGAAGCGATCGACCGTGCCACAGCCAACGAGTACCCAGGGACAGGCAAACGGCCCCAAGAAATTAACTTAAAGAGAACCCAGCGATTAGAATGCCTCAGGCGAGTTCCAGCTGGCTCACCGACCTTGGGGGTCCACCCAGCCCTCGCGCACTCGTCCTTGGGCTCGCAAACGCGATTAAGTGGCCCATTCTGGAAATTGTCCGCGGGGTGTTTTTCGACTGTAGGTATGCCTCAGCAGCTAGTGCTTTTGTATTATCTATAAGCTATGTGTTTGAAAATGAAGAGAATTGCCTTACAGCTGCTTCGCAGAAGCACCCGCTGCCAGTTCCCGCAGGACGGTGAAGAATCCGGATGCTGCGTCGGGATCGGCCATCGCTTCCAGGTCCACGGTCGCGGAGAAGTTCGGAGAGTCGTGGCGGAAGTGAACTTTCAGGAAGTTGTGCTCGCGCAAGGCCATCAAGGGTTTCACGACCGGAGCGAGTTCCTGTGCCCACTGCGCGCTCGTGGTCAGCACGACCGGACCAGGCCGGGAAATCTCCCAGGCGCGGCCATCGTCGTTTTTGCGGCCGTTACTGTGGCCGCACCAGCGGTGATTCATCACTTCGAGCCGGAATGCGGGCGGGCAATCGAGGTCGGCTTCGAAAGTCAGGGTCTCTTTCTGTTTGCGCCAGTGGCTCAGCAGCCACTGCACCGGCAAAGGGCGCGGGCGCAGTTCGAGGGTCAGGAGAGCATTTTCGAACCAGCGGGAGGGAAACTGAAAGCGAGCCTGCAGGCGGGAGCTACCTGCCCAACGGCTCTCGACGACCTTGCCGCGTCCGCGGCAGGCGATCTGGACCCAGCGTAACGCGGCCGCACCCCGGCGCCGGTTATAGCGCGCGAAGGCGTAGTACCAGATGCCCAGGGAGACCACGGCACCTAACACGTCGATCAGTAACAGGCGCCCCACAAAGGACCTCGTTTACTGAGATGGTACGTCCGATAGATGAGCGATGACAAGCCAGTTGTCCTAAATTTTTTTGGGACTTCTTTCCGGGTGGCGGAGGAGAAATTTTGCGAAGGAAGTGGGCGGATCAACGGGGCAAGTTCTGCGCCCAAGACCGGGTGGGCGCTACACTTACCAGCGCATGGGCCAGGTCTTCACCATCCGGGAATACCGCAAGAGCGACTTTTCGCGCTTGTGGGAGATTGACCAGAGATGCTTTCCGAAAGGGATTTCTTATTCACAGGCGGAGTTGTTGTTTTATATGCGGCGGCCGCGCGCCTTCACGCTGGTCGCGGAGTTGACGAACCAGGTGAGGAGTTCTGAGGGCGACTCGGGCGTCATTGGCTTCATTGTCGCGGAGGCGGGCCGGGCGGGGCACATCATCACCATTGACGTGCTCCATGAATTCCGGCGGAGCGGTTTGGGCTCGCAACTGATGGCGGCCGCTGAAGATCGCTTGCGAGGCGAAGGCTGCTCGTCGGTGATTCTTGAAACCGCCGTGGACAACGCTTCGGCGCTCGCCTTTTACAAACGCCACCAATATTTTCTGGTGAAGACAATTCCGCAGTACTACGCCACGGGCGTGGACGCGCTGGTCCTAAAAAAGGATTTGCTAACCGAAGCGCAGGACAGATAAGGTCTTGCGTTGCAGACTCATCTCTCCATGAAAATTGCAATCCAGGGCGAAACGGGAGCGTTCAGCCACGAGGCGGCCTTGCGCATGGTGCCGCGATGCAAGGTGGTGCCGTGTGCGCTCTCGGCCGAGGTGTTTGACCGGGTCGAGCGCGGATCCGTGGATGGAGCGGTGATCCCGATCGAGAATACTCTGGCCGGTTCGGTGGCCGAGCATTTCGATCTGCTGCTGAGCCGCGACGTATTCATCCAGAGCGAGTTCCCGCTCCGCATTGTGCACAACCTGATTGCAGCGCCGGGAGTGAACCTGCGCGACGTGCGTCAAGTGTTCTCGCATCCGGTGGCCCTCGACCAGTGCCGCGACTTCTTCCGCAAGCACCGGCACATCGAACCGGTAGCGTTCTACGACACGGCCGGCAGCGTGAAGCACGTGATCGAGAAGAAAATGAAGAACGCTGCAGGGATTGCCGCCAAAGAAGCCGCGCGGGTTTATCGCGGAACGATCCTCAAGGCCGGGATCGAAGACAACAAGCAGAACTTCACGCGCTTCTTTCACATCCTGAAAAAGAAGAACGTGCGCCCGGGCGCGAACAAGACTTCACTGGCGTTCAGCGTGAAAAATATCCCCGGAGCGCTCTTCAAAGCGCTCAGCGTGTTTGCATTGCGCGATATCAGCCTGAGCAAGATCGAGTCGCGCCCTGTGAAGGGCAGACCGTGGGAGTACGTTTTTTACGTCGACATCCTGCGCGGCGACGATGAGCCGGCTCGGAACGCGCTGCGCCATCTGGCCGAAGTCGCGGACTTAGTGAAGGTATTGGGGATTTATCCGGCGGCGAAATGAAGCAAGCAACCTTCCGCGTGCGGGAAGGTATCGGAGGCCGGGAGGTTCGCATGACCGATACGAACACCAGCAGCCGTCGCGAATTCATCCTCCGGTCCGGCGCAATCGGCGCAAGTCTTCCTGTACCAACCGTTCTTTTCGGTGAGCAGAAGCCGGAGAAGGAAGCAGAGAAGGTCTCGCCTCCCGAAGACCTGATGCGCGAGCATGGTGTCCTGAACCGGATCCTTCTGATCTATGACGAACACATCCGGCGACTGGACGCGAAGCAGGACTTCGACCCGGCGGTGCTGGCGTCAGCGGCGGGGATCATCCGGCACTTCGTCGAGGAATATCACGAGAAACTGGAAGAGGACTATCTTTTCCCGCGCTTCCGTAAAGCCAAGAAGCACGTGGACCTGGTGGACACGCTACTTTCCCAACACCAGGCCGGGCGGCGCGTCACTGCGCAAATCGAGCAACTTGCGGTAGCTTCGGTGACGAAAGATGAGGCCAAGAAGCGGCAACTGGCGGATTGCCTGCGAGCGTTCATCCGGATGTACCGACCGCATGAGGCTCGCGAGGACACGGTGCTGTTTCCGGCCTTCCGCGGAATCGTTTCGGAACACGAATTCGACGCCCTGGGAGAGGAATTCGAGAAGAAAGAGGACCAGCTGTTCGGCGACGAGGGCTTTTTCAAAGTGGTCGGACAGGTCGCCGAGCTGGAAAAGAAACTGGGAATCTTCGATTTAGCCCAGTTCACCCCCAAATAGGGGTCTGACCTCGTACGCCGGGATGCAATGGGGACAGAAGGCAACGCCTACTCCGGTAACCTGTACCATTGGTAGAGTGCAAAGGGTTAAGGAAGTGGTTTAGACTGCAACGATCTACGGAGACAGCTCCGGTCGGCTTGCATCTTTTCGAGCTTGAGAATCATCAAAAGTTGAGCGAGTTACACTCAAGGAGAAAAATGGCACAGCAGCCACGTCCCGAAAGTTCGAAAAAACCGAAGGAAGAGCAGGAAGAGCGTTCCCTGCCGGTGCTGCCGGTTCGGGATACAGTTCTATTCCCGCACGCTGTTCTGCCTCTCACGGTCGGGCGTGAGAGTTCAGTGCAATTGATCAATTCACTGGGTGAGGACAAGACCATTGTCGTGGTCGCGCAGCGCGAAGCGCGCGTTGATTCTCCCCAGCCCACCGATCTTTTTAACGTCGGCACGTTGGCCGTCGTTCACAAAGTCGTAAAGATGCCCAACCAGAGCCTGTTCGTATTTGCCGAGGGCCTGGAGCGGGTGAAGTTGGATGAGTTTTCCCAGCTGACGCCGTTCATGCGGGCGAGTTTCACGTCGGTCGCGGAGGTGGTTCCTCCCAAGACGGCCGAGATCGAGGCGCTGCAGCGCAATGTGCTGACGCTGTTCCAGCAGATCGTGGCCGGATCTCCGACCCTGTCGGATGAGCTGTCGACGGTCGCTATGAATATTGAAGAGCCGGGACGGCTGGTGGATTTCATCGCCTCGTCGTTGCCGTCGCTCTCGACTTCCGACAAGCAGGAGACGCTGGAAACGACAGACGTCAACGTGCGGTTGGAAAGAATCAACCAGCACCTGGCGAAGGAGCTCGAAGTTCAGCAACTGCGCAACAAGATCCAGTCCGAAGTGCAGGATAAAGTCCAGCAAACGCAGCGCGAGTACTACTTGCGCGAGCAGATGAAGGCTATCCAGAAAGAACTGGGTGAGCAGGACGAAGGCCAGCGCGACGTTGACGATCTGAAAACGAAGATCGAAGCTGCCGGGATGCCGGACGACGTGAAGAAGGAAGCTCTGAAGGAACTGGGGCGGCTTTCCCGCATGTCGCCGATGGCAGCGGACTACGGCGTGACGCGCAACTACATTGAGTGGCTGGCGGTTCTGCCGTGGCAAAAGGCTTCGGGCGGCGAAGTGGATATCCCGAAAGCCAAGGAAATTCTGGATGCGGATCACTACGACCTGAAAAAGGTGAAGGACCGCATTCTGGATTACCTCTCGGTCCGGCGTCTGAAGCCGAACATGAAGGGGCCGATCCTGTGCTTTGTCGGGCCTCCCGGCGTCGGTAAGACTTCGCTCGGAAAGTCGATCGCGCGGGCGTTAGGGCGTAAGTTCGTCCGGATCTCGCTGGGCGGCGTGCATGACGAAGCCGAGATTCGCGGACACCGGCGCACTTATATTGGCGCATTGCCCGGACAGATTATTCAAGGCATTCGGCGCGCCGAGACCCGCGATCCAGTCTTCATGCTCGACGAAATCGACAAGGTGGGGCGCGATTTCCGGGGCGATCCGGGATCGGCTCTGTTAGAGGCGCTCGATCCGGAGCAGAACTCGACCTTCCGGGATAACTATCTCGACGTTCCGTTCGACTTGTCGAAGGTGCTGTTCATTACGACGGCGAACATGCTCGATCCGATTGCGGAGCCATTGCGCGACCGCATGGAGATCATCGAACTGCAGGGTTACACGGAAGAAGAGAAAGTCCACATCGCGTTCCAGTACCTGGTTCCGCGGCAGGAAGAAGAGAACGGCGTTACAGCGGAACAGATCGAATTTCCGGAAGAATCGATCCGGCACGTGATCCGGCATTACACGCGAGAAGCGGGCGTCCGCAACCTGGAGCGCACCATCGGCACGATCTGCCGCAAGCAGGCGCGCCGGCTGGCGGAAGGGAAAACCGAGAAGCTGATCGTCACTCCACAGATCGTTCAGGAGTTCCTGGGCGGCATCAAGATTCGTACCGAAGGCGAAATTGCCGAGCGTACGAAGCGGGCCGGCGTGACGGTGGGCTTGGCCTGGACGCCGACCGGCGGCGACGTGCTCTTCGTCGAAGCGAACACGATGAAAGGCAAGGGCGGCTTCACCATGACCGGTCAGATCGGCCAGGTGATGCAGGAATCGATGCAGGCCGCTCTGACCTGGGTGCGCTCGAATGCCACACGGCTGGGGATCCAGGAGAGTTTTTTCTCGGATCACGATCTTCACATGCACGTTCCGGCGGGAGCGATCCCGAAGGACGGGCCCTCGGCGGGCGTGACCATGGCAACCACCCTGGTCTCCCTGCTATCCGATCGTCCGGTGCGGCCGTACCTGGCTATGACGGGCGAGATCACGCTCAGCGGCAACGTGCTGCCGATCGGGGGCGTCAAGGAGAAGGTGCTGGCCGCGAAACGTGCCGGCGTGCGCGATGTGATTCTGCCGGCCGACAACAAGACGAACGTGGAAGAAGACCTGACCCCGGAGCAGCTCGAGAATCTAAACGTGCACTACGTGAAGAGCATCGACGAGGTTTTGGAGATCGCGCTACCATCATCGCCTTTAGAAGAGAAGCAGGATGCGGAGGAGCGCGAGAAGATATTGGGAGAGACGGTGGCTAGTCGGTAGAAAACCGTCGTTGGTCGTTAGCTGTTAGTCGTTGGCAAAATCAACTGCTGGTCTCGCAAAAGGGGACTGGCAGTTTGTTTTGGGTCTCCGAGTTCTTCTCTACCGGTCGGGCTTGCGGATACACTAGGGGCGATGCGGGTGCGGGTTCTATTTTTCGGGGTGCTCAAGGATCTCGTCGGGAGTACAGGCGAGTCTCTTGAGTTGCAGGATGGGGCGACTGTCGCCGATGTCTTGACTCATTATGAGGCACAAGTTCCGCGAATTCGGGAACTTCTTCCTGCCGTCGCGTTGTCGGTGAACCAGCATTATTCGGGGCCGGGCGCAGTGCTGGGCGACAACGACGAGGTGGCCCTGCTTCCGCCGGTGAGTGGCGGAGCCGGAAGAGCCGCCATCGTGCGCGAACCGATCAATGCGACCGAAGTTCTTGAACGAATAAAGCATCCTGAGGATGGTGCCGCTATCGTCTTCGAGGGGATCGTTCGGGACAATACTCGGGGGCGCAGAACGCTTTATCTCGACTACGAAGCATATGAAGAAATGGCCCTCGGGCAGATGGAAGAGCTGGCCTGCCAAGCGATTGCCCAGTTCAAGGTGAGAGACGTCGCGATCGTGCACCGCTTGGGACGGATCGAGATTGGGGAAACGAGTGTGTTGATCGTGGTGGCTTCGGCGCCTCGCGGGCCGGCTTACGATGCCAGCCGCTGGCTGATCGATACCCTGAAGCGCAAAGTGCCGATCTGGAAGAAGGAATATTTCGTCGATGGCGCGGTGTGGGCGGATGGGGAAGCGTTTCCCGCCGACATTCCGCGCGCCCAAGGCAGCCCCAGCGAGCGGGTTGCATCTAAATGATGCGATTGCCGATGAATAGGCCCGCCGCCCTGTGGTGTCTGCTGATTGTTTGCGCTTGCCGTCCTGGTGCAGCGCAGGAAGAACCCTCGACCACGCTCAAAGTGGATGTACGGCTGGTGAACGTGTTTGTCACGGTCACCGACGCGCACGGTGCGCCCATCTCCCACCTGACTAAAGACAATTTCAAGCTCAGCGAGGACGGGATCGATCAGAAGATTTCTGTCTTCGATAAGGAATCGGCGCTGCCGCTTTCGATCATCCTTGCTGTGGATACGAGCCTGAGCACGAAAAAAGATTTGCCACTCGAGTTGGCGTCGGCGCGGCGCTTCGCGCATTCGATTCTGCGTCCGGTGGACGGGCTGTCGGTTTTTCAGTTCAGCGAAATTGTGGATGAGATCGTGCCTTTCACGCCAGACCTGCGGACGATTGATCGTGGCATCGATCGAATTCATGTCGGATCGGCGACAGCGCTTTACGATGCACTCTATCTCGGGTCGCGTGCGCTTGAAAAACGGAAAGGCCGCAAGGTGATGGTGGTGATCACCGACGGCGGCGATACCGTAAGCAAAACAGATTATCGCGAGGCAGTGCGCGCGGCACAGGAGGCTGAGGCAATCGTCTACAGCCTGATCGTGGTGCCGGTGGAGGCCAGCGCGGGTCGCGATACTGGGGGCGAGCACGCCTTGATTCAGCTCTCCGAAGATACGGGCGGGAAGTATTATTACGCGAGTTCGCTGGCGCAACTGGACAGCGCATTTCATCAGATCAGCGACGAACTTCGCACGCAGTACTTGCTAGCGTACTATCCATCGCGTCGGTTCTCGAATTCCGAGTTTCGGAGACTGCAGGTGAGTGTGAGCGGAAGCCCCGACTCGGCTGACTACAAAGTTCGGCATCGCACTGGGTACTACAGCTCACGGTCGGATTTCTGATTCACCTCCCCAAGACATACCTATAACGAGCGCGTTCGTAGTTGTTCTGGTGCGTAGCTCGGACGATCCGCAACTTAGTAGCTTTCTTGGAATGACGTACGGGATTCGGTAGCTCCAAGCGGCAGACATTTTGTTGGTTCTCTCCTGTTGTATCTCTCTCGAATTGTCTAACCCATCCGCACGCTGCGAGTTATGCGGCGCCGATGTTTTTGGTCGGCGGATTGCTTAATTGTCATGCGACGTGGAGAGCCTGCAATAGGCCGCTGTTTTCACAGGAGAGAGACTATGAACAAACGATTTAGTGTTTACGTGTCTCTGTGGTTGTTGTGTCTGGGAATCATGATTGCGCTGACTGGTTCTTTGTCAGGGCAAACGATCATCTCAGGAGACATCACGGGGACTGTGACCGATCCCACTGGTGCAACCTTACCCAACGCAGCGGTTACGCTCACCAGCGCGGATTCAGGGTCAATCCAGACCGTGACGACCGACTCCACAGGCGGTTTCCGGTTTCCGCTGTTGCGTCCCGGAGTTTATAAACTGCAGGTCGCCGCGCCAGGATTTGCGGCGGTTACGCAAACGGTGACGGCGGTCGTCGGTCAAGTTGTGTTGGCCAATGTAAAAGTGTCACTGAAGGGAACGTCCGAGCTGGTTGAAGTAACGGGCGCGGCGCCGCTACTCGAAACCGAAACCGCGAATCTTACGGCGAGCTACAACCCGAAGCAGATCGAGTTGACTCCGAATCCGGGAGGCGACTTGACGAATTACGCGCTGTCGACACCAGGCGTGGTGCTCAGCACGGGTGCTGGATACGGAAACTTCACAGCGCACGGCATGCCGGGGACGTCGAACCTGTTTACGGTCAACGGCGGCGACATGAACGATCCTTACAGCAACCTGAACAATTCGGGCTCCAGCAACAACATGCTGGGCTCGAACGAAGTTCAGGAGCTCAGCTTGGTGAGTAACGGATACACCGGCCAGTACGGACGCGCCGCCGGCGTCAACATGAACTTCACTACCAAGTCGGGGAGCAACGCGTTCCACGGGAATGCCAAGTGGGACTGGAATGGACGGTATCTGAACGCGAACGATTGGTTCAACAACCACACGAATACGCCGCGCCCGTTTGCGAACAGCAACCAGTGGGGAGGGTCGTTCGGCGGTCCGATCATCAAGAACAAGCTGTTCTTCTTCTTCGACTCGGAAGGATTGCGCTATGTGCTGCCTGGCGGCGGCACTCCGGTTTACGTTCCGACCACGCAGTTCGCCAACGCGGTGATGGCGAACCTACAAGCCACCCAACCCAATGAAGTCGCCACCTACCAGAAGATGTTTGCGCTCTATGCGGGTGCGCCGGGCTCGGCAGGGGCAACGCCGAATCCAGGCGACGGCGGTTGCGGTGATCTGGCAGCCTCGGGCACGACGACGATCAACGGGATTGCATTTGGAACCGGCGGCGCTCCTTGCACTTCCACGTTCCGCTCCGAAGTCAACAACATGAACATCGAGCGGCTCATGTCGATCCGCGTCGACTACAACATCACGCAAAACGATCGACTGAGCGCGCGCTACTGGCAAGACCGCGGAACGCAGCCAACGTTCACCGACCCGATCAACAAAGCGTTTAACGCTCTCAGCAACCAGCCTCAAGATGCCGGGCAGCTGACTGAGACCCACGTTTTCAGTTCCCGCTTAATCAACCAGTTGATCGTAGGTGGCTTCTACTACGGGGCGATTTTCGGCGTGGCGAACCTGCCGGCGTCCGAGACTGTGTTCCCGACGGAAGTTGGCGGCAGTCACAACGGCGGCAACAGTTGTACGAGTTTCGACGGCTTGCTGACTTGCATGGGCGGCGAATACAGCCGGTATCCCGCGGGCCGCAACGTCGGACAGTATCAGATCGTGGATGATCTTTCCTATAGTCGGGGGAATCACGACCTGAAGTTCGGTGTGAACTTCAGGCGCATTAACTTCTCGACTTACCGGCCCGCGAGAAATCAGACCGGAGTCTTCGATGTCAACAGCATGACGGACTTCGCGTTCGGCACACTTTCGAATGGCAGCGATGTCACCCAGCAGTTCGCGGGCGAGACTCATTATCCGCTCAACAGCTACAGTATGGGCTGGTATGCCCAGGATGAGTGGAGGGTGAACAACCAGCTGAAGCTCACGGCCTCGTTGCGAATCGATCGCAACAGCAACCTGACCTGCTTGAAGAATTGCTTCGCCAACTTCGCGGGCGGTTTCGACGCTATTAACCACGATGTGAACACTCCCTACAATCAGTCGATCCTGACTGGCCAGCGCCAGCTCTTCGATGGACTGGAGCGCGTGGTCTGGCAGCCTCGCTTCGGATTCACCTTCTCGCCGAGAGGACGGAGCATGGTCATTCGTGGTGGAGCCGGGATTTTCAGCGATCTCTATCCCGCCCAGGTGACCGACCTGCTCGTCACCAACGCGCCCACGGTCTCAGTCTTTCTCGTCACAGGCTCTGGAATTCCGGTCTTCGGACCTGGGGGCGGCTTTGACCTGGCGGCAACGGATAACACAGCCTTCCATAGCGCGTTTGCCAACGGTGGAACGCTGAACAGTATTAAGGCTCAAATTCCGACTTTCACCGGTCCCAACTACTACACCGTCGCGCCCAACTTCAAGAATCCCCGATACGCAGAATGGAACCTGGAAGTCCAGCAAGCGTTCGGTGAAAAGACGGTGGCAACACTCGGATATGTCGGCAACCATGGTAGCGATCTCGCGGTTCAGCAGAACGGTGTGAATGCCTATTGCAACGCGTGCCCATTCGGCACGCTGCCTACGGCTGCGCCTGATCCCCGTTTCGGTCGAGTTCGCGAACTGACGAACCAGGGAATCTCCAATTACAACGGCTTGACCGCAACTATCACGCGTCGTCTGAGCAAAGGATTGCAGGGGTCGATCAATTACACCTGGAGCCATGCTCTCGACGATATCTCCAACGCCGGCTTCGATCAGTACAGCTTCAATACTGCGGGCGAAGCGTTCCTGTACCAGGTCGATCCCAAAAACCTGCGCCGCTACAACTATGGCAATGCCGATTACGATTTCCGGCAGAACCTCTCGGCCAGCTACATCTACGAAATGCCGAGCATGTTCAAAGGAAACCGGCTGCTGAATAGCGTGGTCGGGGGATGGGTGACATCGGGTGTGATCTACAAGCGGACCGGCCAACCCTACAGTGTTGTCGACACTGGATTGACCAGTTCGGTGGTCAAGAACGACTCGGCCGGTATCGTAATGCCGTTCTTCCTGGGAGGGTCAATCCCAAGTTGCAAAGTGGACATCGCATGTCTGAACAGCGGCCAGTTCAGCGAGAACCCACCGACACTGGATAACTTTGGAGCCTTCGGGAACATCTCGCGGAACCAGTTCCGTGGACCGGGATACTTCGACATGGACATGACCATCAAGAAGAACTTCCGGATCACAGAAAGTGGGCTGACCTTGAGTATGGGCGCCAACGCGTACAACGTGTTAAACCATCCACGCTTCGCGAACCCCGACAACAACCTGGCCGATGGAAGTGCCTTCGGCCACATTCAAAGCTCGGTAACCCCGGCCAGCAGCCCGTATGGAAACTTCCAGGGGTCAGCAGTGTCGGGACGCGTTCTGCAGCTCGAACTCGAGGTTAAGTTCTAGCTGAGGCGCGACTGCATTCACTGAAGCGGCCCCCAAAAGGGGGCCGCTATTTTCTTGCCTCAACGAAACGGTGTGTTGTCTGCAAACCGAGGCGCATTTGCTCTGCGGAGCTCACGACCCCGGTACGGGAGGCCGGGAGATTGCGGTGGGCGGGACGCTCTGTCTACAACGCGCTGCAGCTTGTAATGCGCGACGCCTTCACCAATCCCACGCCCTTCACCAAGGGCGTGCGTCTAGGACGATGGCAATCATTTGGGGAGAGCCCGCATGTGGGCTCTCCCTTTGTCGCTGATGGCTGATGGTCGATGGCAGTTAGCAAAATGTATTCGGGATACATTTTTAATAACGACCAACGACAAATGTGCGTTTTGTCTTCTGCCTCCCTTATGAAAACTGGAATCGGTTGTCCTTGACCTTCTCCGCAAAACTGCGTGGGGAATTTGCGATTTGTTTCGTTATGCGCGTGTAAGTTCCGTTGTTTGCCAGCTTGACATTGACATCCGTCGATGGACTCTCTCGTGCAGAAGAGGCGAACAGCTCGAGTAGTGCCGGGGCGCCGACAAGAACTGTCGATCATGAGGTGCAGGGGCGGCGCGTCCGGCTTCCAGAGAATGACAGAGCGTGTCTGCGCGATTTGTATTCCCGTAAATCGGGAGCAAGTTCGGGCATGCCTGTTTACGCCTTACAAGGAGAGGGATCGCATGAAACAGCCAATGGGTAGGGCTATCGGTCGCAGACTATGCGGGTCGATTACAGTCCTGTCGTGTTTTGTTGTGTGGCTATCACTCAGCGCCGCGTGGGCGCAAGAGACCACCGGTGGCCTGCAGGGAACGGTGAAAGATCCGACGGGCGCGGTGGTGTCGAATGCGGATGTGGAACTGACAGGATCGTCGCTGGTCGGTTCCAAGAAATTGCAGACCGATTCGAGCGGCTATTATCGCTTTGCGAATCTTCCGCCAGGAACTTACTCGCTGCGTGTGACGGCACCCGGCTTCACGCTGCTGAAGCGGGATGGGATCGTGATCGCGGTGGGACATTTGCCGACGCTCGATCTGCAATTGCAGGTTGGCTCGACTGGGACGGTTGTGGAAGTCACGGGCGAGGCGCCGCTAATCGATACGACCACTTCGCACACCGTCACAAACATCACGCCTGATGTGGTGGCGGAAGTTCCGCACGGAATCTCGTACCAATCGGTGATTCAATTCGCGCCTTCGGCTCGCAATGAACCCCTGATGGGAAACAACGCTCTGGCGGGCACGGGCGCCGGTTCATTTTCGCGGCCGGGCATCGGCGGAGGTTCGCCGGGTAGCACGTCGAACGGCAACGGTTTCGGTTTCCAGGTTGCAGGCGGAGCTGACAGCGAGAACCGGTACCTGGTCGAAGGACAAGACACGGCCAACGTGATCGGAGGTTACTCGCACACCGACGTTCCGTTTGAGTTCGTGAACCAGGTGGAAGTGAAGACTTCCGGCATCGAAGCCGAACATGGCGGCGCGATGGGCGGCGTGGTCAATGTGATCCTGAAACGGGGCAGCAATAACTGGCACGGAACGGCAGGGGCGCAGTACTCCGCCAACGCGATGAACGCGAACCAGAACAGCCCGTTCCTCTATTACGATCCCACCGACAATGGCAATTCGGCGATTGGACAGGACCCACGGGCTCTGACTTATCAGCAGCGTGCGGACCGTTACCGCTACGTTCAGCCGTATTTCACGATTGGCGGCCCGATTCTTAAGGACCGTCTCTGGATCCATCTGGGCGTGGACCCCAAATACACATCGGTTGGCCGAGCAGTCAACTTCGGGTCGGCGAACAACAACGCAGGCGTGCAGGTGTTCAACCAGGACCAGCAAACCTATTTCACGACGGCACGGGTGGACGCAACCGTCACGGAGAAGCTGCGCGTGTTTGCGTCGTGGCTCTACCAGTTGCAACGGGAGAGCGGCGCCGTGCTGCCGGTCGGCGATTCGACCACCGGGCTACTCAATCCAACATCCACCTCTCCCCTCTCGTTGTTCCAGCATGGGTACGGCTACGTAGCTCCCAACCAGACCCTGAATCTGGGAGCGGACTATGCACTGTCGCCGAAGGTGGTTCTCACTACGCGTTTTGGATATTTCTTCGAGAACTATCACGACTTCGGATATCCAACTGCCGGCTCTCTGTTCTCGTGGCTGACGGCGGGGATTGTGCCCGGAAACCCACCGATGGCGCAGCTAGACAATAACGGCAACCCTCTGCCGCAATCCCTCCAGCAGATCGCGGGATATTTTTCCACCGGCAACGATCAGACCTATACCCTGCGCAACGCCAACAAGCATCACCAGTTTGATACCGACGTTGCGTGGTTTAAGGGTGGTTTGCTGGGCACCCACAATTTCAGGTTCGGGTACCAGCTCAACCATGTGTTCAATGACATTTTCCAGCACTGGAACGCACCGAATGTGCAGTTGTATGTCGGGCAAGGCAACTTCTTTTCGCCCGGCGGCACGACGGGTCAGGACAACTGCGCGGCCCTCAGCAATGGTTATGCAGGCTGCGCCGGACAATTCGGCTTTCTCAACGTGCAGGATCTGGGCTCGTTTGGGAAAGCGTCCAGCTACAACCACAGCTTCTATGCTCAAGATGCGTGGACGATCGGGCGAGGTCTGACCATCAACGTGGGCTTGCGCGTGGAGAAGGAGTCTCTGCCGAGCGAGACGACGGCGGGAGGCTTCCCGTCGAAGCCGATTAATTTCGGATGGGGCGATAAGATCGCGCCACGCCTCGGTGCCGCGTGGGATGTTTTCAAAGACGGCAGGCTGAAGTTGTTTGGCAGCTACGGCGTTTACAATGATCTGATGAAGCTGAACCTGGCCATCAGTTCGTTTGGCGGCCAGTACTGGCAGAACTGCTTCTACGCGCTCGATACGTCCGATCTGGCCAGCATCAACGTCCAGTTTGGAGCGGGGCAGCGTTACTGCACCGGAGACAGTACCGGTGGCGCTAACTTCGCCAATGGTGCCGTACCGGCGGGGCTGACCTTCCTTGAAAACCAGAACTTCCGCGGAACGGAAGGCGTGATGAACGGGTTGAAACCGTATCGCCAGCACGAATCCGTATTCGGCGCTGACTATGCGATTACCAAGACCCTGGCATTTGAAGCGCGCTGGGACCGCCGTCGCTTGGATAAAGCGATTGAGGACTCTGCCATTTTCGACTCCACCGGCAGCGAAACTTTCCTAATCGTGAATCCGGGGTTCGGTCCGAATGCTGTCAATTTGGCGGATTCCTGCACCTCCGCCCCACTGGGATGTCCGCCCAACATCAAGGCGGCGCGCAGCTATGACGGAGTCGAGTTCCGCCTGACCAAGGCAACAAGCAAGAACTGGTTCGGGATGTTCTCCTACACTTACAGCAAGCTGCGCGGTAACTACTCCGGACTGACCAGCACCGATCTGGCAGACGGAGGCGGCGGCCGCAATGCACCCAACAATAGCCGTGCGTTTGACGAGTCCTTCTTCCAGTACGACGCGAACGGCCGCTCCTCAAGTGGACCGCTGGGCACGGACCGTCCGAATGCGTTCAAGGGCTATGCCTACTATCGCATCCCATGGAAAGGCGGTCGGACCTCGACGAACGTCGGATGGTTCCAGACGCTGTATAGCGGGACGCCGATGGGGACCTACATCGATGTTGGCAACTCGTTCTCGCAACCCCCGTTCTCTGGTGGATTCCCGGTCTTCCCGGAAGATCGCGGCAAGTTCGCCAAGATCAGCCTGGTCCCGAACAGCTCGGGAGTGCTGGTGCCAACTGTGACCAGTCTCTGCAGCTGCCGCACTCCGTGGTACATCCAGTCGGACGCCAGCTTTAAGCAGGAGATCAAGGTCAACAAGTCGAATGAAGCTCAGGTACTGACGTTTGAAGCGAACGTTCTGAACCTGTTCAACCGTCAATCAGCCACGGGGTTCTACTCGCAATTGGACTCTGCATTCAACCAGAGCTTCCTTTTCCCGGGGAATGCATTTTCTTATTCTGCGTTCGAACATCCCTATGACTGGAAGGGTCTCTTGGCGAACAACACCGGCTTGAGCGGTCCCGACCAGGGCAAACCGATCATCGGCAACAGCCAGTACGGCAAGCCGTTCATCTTCCAGACGCCGCGAAGTCTGCGTCTGGCGGTGCGGTTTACTTTCTAGGCTGCTGGTCGACTGTGATAAGGGACCGGGTAAAACCGGTCCCTTTTCTTGTGGCAAGTCCTCATGTCTCGGCGATATCGGCAAAATCCCAAGTGAGGTAGCGGAGTGGATTCCCACCTTTGCGCACAGAACGCGCAAAGATGGGGCACCCGGCGGCCCGAGCTTTTCGGAACGCCAGCGTTCTTCTCAAGGAATGGGGAGTCCGCGGCACGGCGCCTAAAGGCCCATCGATAGAAGATACGTTACGGCGCGCCTGAAGGCGCGCCCTGATACAAACCATTTTCGTCCCACGTCTTGATCCGAAGCGTGACGGTTGTTGCCTCTGGAGGGCTTTGTCGCCCTTTCCGGCAGATTCCTTCCTTGTTTAGTAAGATAGTCAATTCAACTTTGTAAAGCGGAAGCAACCATTCCTGCGGGGAGCGATTCCATGTGGCAG
>Ga0207665_10000165_pt1 | contig 44731 bp, 40 predicted proteins | sample LARL112metaG_FD_184351 | JGI IMG/M metagenome (GOLD analysis project Ga0207665, IMG submission 184351) | Corn, switchgrass and miscanthus rhizosphere microbial communities from Kellogg Biological Station, Michigan, USA - LAR L11-2 metaG... | ecosystem: Host-associated > Plants > Roots >... | reverse complement strand
GTAAAATTTGCTTGATTTCTTTAGAGGTAAACTATACTGATTATTAGGTATAATTGGAAGGTAATAATTACCGATACACCATTTATAGAGGGTAGGTGAGACTTTGATTAAACGAATGGAGATCTTTTCATCTTCTTCTTGATATCATAATCTTCAGGCAACACCTTCAGAATATAAATTTCAGAATATAAAGAACACCTCAATACAGACGGTAGATAAATCCATAATTTCCTACTATAGTAAGTGTCCGCTATTCTCGATTTTGCTTAAACAAGACATGGTGGATGCCACTAATGCGAACAATACGAAAGTTGTCAGAATAATAGTTCCCACCCTTCCTTGCCTTTTTCACTTGTAAGCTTATGAACTATGTTTATACACTATATATTCAAATAACTTTTCTGTTCTTGATATAACATAGAGTGATTTGGCTACCGCGAACGAAATCAAAGCCAGATTAGAGAGAAATTGGATTAAATTCCTTAATGATAATTCTGCAAAGTTATCGTTAAAGACTCTTTCTGGTGCCACACCACCTTCAGTATTTGTTGGACGCTACGGTTACCCCAAAGTAAAAGCCGGACCAATGATGCCACCTATTCATGGAGACACAACAATCCTCGATAAACCAGAGATGTGGCTTGGCAAAAGTTTAGAGGAGATTGTGAATTACAGATTGTCTCTGGTGCGAGGAGTTTCAACAGTCAATGTTCATAATATAAGTGAAAAATACGTGGAATCTTTGCAGGAAGTTGCTATGACAAACAAATCAGTTGAAAGTGAAGCAACATTTGAAAAGGTACCCATTACAGACCTGGAGCAGGAAAAAGATTTGGGTTTAGATACTGACTCGGTCTCTTTTGGTCCCGTTGCACCCTTGAAGAGTTTTAAAACTTCATCCTCAATTTCAGTTGATCAAAGAATAGAAGATGTTTATTATGATAAAGATTTATCTGCAGCTCAAGGTATAATAAATCTATATCAGGACGGCGTCGAAATTAGCAGTATCCATAGAGTCTTAAGTATTGGTATGTTAGGACTGCAAAAAAATCGTAGGTTGGTACCCACGAGATGGAGTATTTCTGCTACTGATGATGTCATATCAGCTGATTTAATAAAAAAAATTGAAACCTTTTCCGTTATCGATCTCTTCAAGGTCTACAAGTATGCACATTTGGGCAACTATTACTCTATAATATTGATTCCAGATGAAATTTGGAGTTTTGAAATGCAAGAGGCATGGTATGATAATAATAGTGGAAATATGCAGGTCGGAGTAGACTTTGAAAATGCAAATGGTCTTGATCATTATCCTTCTATAGCAGGAGCATATTTTGCTGCTAGACTGAGTGTAGCTGAATATCTTTTCAAAGCGAAACGTAAGGCTGCGGCATTGGTCCTAAGAGAAATTCACTCAGAGTACGTTATGCCTGTAGGGGTCTGGCAGGTTAGGGAAGGCATCAGACGGGCGTTTGAAGGGCGGGCAGAAGAAATTGAGAATTTTGAACAAGCCTTATCCTTTGCATGTATTGGTCTATCTTTATCTAAGAATGAATGGAAAAGGAAAAGTAAGATGTACAGAAGTAAGAGAGAACAGTTGAAAATTACAGACTTTTTTATGAATAATAACGATATTTGGATGGCCAGAGATGCACCATAGCTATCACATCAAACGCCAATGCTTTCAGATTCGTAGATAAAAAGGTCAATAATTATCTGAAATAGAATAAGAAAATGAGCGAAGCTTGAGTAGGCTGATCTGAATATGTTACTAGGGTGTGTTACCAGTGTAAAGGATATATTATATAGTACTTTTAATTAGATCAGCGTTATCAAAGCCATAGCTAAGAACAAACTAAAATAATGAGCTGATTATATTAGAACTCGCTTTTAATTCTAGATAACTAGAATAATCATCATGATCCATTATGTTCTAAAAATTACCTTTCTATCTATACATTATTTTCATGAATTTTTCATGAATAGTTCTCAGGTAGGGTTTCGATTTCTGCGATCAAATCCCAGATCGAATTATGCCTATTCTCCGGTTTAATTTCCATCATTTTCTTGATTGATTGATCCAATCTAGAGGTGATGTTCGAACGATAAGTTGATGGGGGTTGTACAACCATTTTTTCTAGAGTATTATTGTTATCTTCATAGGTGATGGGTTTTTTGGAAGTAAGCATTTCATAAAATATTACCCCTATTGAAAATATATCAGCACGGCCATCCACAGTATCTCGTCCAAACCACTGCTCTGGTGCGCAGTAGATTGGTGTTCCTCCAAGCTCTCCTAGAGCCGCAGTTAATGCTATAGATTCTCTTTTAACATCTTTTCCAAGTCCCCAATCAGTAACTTTGATTTCATATCTATTAGGAGTTGTGTACATAATGTTGTCTGGTTTTAAGTCTCTGTGGTATATTTTCTCGCTATGAGCCTGTGCTAAAGCATTACATATAGGCAAGATTATTTTGTTAATTGTCCACCTCGGTTCAAATAGTTCTCCACGACTAAACTTTTCATACATATGTTCTCTAAGTGAACCGCCACTCAAGTATTCCATTACATAATACGGTGTAAAATTAGGAGGGTCACCGCCTACGTTCCACTGAGTAATTTTGACGATGTTTGGATGGTCTAGTTGTGAAAGAATTCTTATTTCTCTCTCAAAGCGATCTTTGTTGATACTATTGAAATTTTCTAATTCTTTTAATGCATACTTGTTGTTGTCTTCTCCGATTACTCCATATACTGCCCCAAAGCCTCCTGAACCTAGACGCTTTACTATATTATATCTCAATACGTATAGATATACACGTACACAACACACTTTATACAGGTATAGTTTTCCCTCTAGCCTGAGCCATCGATGGTTGCATTCAGCTAACGAAATGTTGGAGGCATGAACCCCTATTCTGGACGAGATAGTTGGAAACTAATTTTCAATATAAAATCAATAGCATATTTCTATGAGGGGTAAATTGTCTGTGAGGAAGATTTTCTGTTACTGGCTAACATTTCATTAGCAGCACAGTAATTCGAATTTTTGAGCTACATGTTTTATAGGTGGGATCTGGTTCTAGTTAAATTTATTTTACTTTTATTTAATATTTTGATTTCTTGTGAGCGTAGTGTTATATTCATCAACTATTATTTATCTATGTAAATTCCAACTAGAATCACTTGACTATTACAAAGGATCTGACGATTTTCTCTATTGCTGGGAGATGTTTGAGGTATTCAGATTTTGCCTCAGAATATGATATTGTATACGCAGTGTTACCTTTTATAGTCCATATATTCATTGACTGGAATTCTGATGGCATTGGTACTAGACTAGAGAACGTGTAGATAATTTTGTGTGCAGGGACCCCAGAAAGTACTAGACTACTAGAATTTATCATGTGAAATCCAGGCAATCCCTTTGCAATCTGTAAGTTTTGATTGGTTAAGGACTTCAAATCACTATTTTTACTACTAATATTTTCAATTGACAAGGTTACGAACGGCATTAGTTGCTGATGTTCGTTTTCTACTGCCGGCATGAATTCAACGATATGACCATTAGACGTTACGTTCTCGATGGGCTTCCAAGATATTGGATGTAAAATTTGGATTCCTAAAATAGGGTTTTTATAAGCAACAAACTTTGTCGAATTGTAATCTATTGGTGCTGACATATTCATGGATGATGGTAACATATTCATTTGCGCCTTTAATATTTGGAAAAAATTAGGATAGGATGGAGTAATTACTAGAGCCACTGATAGCATAATAAATACTATTGTACAATGCGAGAGATACAATTTCTTATACAAGGAGTAATTCTTATGAGTTCATATAACTTTTTTTCTACCTAACTATGTCAATTTCGATCTTACGATGTTACGATGTTCTGATCGCATTAGGAATTGCTTCTTGTTCGGTGAAAGTACAATCTCAAACCCATGAGTAACCAATCTGTTTTAGATTACAGGATTTAGTTCTTCCTTTCTTTTGGTTAATAACTTTATCCGTTCTCATTCTAGACTGTGCTGGTAAAGGACTTGATTCGAGTTGATCAATCAATGTCGATTGAACGAAGTAAATTGAGTGCAGAACCTGCCCGAAACCATCTCAATTGATCATCGTTGTATGAATGCTGTAAATGTATGACTTCATCTAGACCGCTGCTGTGATGTAGCGTACATCTAACAGGTTGCTTGGGTTTGAGCCCTTCTAAACCTGATATACTAAGCCTATCATCTTCCAGAATCTTATCATAATCTAATGGATCTATAAAAGTCAAGGCGAGTATACCCTGTTTTTTGAGATTAGTTTCATGAATTCGGGCAAAACTTCTTGCTATCACGGCTGCGCATCCTAGATATCTCGGTGTCATGGCGGCATGTTCCCTGCTGCTACCTTCGCCATAATTTCTGTCTCCTATAATGATCCACTTTAGACCTCTGCTCTTGTAATCTCTAGCAATATGTGGAAACGATTCATTCTTATCATTAAGAATATTCTTGCCAGTTCCAATTTCCTCGTCATTGTAGGCATTGACTGCACCAAGAAGCAAATTATCACTAATCTTATCTAGATGGCCTCTATACATTAACCACATCCCAGCAGGTGAAATATGATCGGTGGTACATTTTCCCTTTACTTTGGCCAATACCGGTAATTTCACGAAATCCTCACCATCCCATTTTGGAAATGGTGCCAGTTTTTGTAATCGATCACTATTGTTATTAATTACTACCTCAATCTTTTCGGGCTCTATTGATGGTGGAAGATAAACCCCTTCAATATCTTTAAAGCCAGATTGCGGAATTTCTGGGGCTACCCTAGGAGGAATAAGATTGAACTTGGTTCCATCGCTTGCATTCAGTTGATCATTAATGGGGTTGAAAGACAGCCTTCCTCCCAGCGCGAGTGCTATAACAAGCTCCGGACTAGCGATAAAATTCATAGTATTTCTCTTTCCATCATTTCGTCCTGGAAAGTTTCTGTTATAGGATGTGACGATTGTATTGGGTTCATTTTTCTTTAGTTCAGGCCGCTTCCATTGTCCTATACATGGACCACAAGCATTTGCAAGGACATTTGCACCGATTTTCTTTAGCGACTCCATCTGGCCATCTCTTTCAATAGTAGCTCGAATCATTTCAGAGCCTGGAGTTACTTGCAATGGCACCTTTGTTTTAATTCCTCTGGCATGTGCTTGTTCTGCTACGTCAGCAGCACGGGCCATGTCTTCATAAGATGAATTTGTACAGCTCCCGATCAACGCTACCGAAATTGAGTCCAAGTAGCTATTCTTTTTTACATCATCTGCCATCTTTGAAATAGGCCTTGCAAGATCAGGAGTATGAGGACCTACAACATATGGTTCGAGATCAGATAGGTTGATTTCAACTAATTGATCAAAATACTTTTTTGAATTTTCTCGATCCTTAGATATATCCTCTTCTATTTGTGGATCCTGGATTAGTAGGTCGATATGCTTATTTGCAACATTTGCTATTTCTGCTCTTCCAGTAGCCCTAAGATAAGTGTCCATCTTTTCATCGTATGGAAATACCGAGGAGGTAGCTCCTATTTCAGCTCCCATGTTTGTAATCGTAGCTTTTCCTGTACAACTAATCGTTCTAGCTCCTGGCCCAAAGTATTCAATTACAGCATTTGTTCCCCCTGACACAGTCAATTTGGATGCCACATAAAGTATAACATCTTTTGGAGAGGCCCACTTGCTCAGTTCTCCTGTTAGATACACTCCGATATGTTTTGGATATAATAATTCCCAAGCCATTCCAGCCATTACTTCAGCCGCATCTAGACCGCCTACCCCAATAGCTACCATCCCGAGACCTCCGGCGTTTGGAGTATGTGAGTCAGTTCCTATCATCAGACCTCCAGGGAATGCATAGTTTTCAAGAACTACTTGATGAATGATTCCCGCTCCGGGTTTCCAGAAGCCTAATCCGTATTTAGCTGCAGCAGATTCTAAGAATTGGTAGACTTCATTATTCTCATATATAGCGGCCTGCGTATCCGATTCACTACCTACTCTCGCCTGAATCAGGTGATCACAGTGAACCGTGGTAGGGACAACAGTTTGCATTAGACCGGCCTGCATAAATTGCAGTATTGTCATTTGTCCTGTAACGTCCTGTAAGGCAACCCTATCAGGATTTAGAAGAACATAACTTGTACCAGGAATCAATTTGTCATCTTTGTAGGGTACCATGGTGCGGTCTAGGTGCCCAATCAAAATTTTTTCACATACTGAAAGTGGTCGATTGGTAATTTTTCGAAATGATGAGATATTGTTATATAATTTTCTGTATACGTTGTCTACTAGGAAAGGTGTTGTTTCAACATGAATTTGAGGTTTGGAACTAAGTGTAGCATTCATTATCAAGCAATTATCATATATCATCAATATTTCAAATAGGTTTTCTTATATCTAAAATTTTATAGACTAGTAAAACTTCATATAAACAAGGATTTTTATTCGACTAGTAGAAAAAACAGTTATAACCCTTCGAAAAAATGTCCCAGGCGATGATTTGAAATAAGCCAATATCATTAAGCCTTAAAAGATTAAGATTAATACGTTTGTGTGTTAAGTGTCACAGGTTCGATTAAGATCACTCCAGAATTTAGATTATCTTCTTGTCCGCGCCATTTTTTAAGTTTCACTTTTTATACCCTATCTATCTATTGAAACTTGACACATGGAGTGAGCGCCTCTCCATTATTGCCTTCAAACCGAATACTATCAACAATCCTTGCAGCACATAGCCGCCGACGATCAGTACAACCGCATTTATCGGTTTTTCAAATGTCGTCATAAGATGGACATGCGGTGGAGCAAGGCTGTTACCTATGATCACTATAAATCCAACTGGGATACATGCGTATAACGCCTTACTGGATTCCTTCCAGACTAGATATGTTAGAATAATGAATAAAAGCTCTAATGCTATAGATCCATAAATCAATTTCGGATTTCCAAATGGAATTGCAATTAAGCCTATTGTTGAAATGCATAGCAGAGTAATGACTGTAGCCCTATGGTGGTTCATATTGTAGTAAAATAGCAAATTAAGAAATAAAACTTTCTTCTGATGGTTTAGGTGTCAGAATATATTTGTAATTGGTATACAATGATGCCTGGCTCTATTTGTATTTGTAAATGCGTTAGAATGAAATTTCAAACAATTCTTTTTTTTTGAGGGCAGAATATCGCTTGAAAATCAAGACTACTTGATGAATATGACTAGATTATAGGTATTTTGTATACCAGAGAAAGTGAACACTAGTGAGGTCATCAGAAGGATACTACATACAAAGGGTAGTTTTATAATAATTCCTGCATGAATTTGGAAAATTATTCGCCAAATTAGTTAATTATAATATTGTTATAGCCTCAATTTAGAATTATAGAAATTGTAAGTACTAATGAGTAGACTTAACATGTTATATTTGGTTAGTATGGTTGCATCTGTCTTCCAATGATAGCGACCGGGAGTCCTATGCCACGGGCGATCCCAAACTCCACTACTACCATGGCCACTAATCAAAATCCTTCCAGTTCCGGCGATATAACATTCTACTTGTTTACTGTAAAACACGACTGACTAAATGAAACTAAACTAGGATTTCCAGCAGATACATTTTACCAAATGTGCTGATTGCCACCAAGGGCGATAATGTAACTATACATTTCTACAACCTTGAAACAACAGACAAGCATACATTTACAATAGGAGCATCATATAACGTTAGTGAGTACATAGTACCTCATCATAATGAAACACTTACATTTAAGACAAATCAAGAAGGAATTTTTCGATTATATCTACTTAGCATCGACTAATGATGGCGGGATAATTTGCAATGCTAATTTACAATGCTAGAGCCATCTACATTAGAAAAGGTCCTTCTCCTATACTCTAACTGGGCTCGAATAACCGAAATGTTGCTTACAAATAATTGGAATAGATAAAGCCTTACACAACAATTTTATTGATTGAAAATGCGACAGTATTACAGGCAGCCAAAAACGACAGCAAATTATTTAAAACATAAACCGACCGATTCTCGAAGATATGTGGCTTTCTATCTAGGACTGACATTTAGGATCCAGACAGCCCCGTAGTTTGCCCTTACCCTCACAGAGTTGGACTCCTCGCCAATCGTTTGGAATCAGCGACTACCTATTTCTCTATGATGACAGCCATACATTTCCTAGGACATCGTGGGCCTTTACCCACAATGCAGATCTGTATGATGAATCATTCCTCTCTTTCGATCAGTCGGCTTCGACGTTAGTATTGTATTGTCGAATCGGCCTATTATACTTTTATTGAATTTATCTAAATATTTTCAAAGTAGATAATAAACCTAATTTTAATATTTATTCTCGTATATAATATTCAAACTAATTAATGTGATATCTCGTTCTTTATCGAAAATAGTAACATTATATGAATTTAATATAGTTTTGGAGAGTTCCTACGAATTATATCTAGGACATGTAATGAATAATAAGGCGAATATGTTCGGAAGAATATACCGTTATGTCTAGCATTTGGAATCAGTCTACGATTAGTAGCAGCCTTCGTAGAGACTAGACCGACCTTAAGAGTACACCTGCGATAAAAAATCCCAAGAAGGATCACCATATGTATATACTAAAATAGACTTCATTTTTCTGCCCGTCAAGATAATCGAATATGGACTTAATCTCTTATTTGATTTTTGAAACAGCCTGCTAAATATAATTCAAATAACAAAATCCATTTTCACTCCTATACAGATTTGATTTACGCGACTAGAAATGTATAAAGTGTACATATATGTTATATAAGGCAGATATCCAAATTTATGAGATAATATTGAAGTTTGGATAAGGGACGCTATATAAACAATTTTTGCTGTAGACCCTAGGTCATTACAAATAGGCAATTTCAGACTTTTCTCCGGTTAACGTCTTGGGAGGAGAGTAACTAAAGATAACCAAAAAGGCTTAAAGAATAGTATCTATTCTTCGTATGCTGAGCGAATTGTGAGAATAAAACTAATTTACAATAATTGTCGTTATAAATCTAGGACTACAGGCATACTCGGTGCTGCCCTCATTATCTTCGTGTTGATACTATTGTCAACACCAGTAAAGAATGGCCATGCAATTCCACTGCAACGTTCATCTTCAGATCAAAACGGTAAAGTATTTGTTATGTATGCAGGCTCACTTGCAAAGATATTTGAAGAAGATCTCGGTCCAGCATTTCAAACTAGAACAGGTTACATATATACTGGAGAAGGAAGAGGCTCATTACAAGTTGCAAATATGATAATAGATGGTCAGAGAAGACCAGATGTCTTTGTCAGTGCAGGTACAATTCCTATTAACAAACTGATCAACTCGACTAGTAGTATTAAAGGTAAATCATCACCCGACCAAGGATTAGTTAAATTCGCATCGGCGGAAATGGTAATTGCATATTTGCCTACCAGTCGATTTCATGCAGACTTAGATAAGGCAAAGAAGGGACTTATCCCCTGGTATCAGGTCTTATCTGAACAAGGCTTCAAGTTTGGAAGGACGGATCCTGATTTAGACCCGAAAGGATACTATACGGTAATTATGTCCAAACTCGCTAACTCATATTACAAGGATGATACCATTAAACAAAGAGTCTTAGGAGAGGATAAAAATCCAAAACAACTATTTCCAGAGGAAACTCTTATAACCACTCTGGAGACTGGCCATCTTGATGCAATAGCTGCATACAAACATGAAGCAATAGCAAGAGGACTTCAGTATATAACGATACCCGCTCAGATTAATCTTGGCAATCCGTCTTTTTCTAATCTTTATAAAAGAGTTACATATATTTTGCCTAGTGGTCAAATGATCCACGGTGAACCAATCTATTTTTCTGTTATAATACCTAATACTTACCAAAATCTAATGGGAGCCAAAGCTTTTGTCAAGTTCTTACTATCGCCTGATGGTTCAAGTATCTTACAGCGAGATGGTTTGGACCGCATCAAACCTGTTGCCCAATGGCAGATGATAGATCCCTTTTAAATGGAGTACATCTCGTTGAACTTTTGACTCAATTTTTATTTGATCAATGATGCAAAGAAAGGAGTTTAGGAATTCCGTTGGGACCGGCATGTCGAGAGTACAAGCTAAAATAAATGTAAAATGTGGATAGATAGTAGTGACTGATTCCTTGATCTGAAAATACATAATTAACTATTTCGCAGATAGTGTATCACACAGGCCTATTCTAACACTGGCGTATCTAAGTAAAGGAAGATGGGAAATTGGTGAATAATTTAGGATATGGTATTATGAACGAAAGCCGTACGATAATATTTCAAACCTATATCGTAGTAATCAAGATATAATCTCTTGTTATTTTCATGTCACATCTTTGACAGTTAATGGCGTCATCTTTATTGCAAGGCGTCTCATTCTAATAGCTAGAATGACACATACAATTGCCATTACAAGCCCGAGTGCAAAAACAATGTTAAATGTCATAGGGCTAGGGTAGCTTTTCTCAACATTATCAACGGTAATAGGGATCGTGACAGATGTTAGAATTACAGTTGTCACGACTGGGCCTATTGCACCTCCTACAATCCTCATCATGTTTGTAATAGCTGAAGAGATTCCAGTATATTCTCTTGGCGTAAATGAAATAGTCGTGTTGATTAACGTGTTTGGTAAGAGTGCTCCAGCAATACCAAAAACAAAGAGACTACCATTAATACCTTGTGATGAAGAGTGGAAAAACAAAAGTAACAAGAATGAAACGGCGGTAATTCCTATACCAGGTACCAGCAACTTTAAATTGAGCCCTCTTCTTTTTGCTACCAACAATCCGAAAACTGGTCCAAAGATCATCATCGACAATCCAAAAGCCAATTGTAGAAGTCCAGTGTGGATCGGGTCCAGTCCTAACCCAGACGGGACAGGAGCAGACCCTAACTGTGGTATGCCTGTTATGACAAAATACTGTAAAATACCAAACATCAGCATCATGATGTTCCCAGTAAAAATAACTGGATGAAAAACTAACTTCAAGTTTACTATCGGAGGCTTTATTCTCTTCTCCACAATTAAGAATAGTATAAGAAAAATAACTCCTATTATGAGAGGGACTAGAAACGCTAGCAAGTTTGTAGCAAGAGATCCACTAAATGTTATTGCTACTAGAAAACTGACGAGTGTCACAGTCAATATTACAATACCAATAAAGTCTATACGTTGCTTTTTATTCTGCTTCTTATCCTTCGTAGGGATGTCGCTTGAAGCTTTTTGTTCAATGTGATCATGTTCTTGTATCTTTTTACCCTCGTCTGCATGAAGGAACCTCCAGCACGCAAATAACAAAACTACTGCTATAGGAGCACAGAGATAGAAATTACCCTGCCATCCCGGGCCAGCAGCTACAACAGGTCCTAGCACAGCCCCCAGTGCCATGCCGCCAGAATAAGCCGCGAGATATATGCTCAAACCAATAGGGAATTTAGTTTTTGGGACTTGATCTCTTATCAATTTAGTTGAAATAGGGGTGCTAGCGACGGCTATTCCCTGAAGTACCCTGAAAGCAAGAAGAACCGATATATTAGGAGAAAAAGGGGCCAAGATAGTTCCCACGGTAAAACAAATCATCATTATCATTAGCATTTTTTTGGCACCGAACAGATCCGACAATCTCCCCATAATCACAGTCATGACAGCTCCACAAACCATGTATGCTGTCATTACCCAAGAAGCAAGAGATTGAGAAATTTGAAAGTCCTGAGCTATGCTTGGAAGTGATGGTGACATTGCGGTATTAAGATAGAGAAATATCACTATAGTACCTGATAATATCAGAATAGTTTTCCACGCATTAAACGAGATATGTTCTGGAGCAGAAGGTCGGATATCGGCACTTGCAGACAATTGAAAAGTGTCGTGAATTGGGCATATTTAAGATTATGCATCACGCCAGTCATAATATGTAATTAAAATAATCTGAATAGAGGTCAGGAAGCAAAACCGTGCGAACTCCCCAGAAAATTCAATAAACTTCAGAGACAGGCTATCTGCATAGATTTCCTATTATGATCGGAATGAGTTAGCAGGAGATGTTTATATTAGACTTTTTAAATGCTAATTAGCAATTAAGACCAAGTTAAAAGATAGAATCACTGATGAGTGTTGAAGATTCGGCTATCGCTAAGTCTGTTGGAGAACAACAAGAGCATGATAGAACGCCTGTAGATATGGCACTTTTGCAAGTTATACAAAAAGGTAAGAAGATCTCAAAACATGATGTTGGCTATCAGGAACTTGAAAGGAAACCAGTCTCAGGAGAGTTGTGCAAAATGTAAATTTAATCTAGGAGATGAGAAAAAATGACATCTTGTTGAAGGAGAAATCAACAACGAATACGGGATTTCGAAATTCTTTTCTGCTAAAGGAGCAGGCATGGTACCAGGTGATACCGTTTAATATTATATAAAAATGACAGGAAAAAACCTTCAATATGATGCAGGAGACGTAATTGATAAAGGGGCTAACAGATTTCAATGCAAAGATTGTAAATATTATCTATATTACAAAAAATGTTTATCTGAATCTGATAAATTGTAGCACTATGAATTATGACTAGCATGTTACCAGTATTCTGTGTTCTGCCTACAGTGCAATGCAAATAATTACTGAAAGATGCAGGTACTGTGTCGTGTTAAAAATCTCTGCGTTGATGTCGGATTAACTAAGCACGAAGCATCGTACGGCAGATGTAGTTAAAGTGGTTCCTCTTAAAGGATCACCTACACTTAGTTCCTCATCATAACCATGAAGAGACTGTGGTGATGAGTTGTTCGAATGTTGTGGCTCATTGCCTAATGTGTTTAAAATATTGGCCAAGATATTAGCCGTCTGATGCTCGATACTTGATATTTGCATCGCGGAGCGTAATCCCACCACGGCTTGCAAACATACCAATTGAGGAGATATATACTTATATATTTTAATGTTTTAGAATTTTAAAATGTTTCAGGTCGAGTTTCCATCTGAACGTAAGGTCATTCCTGCTTTAATCGTTGTAGATATGCAGAATGGCTTTGTTAGCAAAGGTGGATCTTATGACAAATTGGGAATGAATACCTCTAATTATAGAGAAATAATACCAAGGCTTAAGGAGCTAATCGAGTTCTGCAGAAGTAAGGATATTCCTATCTTTTACACTGAAGCAGTTAAGGAAGCTAGTGGAATTGACGTTCTAACAAATATCCATAACTTTCTGCCGAAAACAAGACAAGAGCGACTGAAATTTCCAATATGTATCAGAGGCACATGGGATGGCCTTACGATTGACGAACTAAAGCCTAAGGACACAGATCATGTGGTTATCAAACGTAGAGATTCTGCTTTCCAGGATACAGAGCTACGCGTCTGGCTTCAAAGCGAACGCATTAACTTACTAGTTTTTGCTGGAATTGATACTTCAATTTGTGTAGAGACATCTTTAAGAGACGGCTTTAATATAGGCTATGATGTTGCATTAGTATCTGACGCCACGGCATCAGGATTTACAGACCATTACAAGACTACATTAGAGAGAGTGGGGGACTACTATGGATTGGTAATGAGTACTGACAGATTTAAAAGGGCGATTAACAATCTAGACAAAATAAGAAAAGGGGAGATAGATGTAAAGCATGTACCGGAAGAAACTTTGAGTGCATTTCTTGAGGAATTTAACCTACTTGACCCTAGGACATTCGTTCTAAGCCAACTAAAAGTCTAGTGCTTTAGCTTTCATACTTGATACAGATGGACACTTCAAAGCATAGCTGCTAAATGAGTTTTATTCACTATCGAAGTAATGAAAAAATTTTAGATACTTTCATTAATGTTAGATTATCTGAAAATCCCAACATCCTACGGTGTATCTTCTTTTCGATACTTTTCATATGATATGCACATAAGGTAATATTCTATGTTGAACTATCAGGAAGAGTCCATCATCTCAAGTATATTGATTATAGCATACCGTTACTGCTATAACCTAGGTAGATAAATTACTTAAAAGATTATTATGCAATTAAGGTATATATCATTCTCTATTACATGAATAATGCCTTGAATATATCGAGTTAGCAACAATTCTAACATGTCTATCTTTAAAGTATTTTCTCTTTCTATATATAATATATGATTATTAATAACTTGTAAAACGCAAGCATATTTTGAATAATATTAATCATAAGTTCGGGGGACACATCGTGGATACTCATTTCTACCGGACTAGTACTATTAATGGTACCTGCTTTGGGATTCTTTTAAGCAGGCTTACTAAGGAGTAAAGATTTTATCAATATAGCACCCATGAATTGAGGACACCCACACAAGCTATTGTAGGATTTGCGGAATTGGCAAAGCTTAATAGTGAATATTTGAATGTTGACAAACGCAAGGGCGGGTTTATAGTTATAATATATAGAAACTCTATACGTCTCCACACACTAATAAAAGACGTACTGGATATAACCAGAATTGAAAGTAATACACCGATACTTAACAAGGAACGATTTAATATATTAGATATAATCTACAATTCTGTTAAAGATATTTCGAGCCACTGTGATAATATTAATTATATGGTAAATATATCGTTAGAGGAATCAGTAGATCCCTCATATGTAGTAGCAGACAGAGCAAGGATATATAAGTCGTTTCAAATTTGTTGACAAATGCCGTCACATTTACTAAAACTGGGACCATAATAGTAAATGCTAAAGTTAAAGAAAACACTGGCGATGGCCAGATTATCGTGAGTGTCAGAGACACTGGATCTGGAATAGTTCCTGAAATAATGCCTAGGCTATTCACAATATTTGCAAGCAAATCAGATTCCGGAGCAGGATTGGGATTATATCTCAAAATTATTATTGAGGCTCATGGAGGAAGAATTTGGGCTGAAAATAACTCTGATGGAAGAGGGGCAACATTCAGTTTTACATTACCATTGAATAAGGCGGAATAGAATATCAACTTATAGGAAAGGTTATCTCTATTTGTATTGTTGAGACTCTTCATGGTATATTGCCATGATTTTGGCAGCAACAATAACAACAACAGACATAGCAACCGTTTGCTCTCCTGACATCTTAGAGCCTTCCCCTTACCTTATCGATACTGCCTTTACCCTTGTAGATCATGTAGCCACCGATTGCCATAATTATAACTCCCAGAAGGAGGTACTGTCCTGCAAAGATCATATGCATGTTGGTTGCAAATACAACAAATAACAAAAACAAGCCTACAATCATGATAATGGTCCCAAGGACCACCCCCACTATACCTGCTGCTTTGCCCATCAGCTAATCACTGACTAACTCCAGCAATTGTCTATGAATTTGATGTTTATATCTATTGCACTTATTGGATAGATGCCAGAATATCTTGATCAAGTCCAGTAGGACAGAACTGAGAATAATTCTAACGAAACCCTTACGTATCTTACATAATTCATTTTTGCCCTAATATCTTATTAGATAATGTACTATATATCTATAATTTGTAGATAATTTAGCCCGAAGGCATGTATGAGTTCGTTTACGACTCCCTTAACTATTCTTTTCTTGGTTAATTCATAGAATTCTTATCTTGACTGAAATAATTACGGATATATCCTGAGCTAGATATCTTCATGCAAAATCTAGACTACTAGAACATGCAAGAAAATCACAGAATCACTTATCGGCTGAACACTAGACATTCAAATAAGAATAAACAACTATTATTTATTTTTCAGAATTCAGAGACTAATCTAAACAATTGCCGTTATTGTTGATAATTTTAACTTTTCAAAGATTCGAATTGTCTAGAATGTAGTAGTCGCCAGTATATCTTAAACAGTAAATTCTAATAATGCGTTTCGTGATTTGTTAAGATAAAGATTTTTTCCGTCATAATGATCAACTATTGATTTTGGAACTATATACTCATGCGATTTTATATTTGTGCCTTCTATTATCACTAATTTGTCCTTATATTCTGCAATTACATTGCCACAGGACTTTTGATCGCTAGCTTTAACACCTTTTTTTGATTCTGTTAAATGCGACCAGTCTATCTCCATAATTTATTACACATAAACAAATGAACTTTAAGATATATAAGGATCTTACATCACTATAATTATAAGGACTAGTTGGATCTATCATATGCAGATAGTCTAATTTCTGGTCCCTCGAACCACATCTACATAATTAGAACAGCCATATAAAAATGCAGATTAAATTATTATATACCCAAATCCTGTATTGTAAAATAAAAAAGGCAAAGTAAAAAATTGGACAAGGTTGCCGCTTTTAATATTCCTCCTCTTCTTCTCAATTAGTACCTTTTACTCTAACTTCTTCACTTGTTACTTGATCACTTACTGTCTTAGTCTCCGTCACTGGTTTTTTCTTGACTACTACCTCCTCCTTTACATATGGCTGCTTTGTTACCTGCACTTGTTCTTGCTTTAATGGAACTCTAATTTCTTGTTCAGATTCTACAGGTCTATCTGATGTTGAAGTCGTCGATATTGTTCCGCTTACAGGTCTTCTTTCTACAGAGATTTCTTCATGTGTAACTGGCACTTCAACAGTCTTTGTCTCAGTAACAGGTGTTTTTGTAATTGTTGCTTCCTTGGTAGATTGACTTTTTGATACTCCTAGTCTCTCCTCTGTTACTGGAACAGTTGTTTCTTCTACTTTAGTTCGATCAGCGGTACTTTGTGTTCTACTTGTAAGTGATGACGGTGGAGAATCTCCCATATATTTTGATTGTACCTCTGCTTCAGTTATCCTAAAACGTAGTTTATCGCCATCATAGCTTTCCACTTTGTCTTTTGGAATATAAAATTTCTCCTTATTTAGGAGGCCTTTTTGTACCAAGACATAGTTTGAACCAACTTCTTGAACTTCTCCCAGGTCTTCGTCACCGCTGCCTCGTGCCTCTTTCTTTATAACGTCATTCCAATCTATGTTACTAGTAGATGTTGCCATTTTGTAGATAGATATTAATACTTTATAATAGTTATAGAAATTTTTTGTACTAGTATAAAATACTAATTAAGTATTGTGCGGACAGTATTTAGTTCAATTGTATGAAGACAAATTGCATTTTTTAATAGAAGAAAGGATGGAAGTAATCTATAGATATATTAGCAAGTGGTTCCGTGTGGTTTTTCTCATATAAAAGATATCTTTAGTTATTTCTTTGCTGTTGTTTTTTCTAAAATGATGTCAAAAAAAATTCGATTCCGTGCAAGTAATCCCTATCTAAAGATTCGAATGAGGCTTATTTTTATTTACAATACAATCAATATGGCAGTAATAGAGACGCAGCTTCGGTGCCTCCTGGAACCTTGTCGTTATTAGGAATATTATGTGCAAGGCCCTCACTTGGAACTTCAAGATACGCGCTGGAAAGTGTATCACAGCGTGGTTAGGAATTGAGGGTGTAATTGTTGATGCTAGCGGAAGGATTATAGCCTCCATAAACCCAATTACATACAGAAATATTGAAACCAGTTTCTAATGGTGTTGAGGCAATTACTACAGCTGCAGATACGTCAGCGCGTAGAATTAGAAGGTTAAGTACTCAACTAGCAGCGTTAGCCGAAGAAGCAAAGAAAGCAGGGGGATTCCAGCAGGCCTTCGGTCCTCTTGGAGATATTTTGGATATTGGTGGCGATCAGAAAATAACGCAAGAACACGAAAATAAAGTGTCGCCAGGTACACATAGATAAATCTTTCCCAGCCGCCTCTTGCAAGTCCACCACTCCTAACTATCTATTTGGTGATATCCTACCTAACGTGTATAGCGATGCCAATCTATTCTTTACCCTCTAACAATCACCTTTTTTGAAGGCAGATAAAGCATAAATCAAATTTAAATAGTTTGGTTATCCAGAGGGAATGCTAGCGGATCCTCTTAGCTTTTTTTACCTTTTTTTGAAATTGATGGTATAACAGGGATATTTTTCCTATCAAAATTGCTATATCCCTGATTTTTAATAAAGTATTTGGCAGGATCTGGTTACTATCTTTTTCATATTTGTCCTTAATTTCTTGCTCAGTTATAGTTAGCCACACTGCCTGTTCATCTGAACCTTCGATCAAGCTAACTGGAAGATAATAATAATGTACATTAATTATACCTCGCTTAACAACTACAGTATCTTTACTGGTAGCTTCAATATCACCTATATCCATATCATCAGAGGTATGTACGGATTCTTGCGTTATATCCGCAATACTTTTCGTTGTGTCTAAATTCATGAATAGTACTGATTTGGTAAAAAAGATATTTAGCCCTTATATTACTAAAATATTATAAGCACACTTGTGAATACCAAGACTAATTTTTTTCATGAATAGATTTCAACAAATAGCCGGTCTAGCTTCTTGTGTTACTCTCGACTCACATAGGTCTTATTATTATCGCATCTATTGTCAAAATGGGATATATCTAGAAGTATATAAAATCTCTATGTTATAGTACACTACGCGTTAATATTGGCATAAACTGGATAGTTGCTTCCTATGAAATAGTCTATCATTAGTTCCGTTCCGTTTCTACAGTATATGACATTCATTTATCCTATATTCAGTTGTATATAGATTACATTTCTAGACGGCGTTTACCAGATCAATATTATTATTTTTACAAGCCAATATAACTAGTCAAATTCAGGGTATACAAAATAAGTATTGACAAAAATTTTTTATTGTCAAATTATTCACCCATGATGAAGGTTAATATAGACAACCATAGATTCTAAAACAGGTTTTATGATGATAATAAGAATTGCTTGTTTATCGTTAGAAGCGATTATTTCCTGATGTCCTAAATCTTAATGCTACTACTATAGAGTACAAGCTGCAACTGGTGCAGTAGATCGGTAGTTTTTACGGACTCATCAAAGAATGTAAATTACTCTAACATTGTATGTGAGTCTTGGCCCTGGACAAATAATTTAGCCGTCAACTAAATCATAAATAAAATAGATATTATAGATAGAGATAAATAAATAGACTAACTGACAACAAATTAGAAAGGCACAATATACATGCTAGCCTATCTTTATATAGTAACTGCAAGCTAACAAAATATTGGTTGACCTCTATTAAGATACTTTTAATCAGGTCATTATACATAGACTAGATAATGGTCAAGTCTATGTTTAGTCACTATTGGAAGCAAAATGTTCTTATCCTAATATTTAGCCTCGAAATGCATCAATTAGATTACATTTGAACATTCCATCTACTTTATCTTATCGTCTTTTTGAAAATCAAAGTCGATTTGGTTGTTACCTATTTTTCAGAGACAGCACACACATAGATAATTTGCTCGCAGATTAAAAGAAATTGCAATACTTGAAGGCTTTTACTTGTTGGCATACGATCCGCACAGAAAAGTCTCAACAACAAGGCAGAAGATAGAACCAATTTCTTCAATAACTGCGTTTGGTGGTCCAGATCATCACGGAAGAGAAACAGAAAAAGGGAAACTATATTATATAATATTTTATACTACAACTAAAGAATAAAAGATGGAGGCTGGCTTAAAGTGAAGACCTGTCCTATTTGTAAAGGATAGGGAAAGTTACCAGTGACGCGGATACCGAAAGCAGAATCAGATGGTGAGGAAACAGCAGGTGATTGTCCTACGTGTAAGGGTAAAGGGAAACTAGAGGATAATGGAAACGAATCAGATCAGACTTAATAATTGAGCGGTCGAAAGGTATCAAGATTATAACTTATCTCAAATTGCATCACCTGATCTCTATGGCATTTATGAAGAAAAACTAAAACTGATTATATTACAAGAAACGATATCTATACTCAGATTTGTACGCAATTATATAATAATCTACAAACTCGTGCATTAGTAATAATGATGCATTGATCCTGTTTCTGACGCAAGTATTATGTAATTGCCAATATCGATAATATAACTACTACCACCAGCATTCCTGCGATCAAATTGAGTCATATAATAAATGTATATTGTTTCAACTATACTTGTGGAAATTTACTAGTAATAAAATAATCTATAGGAAGTTTAAAGATAATAGATATAAGAACGAACATTATTCAAATTAAAGTTGTAGCTTGGCCATTTATACTACTAGTGGTTAAAGTAGGATCACAGATGACGATCAGTCAAAACGTATATGACACCGATTAAATATTTTTCAGGTATTGTCTTGTTATTGGCAGGAGTTACATGTACTATACCTCTCCTTGCGAATTGAGTTTTCAGGCTCGTTCCATTTTCACAGATTGGTGGACCTAGCAAACACGGTCCTCGCAAACCCTCATCATTTTAAAGATGATGAAAGCTACCTTAGAAAACGTAATTATATATTTTTAATCCAATACATATACTAGTTGTTGGTAGTTGTTCCATTCAAATTCAACCATAATTCTATCAATTCTTTATTAGGTAATTCCACAACCGTTCAGCCTAAAGGTAGACAGATATTTAATATAAGTTTAGTCTATAGCTGTGGACTATTTAGTTTGTGTTATAGTCACTGTGGCTTTTCTATATAACCAAGTTTAGCCTAATAATCCCACTTATAATTTTTACTACCTGTGGCCATTTTCAATATCTGCTATTATTACTACTTCGTACATTACCATCAAGTTAGGTCAAGTCAATAATTTCGCACTAGTATAATAGTAACTTTACCTAAAAAGAGAAAAAGAAAGGAATGTTAATGCAGATCCTCTTTCATTCCCTGATTATTCCAAGTTTTGTCTATAGTCATTTCTTCAACGTTAATTGAAATTTTAACCCATTTATCGTGATTTCTAAACATATGCGTAGATACTCCTTTACGTGCTCCATGAGGGAATCTGTTGCCAATTCTGTCAATCAATCTATCTCTTAATTTATTTACTTGATATTCAGCAATCATCAGATTTCCAACTATGTTCTCTAGCTCCAGGTCCCTTTCTTCAATTTCCTCTTTTTCCAATTTTCCTGTTCGACCATTTACTTCCTAATCTGCATTTTCTATATATTGTCTACTTCCTATTTGATAATGAATTTCATTGATATAATCTGATGTATCTATCACTGGAGTAGACAGGTTTCTACCACATACTGGAATACCAGCCTCTTCTTCTGTTTCGTTGTTTTCTAGTAGGACATAATCAGTACTACTACTTTTCATTCATTATTAGTTAGACAACATACTATAAAGAATATACTCATAAATAACTTGGCCTATAAAGTCACACCATTAAAAGATTGCTACAATCGCATAGTTTTGACATATCTTATATTGAAAAAAACTTTCACAGCAAAAATTATTCTGGTTTATCATTTTAATATATTGCTTTTATCCGGATAACCATCACCTAAGGGAATGCAAGTAAATGCTTATACAGAAATTTTCAAAAACTAGATAAAACTGAGAAATATTTCTTAGTGTAATAACCCCTAAATTCGTATATTAATCAAATATTTAGAGACTCTACAGTTGTGGATGTTATTTTGTTAAATTGACGTTAATCTCTATGCAGCTCTTACCGCGGTTGAACCACATCTCGGACATGTCCTTTCATTATGCTCTTTGCCACAATTCATACACCAGAATTTGATTGGATTATGATGGATATTTTCTGGTACACCATTACTACTAAATCCTGAAGATACTGACCTATATAATCCTCTTATGCCATCCTTCACGCCAGATTTCCGCAAACCAAGATCTGTTCTAATGACATTAAGTGCTAAAAATATAAGCAAATAGACTGCAAAAGAAGCTGGAAAAGGAATTAGAAAAGAGATAAGAAAACCAACCCCAACATAGATCAGAAGCCATTTCAAATAATTTTTATAAATACTATGGCTGTTGGCGTCAGACTTATTATTACTTCCTCCTACTCCATTATACAAAGTTCTTCCTACTGCAATATTATTCGCTATCAGCTCGTATAAAGCCTATGAATACATTTGAACACACTATAACACAAAGTGGAATTAATTATATAGTATCTCAATAACTGCGGTGGCGCCAAAGTTAACTAGAATATTAGTCATTTTTAATTAGAAAAGTTAAATTTGCAGACCTATCATCCCATCCAGAGAACATAATGAATTCATGAATTTAAGTATGGAAAATATAGTCAAGGTTGAACATGCAAAATGCATTATATTTAATCAATTTGCACTTATATTAGGTAGTTGCAGAGCGTTACAAATGCAAGTTAACTTGTTAGATATTGATTATAAATCTTGATGGAGAATTACTATTTGAGATGAGGGTAATTACAGCAAAATGTCATCGAATTATAATCTGGCGATACCTCACAATTCTAATGAATTTGTATCTGCTACCAGGCCTATCCTAGAAGTCCTCATCCGGCTGAAGTATATACCAATGACATCCGTCTGGAAGCTGGCGGCTATCTCTTGAGTCACTTACCCCATGATTAAAGCCATATTGATAATCAGATATTGCTAAGATAGATTGAGCGCCTATCATTAGGAATGCTATGATTGCACCTCTAGAGAGAGTTATTACTCTTGTAAATGTTAATGGCTAACATGTAGGTGATTTTTTTGGCGTCCCTCCAACAGGACGCAACTTCAATTATAAAGCAATGCATATGTTCAGAATTCTTGATAATAAGATAGTAGAACATCGAGCAATTCGTGATGATCTTAGTTTTATGATGCAGCTGGATTTGGTTCGCCCTACATCGCAAGAGTATGAACATCTCTTTCAAGTTTGGAAGGGTTACAAGGACAGGTAGAGAGATGTCGTAGAAATAATTTTTATTTAGATTAAGAGACCGACTACTTTTCATAAATAAATAAATAAGTTACCAAAAGGATAACTAGCTCGGTTTCATACAGATAAGGAGCATTGTGTCATACTCAACTTTAGCATTAAATCCCGTCAAAATCCTGTCCATTTGTTTTTTAATTTTCAACCAATTAAATTAAGTATTGCTGTATGTAGTATAGGTTCTACTTTTAAGGATTTGATTGCAGGAATATCATCAATAGCTTTCTTGCTTTCTATCTTTACGCATTTTATGCATAGATACTTAGTCAGCACCTCAGAGTCATTAAAGTATTCAATTGTCAGTTTATAATAGGCATCTACATTACAATGTTTACACGTTACAGTTCTTTCCAACTACTAGGCTTATTTTTATAGCATACGATATCAAACACAGAGGTTATTTTTACTTGACAATTTGGTGAGAATATACATAGTGAGACCAAAAAAATCCGCAGAATGTTAATTACGATGATAAACTATATTAAAAGTCCATTACCAGTAGAATTGTTTATCCAACAAACATGATAGGCAGTAAAAACAAAATACTGCAAGCAAAATCTTTTTCACTCTCAAAAATCCTAATAACTATTTGGTATAGTTAAAAATGTATTAGCGTAATGAGAATAGCCATAATCGTAAGTAAACAGTAACTTAATCCGAGCGCGGGCAATCCATCTGGATATTTAAATTATCTACACTATTATGGAGCAAACCTTCTGATGGCAAGGAATTGCTAAATACTGTCAAATCACTTCTGACCTACCCTAATGCTGCTAACGCGAGTTAGTACTAGAGAATTTGTGAGACCATATAACAAGCCAGCGGCAATTGATATTGTTACAACATTATAAGTAAAAGCCATGGCTAATTCTGTTTTATTTTCCTAAATGAATATTGTCCTAACTTTAAGGCATAAAGAACATGCTTAAGGTCATTTTTTATAAGTATTATATGTCCAGCAGACATGGCTATGTCTGTTCCGGAAGCAATAGCTATCCCAACGTCGGCCTATATCAGTGCAGGAGCATCATTTATACCATCACCGATCATGACGACATTTTACCTTAATTAATTTGTAGATTCTTTATTTCTAAAGCTTTTGCAATAGGTGAGACCTGAAATATAACCTTTTCTGTACCAAGTTTCTTGGCGATTGAATTGACTGTTCTCTTATTATCTCCATTAATAAGTATGATTTTCTTTTTTATATTCTTGAAATTTCTCCCTTCTTCTATCATGTTCTTGCTCGCTTCAGGCCTTTGAGGATCAAAATGGGTTTATTTATCCTTGTTTTTGATTATCGACTTTATAGTCTAAAATACAACTCTTACTCAACTTATTACTTATTGAATAGAGTGCCCATATCAAAAGGGCTATCGAAAAAATTCGTAAAGGTGTCTGATAATTAGTTAGAAAGGCTGATGCAGTTACTCCTATTCCTCCAAATGTAGAAACTAGAAGCGACCCCAACGAGGAACAACTTGCGCAGGTGCTTGAAAGCACACTTAAAGTTGACCCTGAAAAAAGTGATTTAATATTTATCTTCAAACCTTTTGAATGTCTTAGCACATATACATTCATACCTACAACAATACCCAAAAGGACTGTAGTTATAGTAGAGAGAATAAATCCTGTTACTGCATCATCTGGTAGGTAAAATACAAGTACAGGCGTAAAAAAGAGCAATTGATCAAAAACACTAAAAATGATCCAGAATATTGTGGATATAACTCCTGCTATAACAACATAATGCCAATTTGAGAATACCATTCTTGTAGAGGTCGAAATAGTAAGATGAGGTCTCGATCCAGATTTCAGTAATGAAGTTATTTTATTCTCCCTTTTCAAATTGCTTTGAATCCACTTATTTATTCATTTAATTTCTTATCGATTACTGCCTGGAATGAAGGGAAAGGATATGCTCCTAGTAACGTCTCTCTACTTGAACCATCTTTCCTTTCTATTACAAAACTAGGCGTGCCTTGAAATCCTGAAGATATGGCTAGAGTATTATCCTTATTTACAAACAATTTGTATTTACTGCTATCAAGACATGAATTAAACTTTTGAATGTCCAAGCCAGGTATTTGTAATGCAAACTTTTTCATACCGTTTGTATTAGCCCAGCCAGAGTTTTCAGATCCTTGATTTTTATAGAGAATTTGATAAAAGTTCCAAAATTTACCCTGATCATTAGCGCATTGGGCTGCCATGGCGGCAGTGATGGAATCTGGCCCATGGGTTACAAAATTTTTGAAAATCATGTTTGCTTTACCTGTTTGAATGTAAGTCGCGTTTATCTTTGGTTCAGTTACTTTAGCAAACCTATCACAAAATTCGCATTGAAAGTCGCCAAATTCAACTATTGTGATTGGTGCTGCTGGATTTCCTTGTAACGGAGAGCCTGATCGGATTAAACTTTGTGGTGATAAATTGATTGCGATTTTTTCTGATTGTTTAGCCACTTGCTTGCCTTGTTCAGGACGTACTGGAGAAAAGCCATTTTGGATAGTGCCACTTTCAACCCTCTCATGTGCTCTTTCTTCAGCTGTTTCTGCAGCCTTTACTATATGAATTATAGTTTCAAGAGGATATAATGATGTTTGCAGGTATGCCAACGCTAAAGATAATAGGATTAATGCCAATGAGATATGCAAAAATGCTATTTTATTTTTCATATATCCAGATTAATTCACTTGGCACAAAAAAATCTTTACATTGTTATTGGGTTGATTGCGGCCCTTGTAGTGCTTTCGATATTAAATATATTTGGGGCGTTAGATCATTTTTCTACTTCAAGCGAGCAGGTAGATAAAATAGTTGACCTTACATTATTAGCCGTTTTAATAGTCATATTGATGCCATTTTTTTTACCTTTACTAAGGTCAAGAAATGTCCTGGATAGATGGGCTGATATGTTTGAAAGAAATACCATAATGGCTACCATGAGTATTAGCATGACAGCAAGAACTAAAGAAGAAGCAATCTTTGGTTTGACACAATCGATACAAGAGATTAGCAAACTATTACAAGAATATATCGATTCAAAAATAATCTTAATGAATTTCTGAATGTTTCTATACGTGATGTTGACAATTTGGTACTTGATGTCATATTAGATTCGGATCACATATTGAATGATGGTAGTAGTCCAAGCAACAATCTTAGAGTTCAAAAGGAATATTGAAATTCATTACGATATTGCATATGATATCAATGTTATTCATAAACTGGAGAATGACCTTGTTTTGATTGTATATATCTTCCTTTTGACTTAAATCGGAAATCAGTTTTACCTAACTTATTCTTATTTCTAACATCATTTAACTTTTTAATATCCTTACAATTTTTTCATCCAACTTGTTGGTGGAGATATATCTAGTGTAAACATCTTCAACAAATGTAAATTCCCGTGTTGGAGACTACGATCTTTATTTCTCCGTTTATTTTCCATTTTCCTTTATCTATTTTTTTGTTTTTTCCCACTTTTTCTAAATGCCTCTTGTGGTGTAATATTATACAACCTGCGATGAATTAGGATGAATGTAACCTGACAAATCTAAACCATAATTTATCAGAACAAAGATAATAGCATATGCTACATTCATAGTATCCATTAATATAAAAGTTCAAGGAAGGTATGCGAAAGTATGCACATATACCACTGCAAAAAATTGAATTAAGGATTGCCATAAAAGATTCGATGTATTAACCTTATCACCATTCCTAACCTATTAGAGCTAGCAAGATCTCTCACGGCCGTTATTACAAAACTAACTCGAATAAGCTATTGTATACATGTAGCAGTAGCAGTTTAGACAACCATGAGTTCATTCAGAGATAAATCCTTCAAATTCCTTAGTTTAAATAAACTATCTTCTCAATAAGATTCTTTATACGATGAAACATCTAGATAGACTAGTATAATCATGGATAATATCAGTCAAAGCCCGTTTATTGAAAATAGGTTGGATATCGGGCTGTTATATTCCTGTCAAGACTTTCATACTTATATTTGATTAAATTTTTCATACGATATTTGAATCAGCCTTAACTGTACTCATCAACGCTTTCATATGTCCACTATATGCACTAATCCATGCAATGTTATAATCCTGCTATACTTTTATTACCGAAATGAATAGATTGTTATCATTATCATTGCTGAGTAATCTAGAATGAGATCCTCTATTCTCATTATCATAGAATACAACTGATTCATTTAAAGATCCTATTTTCAAATTCCTTGTTAACATAAGTAATATCGTCAAATTTTACATCCTGGGTCGGTATTATTACGTCCTCTTCTATTAATTCCCTTGCGCTAGGATCTCTTTCTTGTAAGACCGAATCCACCATTGTAGGAAAGGTGGTTGGATCAGGATTTGTATTGGGTCTACTTTCAGGATCGGTATTTTTAATGCTATCATTGATACTTGTAGATATAGAATCTATCCTGCTGTTTTCTTCCACATGCAAGAAAACCTTAGCCACCTCTTTTGTCCCATATCAACTACTTCTTTCATTTCCGAAATAGTATTGTCACCAGACGAATCCAATACCTCTGGTTGAGGTGTTGTTGATAATTATGAAGATGACGCAAGCAGTGATGAAGATGATGCTATGACTGCTTCTAGTGATGATGAATTTTTCTTCCTTTTGATCCATTGTCTTTAGTTTTTAAGTTCTTCTCATCTCTCAATTCTAGCCTCATATCTATATTTTGATTACTAATCTTATTATCCGTTTGATTGTCAGAACTACTTATTGAAATTGTTTAGTGGGTTGGCTTGATTGGCTTGTAGTCAATAGTTTTGGAGATCCGATTGATCTTCAGATCTATATTCGGCATGGCCTTCATTGAGAATCTTACGTTAGCTCTTTCTTTACATTTCTTATCAAATCTTCGATGGTTAAGGGCTTTGGGATAAAGCATTTCACTTCATTGAGTATCTCTTTTGTTGGATTCCTTAGGCTCTCGTTATGTAATTCAGATGCTGTCAAAAAACACACCTTAACTTTATTGTCTAACTTCCTTATTTCTTTATACAATTCATATCCATTCATTTTAGGCATATTAATATCAAGTATTACCAAAGAATAGTAATTAGACTTAAAATTAGAGAGTGCCAGTAGTGGGTCAGTAAATGCATCAACCTCAAATCCTTCATCTTCTAGACCCATACTTAGGACTGAGATATTATCATACTCGTTGTCGACAAGTAATAGTCTCGTCGTCGTCGTAGCACTATTATTGTGGCTCACTACTATCATTTACAGCAATAGCAATAATAATGATACTATTGCTACTTAACGTTACTCCCGTTACTGGTATCAATTATGAATTCAATTCTTCCTTTATTCGTTTTACTAACTCGTCTAGGTCAATAGGTTTTTGAATAATGCATTTTAGGTCTGAGTCTTCTTTTCCTTCTTGACGCATTGAATCTGAACTATCCTGGAATTCTTTTTTGATATCTCCATGATATACATCAAATGCTGTGATAAAACATACCTTAACTTTGGTATCTACCTTCCTTATCTCTTGATATAACTCAAATCCATTCATCTTTGGCATTTTATAGTCTATAAGAACTAGACTGTAGATGCCACTCTTAAAATTCGATAATGCTTGTAAGGGATCATTAAAAGCATCAACTTTAAAACCATTATCTTGAAGACCCATAGTATAAACCATTGTGATATCAACTTCATCGTCTACTAATAGAATTCTATTATTATCATCATCTTTTTTGTTATTATTATCGTTTTTGTTATAATTGTCCATATTACTCATGGTTCTTCTTAATGTGTTACTTTGTCTCTTGACTTACTCAAGAATATATTAAAGGTAAAGGTGGCTCCCATACTCCTACCATTTCCATCTAAAGAAGGATTGTTCAAAGCCCAAATCTTGCCTCCATGGGCTTCAATTATGCTCTTTGAGATAAATAATCCTAATCCGGTGCCTGCATTAGATTTTGCGACAAATTTCGTAAATAGCCTAGGCATTATTTCAGGATCTATTCCAGATCCCGTATCCTTTATGCTTACTAGAGCATTATCTTTGTCTTGTTCTTCTTCTTTCTCAATTTCAGCTTTAATTGTTATACTACCCTGCGTAGTGAACTTGACTGCATTACCTACTAGATTAGAAATAACCTGGGTTAAACGGTTCTTATCTCCTTCTATCCGAATAATCTCATTACCTCCTTGATGGATTAACTTGACATCGCTATCAGATCTTTCAATTTCGTTTCTATAGTCGTTTACTATGTCTGATATTACTTCATTGAGGTCGAACTTTTCTAAATTGAGTCGTAATGAGCCAGTTTCGATTCGAGTAACATCCAATATATCACTTGTTAACCTTTGAAGTCTTGATGCATTTCTAGATATCGCCTCTATCATTTCATCTCTTTTTTCAGGATGTCGCTGTATTAGCTTAGAGTAACCAAGAATTGCTTGAGTAGGCGTCTTCATTTCATGGCTTGCTATATTGATAAATTCATTTTGCATTTTATCATGGATTTTCAATTGCTGGTTGGCTAGTGCAAGCTGTTTGTTAGATAGGGCAAGCTGTTGATTAGATTCTGCTAAAGAATCATTTGCTATTTTTAACTCACCTGTTCTTACTTTTACAATTGTCTCCAATCGCTTATTCCATGAAAAAACTAGAAATGCAATGATAAATGCTACTCCTCCGATTACTGTCACCATTAATATCGTAAAATATTGCTGCTGAATAATTAGAGCACGTACATCGCTTGCAACGTTATGCTGTGCACTAATATATAAAATCAGAAAATCCTTACCATTAACTGTGACAGGCTGGTATGCAATTGTATTTACTTTTTCATTAATAGGAATATCTTTTGAGCCAGTATTTCCCTGCAATGAATCTCTTATCAAGTCATCTAGGAGATTCTTTGAATCAGAAGAATGTAGCGAAGACGCGAGCACAGATTGAAATTTATTGCCAAAAATGTTTTCGCCAGCATATTGCTGGGTACCAGTAGTGTAAAGAATTGTTCCTTTTCTATCGAGTAGCCCGATAGTGCTATTAAATTGCGGATATAATTGATCTTTTAAAAAATTGCCTAAGGTTCCTAGTCTAATCGAAGTAACCACTACACCTGTAAGTATGCCTCTGCCCTGGTTGTTACTGGTGCCTGTCTTGTTAAGGACTGGGTATGATATATATAATCTTGGAATTTTGTCATTTGATTCTATTAAACTGCTGTAGTATACTGTGTGAGTTTGTTTTGGAATAATAAAATATGGCCTGTAACTTAGGTCTGCTCCTTTGTATTTTTGATATGCACTTTGATTAATATTACTTATCCAATTTATTTTGCCATCTTTATTAAGCCACATGTAAAAGTCAGTAAAATCAGTTGAAGAGTTCTGTCTAGTGTTAATGACAGTATCAGCTCGTTTGTATTCATTATTGTGAATGGCAGGAGAATCAGCAAGTGTTTGTAATAGAGCACCAACAGTTTGCAACTTGTTTGTTAATATTTGTGATATGTCGTGTGCTTCAATCCTTGTGTTTGATCTTACTTCACCTGAGGCAATATCAACAATCCTGTTAGAAGTAAAAACTGAATATTGATATGAAAATATTGATACTGCTAATACAACAGCAGCAACACTGGCTAGTATAATAATATTAGTTTTACCAGTATGCCATTTTTTCAAGATAAATATCTCCTTCTTTATTCATCCATCCAGTATTCCGATTAATAATAATTTTCCCGACCACCAAACATTATTCTATCCATATGTTTTAAGAGCTCGTCATTTGTTACAGGCTTCCGAATAAAACAGTTAGCAGGAAGAGAAGAAAATATATCAGAATATGACCCATAACACATTTCTCCAGCGGTAAGAAAGCATACTTTCATCTTATCATCACGTTTCTTAATCTCTCTATAAAAAGAAAAACCACTCATTTCTGGCATCTTGATGTCAAGAATTAATAGATCGTAAAAATGAGGTTTAAAGTTCTCTAAAGCAAGGAAAGGATCCTCGTATGAATCAACAATGAAACCATTTTGTTCTAATATCTCATGCAATGCGGTATTGGTGTCAGCCTCATCATCGACTACTAGAATTCTTTTTGACATTTTGTTTATAATTTCCCTTTTAGTTTTACAATTGCTTCTTCATTTCGACATCATTATTGAATCACATGATGTTTATTTTCTGTTATGTACTCGCAAGAGCTGACTTTAGCCGCCTACATATGCAAGCTTTTATCTTCATGTCTGGTATATCACAAGCTGTAAAGTGCCAAGCAGTCTCAAGTCCAAATACAGCTATTATAAACCCTATTGCGGGATATATCGAATACTCAAACACAAAAGAACTTATATATTGTGCTTATTTTACTTTAGTAGACAATAATTTTGATAAGTAATAAACATTCTTTATATGGTGGATGTAACAAAACAGGCCCATTGTATCAAGCTTGCAACTCTTATTCCAAGATTGGACTGAGTTGATTTATTCAATTGTGAATTAATGCTCAGTCGTATCTTAATCTCATCTATTTTAATAAGTAGGTTTGCCTGGTCCGATTAACAAGTGCAATATAACTAGTCTTTTGTCCATTCCTTCATCCAGTTAAATAGAGAGATAAAGATCCCTGTTAATTCTTGCCCTTAGTTGTGAATCTATATTTTACTGTGTGTGGATTTCCTAATATCTCTGTGTTTCGAGAATTTCCCTTCAAGTGCCTTTAGTCCTCTCGCCAAGGTTCTGCTAATGCCTATTTCAACATATTTTGAATCTGATCTGCAGACCCGGAGAAATATTTATTCCCATAAACGACATGTGATCTTATCCCAGAAGATCATTACCTACCAAGATTGTAAATTTGTTGATAATGCCTGCTGCAATCATTCTTCTAACTCTCATATGCACGGTTGCATCTGAAACACCAATTCGTTTTGCTACATCAACAAATGGTGTTGAAGAGTCTTTATTTAAAATGTCGGTAATTTAAGGTTAATATCATCAATCTGCTGAGATATTCTAACATCATTATCTATTTTGGTACTGGCAAACATGAGGTTAATATCATTAGCTTTGTTCAAACAAACAATAAAAGTATTTGTAATTACAACAGAAATTTGCAAGGAATTCAATATTCAAGGCTTTCCGTAATATGTATAATTTCCAATCAGTATTAGGCCTAGATTAGCATTAAACAGAGTTTTTGATTTTTCGAACCACAGGAAGACTTTCAATCGATCTACTATAGGATGAGATTAGATTAAAAATGTTAAAAAATGATTTCAAAGACATTCAGATAGGTTAAATCAGAATTCCTTGAAAAGATCATTAGAAATAAAATATATCGCAATGTGACAACATAGATAATATACCTTAATTTAATTATTTTACCTAACTAGAATCGCCTCGATGATATATCGAATCAAAATTTGTTATTATCAATTCATTGCCTATCATTTTTTTTCATTACTTTACTGATTTAATCAAAGAAGGCATTAAATAATTCCGTCTTATTAACACTAGTTAAGATGAGATGATCCTTTTAGTCGATGATGATTGCGAAATTGTATTGATAATCAAGATTAGTTTAGAGAAAGCAGGTCTTTCGGTATCATCTTTTACTGATCCGTTAATGGCCTTGGAAACGTTTAGGCAGACGCCATCCGATTATGATCTTGTAATCTCTGATATCCGAATGCCACATCTTAATGGCTATGATTTTGTACGGCAAATCAAAAACATAAAACCCACCGTGAAGATTTTGCTTATGAGTGCATTTGAGTACGAATATTCTGCTTTTCAAAAGGGTTTTTCATCATCAGATGTAAAGGGATATATAGAAAAACCTGTATCATTATATAAATTAAATCAGATGGTACTTGCACTAGTATAGCAAGACTTCATATTCTTATAATTTTTAAAGGATATACTTAGTTGTCATTCTTCGCATTAATATGGAAAGACAATAAACAATATAACATAATAAATGCCATATTTAATTTGCTATTAGGGGTATTGTAGAAGAGATCGATGATAATTTACAAAAAGCATGTTTATGGATGACTAAGGCATGGAATGATCATAACAAAAGAAATTCTTTCTCTTTACTCTGAGAATATTTATTTCGTACTCCTAAACTAAAATCAGTGTATCCTAGTCGGATTTCAGCAATAATAATAATCAAGAGGGATTGAGTATTTTCCTCAGGTTTAAAGAAATTTCTAATGTTATACTCATACCAACAGACTATTTCTTGAAAAATCAAAGTAATATTCGAATACAATGCAACCCCTGATAATAAAATACAATGGTCTGCAATCGAAAAGTTTGAATCCAACAATGATGGACTGATCGAAAAATCTAATGTATATTATGGTGCGGAAGATTGCAGAAGGAAGGTTGAAGGTAATAAGATGTCTATTGAAAAAGGCCGGATTTGATAATACATTACGTATTCAATTGATCTACAGTTTGTTTTCAATTGGACTGTACAAGTAGGTTTATCTTACAACCGACTTACAATTAAATATGAGCTAGTATTTTCATTTGTCAAAATTAATACGAGATTAAATTTATTCTCTTATTAGGCTTCTGCGTTGATAGGTCATTAGTAACAATTGCCATGAATAATTATTGAGGGACTGACAGTTAAGTAGGCAATTTCTTTTTGACCGATTCCATCTTGTCTTCGAGGGTGTGTGAGGCGTCAATTCTTTCATCTATACGTATTGTAGATATGATTCTTTTAATCCCAGTATCCTTTACAGCTTTATGTGCTAATTCGACTGCTCTAAAAATATTTGATAAATTTTCTGATTCTATTTGTGTTCCCATTGGAGTAAGAATTGTTTTTAGACCCTCCACCTTAGAGATTGCATCAAATGCTACTGCAATTTCTCTACTCATACTAGTCTCCTCTTGGTCGTCTGGTGCAGACGGAATTCGTGAGCCGATGGGTATTAGGCTAACTTCGGCATGTACCAATATTTTACGTACATTTTCCTTGTTAGTGAGTTCCATACCACATTATCTAGTGATATCGATCCTATAAGCGTTAATTCATGATACTTGTCAGATTCTGAAACTTAATATTTGATATAGACCAGTTACGTAAGTGGTATATGTTCAACATGAGTAGGCTATAGCTATGGTTGAAATTGATCAAATACTTATGTCAAATGAGAAGTATTCAAATGACTTTAAGTATGCAACACTATCGAGCTCACCTGCAAGAAAACTAGCAGTACTTGCATGTATGGATACTAGAATAAATGTGGAGAACGTGCTTGGATTAAATGTGGGAGAAGCGCACATTATCAGAAACGCCGGTGGTATAGCTACAGACGATGCTATACGTTCTCTTATTATTTCACACGAGCTTCTGGGGACGAAAGAATTTATTGTTTTGAATCATACAGATTGTGGGTTGCTCAAATTTACTGACAATGATCTTCAGAAGCAATTAACAGACAAATACAATACCGATGCAAGTGAAGTGAAATTCCATTCGTTTCCAAATCTCGAACAAAATGTCAGGGATCAGGTAAAAAAGATAAAATCTACGCCTTTCTTTTCTCCAGACATATCAGTCTTTGGATTCATATATGATGTCAAAACTGGTAAAATCATTAGAATATCCAACTAGGAAAGTCAAATCTAAACACTAGATAATGCTAAAAAAATTAAGATTGGATATCTCAATTAAGGGATTGGTCAAATCATCTATTTTGTTATAATTCGTGAGTAGGATATTTTCGCTGTTTACGTTATTCCTCAAGAGAGACTTCCACTGGGTTGGATTGTTGGAGATTATATCAAACACAGTCGATCTTACTCTTTCTTTTGGAGCGTTAGACTTAACTTTGAACGTGACTTTGATTTTCTAGTATCCATTTCTAACTTTCTCGGACGTCCAAGACGGCCTTGAAAACCGATGTCTCCCGCTAGGATTGACTCTACCTCATCTATCTTTACTCCTTGAGCGGCTGCATGATAGATCAGAGTAGTAGTCAAGCAACCATTTAAAGCTGGAGTGCACTCTGCCGGATTTGGTCCTGATTTTCCCCAATAAAATTGGTGGTTCATCTTTATCGAGCACGAAAGGATGACTCTACTGTGAGTCTGGCAGAAACCATAAAAGTCATTTATAGTCGTTTGGTATGCTCACCATTAATCCATTTTCCTTTTGTACGGAAATTGAATTGTGAAATCATGGAATTACTCGTTATTGCCTCCACTGCTCCAGACTACTCTGTAACATTTACGCCAAATAAGTCTACGCCAAGAAATAAGTCGTACTATAAATCTGCTCTAGAATGGTACGACTAAATTGGTACGAATTTCCAGAAAAAGTGATGTATAGGCTATATTACATATGTCAGGTGTTCCCTTTTACTGAACTAAGTAAGTTTCTAGTGACGTCTAGGAATGTCAAAGTTAAAGTCTTAAATTCTAGCTTTAATACTGGGTTTTAAATTGTATTAGCTACTTTTTAATAACCGTAATGACGAATGATTACACAAAACAAGAGATAATTAATCGTGAATAAAGAATGGTTCGAATTGCACATATTTCAGACACTCATCTCGGAAAACGGCCAAAGCGTGTAAGAAGAGGCATTATTAATAATCAAATACGGCCATTAGAAGACGATTTCTATCTCGCTTGGATGGGATTCGTGAACCAGGTTACTCATAGCGACCGGAAACCAGACATTATTCTACATTGTGGCGACTTTTTTGATACCCCTTCTGGCAATGACTCTAATCCTCCTCCTGAATATGCTAGAACTATTGCAGCCAAGACCTTTAAACAAATTTATGATGCGAAGATACCGATCGTTATGATAGATGGTAACCATGGACATTATATGGAATATGATACTTCTACGCTTAGTGAATACGCATATCTTTTTGATAATATTTACCTTTTTACACATTATGATATCAGAAAAGCGCTAAAAGAGAAGCAGCCTCTATTCTGCGATTTTCCCGAACTCGGTTTAAGGATTTTGGCTCATCCCGTTGTTCCAGCAAGGTCTTTAAATTCACTGGAATTATACTCAATGTACGAAAAATGGATTTCTATTCAGAATAATAACATTGCATCAAGTATGAAAAACGTACTCATTGCCCACGGTATGATGTCGAATTATACTTTACATCCTAGCATACTAGACGGAAAATATAGTTACATTGCTCTCGGAGATGATCATAGAGCACACAAAGTGACTGATACTGCATGGTATTCCGGTTCTAGTCAAGTATGCAGCTTTAGCGAATGGAATGACAAAAAGGGATATTTGATCGCTGAAATAAAAGGAAAATCAGACAATGTTAATGTTACATTCAATAAATTAGAATCCAACAGAAATATAGTTAATAAAAGTGTCGAAATCTTCCCGGAAGATACTTCCTCAATGGTCATTGCAAGAGTAAAAAGCGTGTTAGATTCTCATATTCTTAACGTACATTACGACTATGAGACTGCTGCCAGAGTGCGAATAATTTTGGAAGGTAGTAAGACTTATGGTTCATCTTTTAATATGGGCGAGATTGAATCGTATCTTAATAGGTTGACCCTAGATTCTGACGAATACAATATAGTCGAATTTATTTTAGATCGCCCTGCTAGTCAAGAGCAGCTACAGGTCGGTGAAATAGAGACTATGAGTAGTATTGAATATTTAATAGATAACGCTGAAATAGAGTTTAAAGATTATATTAAGTCGGTAAGGGATCTGCAACTTAAAAAGGAGAACTTAGATCCAGATCTACTTGCCAAAATTTTTGTAATGACACTAAAGGGTAACGACAGTAATGAAAATACTTAGTGTAGAAATAGAGAACTTTAAGCCTTTTAGAGAAATTATTCTTCCTGACCGCGACACATTTGGCAATGGTCTTTTCCTTATCTGCGGCAAAAACTCTATGGGCAAGAGTAGTCTGATAGAGGCTACATTATGGGGTCTATTCGGCGAGCAATTGTTTGATGCACGAAAAAGAAGTCTCTTGTTAAAAATTGGTCAGAATGAGTGTAAGGTTCAAATCACTTTTGAGCTCGGGGAATCCGTTTTTCTTGTTATCAGAAAGCTAAATATTAGAAAGTCTGGCAATCCAACTAACAAGACTCAGAGTTTTGTATCTGATGCGACACTATTAAGGAAAGGTAAGGATGGCTTTTCGATAATTGTTAGTGATCCACGTAAAGTGAATGCTGAAATAGAGCGAATGCTAGGTGTGACTTCCGATATAATAGAAAAAACTGTCTACGTTAGACAAAAAGACGTGGACAAACTTTCTAAGGCAGATAGCGTGGAATTAAGAAGTCTGATATCAACTTTTTTTGATCTAGACGAATTTGATCGTATTAAAGACAATCTCCAAAACAAGTCTTCGAGTCTGCAGGATTCAATCTCAGGTTTGAAGGAAAGCATAGGTGCTATGAATATTTGGAAAAAAGATCTTGACGATAAAGAGCATGAAATGAGGATTTGCCGCGGCAAGATCGCATCAAGAGAACAAGAATTAAGTGACAGGGTTCAGGAGCTCTCTAATATCCCTTCTGAAGATGTTTTGATAAGAATAAGTGATGTAGAAAATAAAATCGACAATGCGCAGAGAGATCTTGTAATAATTAATACAAGAATAGATGACATAACAAGACTAATAGAAACCAGAGATTCGAGGTTAGATAAGTTAAGAGCTTCAATTTATGATATAACTGCCAAGAAAAATAAAACTCTGAAGGAATTGAATAAACTGCCCTCAAAGGAAGTTCTGCAGAAGGTATCTAAACTAGAAGTACAGATTTTCAATACAGAAGATGTAATTCGAAGTACAATTACACAATCTAATCATCAGTTTGAATTTGACTCTGAAAAACCCGAATCGATCCTAGAAAGGCATGAGTTAGCAATGAAAGACAAGGAATCTGTAGAGTTGAAAATATGTAGCCTCAATAAAAATATAGAAAAACTTAGAGAACAACTATCATATAATGAAGCAATATCTAATCTCAAAGAGAATAGCATAATTCATGTAGAGAGGAACGATAATTGTCCTGTATGTAATAAACCAGTTGAAGATAAAAATAGGCTTATTTCATCAATAAGAAAAGAAGTAGAGCGTACTAATCTAAATACTGGCTCTACAAATCTTGAATTGGCAGATAAAATGAATAACCTTTACGAATTAGAATTAACGGCTACCTACAACAATAAACTTGAAAGTGCACTAAACTCATTACTGCCATCTTCACACAATCTTATCCAGTATCGAAAAGAACTCTTATCAATTCTATTGCCTTTCTCTTCAAAATCTATCCAAGAATTTTTGCGGTATTTTAGTTTTAATTCCGTTAATGAAATGATTTCTGCTAGAATAATACTGGAATCAAAGCTACCAGATTATGATCGACAAATTAGTTCCTTGGAAGTAGAAGTTAATAATGAAATAGATCAATACGCACTATATGACACTCAACTATCTGAGGAAGAAAATAAAAAAGATCAGACCTCAAATAGTCTCAAAAGCTTAGAGCAGGAGTTGAGTCAAATCTACAGAGATATGTCTATAGAGTCTATAGACCAGTTAACTCGAAAGAATAATAGCGAAAGCATAGAGAAATTAATCACAAAGAGAAAAGTTCTTGAACATTCAATTTTAGATTTAAGAGAAGATGTAATTCAACCACTGAAGGAGCTGTTTTCAGACCTGGAAACAGAAATTTTTAACAGGAAAGCAGTAATAAGTCAACTCGAAGCAAAGGAATCAGAAATTAGTCAAAAGGAGAATGAAATTCGACATATAAAATATCTTAGGGGAGAAATAGACGGATTTATTTCACATTATGTAGTTGAAGGCAAATTGGTAGAAATATTAAAAAAAGCTACTAATTTCTATCTTATACCATTTACTGATTCAAGATATACAATCGATAAAATCTACTCTGTAACTAAAAGAGTAAAAGATAGAGAGTCTCATGGTTTAGAAATTTCTCTATTTGATTCTAGAGACAATCATATAAAATCCAGGGAACATCTTAGCGGCGGTGATGAAACCGCTTTAGGTTTGGCATTAAGAATAGCCATCTCTAAACTAATGGGTAGAATAAGACCATTTAGGGACTCTGAGAGACAGCTTCCATTATTAAATTTAATTATAATGGATGAACCTATGGCTAGCCTAGACTCATCTAGACGCTCAGCAATAATAAACAAGTTAAGGGAGGACAAGAGCTTTAGACAGATATTTCTAATCTCACACACTGATAATTTCTCCGGTGAGTGTAATTCAATTTTCCTTGATGAGGCTGTAGCTGGTCAAAGACGTTTAACATACAGCCCATTAGAAGCGTGAGAAGGATTCTTGCAAACAGGATTCACAATTGCTGTTGCATTTTGGTAACAAATCGATATAACATGCGGGATAAATTCAAGGTGGCATTACGTCTATTATAGAATTTGAATATATATCAAGTCTGTAGTATAAAATTAATTTTCGAGAATTTTCTATAAATTGAGTCCGTAATTCCAGCGAAACCAAATGTAATGGAAAAATATTAATGGTCAATATGGGGCATACTAGTAAATATTCTACTAGAACCAAATAGCATATTGCATAATTGAATAAGTATCTGCGATGAAATACCATCAAGATAGAATTTTGGTAACCGGTGTGTCTGGCGGCATATGTAGCGAACTAGTAAAACAATTATCAGACTCTGGTGCTATCTTTAGGCCAGGCATCCATTCAAACGGAGTTGCAAAGAGGTTAACAAAACTTTCCAGAGGAGGAGATACTTTAATGAAATAGATTATAAAACACGGTACTCTTAACAGAGCATGCAGTATTGTAGATAAGCTGTTCTACTTATTTCAGGGGGCCCACAGCCATGGAGTATGCTTCTAGGCTCATAAAGGACTATGGAAGGCCGGAGCTTGATCTATAGTGAAGGTATATTATCTGCGAGATTATACTAAATCGAGTGTAACAATAACTCGCTTACACAGACAAGTAGAAAGAAGCGATTGAAAGTCACGGATCCAGTTTACCGTTCTTGAGACCAAGTTCTTTTATGCAGAACTTTTAATTTCTATGGTCCATCTATTAGGAGTAAGAATGCTTTTTATGCACATAGAGGAAATGCAAAGGTCAGTCAGTTTCATTGACATGCGAGAATTCACATCAGTAGCAGCCAATATTCTCATATATGCGAACTGAAATGGTGAAATGACTCTCGTTGGCAGAGCCTGTGGCATTACAGGACCAGGCTCTTTCCCACAATCGAGCTGCAGAAATTCTATCTAAGATAACAAATAAGAAAATCAGTTATGTGAATAGTACTGATGCAGAAGCTCGTCAAGGGATGAGAGAGAAGGCAACGGATGGATGGTTTATTAACATTGCATTGGAACTATATAATAGTTATAGAAAAGGATACCCATCAAATATATCTTTTGCAGTTGAATCTATAACTGGAACTAAACCTAGGACATTTATTGGGTTTACAAGGATCATGCTAAGTATTTCAATTAAAAATTTTTTAGTCTCTTAGTCAACCTGACCTATGTCTCAGAAAATATGTATTGGCATATCACACTCGCAGTCTCTGCTGTCTCCATATCAATGAGTTGAAATTTATTTGCGACATGGCTACATGTTTGCTTCATTGAAAATACTTTAAGCCTTGATTATTCATAATTACTTTATGGCTATACGATTACAAGAAATCGAAAAGATATCAATTACCATACTTATAGACAACTATACCGATAGGCTTCTACAGAATACCTCGCATACATTGAGATCACCTATGATAAGGGGAGAAAAATTTTTACCTGCTCCACTGGCAGAACATGGGTTTTCAGCACTTATCAAGATCCATCACAAATACCAAAATAAAGATCTTGAAGCTTTAGATTATAAGAATGACAATAACACATTTCTCTTTGATACCGGTGTAACCGAAGAAGGAATAATCCTAAACGCCGCTAATTTTGGCATAAATCTTGACCAGATAGAAGCAATTATTTTAAGCCATGGGCACTTTGATCACTTTAACGGCCTTCTCAATGTAATAGACCATATCTCAAGACCAATTGATATTATTGTACATCCGGATGCATTTCTCAAAAGATGGCTAATATTTCCCGATGGCAGGAAAGCCAAAATGCCAGTTCTAGAAGAACAGATATTGTCTAGAAAAGGAGCAATAATTCATAAGAATAGGAATGTAAATTTCCTTCCTTTAAAGGAACACAACCACGACTACAACAACTCGACAGCTGGCCCTTCTCTCTTGATCACCGGACAGATTCCAAGGGAGACAAATTTTGAAAAGGGATTTCCTTTTCAATATATAGAAAATCCCGATGAAAATAGTCTTTCGCATGATCCCCTGGTTAATGACGACCAGGCCATAGTAGTCAATATCCGAAATAAAGGTCTGGTGATACTAAGCGGATGTAGTCATGCTGGAATCATAAACACAATAAACTACGCAAAAAGGTTAACTGGAATAAGTAGGATTCATGCAATTATTGGTGGATTTCATCTTTCTGGTGGAAAATTATATGAAGATGCAATAGATCCCACAATAGAAGAGATACAAAATGCAGATCCAGAATGGATAGTACCTTGTCACTGTACCGGTTGGAAAGCCGTCAATAGAATAATAAATTCTATGCCTGAGAAATTTATTCAAACAAGTGTTGGGACCGTATTTGAATTTTAGATATGGTCACTCACGTATTTAGCTAGATATCCCTATAGTGAAACACAGGTTAAAGTAGGTCGTATAATTTCTTCACACAAATATTTAGATCAATGATCTGAAGGTTATAGTTTGACTTAACAGTAGATATAATTAAGTAATTAATTAATCAATTAATTAACGCCGGTATTAATCTAGATTCTTTGATTTAGCTTCACAAGCTTGGTCACGTCCGCGTTTCCTGCTGAAATAATCACTGTATTCTACTTTGTGACAAATTGGAGTATTATTACCATAAGGCACCTATGTTAAAGCCAATCAGACATAATAGGATCATATATTTTCTTCCTTGTATCGTCTAGGCTATTTCTTTCCTTAACTAGTCCCTGTTGCTTTAATTCGTCAATCGCGTTCTGAATTGTTCTCCTTGGCAAATGAGTCAATGCAATAAGTTCGCTCTGCTCAATGGGATGTTTTGTCTTTATTATATAATAGATAAATTTAGGAGCTGGTCCACCTTCGGGTTCTTTGCGATTATAAGAGATATCATATGACGACTTGGACAAAAAGCCTCTTCGTTGTGCCTCGACTTCAGCAATAATATCGATACTTACTGCGGCAAGGTTCACACGTTGACCAAATTCTGCGATCATGGCCGACTGTTGGTGTTCAAGTGGCGTCTCAAAAATAAAATTACTAGGTGGATACCTTGCAGTTAATGCCTCTATAAAACTCCATTTAACAAGTCCTTTTTCATCGTAGATGCCAACATTGATACCTTCATTTGCTTCGAGGATCACTTTATTAATATTGTTGTTATTAAAATTGGGATTCTTGAAACCCTTTGTTTCGTTTGTTATTTTCATTAATTCTTCTATCTTTTCCAATGTCCTATTAACTCCTAATTGATGTCGTGGATCTTTCCTGCCCACTATCCAATGATATCCAAGATCTTTGGATAAAATTAAGTCACGTATTTTCTCTCTTTGTTCGGTATTCAAATCAATATTATTTTCACCAATTTCTATTATATCAAACCCGTTTTTGGCTGATTCTGTAACAAATCTATCTAGAGAATTTTCGATAATTGCATATTCTGTGATCGTGCTCCCTGTTGAAACTCGGACATTATAATCGTGGTAGAATTTTATTCTCTTTTGTAACAGGGATTCAGGCATTAGTAAGGGCATAATCCCGTAAATTTTTACAACATCTATCATAGGAGACAGGATTTCGAAATTATCTGAATAGGTCCCATTTAACTTGTCTATAACGTAAGTTAGGCCTTCTTTCCTAGGCTTTTTATCATCTACTCTACCCTTGACTAAATCGTCGAGCATTAAAACTCAAATATGTACGTACTGAAATTACTAGAGCATGCAAAGTAACACAAATTGAGAAATTGTTTGGTAGGCATTTTACTATTCTGGCACAGTTCATATCATTGGAGGCAGATATATATTCATGCCTTAATTATAACTCGGCTATCAGCGATAGTTGAATCTCAATAGATGAATAATTTGAATTTGAACTATGAGCGCCACCATAAAAATTCGGTTTATATGCACATGCTATAGGTATTTATTGAATGCTAATGTTACCCCAGATTTATTTGAAGAGCTAAAGGTGTAATTTTCGTATGGTGACAGTGGCATGAAGTCTATGCTCTGATTCAAATATAGTGGGCATGATAAGTATATCAGCAAAGTCAGGGTTTGCCATATTGGATATGTGATGGATGTAAGACGCATACCAAAGGCACGATTTGCAGAAATTTTTAGGATTATGATGCTAACAACTTAAGCTGGTCATCAAGAAACGATTCATCTCCGAGATTAAATGTGAAGACAGTGGCGACGTTCAACATTTTTTGTGCATCGAGAGGGCCATAATATTTGTTTACGATTTTTTGAAATTCAGTAAATTTCTCAAGTTTTGACATTTTTCTCAGACGTTCAATCAAGCTAATAGATTGATTATCATTCACGGCTTGATAACACGGTGGTCGTTGTGATTTTACGGAAGTCCAATCTGGTACTTCAGAATATGATGCCTGTTTCTCATGTTTATCATGATTATTATCGATATTGCTATAACTATTGGTATTATTGTAAATTTCGTGAGTATACGTTAGAGGATTTAGATCATTATTCTGGATTCGGGTATTGTTGTTGTTTTTTCTAAATAATAATGTGTCCTTCGGTTCGTGGAATTTACCATTTAGCCTGCAAATTATATACTCAAGTGGTCGAACTATCGTGCCGTTCCCGGTATGTAGATTTTGGTTATGTCTGTTAGCGGAGGACTTTCTTGTGAAGCCGGCTCCGCATATCACACAGATCCATGTATGCTGACTATTCATACTCAATATTCTTTTATAATTTTGTCTTTAAAGAGAAAAAAGAAAAAGAAAAACTGGAAGCCATATGTCAAGAGTGCTACGCTGTGCCGCACTGATCGTCGTATTATAGCTTGGTTTGACGACCTACAGAATGGCTAATAATGGTATATATCTTGACGCAACGCGTAGGAAAACAAAATTCTACATTCATAGATCGTAAGGCAAATCTATTTTTTGCTCAAGATGCAGAAAAATCTGTCGTAAAAACATTGGAATTGAGAATTTATCCACCAAGATGGCTAAGATCCAAATAAATAGTAGAGGCAAATCCAGGGTCAAATCATCAAACGCTTGAGACAAAGATATTATTATCTTGCTAGAGCTAACATCGTCATAACCTTGAGTTTAATTTATGCTGCTGCCACATTACATTTTATCCGCATAGCTGACCTCGCATTTGCTTAGCCATCTCGCCATGTAGGCCACCAGCTGCGATGTGCCTGTTAACTGCTTGATTGCATGCATCTGAAAATGCATTGTCATTTACTCCAGAATCGGAACCAGCGGCATTATTGTTATTATTATTATTAGAACTGTCATGACCAGTCTTAGCGAACCCGGTATCACTTTGGTCATTAGATGAAGGCTGTTCAGCATTGTCCTTGTTATCATCACCTGATTGAACTCCAATTACGTTAACTGCATTACCATCTCCCTGTACTTGATTAGCCAAGTTTTGGCAGTTAACGTCAGATGCTCCCTTTCCGTTTC